>ERZ869909.2453-NODE-2453-length-12319-cov-4.172031_pt1 | contig 12319 bp, 11 predicted proteins | sample MGYA00520892_ERZ869909 | MGnify/ENA primary metagenome ERZ869909 (study PRJEB32215, sample SAMEA104723947) | bioreactor metagenome | biome: bioreactor; feature: anaerobic bioreactor; material: water | place: China | collected 2015-03-12 ... | reverse complement strand
GGCACGTAATAGAAGCCGCGGCCCCTCCGCGTCTCGCGACCAGGCTTGAGCAATCCGTCTTCAGACAAACTCGTCAGGATGGTGTTCGAGTGGCTGGTGGATAACCCCAGCAAATCAGCCACTTCGGTGGACGATACACGTCCGCGGTGGCGGGCCCAACCGGTTATCAGTCGCTGCCGGTTTCCAGGCCCGGCGAGGACTTCCAGGCGGTCAGCGAGCCGTAGGCGGGCAGCGTTGGAGAGCCTCCAGGCATCGGGACTATCGACCGGAATGCCTTCGATGACCGATATCAAGGACTGACCCGACAAGGTCGTTCGCTCAAGGCGATCAATCGCCTCTGTTGTCTCCGTTGGGCTCTTCTGCAGAACTGGATATGCAGAGTTCACATCGAACCAGCCCATATGCATGAGCAGGTCGAGCAGCAACAGCAAGTCCACTTCCCGAGCGACGGTTTCAGGCGTGACCGCCCTCAGGAACTCCATCCAATGCCCGTCCGGCGCTCCTCCAACCAGGGCCACCCTTACACGAGGGCCTTCAATCTCATGGATGTCCGGCAGGGAGTGTCCCAATGCCAGCATGTCCCTGACCATCCTGTCGACGCCTATTCCCTCACGTTCAGCAAGCTTCAGTGCCGAAATGGCAGACGCAAGCGCCCTGTATCGGGGTGTTGAAGGGTAGGTGATGATGTTCTTCGGTGTGACTCCCGGCACGAAGCCTCCCGGCGAAGTCACGACCAACGTGTCGGCCATATGCTCGACAACCGTAGGGTGGGCCGAATTCCAGTCTCGATGTACAACTCCGTTGACGATCGCTTCGCGCAAGGCGAGCTCGGGGATCGCGCGTACCTGTACCTGGGCCGGCCCTACTGGAACATGTACTATCCTGTTCGCCGTCATTGCCGCACTCAGAACCGCATCCAACTGGGTCAGGAGCGGACCCTTGCGGTTGACTCTTGCGCTGCTGTCGGCGCCGCTGTAGTCGCGGCGGATGTAGTCGATGCCGGGTTCGGGCGTATCGACGAAAAGCAGGGAGCCGGCATTGCTCAAATACCCGGCCGGCGTGACCAGGTTAAGGCGCCGCAGAAGGTCTGCATCGGTTGACGCAGCCAGTTCTGCGGCGGTTGGATCGTTGGAGGCGTCCAACAGGAAGCCCCTGGCAATCTCCAGAGCCACCGCGCTGGCGGCCTCGATCCGGTGTCCCGAAGGCTGGTCGGACCAGTCAAACCCGGACCGAATCACGCGGCCCGCCAGCCAGGTCGCGGCATCAACCTCAACGCAGTTGTCAGCCACTCTCCAGCGAATCCTTCTGTCCCGTGGGGACCTGATTGGCTCTATGGATTCCGGAGGACGCAACAGTAACAGGCGCACACCGTGAAGCTCAGCCTCTCGTATGTCAACCGTGAGCTTGGAGTCGCTTACTTCATAGATCCTGTGTCGGAGCCATTCAGTATCGAGGTTCGTTCCAAGGGATTCGCCCTCATCCGAAATGCCCAGTATTATTACGCCGCTACCCGGCGTGTTGGACATGCAAGCGAGCTCGTCGACCAGGTAGGCTGCCGCAGCCTCATTGCGACTTTCACCGGCCAGGATCTGACCTCCCGGACCCCTGCGGCCCGGTTCTTCCTTGATTTCGATCATGCTTCGTTCGATATCCCGTGGTCTCTTGCCAGCGGCAACCTGTGTCAGGACAGCCTTCAGCTCCTCTTCAATCTTTTGCGGACCAAGAAATCGAAAGTTCACTGCATGCCTCCATGGCCTCGGTTCGCCGCCGAGAATAATCAACAGTGTACGCCAGTGCGCACCGATCACTGGTGATTTAGCGAATAAAAGACCACTATTTCCTGACCGCCACGGATTACTGGTGTTTTCATGGCGAAAACACCAGCCTTGGCATTCATGGCGTGATTGAGCGAGGGAGTGACACTCACGCTTTCCGACGATGGGGCGCATTGGGCTCAACCAGCACCGCGGGATGCTCCAGAGAGTCAGCAACTACACCGGATAAGTTTGATCAGCTCAACCGCAGTTGATTGATGGTGGCTTCTGGGGACGTTGCCAACAAGCACCCAGGCATCCGCCAAGCAGATCCGGTCGGCGCAACTCAGCCTTGCTATAGATGAGAGATGACGACTGGAGGCAACCTGAAACTTGGCTGCATCAAGCCGGATTCAGCCCCGCACCACTCGGAGCTCGGTCCACGACCACCGCCCGGCAACGTCCTTGAGTTTGACAGCAGCGTACAGCACTTGTACAATTGTACATCAATGGCCCGGGTGATAACCATCGACACTTCCGCAATCCTGGCCGTTGTCCTCAACGAGCCGATACGTGAGCAGCTGCTGAAGCTGACTCGTGGAGCCACGCTCGTAGCGGCCCCGACGTTACCGTGGGAAGTAGGCAACGCCTTGAGCGCCCTCTTCAAACGGCGCCGCCTCAAGCTGCCAGTGGCACAGCAGGTGCTGGAGCAGTTCCAACGCATCCCGGTGCAACTCCTGGAGACCAGTATCGGAGCATCCGTTGCTGTTGCGCACCGCTGGAACCTCTGCGCCTATGACGCCTACGTCATCGAATGCGCCCGAGCCGTGAACGCTCCTCTGCTCTCGCTTGACCGGCGACAGTGCGAGGCGGCCAGCCAGGCAGGCGTATCTGTCCTGGAGGTGGAACCATGAAGGTCTACACCTACTCGGACGCCAGGCAGCAGCTGGCCCGTCTCCTGGACGAGGCCCTTGCCGAAGGCGAGGTCCGCATCAAGAGACGCGACGGAACCACTTTCGCGCTCACGCACGTCAAGCAAACCGGTTCACCTCTTGACGTTCCCGGTGTTGATACGGGGATCACCCGCGACGAGATCCTGGCGGCTATCGCAGAGTCACGAGAGCGGTAACACCTGCCCCCGGACCGCTCCGCGAACAACGGCGCCCGCCAACAGGCTGATAGCCGTTGCCGTCACCGCGACCGTTGAGAGGTACTCGGCCACGCCGACGCGCTCGAAAGGCGTGTGATCCAGCGCCGAGTCACCGGGCCCGTAGGCGAGCGCAGGAGCCGACCAGTACGGGGCGACCACGTTCATGTCGCTCGTTCCCGTCTTGACCTTGAAGCCCGGCCGGCCGCCGTGCTGCCTGATCGCGGCGCGGAAGCTGCGGCTGAGTAGCGAGTCTTTCGGCCTGAGCACGGCGTCTATGGCGCCGCTCGCCCGGCATTCAAGCCTTGCGCCGGCCGAGGGCGTAAGACTGCTCGCGGCAGCGCGTCGCAGCCTACGCTCCGCCTCGTGCGCACGCACTCCCGGGGGCAGGCGGAACGAGACAGAGGCCCCCGCCACCTGTTCGAGCCCGTCGCTGGAACTGGCCAGGGCGCCCACGGTCATCTGCACCCTGTCGAACTGCCCGGATCCCGCGCCCACTTCCGGCGCGAGCGCGGCGGCCGCGTCGCCCAGCGCGGCGCAGGCACCCAGCAGGCAGTCCGCGGCGCTGGACTCCCGGCCCGCGCTGTGCGACTCGGGGCACGTGACCCGCAGCGCGAGCTGCAACCGCCCCTTGTACCCAAGCGTGAGTGACTGCCAGCCGCTTGGCTCGCCGATCAGCAGCAAGTCCGGCGGCGGCAGGCTTGCGACCGCATGCCGCGCACCAACGCTGCGCGGCGCCTCTTCCCCAACGGCCCCGATCAGCGTGACGCTCAACCGTTCACGCAACAGGGGATCAGCGGCAAACGCCCGCCTGACTCCGGCAACGTGAGCGCAGAAACTGCCCTTGGCGTCGACGCTGCCGCGACCCCAGAGCTCGCCGTCCTCGATGCGCACGGGAACCTCGCCGGGCACGGTGTCGATGTGACCCAGGCAGTACAGCCGCGTCGAACTGGAACCGAACGTCGCGACCACGTTCCCCGCATCGTCGACACGGCAACTGTCCGCAAACGGCCCGATCTGTGCGGCCAGCCAGCCCGCAAGTCGCGCCTCGTCGCCGCTGACGCTCGGAATCGAAACCGCTCCAACCAGCAGGTCGAGTGCCTCAGCATCATTCATCGCTCAGCGCCGCCCGCACGCGCTCGATGACCTCATCCACCTCGGCCCGCGTGATGATGAGCGGCGGCAGGAAGCGGATGACCGTCGCGCCCGCGCCAATGGTGAGCACGCCGTGCTCACGCAACGCCCGAATCACGGGCGCGGCGCGGGTCCGCAGCTCCATCCCGATCATCAGGCCGCGCCCGCGAACCGCGCGAACAGACGGCGCATCCAGGCTCCGAAGCCGGTCAATGAAATAACACCCGACATTAGCAACCTGCCCCATAAGGCCCGCGTCCCGCAGCTCGCTCAGCACCGCCGTGGCGGCCGCCGCGCTCAACGGATTTCCGCCGAACGTCGATCCGTGCCCGCCGGCCGGCATCGAGCCCGCGACCTGGGCGGTCATGACGAGCGCACCGATCGGCACACCGCCGCCCAGGCCCTTGGCGAGCGTCACCATGTCAGGCTCGATCCCGTAGTGCTCCAGCGCCAGGAATGCGCCGGTGCGCCCGGCTCCGCTCTGGATCTCATCCACGATCAGCATGGCGCCGTGCACCCGCGTGACCTCGCGCGCGGCCTCCATGAACTCGGGCGTCGCCTCGAACACGCCGCCCTCACCCTGGATCGGCTCGAGCAGCACGGCCGCCGTATCGCCGGTCACGGCAGCGGCAAGGCCGTCGGCATCGTTGAAGCGGACGAAGCTCACGTCCGCCGAATCCGCGCCGAACGGTTCGCGGTACCTGGGCTCCCACGTCAGTGGCAGCGTCCCCATCGTCCTGCCGGAGAAGCCCCGCTTGAACGCCACGAAGCGCGACCTGCCGGTGGCGACGCGGGCCCATTTCAGGGCGGCCTCGTTCGCCTCGGTTCCGGAGTTGGTCAGGAACACCCGCTCGAGTGGCGGCTGAACGAGGTTGAACAGCGCGTCGGTGAAGGCGGCCCGCGCGTCGTTGCCCATGTTCTGCGGGCAGACAATCAATCTCTCAGCCTGCTCCCGGATCGCCCGGACCAGGGCGGGATGCCCGTGGCCGAGGCTGGCGACGGCGATACCCGCCATGCAGTCGATGTAGCGCCGGCCGTCCGCGTCCCAGACGTACACGCCCTCGCCCCGCACGAGCGCGATGTCCGGGCTGAACAGGCCCGAGTCGCGCGCGGCGTTGCGCTCCAGGACAGTGCTCACTGCAGCACCGCTTCGGCATGCACGAGTGTTCCGTTGCCGGCAAGCGCGTGACTGACGGGATCGGGCCGCCGCGCGTCACCAAGCACCACGGAACCGACCCCGGACCGGACCGCCTCGGCGGCGCCCAGCAGCTTCTTGCGCATGCGGCCCTCGGCCAGCGCCATGAAGTCGTCCAACCGGTCGATCGGAACGCTTTTCACCAGGCTCGACTCGTCCGGGAAGCGCGCGAGCAACCCGGGCACGTTGGACAGGATCAGCAACCGCTCCGCACCGAGCGCCGCGGCCACCGCGGCGGCCGCACGGTCTGCGTCAACGTTGAGCGGCACTCCCTCGGCGCTGATCGCGGGCGGGCCGAGCACCGGCAGGTAGCCCTCGGCAAGCAGCAGCCCGAGCAGGCCCGCGTTCACGCTGTCCACCGTTCCCGTGTGGTCGTCGCGCAGGATCCTTACGCGGCCGTCCTCGACGACGCGCACGCTGCTCTTGCGCCTTGCACCCAGGACGCGGCCGTCCATGCCGGAGAGCCCGACCGCGTTTACGCCCGCGGCCTGGAGCTGCCCGACCAGCGCGGCGTTGACGCGGCCCTGAACCGCGAGCGTGAAGATGTCGAGCGTCGCGCAGTCGGTGTAGCGGCTCGTGTAACCGCTCGGGCTGGTCACGAAGCGTGGCGGATGGCCCAGCTGCGTTGCGAGTTCGCTGGTTTCATGGCTGCCGCCGTGCACAAGCACCATTCGCGTGCCCGCCCGCCAGAGCCGCGCCACGTCGCGGACCAGCTCCGCATAGCCGATGCCTGCGGCCCCGCCGACCTTCACCGTCAGCACGGTCGCCTCACGGGTGCAGTCCCGCGAAGCCGAGCCCGGCCGCCTCGCTCCAGCCCTCGGCGATGTTCAGGGACTGCAGCGCGTGTCCCGCGGTCCCCTTCACGAGGTTGTCGAGCGCACTCATGACCACGACGCGGCCGGTATCGGCATTCACGGCCCAGCCGATGTCGCACCAGTTGCTGCCGGACAGGATGCGCGGGTCGGGCACGCGGTGCACGCCGCGCTGCCCGCTGATCAGCCGGATGAACGGTTCGTCCTTCCAGGCCGTCCGGTACGCGAGCGCCACGTCGCGCTCGGTGACGCCCTCCTGCAGGAATGCGTGCATGGTGACCAGGATCCCGCGCACCCGTTCGACAGCCGTGGCCGTCAGGTGGACGCGGGCGGGGCCCGGCAACGCCTGGGCGACCTCCGCCTCGTGCCGGTGCCCGACCGGCGCGTAGGTGCGCAGCGCGCCCGAGCGATCCGGGTGATGACTGCCCGGTCCGGGCCGGTTTCCCGCCGCGCTCGAGCCGATCTTCGCCTCAGCGATGACGTCGGGACTGCCGGTCAGGCCGGCGCGGATCAGCGGCGCCAGCCCGAGGATCGTCGTCGTCGCGATGCAGCCGGCGCCGGCGATGCGGGTTGCTCCACGCAGCTCCTCGCGGTGAAGCTCAGGGATGGCGCCCACGAAGCTGCCGAGCAGGTCGGGCTGCGGATGCGGCGTCCCGTAGGTCACCTCGTGCTTCTGAGCATCCCGCAGGCGGAAGTCGGCGGCCAGGTCGATGAGCCGGCCGGCCAGCGGAAGGACATCCCCGATGCGCCCCGCCAGCTCCAGGTGCGGCAGGGCGCTGACGATGATGTCGGCGGGCTCGATGGATTCAAGGCGGGTGAACTTCAGCAGCGTGCTGCCCCGCAGGTTGGGATGAGCGTCCCAGACGGGCCTGCCCGCGTGCCGTTCGCTGGTCACCTGCGTCACGTTCAGCTCCGGATGCTGCAGCGCCAGCCTCAGGAACTCGCCGCCCGCGTAGCCTGAAGCCCCGATGATCGCGACCGTCTTCACGCCGTCGATGCCGGGATACCGAGCCGGTCGCACACGTAGCCCGCCATCCTGTCCGGGATGTCCACGCCGGTCGTTGTGATCGAGTTGCGGAACTCCATCGTGTGGTTGACCTCGATCACCTGCAGGCCGCTCGGGCTCTCGACGACGTCGACCGCGACCATCCCGCCGCCGACGGCCCGGGCGGCAGCCAGGCTGATCGCCTCGAGTTGCGGCGTGACGGGGCAGTTGCTGGCCACCGCGCCGCGCGCGGTGTTCGTGATCCAGTCCTCGCTTGTTCGGTAGATCGCGCAGATGACGCTGTCACCCACCACGAACGAGCGGATGTCGCGTCCCGGCTTGGCCACGTACTCCTGGATGTAATGGATCTTGTGCTGAGGCCCGCCGAGCGTCTCGCGGTGCTCGATCACGGCCATGACGGCGTCCGGATCGGACAGGCGGCTCACCATCCGCCCCCATGAGCCGGTGATCGGCTTCATGACGACCGGCCAGCCGAACTGCTCGCACAGCTCCAGCGCACCGCTGGCTGTGAAGGCGACGCCCGTTCTGGGTGCAGGCACGCCGGCCCGGGCCAGGGCCGCGTTGGTCGCGAGCTTGTCGCCGCATGTCCTGAGCACCTCGCTGCTGTTGACGACCAGGCTGCCGGCTGCCTCGTACAGGAGGGTGATCGCCAGCGAGCGCGACTGCGAGAGGCAGCGGTTGATTACGACATCGGCCGCCGGGAGGGCGTCAACGCTAACCGCCAGCTGGGGCGCGTACACCCGCTGCACGCTCACATCCCGTTGTGCCAGCGCAGCCAGCAGCAGTTCCTCCTCCGGTCGGAGCCGGTCGTGGACGAACGCCAGGCCTGGCTGGGTCACTCGCCCCAGTCCTCGTCCACTTCGGGGGCGAGGTCAAGGGTGAGGGGATCCAAGCTGATCACCTCGAGTTCTGAGCCCTCGTCGGTAGTGACGAGCTCTCCCAGCTGCAAGTCGGTGGGATCGGCTTCGACCTGCCCCCACGGCGTTTCGATCGTCTGAATCATTGCGTCTTTCCTTCCGTCCTGGCTGCTATGCTCGCCTACGTTTCATAAGCATGCGACCAGGGCGCCCCCTGTCCAGAGCGGCACAGCGTGCAGGTTACTGCTGCCAAACCAGCATGTCAAGCCGGTGCTTTATGCTGCGCCAGTCGGGCTTTTTGCCGATTCTTACATCGCCTTTAAATGTTTTTTGCCGGAGGGCACGCGGACCTTGCATCCAATCGAAGCAAGTGTCTATGGCTTACGTTTCGTAAGTGCGCCGAACGGAGCGCGGGCTTTCATTTAGCCACAAATTAATGAAAGCCATGCACAAGTTGGACCCCAGCCTTTCACAAGCACCTCCAACCCGGCCATGAACAGGCGCTTCGTACGCGCGAGCCGCTCCCCCGAGCGGCTTTCAGCTGAGCAGGATCGCCGTCTTCATGCTGAAGACGTCATCGGGCTGGAGCCCGGAGCCCTCGGCGACGAGTTCCTCGAACCGCTTCGGCTGCAGCTCCCAGGGACCGGCCCCGAGCCGCGCGGCGGCCGCGTGCCTGAGGTGGGCGGGCGACCATGCCGAGTGGCTGATGAACTGCCCCCAGCCGTCGGCATCCGGGGTCGCCTCCAGCAGCTCCACCGCGCGGTCGCCCACCTGGATCGCTTCCCCGTGCCGCCCCAGCCGGGTGAACGGGAAGGCCGCACAGCCCAGGATCCTGCCCAGGCTCGCGGCCGGACCCCCGACGTCCTCGAGCGCAGTGCTGGCCCGCTGAAAGAGGGCGCACACGTCCGCATATGTACCCCTTGTGATGGCGTGGTGCACCAGGGCCGGCGCGGCCCCGTCCAGCTCCGGCCACAACTCCAGGTTGACGCCGTGCAGCCAGGCCTTCCTCATGCTCGGCATCTCTGCGTCCATCGCCGCCAGCACGGGCCCGTTGCCCGGGCCGCCCAGCACGTCATGGTCGTGCTCCCTGAGCCAGCCGAGGAAGTAACGCGCCAGGGATTCCCGGGCACCGGCTCCGGCATCAGGCATCTGCGTCAGCTTGTCGGCCGCGAACTGGTGGATCAGCATGTGCAGCTCGTAACGGCCATTGGGCAGCCGGCGCACAAGCGCCGCGTCCACCAGGCGCGCCAGCGCCTCGTGTTCGAGGTTGTCCAGCACCAGCAGGAGCCGTCGGTCAGCCAGACTGCGCAGCAGGTGCTGCCGGGCGTCCCCGGACACGGACCGCGGCAGGCCGAGGGCGTCCGTGACGGCGTCGGCCAGGTCGTTGCTGTCCCTCGCGGCCTCCAGCTGGACGGAGCACGTGCTCTGGAGCTCCAGGTCGCGCTTGCCCATCTGGCTGATCGTCTCCCGCGCCAGCCTGGACTTGCCGATCCCTCCGGGCCCGTGAAGCGTCAGCAGCCGGACGGAGCTGTCATGAAGCAGGCTGCGGAGCAGGGCCAGTTCGCGGCTGCGGCCCACGAATCCGGTGCCGGTGGGAGCGGGATCATCGGGTGCGACCGGCAGGTAGCTGCCGGCGACCGCCAGGTTCAGCGACGCGGTGAGGCGCGCGCTGCCGACCGCGTCGAGCAGCTGGACCAGGTCGCGCAGCGGCCCTTCCAGCCAGGGCATGTCGGGCTCGAGTTCGAAGGCCTGCTCGGCCCAGCTGGCGGCCGCCGGCGTGTTCCCCAACGCCAGCTGTTCGCGTGCCAACCTCAGGCACACCCCGCGTGCCTGGCGCACAAGTCGCTGGCGCATGCCAAGCTGCCACTCCTCCAGTTCCTCGCCCAGGACCACGTCGGTTCCTTCCAGGAAGGGGCCGCGGTACAGGGCCAGGCTCTGCGTCGCGGGACGCAGGAACTCGGACGCGTCGCAGTCGCAGCTGGCCTCAATCGACCGGTTGCTCACTGCCAGCAGGGACGCGTCCACCGCAGCGAGTCGGCGCAGGGTCGTGCTCAGGCTGTCACGCGCGTCAGTGGCGTTCGGCCAGAACAGCTCTGCCAGGTAACGCCGCGACGTCGGCCCCTCCAGAGCGAGGAAGGCAAGCACGAGCAACGGCTTCTGACGCCGGAACGAGCTGCCTTCAAGCACCAGGCCGCCCAGTGTTCGCAGGAACATTTGACAGCACTATAGTAGGGGCTAGCTGCAGCCAAAAAGTGAGGCTCGCCCTCGGTGTTCGAAGATGAGCCTCTGGCTTTCGCCCCCCTGTAATAGCCCCCCGGCTATGTCTGTATTATGCCCGCCCGTTCATGGTTGCACTACTCCCAGATGTCACTGCTGTCTAGGTACATTTGTACTAGTGCGCGAGGGGTTAAGCTGGGAACCGCGTGCCTGACGCGATTCGGGCCGCGGAGCGGAGCATAGGACACTGATAGACCTGCACTCGCACCACACTCGCTGTGGCCATGCCGACGACACTCTCGAGGCGATGGCCCGTGCTGCAGCAGACGCCGGCGTGACCGTTTTCGGCCTGAGCGACCACGCACCGCTGTTCGCCCATGAACTGGACCACCCCCTGCCCACGACGCAGATGGCCCGGTCGGCATGGCCCGCCTACCTGGACGAAGCCCGCGAGCTTCGCACGCGACTCGCGAGCGAACTGCCGCAGCTGGCCATCCGGATCGGCACGGAGGCCGATTGGCTGCCCGGTACGCAGGACGTTTACCGCGCTGAGCTGGAGCGTGCCAACCTCGACTTCGTGCTCGGGTCCGTCCATGAGGTCGGCGACGTCCACATATACCGGCGTGACACGCACCACCTGGTGAAGGACGCCGACCAGCTTCACCGCGACTACTGGTGCCTGACCCGCGAGGCCGTCCAGTCCGGCCTTTTCGACATCCTGGCTCACATGGACGCCGTCCGGGCGCGCCTGCCGAAGCCGGAGGCAGACATGAGCGGGGAGATCAGCCGGACGCTGGACGCGATCGCCGATTCTGGCATCGCCGTCGAGATCAACAGCGCCGGCCTGCGCAAGACCCGCCACCTGTTCCCCGCCAGCGGGATCCTGGAGGGACTCGTCCAGCGGGGCGTCCCCCTCACGTTCGGCAGCGACTCACACCGCACGTCCGAGGTCGCCTTCGGCTATCAGGTCGCGCTGACCGAACTCAGGCGGCTGGGCGTGAAGCGGCTCGTGGCGTTCCGCGGGCGCGAACCGGAGTGGCACGGGCTCTAGCGGTTGCGGATCAGTAGTACGGGCTCGCCCGCGTCATCGATCGCCGGCGTCAGGCTCGCCACGATCTCGAACGTGCCGCCGCCCCGCGCGGCCTCCACGCCGATCTGCAGGTCGCGCCCGTACGCGTCGGCAGGGAGCACGAGCACCAGGTCCCGGCCGTCCCATTCCGTCTGCTGAAGCCACTCGTCATCGAGCCAAGCTCCGGGGCGACTGCCGGGATCCGCGGCGAACCTTATGCGCGCCCGCAGCCGCTCCCGCACCACCCATTCGCCGGTGACGGAATCGATGCGCAGGATACCCGTGTGCATCCCGCCGGACGGGCTCCAGCCGCTGACGGGATCGAACCAGCCTCCGTCCGCGGCGATGAACGGGGCGTCATCCGCGGCGTCCAGCGGGCGCGTGCCACTGTTCACGTGGATCAGTTGCGGCTCTGGGATATCGGCCGTGAACACGTGCGCACCCGGACCGAACGAGTGAACATCGGTAACTTCCGTTCCGAGCCAGAACGCCACCTCGCGCGCCTCACTCAGAACCAGTCCGACTTCCAGCCTGAGGACGCGCTCGCTCACGCGCCCGAGCGCCAACTCCCCGATCCGGACTGTCTTCAGCCCCAGCACCTGCACCACCCAGGTGTCGCCCTGGCCGTTGGTCGCGACGCCGAAGCCCACGTGCGTGTAGTTCCCCAGCAGGTTCGCGCGGTGACCGGGACTGTCCATCCAGCCGGACACCGCAGCCGCGGCCACGTCGGGAACGTTCACCACCCTGCGGCTCGCGCAGGCCGCCGTCAGCGGCGCTCTCGCCAGCGGCACGATCACCTACGGCGCCGACACCACGACCGTCACCGCCAGTGGTGGATCGGGCAGCGGCGCGTACGAGTTCCGCCAGCAAGGCGGCACCGGCTCCGTGTCGTTCGCCGGCACGGGCGCGTCGCGCACGCTCACCGGAACGTCCGCCGGGAGCGCCCCCATCGAGGTGCGCCGCCTCGGCGACGCCACCTACCTCGACAGCCCCTGGGTGTCCGCCGGCACCCTCACGATCGCCCAGGCCCCGCTCCAGGTGGTGGCGCAGGACGCCGGCAAGGTGTACGGGGACCCCGAGCCCGACCTGTCGTACGAGGTGACGGGAACGCTCTACTTCGGCGACACC
>ERZ869909.2451-NODE-2451-length-12323-cov-3.621182_pt1 | contig 12323 bp, 11 predicted proteins | sample MGYA00520892_ERZ869909 | MGnify/ENA primary metagenome ERZ869909 (study PRJEB32215, sample SAMEA104723947) | bioreactor metagenome | biome: bioreactor; feature: anaerobic bioreactor; material: water | place: China | collected 2015-03-12 ... | reverse complement strand
CGCCATGCGCCGAATGGCGCGAGATATTGGCAACCGCCAACACAAGGCCCCATCGTGAGCGACGATCCCTTCCTCGACATCCGCATGCTGGCGCAACCGGACGACGTCACCTGCGGCCCAACCTGCCTGCAGGCCGTGTATCGCTTCCTGGGCCAGGAACTCGACCTGCAGCAGCTCATCTCCGAGGTCCGCGGGCTGCCGGACGGCGGCACGCTGGCCGTCTACCTCGGCAACCACGCCCTCAAGCGCGGCCTCAAGGCTCGCGTCTACAGCTACCACCTGAAGATCTTCGATCCGTCGTGGCGCGGCCTGGACAGCGCTGCGCTCGCCGCCAGGCTCGAGGCCCAGCTCGGCTGCAAGCACGGCAAGAAGTTCGAGGTCGCGAGCCGCGCCTACATCCGCTTCCTGGAACTCGGCGGCGAGATCGCCTTCGACGACCTCACGCCGGAGCTGTTCGACGTTCCCTTCCAGGCCGGGCTACCGGTCCTGACGGGCCTGTCCGCAACCTATCTCTACGACAGCAAGCGCGAGTACACCAACCGCAACAACCGCGCCGTGTACGACGACCTGCGGGGTGAGCCCACGGGGCATTTCGTGGTGCTGTGCGGCCGGCGCAAGCGCAAGGTGCGCGTGGCGGACCCCTTCATCGGCAACCCGCTGGCCGAGGAAAGCCACTATTATGACGTCGAGGTGCATCGATTGATCCGCGCCATCCTGCTGGGCGTCATGACCTACGACGCCAACCTGCTGGTCCTGGCCGACGGGGCGCTGCCATGAGGCGGCTGATCGTGGTGGACGACCCGGCCGACTGGACCCTGGCCGGACCCGCCGGGGACGTGGTGTCGGTGAGCGAATACCTCGCCCCGGCCGAGGCCTGGCCGGGACGCGGCATCCGGGTCTTCAACCTGTCGAGCTCCTACGGCTACCAGACGCGCGGCTACTACGTCTCGCTGCTGGCCGAGGCGCGCGGGCACCGGGTGATTCCCGACGTGCGCACCATCCAGGACCTCAACGCGCCAGGCTTCGTCCGCTTCATCCCGAGCGACGTCGAGGAACTGATCCAGAAGAGCCTGCACCGGCTCAAGTCGGACGACTTCGTGCTGTCCATCTACTTTGGCGAGAACATGGCGGCCCAGCACCAGGCGCTGGCCCGCGCCTTGTTCCGCCTGTTTCCGGCACCCTTCCTGCGCGCGAAGTTCGGTCGCGGCCAGAAGTGGAGCCTGCGCGGCGTACGCGCCATGCCGCTCGACGAGATTCCCGAGCACCACCTCGAGTTCATGCACCAGGCAGCGCAACGCTACTTCGGCCGCAAGCGCTACCAGCCGGAGCGCAGCGATCGCTCGCGCTTCGATCTCGCCATTCTCGTCAACCCGGAGGAGCGCGAGGCGCCCTCCGACAAGCCGGCCCTGAACCGCTTCGTGCAGGCGGCGCGGCGCCAGGGCTTCAGCGTGGAATTCATCGGCCGGGACGACTACCCGCGGCTGGCCGAGTTCGACGCGCTGTTCATCCGCGAGACCACGGCCGTCAACCATCACACCTGGCGATTCTCGCGCCGCGCCGCGGCCGAGGGCCTGGCGGTGATCGATGACCCCGACTCCATCCTGCGTTGCGCCAACAAGGTGTACCTGGCGGAGGTGCTGCGGAGCGCAAAGATCCCGATCCCGCGCACCGAGATCATCCAGCGCGGCCAGCGGCGGGCGGTGCTGGCCCGGCTCGGCCTGCCCTGCGTTCTCAAGATTCCCGACTCGTCCTTCTCGCAGGGTGTGGCGAAGGCCAGCACCGAGGCCGAGTACCTCGAGTTGACCGACCGGATGCTCGAGGCCTCCGACCTGGTGATCGGCCAGGAGTACGCGCCGACGGAGTTCGACTGGCGCGTCGGCGTGCTCGAAGGCGAGCCACTCTACGTCTGCAAGTACTACATGGCGCGCGGGCACTGGCAGATCTACAACTGGGCGAGCGCGCGCCGGCGCGACACGGCCGGCACCTTTGAGGCGCTGGCGGTGGCCGACGCGCCGCCGGCGGTGGTACAAACGGCCGTGAAGGCCGCGAAGCTGATGGGCAACGGCCTGTACGGCGTCGACCTGAAGGAGATCGACGGCAAGCCCATCGTCATCGAGATCAACGACAACCCCAGCATCGAGGCAGGTGTCGAGGACAAGCTGCTCGGAACCGCCCTGTACGACGCCATCATCGCGGCGTTGCGCCGCCGGGTCGAGGCGCGCCGGGAGGGGGAGCGCAAGTGAGCGCGGCGCCGCGCTGGGGCCTGTTCGAGGTCTTCGGCGTCGAGATGGAATACATGATCGTCGACCGCGACTCGCTCGCGGTCCGCCCCATCGCCGACCTGCTTTTGCGCGCCGCCAGCGGCGGCAGCGACTGGGTCGAGGACGTCGAGCGCGGCGCCATCGGCTGGTCGAACGAGATCGTCGCTCACCTGGTGGAACTGAAGACCAATGGCCCTGCGCCGGCCCTCGCCGGGCTGGCCAGCGCCTTCCACGCGGACGTGCTCGAGGCCAACCGGCTGTTGCGACCCCACGGCGCCATGCTGCTGGGCGGCGGGGCGCACCCCTGGATGAATCCCGCCGCGGAAACCCGCATCTGGCCGCACGCCGGCGCCGAGATCTACGCCACCTACGACCGCATCTTCGGCTGCCAGGGACATGGCTGGTCGAACCTGCAGAGCACTCACCTGAACCTGCCGTTCGGCGACGACGAGCAGTTCGGGCGGCTGCATGCGGCGATCCGGCTGGTGCTTCCGATCATCCCTGCGCTGGCGGCGAGCTCGCCGTTCCTCGACGGGCGTTTCACCGGCTACCTCGACGCCCGCCTCGAGACTTATCGCCACAACCAGGCCCGCATCCCGTCGATCACGGGCCAGGTGATTCCCGAGCGGCTGTTCAGCGAAGCGGACTATCGCGGGCTGCTGCAACGCATCGCCGAGGACATCCGCCCCCACGACCCGGAGGGGAAGCTCGATCCGCTGTTCCTGAACTCGCGCGGCGCCATCGCGCGATTCGACCGCCATGCCATCGAGATCCGCACCATCGACATCCAGGAAAGCCCGGCGGCCGACCTGGCCGTCGTCGGGGCCATCGTCGCGCTGCTCAGGCGGCTGGTGGCCGAGGAGACCGTGCCGTGGACGGTGCAGCAGGAATGGCCCGAGGACCTGCTCGCGGGCATCCTGCATGCCGTGGTCCGGGACGGCGACCAGGCCCGGATCGCCGACGCCGACTACCTCCGCATGCTGGGACTGCGAGCGCGGGACCTGCCTGCCGGCGCGGCCTGGCGGGCCTGTTGCGAGGCCGCGCGCGACGGCTTCGACGAACCGGCCCGCGCGGCGCTGGCGCACATCCTGGCCGAGGGACCTTTGGCACGCCGGCTGGTCGCGGCAGCCGGCACCGCGCCAACGCGGGCTGCGCTCACCCGGTCCTGCCGCGAGCTCGCGTCCTGCCTGGCCGACAACCGGCTGTTCGGCTGATGCCCGCGGGCGTGCACGGCGAGCGCTGGCTGTTCACCTGCGAGCATGGCGGCCGCGGCGTGCCGGCGGAGTACGGTGCCCTGTTCGCCGGTGCGGATGCCGTGCTGGAATCGCATCGCGGCTGGGACCCGGGCGCCCTGGCCGTGTTCGAGGCGCTGGCGCCGGCGCTGGCGGATGCGGCCTTCGCGGCCACCACCACCCGGCTGCTGGTGGACCTCAATCGATCGCTGCACCACCCGGGCGTCTTCTCCGAGTTCACCCGGCCCTTGCCCGGCGAGGCAAGGCGCGAGATCGCCGCCCGCTGGTGGCGTCCGTGGCGGGACGCAGTCCGGGGCCAGGTGGCCACCTGGCGCGCGACGGGCTACCGGGTCCGACACTTCTCGGTGCACAGTTTCACGCCGGCGCTCGACGGCAAGGTGCGCAACGCGGACATCGGGCTGCTCTACGATCCCGCGCGGCGGCGGGAGCGCGAGTGGTGCCGGCGCTGGCGCGAGCTGTTGCAGGGACGCGGCTGGCGGGTCCGCCTGAACTACCCCTACCGCGGCACCGCCGACGGCCACACCACGGCATTGCGCCGGCTGTTCCCGTCGGGCTACGCGGGCATCGAGCTGGAGTTGAACCAGGCATTGTTCCCGGCGCGCTGCGCAGCCTTGTGCGCCGACCTCGCCGGCAGCCTGCAGGCGCTGCGCGGCTAGCCGCGCAGCAGCAACACCGCGGCGAGGTGCAGCCACAGCGCCCACATCAACAACGTGCCCGCCAGGAACAGGTTGAAGCGGCGCATCACCCGGTTGGGCCCGAGGTGCTCGCGCATGTGCAGCGCCCTCGCCAGCACGAAGGCCCAGGCCAGCACGAGCGCAAGGACATTGCCGGCCTGCAGCGCCAGGTGTGCCAGGCAGATGAGGTGAAACAACACCGGCATCTCGAAGTGATTGGCGAGATGACGCGTCGAGACCCACACCGCCGGCGTCATCGGGATGTCGCCACCGCCGACGAAATCGTCCATGCGCATTTCGCGCGCCCGGATCGCCGCCTGGCGCCGGCGACCCACCACCACCGTGGCGATGCCCGTCAGGATCGCCATCCCGAGCATCGGCCAGAACATCGCGGTCGAATGCATGACGAATCCCCGTGGTGAGCCGTGCCGGACCCAAACTCGATGGAATGAGTCTATTCCAAAATGTTGTTGGACGAGCCCCGGGCCCCGCTTCTATATTCGCGATCATCAAGAGGACCGAGGTGAGTCACATGAGAATCAATGGCTTAAGAACATACGCCCGCGGCGTCCTGCTGGCGGCGGGCCTGGCGGCGGGCCTGGCGGCGGCCGGGACGGCGGCCGCGTCGGATGCGGTGGTCAACGCGGACTGGGTGGCCGCCAGGCTGGACGACCCGAAAGTCCGCATCGTCGAGGTCAGCGTGGAACCGGGCAAGTTCGAGCGCGCGCACATCCCCGGTGCGGTGAACTTCCGCTGGCACACCGACCTGGTCGACCCGGTGCGGCGCGACATTGCCTCGCGGGAGAACTGGGAGAAGCTGCTGTCGACGGCCGGCATCGGCCCGGACACGACGGTGGTGCTCTACGGCGACAACAACAACTGGTTTGCCGCCTGGGGTGCATGGATCTTCCAGTACTACGGCCATGCCGACGTGAAGCTGCTCGACGGCGGCCGCAACAAGTGGGAGGCCGAGCGCCGGCCGCTGAGCAACCGTCCCGCGCGCCATGCCGCCACCGAGTACCGGGTCGGTGACACACATCCCGGGCTGCGGGCGCGGCTGGCCGACGTGCTTGCCGTGGTCGAGGGCGAGCGCCAGGCCAAGCTGCTCGACATCCGTTCACCGGCGGAATTCGAGGGCCGGATCTTTGCCCCGCCGGGCGTCCAGGAGCTGGCGATCCGCGCCGGCCACATCCCCGGAGCGAAGAACGTCCCCTGGGGCTCGGTGGTGCGGGAAGACGGCACCTTCAAGTCGGCCGACGAGCTGCGCCAGCTCTATGCCGGCATCGGCATCGACGGCAGCGAGCAGGTCATCGTCTATTGCCGCATCGGCGAGCGCTCGGCCCACAGCTGGTTCGTGCTGTCGCAGATCCTGGGCTATGACGCCGTGCAGTACGACGGTTCGTGGACCGAGTACGGCAACGCAGTCGGCGTGCCGATCTCCAACCCGGCCGGCACGGTGTGGGGCGGCACCTGAGCCCAGCGCTGGCATTTCGCATCCTGGTGCCGGCGGCCCTGGTCGCCGGCATCATTCTTTGTGCACTTCGCCTCGGCGGCACCGCCGGCCTGGGCCGCGACCCGGCCTTCACGGTGTTCGCGGGCGCGGCCTTCGGCATCCTTTTGCAGCGCTCGCGTTTCTGTTTCTTCTGCGTCCTGCGCGAGCTGTTCGAGGAGCGCGACGCACGCGGCGCGCTGGGTATCGTGGTCGCACTCGCCATCGGCAGTCTCGGCTACCTCGTGGTGATGCAGCCCTGGCTGCCCGACCCCGGCGTCGGCCGGCTGCCGCCCGATGCGCACATCGGGCCGGTGTCCTGGGTGCTCGTGGCCGGCGGCCTGAGTTTCGGGCTGGGCATGGTGCTGTCGGGGTCCTGCATTTCCGCGCATCTCTACCGGCTCGGCGAGGGCTCGACCCTGTCTCCCTTCGCCTTGCTGGGCGCCGTGGCCGGATTCGTGCTCGGCTTCCTGTCGTGGAACGCGCTCTACGTCGGCACCCTGGCCGCGGCCCCGGTCGTCTGGCTGCCGGCGACGCTGGGCTACGGTGGTGCTGCGGCCCTGCAGGGCGCGGCGCTGCTGGCGCTGGCGCTGCTGCTCCTGTTGTGGGTGCGCTGGCCGGCCGCGGCCGTCGCGCCGGCGAGCGCGGAGGCGCCCTCGCCGACTGCGCTCGTACGCCGGGTCCTGGTCGCTCGCTGGCCGGCATGGCTGGGCGGCATCGGCATCGGCCTGCTCGGCTTCCTCGCCTACCTGCGCACCGAGCCGCTGGGCGTCACCGCCGAGCTCGGCAGCCGCGCACGCACGCTGGCCGAGCAGCTCGGCTGGGTGACGGGGCGCCTGCCGGGACTGGACGGCTTCGCGGGCTGCGCCACGGTGGTGATCGATGCCCTGGTGACGCCGAACGGCGTGTTCATCCTGGCGCTCGTGGCCGGGGCGCTGGCCGCCGGAGTCGCTTCGGGCAATTTCCGGCCACGGGCCCATCCCTGGTACCGCTACTTGCTGGCTACGCTCGGCGGGGTCCTGATGGGCTGGGGCGCGATGGTCTCCCTGGGCTGTACCGTGGGCGTGCTGCTGTCGGGAATTTCCGCCTTCGCCTTGTCCGGGTGGGTATTCGGCGCCACGCTGGTGGCCACCGTGTGGGCCAGCCTTGCCCTGAAGCGCCGCCTCGCGAGGCACCTCGCCGCCTAGCGGCGGAGTGCCGCTTCCTGCCCGGCGCCCCGCCCCGATGGCACGGGGATCGCCGACGGTGTCAGAGGTGCTGCCCCAGGAACTCCAGCGTGCGGCGCCACGCATCGGCGGCGGCCTCGGGCTGGTAGCGATTCCCCGAGGGATTGGCGAAGGCGTGGTCGGCGTCTTCGTAGACCACGATCTCCACCGTCTTGCCCAGGGTCCGCAGCGCCGCCTCGAACTCGCGCACGGATTCCAGCGGGATGCCGCGATCCTGTCCGCCGAAGATCCCGAGAATGGGCATCATCAGCGGCGCCAGCTCTGCCGGGTCCGTGACCAGGCGCCCGTAGTAGATCACGGCCGCGTCGAGCTCTTCCGGGAGCAGGAGCGCCGTGCGCAACGACAGCGCCCCGCCAAGACACCAGCCGATGCTGCCGACCCCGTCGACGCCGCCTTCGCCCCGCAGCCAGCCGAAGGCCGCACGCAAATGCCGCTCGGCCCGCTCCGGGTCCTCCATCAGCCGCGACATCAGGGCGCGGGCCTCGCTCGGCTCATCGGCCGCCTGGCCCTCGTAGAGATCCACCGCCAGCGCCAGGTAACCCTCGGCCGCGAAGCGCCGGCTCATCTCGCGCACGTTGTCGTTCAGCCCCCACCATTCATGGATGACGATCAGCCCCCCGCGCGGCTCGCCCGCGGGTCGCGCGAGAAACCCGCGGCCCGCCCCATAGTCGACCATCTTGCCCTGGATGCCCTCGATTGCCGGGCCGGCCGCCGCGCCGGGGACGGGCGCGTCACCGGCATGCTCGCGCGCCATCGCTTCCTCGTAGGCCGGCTCCGCCGCTCCCGCCGCTCCGGCCAGCAGCAGCGCCGCGGCCAGCCAGGTCGCCCACACCAGTCTCTTCATCCCAGCGCCTCCAGCATTTCTCGCGTCACCAGTACCACGCCTTCCCTGGTCACGTAGAAACGCCGGCGATCCTCCGCCGGGTCGATGCCGATGATGGTGCCGTCAGGCACGACCGCATCTTCGTCGACGATGGTGCGGATGATGCGGCAGTTCCGGCCGATGGTCACGTTGGGCAGGACGATCGACCGTTCCACGAGCGACGATTCCGCCACCCTCACATTGCTGAACACCACCGACTCGCGCACCAGTCCACCCGAAATGATGCAGCCGCCGGACACCAGCGAATTCAGCGCCCGCCCCTGGCGCTGCTCGTCGTCGAGCACGAACTTCGCCGGCGGCAACTGGGCCTGGTAGGTCCAGATCGGCCACTCCTGGTCGTACAGGTTCAGTTCCGGGGCCACGTAGGTGAGCTCGATGTTGGCCTCGTAGAAGGCATCGACGTTGCCGACGTCGCGCCAGTAGAGCTGCACCTTGGTCTCGGCATCCTGGAAGATGTAGGCGTACACCTTGTCCCCGGCCGCGATGCAGCCGGGCACGATGTTGCGTCCGAAGTCGTGCGCCGATTCCTCGTCGCGCGCATCCTCCCGCAGCATCCGCTCGAGGTAGTCGAGGCTGAAAACGTAGATGCCCATCGAGGCCAGGGCGATGCCCTCGCGCCCCGGGATCGGCTCGGGGTGGCGCGGTTTCTCGACGAAGCGGGTGATGCGGTTGGTCTCGTCGATGGTGACGATGCCGAACTCCTGCGCGCGTTCCACCGGCACCTCGACCGAGCCCACCGTCACGTCCGCGCCGCTCTCGGCGTGCTGCGCCAGCATCAGGCCGTAGTCCATCTTGTAGATGTGATCACCGGCGAGGATGAGCACGTACTCGGGCTCCTGCCGCTGCACATACTCCAGGTTCTGGTACACGGCGTCCGCCGTCCCCTTGTACCAGGAGGAGTCGATCTGCTGCTGGGCCGGCAGGAGCTCGACGAACTCGTTGAACTCGCCGCGGAAGTAGCCCCAGGCCCGCTGCAGGTGCACGATCAGGTCGTGCGCCTTGTATTGCGTCAGCACGGCGATGCGGCGGATGCCGGAGTTCACGCAGTTGGACAACGGAAAATCAATGATGCGGTACTTGCCGCCAAAAGGCGTCGCCGGCTTGGCCCGCCCCAGCGTCAGCGCCTTGAGGCGCGAACCGCGTCCCCCGGCCAGGATGAGTGCGACCGTGTCGCGGGTCAGGCTGCTGACGTAGCGGCCGGGTTTGCCGGTCTTCATGACTCGCTCCCGAGGCTCGTTGTTCCTGACTATACGATAGCAGCGCGGGTGGCCGTGGCCATACGCGGAAAGCGCGGTGCGACGGGGCGGTGTGCTAAATTGCCGTCACCATCCTTGCCCCGGGCACCATGCCGCTGAAGCTCAAAGTCCTGCTGGTCGTCGCCGAGAGCTGGCCGCTGGTCAAGACCGGCGGGCTGGCGGACGTGGTGCCGGCCCTGGCCCATGCGCTGATCGAGCAGGGCTACGAGGTCCGGCTCCTGATGCCAGGCTACCGCGAGACCGAGGAGGCCTTCGCCGGCAAGGCCGCCGGCCGATCCTTCGAGGCGCTGCCGGGCCTCGACCGGGTGCGGCTGATCCGGGGCCGGCTGCCGGGATACGGCATCCCCACCTGGCTGTTGCATTGCCCTTCGCTGTACGACCGCCCCGGCGGCCCGTATCTCGACCCGCAAGGCAACGACTGGTGGGACAACAGCCTGCGATTCGGCATGTTGTGCAAGGTCGCGGCCCTGTTCGGCAAGGGCCGCGGGCTCGACGGCTGGAAAGCCGACGTCCTGCACGGTCACGACTGGCACGCCGGCCTGGCCTCCGCCTATGCCTGCTTCGACCCGGAAGTGACCGCGGGCACGGTGTTCACGGTCCACAACCTGGCCTACCAGGGCAACTTCGATCGCAAGGTGCGCCGCTCGCTGGGCATCAGCTCCCTCGCCTTCCACATGGACGGGCTGGAGTTCTACGGGCACCTGAGCTTCATGAAATCCGGGTTGTGGTATTCGGACCGGCTGACGACCGTCAGTCCGACCTACGCGCGCCAGGTGCAGACGGAAGAGTACGGCTGCGGCATGGACGGGGTCTTGCGCAAGCGCCGCGAAGTTCTCACCGGGATTCTCAACGGCGTCGACGAGAGCGTGTGGAGCCCGGACACCGACCCGCTGCTGCCGGCGCGCTATTCGGCCGCGGACTTCACCGGCAAGGCGCGGTGCAAGCTGGAGTTGCAGGACCGCTTCGGCCTTGCGCGCGGGCCGGACACGCCCGTCATCGGCATGGTCGGACGCATGACCGCCCAGAAGGGCTGGGACCTGCTCGCCGACGCCGTACCGGCACTGCTGGCCGACAAGGCGCAGGTCGTCATGGTCGGCAACGGCGACCACGCGCTGGAGGCGCAGCTCACCCGGCTCGCGGCGCACCATCCGGGCCAACTGGGGCTGCACGTCGGCTACGACGAGCCGCTGTCGCACCTGGTGATGGCCGGCAGTGACGTCTTCACGGTGCCGAGCCGCTTCGAGCCCTCCGGGCTGACGCAGATGTACAGCCAGCGCTACGGGACGCCGCCCGTCGTGCGGCGCACCGGCGGGCTGGCGGACAGCGTCTGCCAGGCGACGCCCGCCAGCATCGCCGACGGCAGCGGGACCGGGTTCTTCTTCGAGCGTGCCGACGCCCCGTCGCTGGTGACGGCGCTGTTGCAGGCTACCCGGCTCTACCGCGAGGAGCCCGCGGCCTGGCGTCGGCTGCAGGCCAACGGCATGGCGCACGATTTCAGCTGGCGGCGGCCGGCCAAAGCCTACGGCGAGGTGTACGAGGCGGCGCTGGAATCGAGTCGGCTGCGGCGCCGGGCGGCTTCCGGCGGAAGCTAAAGAGGCAGATCGGCCTGGGCGTTCCGGGAACACGGAGATAGGCAACCTGGGATCCACGAGTTCCGCGGAATCTGGCGGCGCATATCGCCTCGAGTGCGAACCCACTCCCGGGACGCCCGCGGCCGACCTGCCTGGAACCGGTGGCCCCCCGGAGGAGGGGAGGCGGCGCGGAGTCGAAGCATAGCCCGAATCCTCCCGGGATGCCTAGCAAAACCGCTCGATGCCCATCGACTTCCTTGAATTACAATTAGTTACAACTGTTAACTCGCCCGTTTTCGGGTCCAGAACAGCGCCCCGGGGGGCATCCCGGGCTCCACCGGGTGCTTGACACCCGTGGCCGAAGGACTATGCTCGCCGCCCTCTTTGCTGCCCCGCACCAAGGTCGGGATCCCGGGATGAATCCGAGGCTGCAATCCTTCATCGGCGGCGCACTCGCGCTGCTCGGCTGGGCCGGCGTCGCACCGCTCGCCGCCGACTCTCCCGCGGTGGCGGGGGAGCCAGGCTGCCTGCCGGGCGGCGGCGGGCGACTGGAAATGCAGGTCAGCGGCGCGTTCGAGGCCCGCTTGTCCTGGCCGAACGAAGGCACGCGCTGCGAGGGCGGACCGCGGCCCGCAGGCGACGCCCTGCGGCTGATGTTCAGCCGTGCGGATGAGGCCCTGCTGGTGGTCATCGGCATCACCGGGCTGGAGCGTGGTGCCGTCGGCCAAGGCATGCCGGCGAACCTGACGATGGTGCGCGAGGGCAAGGGCGAGTTCTACGGCACGCTGGGCGCCGATGCCTGCATCGTGACGGTCACGCTGAACGAGGCTGAGCCAGGGCTGGCCGATGCGTGGCGCGTGAGCGGCCACGGCGAGTGCACTGCGCCCGTCGAGGCCATTGCCCGCGACGGCGAGATCCGCCTCGCGCCGTTCGCGTTCACCGGCCTGGCGTTCTGGCCCGACGAGGCCGAAGAGGACTGAGATGCGCCGTTACCTGTTACCGGGGTTGTGCGTGATCGCGCTGGTGCTGGCCCTGCACACCATGACGCTGGCCTCCGGCATCCCCGCCTCGTTGCGGGTCGAGGCGCTGGAGATCCACACGGCTGCCGGTGAGCGACACGCCTTCAAGGTGCACGTGGCAGACACCCCGGAGGCGCGCGGACGCGGCCTGATGTTCGTCACCCGGCTCGACGCCGACCGCGGCATGCTGTTCGATTTCGAACGCCCGCAGCGCATCGGGATGTGGATGAAGAACACGCCCTTGTCGCTCGACATGCTGTTCATCGATGCCGCGGGCCGCATCACCCAGGTCGAGGCACGCACCCGGCCGTTCTCCACCGAGAGCATTCATTCGCGCGAAGAGGTGCTGGCGGTCCTGGAAATCAACGGCGGCATCGCCGGCAAGCTGGGCATCCGCGTCGGCGACCGCGTGCGCCACCCCCTGTTCGAGCGCCAGCCACACTGACGGACGCGGTCACGCGGCGGCACCGGCTGCCGCCGGCGCCGCCACACGGGCTTTCTCAGATCACCTTGGAGAAGCGCTGCTCCGCGAGGTAGGCGGCCAGGTAGCCGTCGAAGGGCATGGCGATCGGCCGCAGCAGGAAACGGCCGCGCGGCGTGACGCGGATGAAATCGTCGTCCATCTCCACCAGGCCGTCAGCCGCCAGCTTGCGCATCTCGCCCAGTTCACGCGCGAAATACACCGGGAAAT
>ERZ869909.2450-NODE-2450-length-12329-cov-3.001224_pt1 | contig 12329 bp, 12 predicted proteins | sample MGYA00520892_ERZ869909 | MGnify/ENA primary metagenome ERZ869909 (study PRJEB32215, sample SAMEA104723947) | bioreactor metagenome | biome: bioreactor; feature: anaerobic bioreactor; material: water | place: China | collected 2015-03-12 ... | reverse complement strand
AATTTATCGAGGTGTATGGAGGAAAATCAATGAATAAGGAATTTATATTAAAACATTTAGAGCCACTGAGTGAGATTTACGGTATTAGTGGTCAGGAATATCTTGTTGCTAAATATTTGCATGAAGTATACAAAACCTATACAGATGAAATTGTTTATGATCAGTTGGGAAGTATATTTGCCATCAAACGAAGCAGAAAGGAACATGCTAAGAAAGTCATGGTGGCTGGTCACATGGACGAAGTTGGGTTTATGGTCAAAACGATAACGAAAACGGGTTGTTTAACCATGCATCCGGTTGGCGGCTGGTTTTCACAAACCTTGCTGGGTCAAAGAATTTCAGTTATCAATCGAAATGGTGATGTTTTCAAAGGGGCTATTGCCAGTATTCCACCACATTTACTGACGGAAGAAGATCGTAAAAAACCAATGGAAATCAAAAGTATGCTTGTGGACATTGGCGCCACAAGTAAGCAAGAAGCTGAATCATGGGGTATTTGCGTGGGTGATATGATGGTTCTCGATGGACAGTTCCGTCAATTGCATGGACAAAACCGCCTGTTAGGAAAGGCATTTGATAACCGATATGGCTGTGCGATGGGTATTGCCTTGCTTGAATCTTTAAAGGACGTTGAACTGGATTTTGATTTAATTGTGGGTGCAACGGTGCAGGAAGAAGTTGGTCTGCGTGGAGCTACCACTTCAGCCAGTCTGGTTTCTCCGGATCTAGCTATTGTTTTTGATTGCTCACCAGCCAATGATGCTTCTGGTGATGAAAATGCTTTTGGCCAACTTGGCAAGGGTGTGCTCATTCGTTTTGTGGATGCCAACATGCTGCCGAACCGATGCATGATGCATCGTCTTGAACAAGTCTGCGAAGAACATGAAATACCTTATCAGTTCTATGTTTCTATGGGTGGAACAGATGCAGGTGCTATTCATAAACATGCGTCCGGTGTTCCAACTGTGACTACGTGTATTTGCGCTCGGAACATTCATACAAACAGCTCAATTGTGGATGTCAATGATATTGTTTCAGCGTTTAACGCCGCAAGACATTATGTCAGTGGGTTGAATGAACAACTGATTAGTGATATGATTTCCTGTAATCAGTAAGGAGGTTGTATATGCGCAAATGGATGATTGTCTTTTTGATGGTATTGCTTGTGGGCTGCAACGTAAGTGCAGAATCACTGTCAGATCGTATTGAAGTCTCAATAAACAATTCAATCGAGGCGAAACCTGCAACTATTGTGAATCATACGACGAAGTTGTATCAGTTTTACCTGCCGTTTCATATGGGTAAAAAAGCATCCAATTCCACATCCGTTTTGCTTCAGTCAAACGATGTTGATATTGTCATGAGCATCGATGCAGCGAATATCATCATGCAACGCTTTTATCGCACTTCACTTAATTCAAATCAATTAAGAGAAATACCAACTTATGCTAAAGTTGTCTTTGATCAAAGTGGACAGTATTTAAGTAGCAATCAAGTGACACTTAATTATCGTCTGATTGTCAGTCAAGTCGATGAGTATCTTTATAGTATTGTTTTGCAGAGTGATGCAGTATTGCTATCCGCCGTAACACCACTTGCACTTGTTGAAACTATCGTTTTTGATATGATGACCGTAGCCAAATCCACGAAAGTGAATCGTGAGACCGTTGTATCTATGTATTCAAACAAGCAGATTATTAATTATCAGCGTCAGACACTTGAACTATTTGAGCAAATTGCTCCTGAGTCCGGTCGAGTTGCTGATATGATTAGTATTGTTGAGGGGAATATGAACTTCAACCAGGATTTTTTTGATGATTACTTTAATGATTTAGAACCAGAGGAGCCTAACGATGATATTCAATAACCTTGAAGCGACACGCATATTTTATCTTCCTGATTTTCCAAAGGTACTTTTAGCTATCTTTTCAAGTAAACTAACAGTGGATATCGTTAAAAATGACACGCTAGCCTATGGAGTTGATGAGCAGGGGTACATCACATGGATTCACTTGCTGAATGTTGATATGGAACATGCTACCCCTGGGCTTCAACATCTGACCGATGAGTTAAAGGCGAAAGTTGAGTCTTATGTGCAAATAAAGATTCCTTGGGTTGATGCACGTGATTTTGTTGTGGGTCAGGTAGTCGAAATAGAACCTTTGCAGCGTTTTCAACTGGCGAAAGTAAATATAGGAAATCAGGTGGTTTCCATTGTTTGTGGCGCAACGAATCTTCATTTGAATCAAAAGACGGTTGTAGCATTGAACAATTCAGTGCTACCCGATGGCACACTGATTCGCGAAGGAGATGTGGGTGGTGTGATGTCTATGGGCATGTTGTGCTCATTATCCGAACTAACCAACCGCCCAAGTGCTAAAGGAATAGTTTCGGTCAAATCGAAGTATGAAAATGGGAGCATTGTGAATCTGTTACAATTGGAGGATTGGTTATGCTAAAGAAAATTATGTCACTTTTGTTTGAAGAAGAGGAAATCATCGAAGAGGAAGAAGTTATCAAACCGACGTTACCTCCTGTTAAAAAAGTTATAACTCAACAAGAGCCTATGGTTCAGTTGAAGCCTGAGAAAAAGATGGAACCTGTTCAACCGGAAGTTGTTGAGGAAGTTAAGCCTGTACTCAAGCGAATTGATATTGAACCTGAAGTTAAACCAGTAAAAAAACTCGCTGTTGTAACTAAAGAGGTAAAACCTTACGAGTTTCAGGATGTGATCAGTCCGATTTTTGGTAAGAGTCATAAGGAAGCACCTGTTGGCAAAAGTATTCAGCCAGAACTGCCGGTTGAGAGTGAAAAAAGTGTTTTGGGGACCATTATCAGTCCGATATATGGGATTAATAAAAAAGACAAAGTTAAAAAAACTGAACCACCAGTTGCCAAGAGTGTTGAACATTTATCTCTTGAGGATTTGATGGGCCTTAGTGTTGAAGAAGAATTTGAGCAGAAGCAACTTCCCTTGGATGAACCAACACCTGATTTAAACCTCTTTAGTGAGCTTTCAGAGGTTGATTCGAAGGAGTCACTATGATTTACTTTATTGGAATAAAAGGCGCTGGGATGGCTTCTTTGGCCTGCATGCTGAATGATATTGGTGAAAAGGTCGCGGGATCTGATATAGATAAACACATTTTCACTGAGGACGAACTCAGAAAGCGTCAGATACCTATTTATAAGTTTAATGAAGTCAAGATTGAAGATCATGCCACAGTGGTTGTTGGAAATGCTTTTGGTGATGATTTCAGCGAGGTGGTATCAGCACGCAAAAATTCATCGCTCCATATTATTCGATATCATGACTTTTTAGGCACGTTGATGAACCAATATAAAAGTATTGCGATTGCGGGTTCGCATGGGAAAACAACCACAACCACCATGGTGGCTTCCATGCTATCTCCATTCTTTGATACAGGCTATCTCATTGGGGATGGTCAGGGTCATTTGGGGAAACATTCGACGCATCTGGCGGTTGAAGCCTGTGAGTATCGTCGTCATTTTTTGGCATATCATCCAGATATCGCGATTATAACCAATGTTGACATTGATCATGTTGACTATTTTAAAAGTGAAGAAGATTATGCCAGTGCATATGAGCAGTTCAGCACCAACATCAAGGGTACAGCGATTATTTATGGTGATGATCCCCGAAGCCGCTTGCTGTCTGTATCATCCAAAGCATTGTACTATGGTTTGCATGAAGACAATGATATCGTTGCAAAAAATGTTATTGAATCATCAACTCATACTGAGTTCGACTGTCTGATTTCCGGTGAACTTTTCGGCCATTTTATTCTACCTTTTGTGGGTTCTCATATGCTTCAAAACAGCCTGGCGGTCATTGGGGTTGGTTATCTGGAAGGATTAAGTGCCACGCAGATAGAACTTGGTCTAGGTCAGTTCAAAGGAGCCAAACGTCGATTCGTTGTTGAGGAAGTGATGGGGAGTGTATTTATTGATGATTATGCTCATCATCCAACTGAAGTTAAAGTAACGATCGAAGCAGCAAAGAAACGTTACCCACATTTACCTCTGATTGCCATTTTCAAACCGCATCGTGTCTCCAGGGTATTTAATTTTGCAAAGCCATTTGCGGATGCCTTGAAAGTAGCGGATGTGGTTGCTTTATGTCCGTTTACCAGCATTGATGATGCAGAAGAAGGGTATGATATTGACATCAGTTACTTGCAGGGGTTTATCGAAGGCAGCATCATTGTGGATGATAATGAAGAAGATGCGAAGGTTTTAGCTTCCTTTAAACCTGCTGTTTACCTTTTTATGAGTTCAAAAGACATATATTCGCTCAGTGATCGTGTTAAGCGCTATCATCAATCTTGAAAATTGTTTCAATATTGTGTACAATAGTTCTGAGGTGATAAATTATGGATGAGCTATTAGTTGCATTACAAAATGTTTCAGAGCAGTTACTGCCATTTTTGGGAGTCATTGTTCTGATTTTTCTTGTTCTAGTTTTAAGAAAGGTACTTCACATTTTAACGGATGCACAAGTGACAGTAAGTAAAGTGAACACGGCCATGGATAAGGTGAACAACAGCCTTGACGAGTTGAAGGCTCCGCTTTCGACGCTGACAAGGGTGTCTCATTCCATAGATTTGGTCCAGACAGCAACTGAGTCAGCTGTTAAATCAGCGGTTCGAATTGTGGCGGATAATTTTGAGTGGATCAAAGATTCTGCTACTTCAGTTGTATCAAAAATGAAGAAAGACAAGAAAGAAACAGGAGGAAACAGTGATGAATGATGTGAAAGAGAACATCAGCGAGATCAAAGATGAACTTTTGGATGAAGTCGAAGATGTCGTTGAAGATGCCAACGAGTTTGTGGATGAAACGATTGAAGTAATTCATAAAGAAGTCAAAGGATTTGAAGAAGAGCTGACAAAAGCTGCGAAAGAAACAGATGATGAAGGCAAAGAAAAAATCAATAAAATTAAAAAAGATGTAAAACATGCGGTTGACACTGTCGTGAGTGCCATCGGAAAGATTGCCAATGACCTAAAAGAGGATGAGGATCTGAAGGAAAAACTTCATGATTTCCGAGTTAAATCAACGGAGTTAATCAATGAGGGTTTCACAAAAGTGAAAGGACTAAAAGATGATCCTGTGTGGCAGCAACGATTTGAGCATGCCAAGGAAGTTACTGTAGAAGCTGGTGAAAAAGTAGCAGATGTAGCTAGTAAGACATCAGCTAATCTTATGTCCAAAGCACGTGAGAACGAAAAAGTAGACGAGTTTATGGATAAGGCCGAGGATGTTGGCTCTAAAGCATTTGAAGCGACAAAGGAAACGTTTGAAACAACCAAAGAAAAAGTTGAAGAGTTCTTTGCTAAGCCGGAAGTTGTCGAGAAAGTTGAAAGTGCTAAAGCCACTACGATTAAAGTAGCAGAAAAAGCTGTTGAAGGTTTAAAAAAGTTATTGAAACCTAAGACAGATGAACATACATCAGAAGATGAGTAGGTGAAAGAATGAAACGTGTAACAATTTATGATGTGGCAAATGAAGCCAAAGTATCACTGGCAACCGTATCACGGGTAATAAACGGATTGGAAATTGTCCGGGAAGATACCCGTATTCGTGTTGAAAACGCGATTGAAAAATTAGGATACAAACCGAATGCGATAGCACAAGGTTTAGCATTACAAAAAACAACTTCCATTGCACTGGTTGTACCTGAAGCAAGTTTTAACTATACAGGTCAAATTATCAATGGTCTACTTGATGTTGCCAAAATTTACAAGTACAACATCATGCTCCATACAACCACAGAAGGTATCACGGAAATTAATGAAATCATAGAAAACATCATTAAGTCACGTGTTGATGGCGTTGTCATTTATAATGACAAACTGCTGTACGAAGAGCTCGTTGAACTGACGAAGTATCAGGTGCCTATCGTTCTTATTGGTAATCGGATGTCAAATGAGAATTTGGCCTGTGTCTATGTGGATATTGAAAAAGCCATATATGAACTAACCAAAGAGTATATTGAAAAAGGGAAACAGGATATTGCGATTGTTCAGGACCGCAAAAACCCATATGCCATTGATCAATTAATCAAAGGTGTTACACGTGCATTTAATGAAGTAGGCGCTGAGTTTGATCAGTATGTTGAAATTCCTTCGCATTATCGTAGTTCCTATGAGTTTTTGACGAATTACTTTAAGGGCAAGAAGCATGACTTGATTATTGCTCATCGTGATTCTCAAGCATTGGCTGCGATTAATGCGGCGAATGAAAATAACATTAAAGTACCTGATGACATGGAAGTTGTCTGCGTTATTGATACAAAATATAACGCAATGGTTCGTCCACGTTTATCAAGCTTCTCAATTCCTTCATATGATTTAGGAGCTGTGGCGATGAGAATTATGACTAAAATGCTTCATCAGGAAGATTTTGAAGACAAAGAAATCGAGTTGAGTTATCTTTACTCACCGCGCCAGTCAACAAAGTAAGTTGCAGGACTTGAAAATAATTTTGAGTCTGTTATAATTTCGATATTGCAAAAAGAAGATTGAGTACCTTATGGAACAATGTAGAGAGGCGATGGCTGGTGAAAATCGCTGCGTAAAATATGGGAATACACCTTCTTGCATCTTTATGAAAAGTAAAGACGTATCGCGGCGTTAACGCATCAAGCGCATGTATGTTATATACATGAAGTAAGGTGGTACCGCGCAACAAGCGTCCTTAGCATTAAGGGCGCTTTTATTATGGGAGGAACAAACATATGAATTTTTTAGATGAATTAGCTTATAGAGGACTTATCAAGGATGTAACAGATTTGGAAAGTCTGAAGGAAAGAATTAACGAGCCGATGACTGTGTATTGTGGCTTTGATCCAACTGCTGACTCTTTGCATATCGGCCATTTGCAACAGTTATTGCTTTTACGTCGTTATCAGTTGCAGGGGCATCATCCGATTGCCTTGATTGGTGGGGCTACCGGTATGATTGGTGATCCAAGACCTACGACAGAACGTTCTTTGCAGACTCTTGACGAGATTAATCACAATGTTTTAGGACTTAAAAAGCAAATTGAAGCCATTTTGAGCCAAAAAGGGCTTCCGGTCACAGTTGTAAATAATTATGATTGGCTTAGCAAGCTGAATATTTTGACATTTTTAAGAGATTATGGGAAACACTTCAATGTGAATTACATGATTTCCAAGGACATTGTAGCTTCAAGATTGGCTACAGGAATTTCGTTTACTGAGTTTACATATACGATCCTTCAGGCAGCCGACTGGCTTCATCTTTACAGGACTTATAATTGTCAGATGCAAATCGGTGGAAGTGATCAATGGGGGAATCTGTTAAGTGGTTCTGAACTCATTCGAAAAGTTTTGGGTGACAAAGTTAAGGTCTATGGTGTGACATCGCCACTTATTACCAAGTCGGATGGAAGTAAGTTTGGAAAAAGCGAAGGAAAAAACATTTGGCTGGATGCTGAGAAGACAGATGCCTATACGTTCTATCAGTTCTGGATTAATGTGTCCGATGCTGATATTATTGATTACATCAAACGTTTGTCATTTAAGACGGTTGAGGAAATTGAAGAGCTAGTGGTAAAGACAGCTGAAGCACCTCACTTGCGTGAGGCTCAGAAAATGCTCGCGGCTGAGTTGACTGAGCTGGTGTTTGGTAAGGAAGCGCTTGAATCCGCAATGAAAATTACTGCGGTTCTTTTCTCAATGGCTTTTGAAACTTTGAGTAAGAAGGAGCTTGAGATGGCTTTTGCGGATGCCACAAAAACATCCGTTGACTCATCGATACTACTGATTGATGCACTTGTAATCAATCAGACAGTTAAAAGCAAGCGCGAAGCACGTGAACTAATCCAGCAGGGGTCTATTAGTGTCAACGGTTCAAAGGTTGTGGATCTTGAATTTGAGTGTACGAAGTCTGATGCCTTGCATCAGTCGATTACAGTAATTCGTAAAGGGAAGAAACATTACACAGTTTTAATGTTCAATTAAAAATGAGGAAAATTTTCCTCATTTTTTTGATGTTAGCAGATAAAGTCCGAAGACAATGATGACAATGGGTAGAAAAAACTGTTGTGTGAGCAATTTCATCCAGGATGGGAAGAGTCGCTCAAGTAAAAGCAGAACTCCGAATAATACGACAATGATCCCGAATTTTTGTCTTGAATTCATAATATCACCTCTTAATCTCAATATATCCCATTTTATACAGTTGTGTTATAATAGTCAAGAGGTGAATCTATGCTTAAAAAATGGATGATCATTCTTGTTATTTTTACATTAGGTGGATGTACACTTTTTGATCAGGAAGACAAGGTATTAACACAGAAAATGCAGAGGTATCAGGCGTACTATACATCGATTTTTGATAATGACCGATTTATTGATTATTCAGATTTTTATGATATTGAATTTTTTCTAAATGAACTACCGGATCGTACATACCGATATGATTTGATTATCGATAATCCACGCATCGCCATGTATGATGTTGAAGTTATGATTGTTGAAAATGATACAGACCCTGAGGATATTGACAAAATGATGCCAAATGCAGGCATTTTTGAGGATGCTGAGTATAATCTTGTGCCATTTCAATTTAATTCTGATAAAGGATATCGTAAAGGAATTGCGCTCAGTGGTATCGTGGATCAACCTGTGGTAACTCTTCGTGTGATGGTTGCCTGGAAAGATTATGCCAAAGTAAATTCAACCCGAGAGTTCTTTCTGATTCAACGCGATTTTAATGCTCCTACAGAAATTCCTGGGGACGTTGATGACGATGTAGATATGGATGATGAAGATGAAACCGAATAAAAATCGTTCAATGATTGCTGGTGGACTGACAAGCTCTGCCGGCATGTTTATTTCCAAGGCGTTAGGCATCTTGTACGTAACTCCTTTTCAACAGATGGCAACTGAGGCAAATGTCTCGTATTATGCATATGCCTATTCAGTATATGATGTGATGTTGCAGATCTCACTGGCTGGAATACCTTTTGCAATCGCCGCGCTTGTGGCGAAATATATGGCGAAGGAAGACTATGTTACGGTTGTTCTTATTCGAAAAATTTCAACGGGTATACTTGCATTTATGGGGTTTGTAACTGCACTTTTACTTCTTGTCTTTGCTGAGCCAATTGCTCGCTTTGTTCTTACAGAAGATGTCAGTGCTGTTTCCATCGAAAAAACAAAATCAGTCCTTATTATTATCAGTTTGGCTGTATTTCTTGTGCCTGTTTTAGGTTCGTTTAGAGGATTTTATCAAGGTCTTAAGGATATGTCTACCTATGCCTTTTCTCAGGTTCTTGAACAGTTATCACGGATACTGTTTCTTTTGTCCATGGGATTTTTGTTTGTGGTTGTTTTTCAGAAAGATTCGATGTGGGCTGTTTATTTTGCTGTTGGTTCTGCAGGTTTTTCAGCACTGTTGTCCATTATTCATTTACTGTTTATCGATAAAAGAGCGTATCAGCCGATTCTTGAAGGTGCTAGTATCCAGACTTCAGCGTCAGCTAACTCCACATTGGTTATTAAAGAGTTACTGTATTTTTCTGTACCGTACTTTTTATCGACGCTACTTGGAAACAGTGTGTCTATTGTGAATCTGATGCTCTTTAATCGTTCCATGTTCTTAATCAGCCAGGATGAGGTGATGATTAAGCTTTTATATTCTATGATTTCCTATAATACCATAAAGTTGACGATTATACCTACTGTATTGGCTTCAGGATTTTCTGTTGCACTGATTCCATTTATGTCTGCTGCTTTTGCAGAAAATAATACCGTGCTTATTCGCAAATATATTAAAGATATTTTGCTTACCATTACTTATATTGCACTTCCGTTTTCTGTCATTTTTATTTTGTTTGCACCTGAAATTTACTATGTGATGTACGGTGGAACAAATTACTATTTGGGTGGGCTTGTACTATCCTATAATTCGCTCTATGCTTTACTTACTGCTATTTCTCCGATTTTGCTGTCCATGATGATGGTTCTTCGTTTCCGTAAGCGGGCTCTGATGATTCTGGTTGTGGGTCTTGTTGTTAAGGCCATCTCTATGACTCCTCTAATCATGCTCACTGGGTTTGCGGGAGCCATTTACTCAAATATTCTTGCGGGTGGTGTTATGATCGGATTAAATCTGGCACACATTCATGCGCATTATCGAATCAACTTTCGCGTCTTTTTGCGTCAGTTACTTCTGATGATGGTTGCTAGTCTTGGGATGTTTATGTTTCGATTTGTGTTGCATCTGCTACGAATTGATTTAATCATCCATGGAAGGTTTTTATCCTTTATTGGCCTGGGTGTGTTCACCATAGTTACCCTTATGATTTATTTGATGATTACGGATACGTTTGGTTTAATGGAGCAGGTGCTCAAGTTTAACTTGAAGACACTAGTTAGAAAGGTGATACGACGTGCGACTTGATAAATATCTTGCGATTGCAGGCTTGGGTTCGAGAAAAGATGTAAAGAAAATTATTCGAAATGGCCGGGTGGTTGTGAATGATTTTGTTCAAAGAAAAGATGATGCTCACATTGATCCGGATATAGATCAGATTTTTGTGGATGAGTTACCCGTTTCGGTGCTTTTAAATGTCTATATTATGCTTAATAAGCCACAGGGTGTGATTAGTGCTACGGAAGATGAAGAGTCATCGACCGTACTTGATCTAATAGATATTCCACTTCCCAAGGATGTGTTTCCTGTAGGACGACTGGATAAGGATACTGAAGGTTTATTGCTTTTAAGCAATGATGGTCCAATGGCTCATCGCTTGCTTTCGCCAAAGCGAAAAGTAGATAAGGTATACTATGTCAAATGCAAAGATAGCCTTACTGAGCTTATGATAAAGCAACTTGAGCAGGGAGTTGACATAGGTGATGATACACTGACAGCTCCGGCGGAAGTTATACTTGAGTCAGAAAGTTCTATGTTTCTTACGATTACTGAAGGTAGATATCATCAGGTGAAACGAATGTTACATGCTGTAGATAATGAAGTCATCTTTCTTAAACGTTTACGTATGGGGCCATTAGTTTTGGATGAGTCATTGAATCCAGGGGAGTGGCGATTGTGCACTGAAGACGAGATTACAGTTTTAAAAGATTGGAAATAACAACCTTCGGGTTGTTTTTTTGGTATAAGCACATATAATGTAGCTAGGAGGGATGAACATGGAAATATCCCAAAGCTTTGCCTTGGAAATGGTGAAAGAATTGAGTACCATTCTTCAGCAACATATCAATTTTATCGATAAGCATGCAATGATTATAGCTTCGAGTGATGAAACCCGGATTTCGAGTTGTCATATGGGAGCTAAAAAGCTGATCGAGGAAAATCTACCTTTTCTGCTGATTGATTCAGATGATGCTTTTAGCGGTAGTAAGAAGGGGTTGAACTTCCCGATTGTTGTGGATGATGTGATTGTAGGTGTCATAGGCATCACCGGTGATCCTCAGCAGGTATCCAAGTATGGCCAATTACTAAAGAAGTTCACTGAAATGTACATTCGTGACGAACGTTTACGGCAGATTAAAAATCAGGAAGATAAGATTCGGTCTCGTTTTTTAGAAAAATGGCTTCTTGATCCTCAACATGCAACTTTACCAACCTTTGCGGATACAGCCATTTCACTTGGTATTGATCCTAAAAAGCATTATCGTGTTATTGTCATGATGTACACTCTATCCCATACCAGTGCATCAACTTCGACGCAGCAGCTATTTGATTTATCTACGAGATACATGAAGAGTCAGTTATTAAAAGAGGGAAATCATTATTGTCGCATTGGGAGTAAGATGATTTATATCATGTCAAATATCAATGATACAAAGCTACCTGAGATACTCGAAGATATCAATAGAAAAGTTCATCAGAGTTATGATATTGAGTTGACCATCGGGTATGATCGCTCTTTTGCAACTTCAGAACAGCTTCATCAAAACTATGTGGAGGCATCGAAAGCATTGAAAGCTTGTACTCAAATGTCATTGCCTATTGTTGGGTATCAGAACTTGTACCTTGAACTTTTGTTTGATGAGATATCATCGTTTACGCGTGCAGATTTCATGTCAAAGATTTTTTATCAGATGGATAGGGATACAATAGAGGAGACCCTACGCGTTTGCAAAGCCTATTATCAGTGCGATGGTTCGATTCAAAGGGCGGCACAGGTACTATTTATCCACAAAAATACTTTGCAGTATAAATTGCAGCGGATTACTAATTTAACATCCTTGGACCCTAGGGCTTATCGAAATATCCCGATATTTACTCTTGCTATCAAGATATTTGAGGATG
>ERZ869909.2449-NODE-2449-length-12329-cov-4.459354_pt1 | contig 12329 bp, 6 predicted proteins | sample MGYA00520892_ERZ869909 | MGnify/ENA primary metagenome ERZ869909 (study PRJEB32215, sample SAMEA104723947) | bioreactor metagenome | biome: bioreactor; feature: anaerobic bioreactor; material: water | place: China | collected 2015-03-12 ... | reverse complement strand
CCAGATCACTCAAGTCGACGCTCCAGACTCCGTCCACCACGGCGACCTCGAAAGTCTCCACCAGGCCGTTGGGGCCGGTGAGGGTCACGTTGACGTGGGTGGCATTGCCGGCGCTGCCGGTCAGCGCGGTGCTGACCTCGTTGCCCTCGGAACCGATCTCGAAGGTGGCGATCTCCACCGTCGGCAGGGTGTAGCCGCTGTCGGCCCCGTCGGGCGCACTGGTGTTGTTCTGGGCGTCACGGGCGGTGGCTTGGACGCTGTACTCGCCTGCCGGCAGGTCCAGCCCACTGAGATCCACGCTCCAGGCACCGTTCACCACGGCGACCTCGAAAGTCACCACCAGGCCGTTGGGGCCGGTGAGGGTCACGTTGACGTGGGTGGCATTGCCGGCGGTGCCGGTCAGCGCGGTGCTGACGTCGTTGCCCTCGGAGCCGATCTCGAAGGTGGTGATCTCCACCGTCGGCAAGGTGTAGCCACTTTCAGCTGTGGCGGGCTCACTGCGCGTGCCCTGCTGATTGGAGGCTATGGCTTCAACGGTATAGCTGCCTTCCGGAAGATTTTGGCCAGAGAGGTCAACTGACCAATTCCCCTCTGCATCAACTTCAACTTCAAATGTGATTGTGCCGTTAGGCCCTGTAAGCGTAACCGTAACGGTACTGGCGTTAGTGGCGGTACCTGTAAGAATACTGCCGACTTCGTTATTGCTAGAGCCGATCTCGAATGCAGTGATAGAGACAGTCGGATCAGGAATAACGACGTCAACATCCGCTTCTTCCGCTTCGGCAAGAAGCAGGTCTCCCCCTTCGATTTCCGGCGGTCCATCGAACTCACCCATGCCAAATTCAAATGCGAGAGGATCGATATTTTCCGCGATACGCGCCAACTGCACGAAGCTATGGCCGCCATCGGCGCCGCCACCCGGGCCAGCACCGGCTGCAGTGGGGTCGAGCACGTCGAGCAGGTCGATGTCGTCATCGTCCAGAGCGGCGAGCAGAGCTTCCAGGTCTTCATCCAGAGCGCTGAACTCGCCCGCATCCACAGGCTGATTCGCATCAAGGTCAGGCGTCATGACGACAACCTGCCCGCCCTCGATGACAGCCGGTTCAAGGTTGTCGGCAAAGTCGAGCTCGACACGGCCATTATCGGATGTGACGAGCGACTCGCCTTCGGCCAAGGTATCACCCACACGAAGTTCACGCATGTTGCCATCGGCGTCACGTGCCCAGGCCTGACCGGAAATGGATACGACAGTAGCAATGCTCATGTGGTGACTCCTGCGGACTAGGTAGTTATCGGTGCAAAATGGGAGCGACCCGGTACCTGAAGTCGGCCCATTCATGCTTATGGCGTAACTTTAAGTTACATGAGAACACAAAAGTATTGGACTGATGGACAGGAGGACACCAACAACAACAACCCGACACAAGGGCCGAGTGCAGGAGTAAAAGAGAAGCGAGGTGAGTCAGTGGCTGGGATCGGCGACGCGTGCTTCCTGCTGGGAAAGCCGCAGGATCAACTGCATGCGATCACGAATACCGAGTTTGCGAAATATCGCGCCCAGATGCGCCTTGACGGTACGTTCCGTGATATCGAGCTCCCGGGCCACTATCTTATTGCTCTTTCCTTCGGCCACGGCAAGCGCAACTGTTTGCTCTCGCTCGGTCAAGGCCGCCAGGGTGTCGCCGTGCAGACGAGTCCTGCCGCCAAGTGCCTTGAAGGTACCCCCCACCACGCTGTTCAGCAGTTCGGGCAATACCCAGATACCCTGGTTAGTAGTGACGAGTGCCACCTGACGCAGCAGTACCGCGGGGGAAAGCGCGTGGGCATAGCCGCGGGCACCGGCACTCAGGGCGAGAGATGCTTCCGTGGGGCCGGGCATATAACTCAGCACGACCAGGGTGGCGCCTCGGTCAGCGAGATCCCGGACCAGTGTCTCCCAGTCCTTGAGGTTGCTCATGACCCATGCCAGGTCATCTCGACCGATCTGCTGCAAGGCCTGAGCCGGCCCTACCCAGCTCGACTCGGGAAATGCCATGCGCCAGCGAGGAATCTCGTCGCGACCGTGACAAACGAAGAAATGTGCCATCAACGCTCTCCCATAGAGTCGCTCCATGCCCGCAGGACAGGCTTGAGCAAATACTGCATCACGGTACGCTTGCCGGTCATGACATCGACCTGAGCGGTCATGCCGGGTATTACCGACAGCTCACCCGCGAGCTCCTCACCCTCGACCGTCCGCACGCGAACCAGGTAGTAGGTGTTTCCTTCATCATCGGTGATGGTGTCGGCACTGATATGATCCAACTCAGCTTGCAGGCCGCCGTAGATGGCGAAGTCATAGGCGGTCAGCTTGATCGTTGCTGGCTGCCCGGGGCGCAGGAAGGCGATGTCCTGCGGGGCAATTCGCGCCTCGACCAGCAACTGGTCGTCGCTGGGTATGATATCCACGATCTCCTGGCCGGCTTGCGCAACACCACCGATGGTGTTGATCGCCATACGCTGTACCACCCCCGCCACGGGGGAGCGCACCTCTGCCAAGCGCACTCGATCCTCGAGACCGGCACTTGATTCATCAAGCGCATTGAGATCACCCATGGTCTGGGCCAGATCATTGCGCCAGTCGCTGCGCCTCTCGATTCCCACTTCACGCAGCTGAGTCTTCGACTCCTCCACCGCCGCCTCGAGCCTTGCCACCGCCGATGCCGCCTGGTTGCGCTCACCGGTGGCCCGCGACACCTCCCGTTCCAGCCGCAGAATGTCTACCTCGGAGACAGCACCGGACTGCAGCAGGGGTCGGGTCAGGTTCAGTTCCTGACCGGCCATGTTCGCCTCGCGCTGGGCGGTATCTCGCCGCGCTTTCGCTTCGTTGAGTTCTTCCTCGCGTTGGCGGATGCGGTCACGGAGTATGCTCTCCTGTTCCCGAAGCTCTTCACGGCGACTCTCGTAGACCTCTCGCTCCTGGGCAACGATGTGCGGTGCCTCGGCACGCAGCTCCTCATCCGGCTCGAAGGGGGTATCCGTTATCAAGGCACGTAGACGCTCGGCCCGCGCCTTTAGCGTCAAGGCCTGGGCCCGATTCTCGCGGAAGGTGGCCACGAATCGGGTGGGATCGATACGCATCAAGACCTCTCCCGCCTCGACCAGCTGCCCCTCGCGCACAAGAATCTCCTGCACCACGCCGCCGTCAAAGGTCTGAACCTTCTGTAGCTGACTGGAGGGGATGACCCGCCCGGTGCCACGCGTGACTTCGTCAATGGATGCGAAGTACGACCAGGTGATCAGCGCCGCAACGGCAACCGCAAAGGTGTAGAGGAAGGCCCGCGCGCGCATCGGATCCTGCTGCATGCGCGCCCAGTCGGCGTCGCTGGCCCAGTCGCGATTGAGATGGGCCGATGTGACCCGACGGGCGAAGAGACGGTCGATGAATGGCCGAAACGGCTTGCCCCCCACCTCGGAAAAACGCCCGATCGCCTCAAACCCCTGCTGTTCGGCGGTTGCCCCCTTCCGCTTCGCCATCAGTTGGCCCTCCCGATCTGTCCCTTGCGCAAGGCCTCGACCACCTTGTCGCGAGGACCATCGGCGACCACCTTGCCCGCGTCGATGACGATGATGCGATCGACCAGCGACAGCAACGACGTACGGTGCGTGACGACAATCATGGTCTTGCCCTTTGCATAGGACTGCAGGCTCGCCTTGAAACTCTCCTCGCTGGCATGGTCCATGGCACTGGACGGCTCGTCCAGGAGCAGTATCTGGGGGTCGTGAACCAACGCACGGGCAATGGCAACGGCCTGGCGCTGGCCGCCGGAAAGCGACTGGCCACGCTCGCCCACCTGGAGGTCGACGCCGTGGGGGTGAGAGTTGACCAGTCCCTGCAGACCGGCCATCTCTATCGCGCGCAGCAGCGCCTCATCATCCACCCCATCGCTGCCACCGCCCGCCACCACGTTGTCTCGAAGCGAACCGAAGAAGAGACTGACGTCCTGGGGCACGTAGCCGATGTGCCGCCTCAGCTGGATGGGGTCGAACTGACGAATGTCCACTCCATCGACCAGAACGGCTCCGCTGGTGGGCTGATAGAGCCCTAGCATCAGCTTGTTCAGCGTCGACTTGCCACACCCTACCCGGCCCAGCAAGGCCACCTTCTCGCCGGGCTCGATCTTTAGCGAGATATCGCGCAGCGCATCTCGCTCTTCTTCCGGATAGCGCAGCGTCACCTTGTCGAAGCGGATCTCACCGCGGATCACGGGCCGGCTGATGAACTGCTTGCCATCGGGCCGCTCCACCGGCCGTTCCATCACCGAATTGAGCGACTGCAACGCCGTGGATGACTGGTGATACTGTGCCAGTAGCGCCGCCGCCTGGCTGACCGGGGCCATGGCCCGCGAGGAGAGCAGATAGGCGGCGATCAGCCCCCCCTGGGTCAGTTGGCCATCGATGATCAGGTAGACGCCGATGATGATCACGCTGACGGCAACGCTGTGCTGCGCCCATTGCGCCACACTGGTCACCGAGGAACTGACCAGGCGTAACTGAGCTCCCGTGCGCGACAGGAAGGCACTCGCCTTCTCCCAGGAACCCTGGATGCGGCTCTCGGCACGCAGCGTCTTGACGGTTTCCAGATGCGAGATCGTTTCCACCAGGGTGGCATTGCGCTGCGCACCAATCCGCCAGGTCGTCTCGGAAAGCTCATGCAGCTTACCCTGTGCCGCCATGGCATAGAGCAGGACAAACAGGATGCCGGCAATCACGGGCAGCACCAGCGGCGGCCCGATCAGTGCAATGATGCCGGCAAACAACAGCACGAACGGCAGGTCGACCAGGGAGACCACCGTCGCTGAGCCGATGAAGGCCCGCACCGATTCGAAGGACTGCAATGTGGCCGCGAAGGAGCCAGTGGAAGCCGGTCGCGCTTCCATGCGCAGGCCCAGCACCCTGGCCATGATGGAAGACGAGAGCTTGACGTCGGCTCGGCTGGCGGCGAGGTCGACGAAGGCGTTGCGCATAAGGCGCAGCACCAGGTCGAAGCAGAGCACGACGAAAATACCGGCTGCCAGCACCCAGAGCGTCTCTGTCGCCTGGTTGGGCACCACACGGTCGTAGACATTGAGCACGAACAGCGGCATCGCAACAGCAAAAAGATTGATCAGGAACGAACCGATGATGACGTCGCGGTAGAGCTTTCGGTTCTCACGGATGACGCCCCAGAACCAGTGACGAGCCCGCTGCTGCTTCACTTCCGGTCCGCGCTCATCGAAACGGAAACGAGGACGCACATAGATGGCCTGGCCACTGTAACTGCTCAGCAAGCCGTCGAGACTGACTTCGGTGACGGCTTCCCCCAGTTCCGGAAAGATCACCTGAGCCTGCCGCGTCTTGATGTCCACGGCGACAAGCACACAGGCACGGCCCGGCTCGAGCAGCAGGACGACAGGGAAGAGCGCAGGATTGAGTTGAACCAAACGGCTCTTGACGATCCTTGCCGTCATGCCTGCACGGATGGCGGCGCGAGGGAATACGCCAGGCGTCAGCCTGCCATCCTCGAGCGGCAGGCCCGCCGTCAAGGACTCGGCAGTGACACCATGGTCATGGGCAAGGGCGATGCTTTGCAGGCAGGCGAGCAGCTCGTCACGCACTGCAGACCGCGCCGACTCCGGGGCCGGTTCAAGATTTTCCTGTAGGGTCACAGCTACCTCTTGCGAAAGCGGGAGCGATGCAGGCCGCATCGGACGTGCGGCCTGACATCAGGCAATGGCCCGACCGAAACCGGGCTCACAGGGTGTGCATCGCCTGTCCCTAGCCGCGCACCGCATAGGCACCGTGATCCCCCACCCCGTCGGGCCGGGGCGTCGCAGGGTTCGGCACGCTGCCGAACACGGCCTCGGCCTGCTGCCCTTGTTGCTGAAGGCGGCTGGCACTCTCCTGGCGGGTCTCCAGGGTGACCTCGACTCGGCGATTCTGCTGGCGCCCCTGCGCCGTATCGTTGCTGGCGACAGGCTGCCGGGAGCCGTAACCCCGAGCTTCGATCAGATTACGCGGAATGCCCTGGCTGACCAGGTAGTCGGCAACGCTTTCGGCACGACGCTGCGAGAGCGGGTCATTGATGGCATCGTTACCCGTGGTATCGGCATGCCCGGCAATATAGATGCCGCCGAGGTTTTCCCGATCACGAATCTGAGTGACCAGCGCATTAAGCTCGTTTCTGGCATTCGGAGTTAGATCGGCACTGTTGATGGCGAACAGGGCATCGGCCGACAGGGTGACATCCGGCGCACGAACAGGAGCCGGATCATTCGCACCGCCGGTCAGGTCCGCCAAGGTAAAACCGGCCGGGCCCTGCACCGGACAGATCACGCTGGGATTGAGCTCGACACCGTCACTGCCCATTTCCGCCAGGCTAGGCATGTCGTCGCGCGCCACACCGAGCACCTGCATCAGCTGCCCCATGGCCGCCAATGTGCGGGCGTCGGCGAGCACGACGTCATATTCGGCGTTGACGTAAGCGCGGCTGGCCTCGAAGTACTCGTTCTCGCTGTCCAGCACGTCGAGCAGAGTGCGCTCACCGATATCGAACTGCTGCTGGTAGGCACCGCGGACTCGGTCGATGGATTGGCGGTGCTCATTCAGGTATTGCATCTGCTCGCGCAATCGCTGCGTGTCGTTGTAGGCAATCTGGGTAGTCTGCCTGACGTCGTTACACGCCTTTTCGCGCAGGTTTACCGACTGCTCGACACGATCGCTGGCGGCACGGAAGGAGGCCAGGTCACTGCCACCACGATAGAGGTTCATACTCGCCACCAGCTCGATGCTGTGCTGGTCACGGCGCCCTGCCAGGCCGCTTTCGTTATTGGTACCGGTACGGCCGCGTAGATCCAGTCGTGGCTGGAAGCCCGCCCTGGTACCAGCCTGCTCGGCCCGCGACGCCTCGATATTCTCGATGGCGGCGTGGAAGTCGGGATTGCCCTCGAAGGCGAGATTGACCGCCTCGGCAACCGAAGACGGCAAGCGGTCATCGAGTCGGGGGGCCGGGGCGAGGTTCTCGGCAGGCAGTGTGCCGACGATCCGCTGGTAGCGTACCGTCACATCGTGCAAATTGGAGGCTTCGGTCATCAGGTTGGATTCAGCCAGCGCCAGGCGACCGGATATTTGCTGGAGATCTACCCCACGGCCGGCGCCGGAGCGCACACGATCATCGATCTGATTGAAGACGCGCTGATGGTCGGCATAATTGTCCTGGGCCAGACGCACCAGGTCGCGATAACGGCTGACATCCAGATAGGCACGCGCCGCTTCGAGCGCCACGTTTTCGCTGGCACCCAGCAGCTCGTAATAGCGCACCAGCTTGGCACGATCCAGGCGCTCGACCTCACTGCGCGTGGCAAAACCATCGTAGATCATCTGATTGAGCGTCAGTTCAGCGAAATCGGTATCGTAGCTACCGCGCCCGTCCCCTTCGGTATCTTCACGTCCAATGCCGGCGGCTACATCGATGCTGGGCAGGTAGTTGCCGCGCGCCACACCGACATCGTGACCGGCGGCGTTCAGACCATTCCAGGCCGCATGTACTTCAGGATTGGTGGTAAGCGCCTGACGTATCACCTGACGCAGGTCGCCGGACCCCGGGGCTGCCATACCAGGCGGCAGGCTCTGCGCCACGGCAGCTGTAATCGGAAGGAGCGTCAACGAAGAGCCCAGCATGACTGCCTTGGCAAGAAGGCGGACACGAGAGAATTCTGTGTTCATTTTCATGGTATTCCCTTGTCATGAGATCGGACGCCCGTCATCCAGGCCTTGTCCGGCTTGAAATATTTTTTGAGTTATTATTATTTCGGGGCTCACCCAGCCAGTGCGGGTGGTGCATCCTTTCCCGACTCCCTATCTAAACCTTTTCTATCGCTGGCATCAGGCGAACCAACCACGCAGCCACACCGCTCACCTGGCATCACGCACTTTCAGCGCATCGTGCCTTGGGTTTCATTCACCCCATACCCTACTTCCAGCTCATATGGGCTGCCTGACCTCGACCATGTCAGCATCAGCTGATTTAGCCTACAGGATATTAGCAACGACAGCCTTTTTTGTGATATTACGACAATTTGTAAGATAGCGTAACCGAGCTTGATGTTTTGTCAACCAGATTCCATGTAACCGTTGGCCCGACACCTGCCCCTACTGAGCTCATAGAGCACTTCGGACCTCTCCCGGCCGCCTTCAAACATGCTATCGTCACGCCATTACCGACACGGCTTTCATCACAAGGAGACCGCCATGTCCGCATCGGAAATCCAGAAGACTCGCGTCATCAACGAGCTACGCGGATTCATCAAGAAAATGCTCCAGGAGCCGCAGATCCTCGAGCAGTCGCTTGCCATCGCGCGGCGCCACTTGGGCGAAGACAGCCCCGAAGGGGTTGTGTCACGCATCGCCAACGAAATTTCCGACACCACCAGCGTGCATATCCCTGAAGATCCCGCCGATCACTCCGAAGCCGACAAGCTTTTTCTCGAACTACTCAAGGAAGTGGTCAGCGAGGAGCAGGCCCTTTACTGAGCCCGCTCCTGCCCCTGCCCCTGCCCCCTTTCCGATGAAATGCCCGGCCCCGGCCGGGCATATTTTATTTAGCGCCCAATCTTGAATACCCATGACAACCAGCCTGCCTGCGTATCCAGCACTCTGTTATAGTGGGCAATCAATTGATTTTAAACCTCTTTTATAAGCACCTATCAATGTACTACTTGCTCAAGCTGTTTCCAGAGATCACCATCAAGTCACGCTCCGTCCGCCGTCAGATGACCCGCTGCCTGGTCGGCAATGTCCGCAATGTGCTGCGACCCTTGGGCGATGAGATCCGGGTGCAGGGCGGTTGGGATGCGCTGCATGTCAGATTGCCGGAAACGGCAACGCCGGAATGCAGCCAACAGGTGGAAGACGCCCTGGTTCGTATTCCTGGAATACACGAAGTCCAAAGCGTCGATGACCTGCCCTTCCTCTCCTTCGGCGATACCGCGCAACATTTGCTGGCCGCCTGGCAAGAATCGCTGGCCGGCCACAGCTTTCGCGTCACAGTGAAGCGCAGGGGCCGGCACGATTTCACCTCTGAAGAAATGGAGCGCGACATGGGTCAGGCCCTTCTGGACGCCGTGCCCAGCGCCAGGGTGAATCTCGGCCAACCGGATGTGAATGTGCGAGTGGACATCATCGACGACCGCCTCCGACTGGTTCGTCATCGTCGCCCCGGCCTCGGGGGCTATCCACTGGGCGTTCAGGGACAGGCAATGACGCTGATCTCCGGTGGCTATGACTCCCCCGTTGCCGCCTGGAAAATGATACGGCGCGGCATCAAGACCCACTTCCTGTTTTTCGACCTGGGCGGTGCCGAACATGAGCAAGCCGTACGTACAGTCTGCCATCACCTCTGGCAAGCCTATGGCCGCTCACATCGGGTCCACTTCTTCTCGGTTCCGTTCGAGGGTGTCGTTGCCGAGCTCCAGCGCAGCATCACCGACGGCTTGATCGGCGTGGTATTGAAACGGATGATGATGCGGGCATCCAGCCGTATTGCTGCCCGCGCACGTATCCCGGCGCTGGTAACCGGAGACGCCATCGCCCAGGTGTCCAGCCAGAGCCTAAGCAACCTCGCCCTGATCGACGAGGCCAGCGACCTACCGATCCTTCGTCCGCTGCTCACTGAAGACAAGCAAGACATCATAGACACTGCCCGACGGATCGGTACTGCCCGCTTCGCCGAGGTGATGCCGGAAGTTTGTGGAGCGATTTCCCAGCGTCCCAATACCCAGGCGCAACGCGCTCAGATAGAGGCAGCCGAACAAAAGTTCGACTTCAGCGTGCTCGAGACCGCCATAGAAAACGTGACAATGACACGCTCCGAGCGACTGCTGGAACAGGTTAAAACACCGGAGCCGTCGCTCCACGTCGTACAGACTACGCAAGAGCTGGAACGCGAAAAGAACGTCAGCGTGATCGACATACGCCCCCCTGCCGAGCGGGAATCGAGCCCACTCATGCTTGCAAGAGTCGAGTGCCTGCAGATCCCCTTCTACGAGCTTCAAGCACAAGCCGCCACACTACCGGTCAATCGTCGTTACTTGCTCTACTGCGACCAGGGCGTAATGAGCAGGATGCAGGCCCTGCACCTGTCCGACCGGGGCCTGACCCATTTCGGCATCTACCGCAACGACTGACAGTGAAGGCCTCGCGGACTGCTTGCATGGCATCCAGGAAAGATTTCATCATTGCGTATGAGAGCTGCACTTCCTTCACCGTTGATAAAACTACTGTATTTCTTGCAGCGAACTAGGCTACAAGAAGAGGAGGGGGAAACGGCAGAGGGAGAGGCGTATGGCACGGCAAGATGGTTCGTCACGCCGGAACTCATCCGCTGCGTCCCAGGTCGAGAGAAGCGCATCGGACCGCAGGGCTTCTCTATTCATCGAGGAGCCGGCGCTCGAGCCGGCCCCTGCGCCGGCCAGGTCTCGCCGGCTCCTGTATGTTGTGCTGGTGATCCTGCTTCTCCTGTTTGCCGTGACCCTGGCCACACTTCTTGTGGCAGAAGCACGTACCTCCCACTTCCAGGCCCAGGAACTATCGCGCTATGCGGGCACCCTGCGCTATACCCTTGCCCCGGGGAAGAGCGACCGCATCCTGTTTCCCAACCACGGGCCCTTCGACCAGCGCCTGGGCTATACACAGCTACCCACTATCGAGACACGCCTGCTGAGCAGAGGTTACGAGGTCACTCAACAGGCACGCTTCTCCCCTCCTCTGCTGGACTATGCCAAGCGCGGTTTCTTCCCACCCTATTCGGAGAAGACACAGGCTGGCCTGACCCTGCTGGAGTGTCGCGGGGAAACGCTCTACGCGTTTCGTCATCCACAGCGCCACTACTCCCATTTCGATGCCGTCCCACCGCTGATGCTGCAGGTCCTGCTGTTCATCGAAAACCGTCATCTGCTCGATAACAGCACACCGTATGCCAATCCTGCCGTCGACTGGCCGCGATTCACCATGGCCGCCGTGTCCCAGGTCGGCCGTGCACTTGATGTCACCGGCCAGTCTTCCGGCGGCAGCACCCTGGCCACACAATTGGAAAAGTATCGGCACTCGCCTGGCGGCCTGACCGGATCACCCATGGAGAAGTTGCGCCAGATGATCTCGGCCAGCGTCCGTAGCTACATGCATGGCCCCCAGACGCTGTCCGCCCGCCAGGACGTGGCGCTCGACTACATCAACTCCGTGCCGCTGGCGGCAGCCCCAGGGTACGGTGAGGTTCACGGTATTGGCGATGCGCTCTGGGTATGGTTCGGCGAGGACTTCGACACCTTCAATCGAAAGCTGGAGGCCGACAGTAGCCCGGGCGATGACCTGGCGCTGCAAGGTCTGGCCCTGCGCCAAGTTGTGGCATTGATGATTGCCCAACGGCGCCCCTCCTGGTACCTCAACGGTGGTCGCCAAGGGCTGGAACGGCTCACCGACAGCTACCTGAGGATTCTCGCAGACGAAGGCGTTATTGCTCCCGAATTACGCAACACCGCTCTCGCTCAGCGCCTGACCTTTCGCGACTTCAGCCGCGACCCGGCAGGACAAAGGATCGAACAGGACAAAGGACTGCAGACGGCTCGCGGTCGCCTCGGAAGCCTCCTGAGTCAGTCGTTCTACGACCTTGACCGACTCGATCTCAGCGCCCGGACAACGCTGCACGGCGAGCTCCAGGAACAGGTCACGGCTTATCTGCATCGCCTGGCCGATCCTGAATTCGCCAGCGAGATCGGCCTGTTCGGCGACCGTCTGCTGGCACCGGAAAAAACACAGGAGGTACGCTACAGCTTTACGCTCTATGAGCGCACCGAGGACAGTTTTCGTGTCCGCGTCCAGACTGACAATACCGGTCAGCCATTCGATATCAACGAGGGCAGCAAACTGGAACTCGGTTCCACCGCCAAGCTCAGGGTGCTCGCCACCTATCTGGAAGTCATCGCCGAACTCCACCGGCGTTACGCCGGCGAATCGGCAGAATCACTGCGGCAGGTCGAACTGGACCGCCAGGATGTCCTCAGCCGCTGGGTCGTGGACAGCCTGGCCAGTCAGCCCGATCTCTCCCTGGCGGAGCTGCTTGATGCCGCCATGGATCGCCGCTATTCCGCCAGCCCCAACGAGGCCTACTTCACCGGCGGCGGACGCCACACCTTCAGCAATTTCCGGCGTGAAGACAACGGACGCAACCCGACGCTGAAAGAAGCCATGCGCGAGTCGCTCAACCTGCCCTTTATACGGTTGCTGCGGGATCTGGTTCGCTACAGCACGCACCATAA
>ERZ869909.2448-NODE-2448-length-12336-cov-9.112978_pt1 | contig 12336 bp, 11 predicted proteins | sample MGYA00520892_ERZ869909 | MGnify/ENA primary metagenome ERZ869909 (study PRJEB32215, sample SAMEA104723947) | bioreactor metagenome | biome: bioreactor; feature: anaerobic bioreactor; material: water | place: China | collected 2015-03-12 ... | reverse complement strand
CGCGCCGCGCCCCCGCTCGAAGACCCACCAGCCGGCCGCCAGGCCGCCGGCGGCGACCGCGACCGAGGCGAGCACCAGCAGCCACTCGACCCACAGGGGCGGGTGCAGGGTCGGAACGGCGGCGAGCGACGGCGCGAGCCACGCCTTCATCCAGTTGGGGAAGGCGAACGCCGGCAGGCCGAGGTACCCCGCGAGCGCGGCCGCGCCGGCCAGCGCCATCAGCGGCACGGTCATGGTCGCGGGCGACTCGTGCACGCGCTCGGCGGCGGCGGCCGCCTGCTTGGCGTCCCGGTGCGCTCGCGGCGCCCCGCAGAACACGCGGTGGTACCAGCGGAACATGTAGAACGCGGTGAGGCCCGCGGTGACCAGCAACAGCGCGAACATCGCCCGGCTGCCGTAGTCCTCGGCCAGGGTGCTGTTCCACACGCCGCCCAGGATCGCCTCCTTGCTGAAGAAGCCCGACAGCAGCGGCACCCCGGCGATCGCCAGGGTCGCGATGAGGGCCGTGGTGCCGGTGACGGGCATGCGTCGTCCCAGGCCGCCCATCCGGCGCACGTCCTGCTCGCCGTGGAGGGCGTGGATCACGGACCCGGCGGCCAGGAACAGCAGCGCCTTGAAGAACGCGTGGGTGAAGACGTGGAACACGGCGGCGGCGTACGCGCCGACGCCGACGGCGGCGAACATGAAGCCGAGCTGGCTGATGGTGGAGTACGCCAGGATCCGCTTGACGTCGGTCTGCGCCACCGCCGCGATGGCGGCGATCAGCGCGGTCGCGACCCCCACCCAGGCGACCACCGCCGAGGCGCCGGGCGCTTGGGCGAAGAGCGGGCTCAGGCGCGCGATCAAGTACACGCCCGCCGTGACCATCGTGGCGGCGTGGATGAGCGCCGAGACCGGCGTCGGACCGGCCATCGCGTCGGGGAGCCACACGTGCAGGGGGAACTGGGCGCTCTTCCCGGTCGCGGCCACCAGGTACAGCAGCGCGATCGTCGTGAGCGCGCCCGCCCCGAACGCGAACGTCGCCGCCTGGGCGTTGACCTCCGCGATGGTGAGGGTGCCGAAGGTGCCCGCGACCAGGAAGGTGGCCAGCAGGAACCCGGCGTCGCCGATGCGGTTCACGATGAAGGCCTTGCGGCCGGCGTCGGCGTTGGCGCGCTGCCGGTACCAGAAGCCGATCAGCAGGTACGAGCAGACGCCCACGCCCTCCCAGCCGACGAACAGCAGCACGAGCGAGTCGGCCAGGACGAGCACCAGCATGGAGGCGACGAAGAGGTTCAGCAGCGCGAAGTAGCGGGCGACACCGTCGTCGCCGTGCAGGTAGCCGATGGAGTAGACGTGGATGGCGAGGCCCACGCCGGTGATGACCAGCAGGAAGACCGCGGCGAGCGGGTCGACGACCACGCCCACGGAGACGTCCAGGCCGGCGACCGGCAGGAACGACCAGAGGGTGAGCGCCAAGCCGTCCGCGCGGCCCCAGAGCCCCACGAAGGCGATCAGCGACACCACGAAGGCCGCCGCCACGGCGGCGCTCGCGATCAGGCCGGGGAGCGGCTCGCGCAGTCGGCGCCCGAAGAGCCCGTTGACCAACGCGCCGGCCAAGGCGAACACCGGGGCCAGCGCGGCCCAGGCGACCGGATCGGACCAGGTGCCGTTCACAGTCGCACCTCCGCGAGCGCGTCGACGTCGGTGCTGGCGCGGTCGCGGAAGATCGCCACCAGGATGCCCAGGCCGACGGCGACCTCGGCGGCCGCCACCGCCAGCACGATGAACACGACCGTCTGACCCGTCATCCCCGCCAGGACGCCGACGCCCGCCCAGTGGCGCGCGTAGGCGACCAGCGCCAGGTTCGCCGCGTTGAGCATGAGCTCGACCGACAGGAACACCATGATCGCGCTGCGGCGCGTGAGCACCCCGACGGCGCCGATCGCGAAGATCACGCCCGACAGGGCGACGTAGGCTTCGGTGGGCGCGCTCACGGGCGGCCCCCCGGTTCCAGCGCGGCGCGTTCGCGGCGCGCGGCCGCTCCGTCGCCCTTGGGAGCCCCGTGGGCGGAGTCGGCGCGGCGTTGGACGAGCGCGACGGCCCCGACCACGCCGGTCAGGAGCAGCACGCCCACCAGGTGGAAGGCGAGCAGCAGGTCGCCGAACAGGACGTCGGCGATGAGCCCGGCGCCGCCGCCCTGGAGGTTGGCCGCGACGACGGCCGCGTCGGGGGCCGGCCGGCCGTCCCAGAAGGCGACCACGCCGACCGCGGCGGCCAGCGCGACGCCGGCGGCGTAGGCCGCCCAGCGGAGCCCGGGAAGCGAGCGGCGCGGGCCGACCTGCCGCTGGACGTTCAGCAGCATGATCACGAACAGGAACAGCACCATGATGGCGCCGGCGTAGACGATCACCTGGATCGCCGCGAGGAAGTGGGCCTGCAGGGTGATGTAGACGACGGCGAGCGTGAGCAGCGTGCCGACGAGGGAGAGCGCGGCGTGGACCGGCTGCCGCAGCAGGACGACCCCGAGGGCGCCCACGATCATGATCGCGGCCAGGAGCGCGAAGCCGGCCATCAGTGCTCCACGCCCTCGAGCTCCGGACGCGAGGGGGCGGTGAAGCCGAGCCGCACGTCGCCGCCCTTGGCGGCCGCCTCGCGCCGCTGCCACTTGCTGCCGGCGACGCCCACCAGCATGTCCTCCTTGCCGTAGACGAAGTCCTGGTAGCGGAAGTCGGCGAGCTCGAACTCGTGCCCCAGCACCACGGCGCCCGTCGGGCACGCCTCCTCGCACATGCCGCAGAAGATGCAGCGCAGCATGTTGATCTCGTAGATGGCGGCGTAGCGCTCGCCGGCGGAGACGGGTTTCGCCGGGTCGTTCTCGGCCGCCTCGACGTAGATCGCGTACGCCGGGCAGGCGGCCGCGCAGAGGCTGCAGCCGATGCACTTCTCGAGGCCGGTGTCGGGGTGCCGCAGGAGGTGGTGGCGACCCCGGAACCGGGCCTGGATGCTCGCCCGCTCCTCCGGGTACTGCACCGTCATGGGCTTCTTGAACAGGTGGCCGAGGGTGACGCCCATCCCCTTGGCGATGTCGAGCACGCTCATCGTTCGCCTCCCTCGGTCGCCGGTCGCCCGGCGCCGCACGCGGCGCGGTGGCCGTCAGAGCACAAAGGCGATCACCGCCCCCGTGAGCAGGGTGGCGCCGAGCGCCACCTCGAACAGGTACAGCCAGCCGAAGCGCATGAGCTGGTCGTAGCGCAGCCGCGGCAGCGTGGCGCGGATCCAGATGAACAGGAACATGAAGAACGCCATCTTCAGGATCAGCCACACGAACGGCCACTCGGCGCTGCCGGGGATGACGGCGTTCATGAAGGCCGGACCCTTGTAGCCGCCCAGGAACAGCGTGCTGATGAAGGCGGAGGCGGTGAACATGTTGACGTACTCGGCCATCTGGTACAGCGCCCACTTGAGGCTGGAGTACTCGGTCATGTACCCGGCGACGATCTCCTGCTCCGCCTCGGGCAGGTCGAAGGGCGTGCGGTTCACCTCGGCCAGCCCGCTGATCCAGAACGTCACGAAGGCGACGGCGAGCCCCGGCCAGAGCCATGGGCTGATCGACCAGACGCCCGTCTCGACGATCTCGCGCAGGTTGAGGGTGCCGGCGATCATGATGATCGTCAGCACCGACAGGCCGAGTCCGAGCTCGTAGCTGATGATCTGCGCGGCGGACCGCAGCGAGCCCAGCAGCGCGTACTTGCTGTTGGCCGCCCAACCGCCGAGGAAGATCCCGTACACGCCCATCGAGGTCGCCGCCAACACGTACAGCAGGCCGATGTCGAGGTCGACCACCCACGGGTCGAGCCCGAAGAGGCTGCCGGCCGGACCCGCCGGGATCGCCCCGAACGCCGCCAGCGCGAAGGTGATCGAGATGGCGGGCGCCAGCACGAAGACGAACTTGTCGGCGCGCGCGGGGGTGATGTCCTGCTTGAAGATCGACTTGAGGGCGTCCGCGATCGGCTGCAACAGGCCGAAGGGCCCCGTGCGGTTGGGGCCGATGCGGTGCTGCATGCGCCCCAGCAGCCGGCGCTCGACGAGCGTCATGTACGCGAAGGCGCCCAGCAGCGCGAGCGCCATCGCCAGCGCCTTGAGGAAGACCACCCACAGCGGTTCGCCCATCAGGCCACCTCGAGGGCGTGCCGTTCGACGACGGCGCGCGTCAGGTCGATCGCCACCAGACCGACCGGCTCGTCGGGGGTGGCGGGCACGGTCGCCAGGCCGGGCGGCACGCCCTCGCTGGGGCGCACGACCAGCCGTCGCGGGACGCCGCCGACGCTGACGGTGACCTCGTCGCCGGCGCGCAGGCCATGGCGCTCGACGTCGCCCGGGTGCAGGCGCAGGGCCGGACCGCCGATGGCCGCCCGCAGGTGCGGGTTGCGGTCCAGCACCTCGACGCGCGCCATGGACGGCACCCGCAGCGCCAGCTCCGGCGCTGCGGGACGCGCCTCGGCGTGGGTCGTCAAGGCGACGCGCGCCTGCGCGCGGCGGGCCGGCGCCCAGGCGCCCGCCTCCGGCAACGCATCGAGGTCGACGCCGAGCGCCTTCTTGAGCAGCCGCCGGGCGCTCTTCACGCTGCGCCCCTCGAGCCGCTGGCCGGCGGCCTCGCCGAACGCCTTCACGACGCCGGTGAAGTCGCGCGCCTCGCCGGCGTCGACGGGCGCCGCGTGCACGTGCAGGAGGCGACCCTCGAGGTTCGCCACCGTGCCGTCCTTCTCGTACCCGGTGGCGGCGGGCAGCACGACGTGCGCGAGCTTGGCGGTCTCGCTGAGGAACGAGGCGTGCACGACCAGCAGGTCGAGCTGCGCGAGCCGTTGGGCCACCGCGGGATCGACCGCGGGGTCGAGCTGCGACAGCACCAGCGCGCGGGCGTGGGCCAGCATGCCGGCGTAGGCGTAGCGCGCGTGGCTGGGCAGCACCCCGGTCAGCTCCAGCCCGTAGCTGTTCGCCATGGGGCCGAGCGGCATCGGCTTGGCGCCGACCAGTCGGCAGAACTGCGCCGCGGCCTCGCTGGCCGCCACGCTGGCGAGCACCCAGCCGCCCAGCACGACGACCGCGGTCTCCGCCGCGCGCAACGCGTCGACCGCCGCCCGAGCCGTCGCGGCGTCCATGCCGAGGGCCGCGCCGTCGGGTTCGCCGCCGTCGGCGACCGCGGCGAGCGCCCGGAAGAAGGCGGCCTCGCCGCCGGCCGGGTAGCGGGCGGTCCGGCCCGCGTGCCGCATGAGGTCGGTGCGGTAGGGGGCCGCGACCGTGAGGCGCTCGCGGCGCCGAGGCATCCGCTCCTTCAGGCGCAGGTCGGCGATGGGCGCGCCGTGGTCGAACTGCGGCGCCGGCGGCACGCCCCGCAGGGCGTCCTTGATGCGCAGGTCGACGATCGGGACCTCTTCGGTGGGGTCGCCCACGACGAGGATGGCGCCGGCGACGGCGAGCTCCTCGATCCTGGCGTGGCCGCCGCCGTGGATGACGCCCCCGGCGGGGCGCGGCGCGTGGTCCAGCTGCCCGGTGCCGAGGTGGTCGGCCCAGGCGCGCGCGGCGGCGCCCTCCTCGAGGGTGGCGTCGGCGCGGATCGCGATCCCGATCTCCTTGCCGGCGATCTCCTGCAGGCGCGCGGCCACGAAGCCCATGGCGTCGGGCCAGGTGGTCTCGACGAGCTCGCCGCGGTGGCGCACCAGCGGGCGCCGCAGCCGGTCGGGCGCGCCGGCGTACTCGTGACCGAAGCGCGTGCCGTCGTCGATCCAGGTCTTGTTGATCTGCGGACGGTGCCCGGCCTTGATGCGTTCGATGCGACCGGTGCGGCCGTCGACGACGATGGCGCTGCCGGATGCGTCGTCGAGGCTGGTCGTGGGCGTGTGGTGGTACTCCCAGTTGCGCCCGCGGAAGCGGCTGGTGGTGTCGAGCAGCGCGCCGACCGGGCAGATGTCGGTGATGTTGCCGGTGAAGTTGCTGGGGAGGCCGTCCTCGAGCGTCCCGATGTACGTGTGGCCGCCGCGCTCGATGAAGTCGAGCACCTCGTCGCCGGGGACCTCCTCGAAGTAGCGCACGCAGCGCTTGCAGTGGATGCAGCGCTCGCGGTCGAGGGTGATCAGGTCGGAGAGCGCGTGGTGCTTCTCCTGGTTGCGCTTGGCGAACTGGAAGCGCGAGATGCCCTCCCCGTACTCGTAGGCGCGGTCCTGCAGCTCGCAGGCGCCACCCTTGTCGCAGACGGGGCAGTCGAGCGGATGGTTGATCAGGGTGAACTCGATCATCCCGTTCTGGGCGGTCTTGACCTGCTCCGAGCGGGTGTCGATGACCATGCCCTCCATCACGGCGGTGGTGCAGGTCGCCATGAGGTTGGGGAACCAGAAGACCTTCGGCTCGCCGGTGGCCTCGTCGAGGACCCAGCTGCCGTCGCGGTCCTTGCGCGGGGCGCCGACCTTGGCGAGGCACATGCGGCAGGCGCCGATCGGCGACATGTACGGCTGCGAGCAGAAGTACGGCACGTCGGAGCCCGCGGCGAACACCGCGTCGATCGCGCTGGTGCCGGGCGGCAGGTCGAGGGTGACGCCGTCGACGACGACCTTCATGCCGTCCACCTCGCGCGCGGCGGGAACATCGCCTCGCCGTGGTCGACGAGGTGCTCGTACTCGTGCCGGAAGTGCTGGAACGAGGCCGCGACCGGCATGGCGCAGGCATCGGCGAGCGGACAGAAGGCGGTCCCGCGCAGGTTGCGCACCATGTCCTCCATCAGGTCGAGGTCGTCGCGCGTCCCGAGGCCGGCGAGCAGCTTCTGGTACATCTTCGGAAGCCAGGTCGAGACGCCCTCGCGGCACGGGGTGCACTTGCCGCACGACTCGTGGGCGTAGAAGCGGACCACGTTGGCCATCGCGTCCACCATGCACTGCGAGGTCGGGATCACGATGACGCCGCCGGTCCCGAGCATGCTGCCGACCTTGGCCATCGTGCCGTAGTCCATCGGCAGGTCGAGGGTGTCCTCTCGCCACGGCAGCATCGGCGTGCTCGAGCCGCCGGGGATGATCGCCTTGGCGCTCTCGCTGGGTCCGCCGCCGAGGTCGAAGATCAGCTCGCGGAAGGTGGCGCCCATCGGCAGCTCGTACACGCCGGGGCGGGCCACCGCGCCGCTGAGCTGGTAGAGCTTGGTGCCCTTGCTGTCGGCGGTGCCCATCGCGGCGTACCAGGCGGCGCCGCGATCGAGGATGTGCGTCACGCTGCAGAAGGTCTCGACGTTGTTGATCGTGGTCGGGAAGCCGTACACGCCGGCCTGCGCCGGGAACGGCGGCTTCAGCCGCGGGTTGGCGCGCAGGCCCTCGAACGAGTTCATGAGGGCCGTCTCCTCGCCGCAGATGTAGGCGCCCGCCCCGCGGTGCAGGACGATGTCGAAGTCGAACCCGGCGACCGCCGGCGTCTCCTCCGTCGCCTCCGCCGCGAAGACGCCACGGCCCAGCAGGCCCGCCGCGCGCGCCTCGGCGATCGCTCCCTGCAGCCGCTCGTAGGCCAGGTAGTACTCGCCGCGGACGTACAGCACGCCGACGTGCGCCGAGATCGCGAAGCCCGCGATGAGCATCCCCTCGAGGAGCTGGTGCGGGTCGTCCTCCATGAGGTAGCGGTCCTTGAAGCTGCCGGGTTCGGACTCGTCCGCGTTGCACACGACGAAGCGCGGTCGGCCGTCGACGGGCGGCATGAACGACCACTTCACCCCCGCCGGGAAGCCCGCGCCGCCTCGGCCGCGCAGCCCGGAGGCCTTCACCTCGTCGACGACCTGCGCGGGCGTCATGCCGGTGAGGGCCTTGCGCGCCGCGCGGTAGCCGCCGCGCGCGAGGTAGTGCTCGAGCGTGTGGGCGCCCTCGACCCCGACGTGGCGGTACAGGGTGACCTCGAAGCGGGGGTCGAACCGGCTGGTGATGGGTCCGGTCGGCGTGCTCACGCGGTCCCCTCCCGGGCGTCGGGAACGACGGGCGCATCGTCGGCGGCCCGCCGCTCGCCGACCATGCGGTCGGCCTTGGCGGCGGCGACGTTGTCGCCCCCGCGTTCGCGGGTCGGCGGCGGCTCTCGGTCGGCGCGCATCTGCGCCAACAGCTCGTCGCACCGGGACCGCGTGACGCGCTCGTGGTACGTGTCGTTCACCTGCAGGACCGGGGCCGTACCGCACGAGCCGAGGCACTCGACGTTCTGCAGCGAGAAACGCCCGTCGGCGTCGGTCTCGCCCGACACGAGGCCCGTCTCGGCGACCAAGTGGCGGTACAGCTCGTCGGCGCCCGCGAGCTTGCACGAGAGCGTGCGGCACACCTGCAGGTGGAAGCGGCCGACGGGGTGCTCGTGGAACGTGCTGTAGAAGCTCATGACGCCCTTCGCCTCGGTGGCGGTCACGCCGACGATCTCGGCGATCTCCTGCAGCCGCGCCTCGCTGACGTGGCGCTCCGCGCGCTGCACCTCCCACAGGAGCGGCATGAGGGCGCTGCGCCTGCCGTAGGGCGGGTAACGGTCGAGGATCTCCTGCAGGACGTCCGCCTTGTCGGCGAAGAAGGGCCGAAGGGTGGGGAGTTCCATGGCGCGGCTCACTTGTCGACGTCCCCCATGACGGGGTCGATGGTGGCGATGTTGACGACCATGTCCGCGAACAGTCCGCCGACGCAGGCGGCTTCCAGCGACTGCAGGTTGACCAGGCTCGGCACCCGGACCTTCACCCGGTAGGGCATGGAGCCGCCGTCGCTGACGAGGTGGTACCCCAGCTCGCCGCGGGCCGATTCGGTGGCCACGTAGGCCTCGCCGCGCGGCGGGTGGAAACCCTCGGTGACCAGCTTGAAGTGGAAGATCACGGCCTCCATCGAGGTCTCGAGCTCGTGCCGCGGCGGCAGGCTGATGCGCCGGTCGGGGTCCTTGATCGGGCCCGGCTCGAGGCGGTCGAGCGCCTGGCGGCAGATCCGCAGGCTCTGCTCGAACTCGGCGAAGCGCACCATGATGCGGGCGTACGCGTCGCCGGCGTCGGACGTCGGGACCTCGAAGTCGTAGTCCTCGTAGCCGCTGTAGGGCGCCGCCTTGCGCTGGTCGAGCGCGACGCCGCTGGCGCGCAGCGAGGGGCCCGTGAGCCCGTACGCGACGGCGACGTCCGGCGGGATCACCCCGATGCCGCGCGTGCGGTTGAGGAAGATGTCGTTCTTGGCGAACATCGTCGCGTACTGGTCGAGCATCTTGGGGAAGCCGTCGAGGAACGCGCGGCAGCGCGCCTCGAAGCCGTCGGGGAGGTCGCTGGCCAACCCGCCCACGCGGAAGTAGCCGTAGTTCATGCGGACGCCGGTGACCATCTCGAGCAGCGTGAGGATCTCCTCGCGTTCGCGCATCGTGTAGAAGAACAGGGTCAGCGCGCCCATGTCGAGGATGCCCGTGCCGAGGAACAGCAGGTGGCTGGCCATGCGGTTCAGCTCCGTCAGGAGCACCCGCACCCGCTGCGCGCGCTCGGGCACCTTCGCACCGACGAGCTGCTCGGCCGCGAGCACGTAGGCCAGGTCGTGGCCCATCGAGTGGGCGTAGTCCATCCGGTTCGAGTACGTGACCACCTGCTGGTAGGTGCGGTGCTCCATCGTCTTCTCGAAGCCGGTGTGCAGGTACCCGATCTGGGGCGTCAGGCGCGCGATACGCTCGCCGTCGAGGTCGACCACGAGGCGCAGCACCCCGTGGGTGCTGGGGTGCTGAGGTCCGACGTTGATGCGCATGTGCTTGGTCTCGAACTCGCCGGTCGTCGACCGCTCGAGGCCCGGGCGCCCCGTCTCCTCCACCGCGTAACCCTTCCGCTCGAGCTTCACGCGTCACCCCGTGGGGCCGCGCCGCGCGGCGCGTCGGTCGGGTCCGGCTCGGGTGCGGCCGAGACCACGCCCTTGCGCGCGCCGCCGATCCAGCCGGTGCGACCGCGGCTGGCGCCGATCATCCCGGCGCGGAAGGTCGCGGGGTCGAGGAAGCGGCCGCCGTTGAACAGGGTGGGCGACTCGCCCAACGGGAAGTCCTTGCGCAGCGGGTGGCCGTCGAGGTCCTCGGGCGTCACCAGCTTGCGCAGGTCCGGATGGCCCTCGAACGGCACGCCGAAGAGGTCGTACACCTCACGCTCCATGAAGCCGGCGGCCGGCCACACGTCGGTGACGCTGCGCAGCGGATCGCCGTCGTGGACGTGCACCCGCAGGGTGCAGCGCTCGTTGGCGGCGACGGCGTGCACGTGGTAACTCACCGAGAACCGCGGCCCGCGGTGCTCGGGGTACGCGAGCCAGTCGATCGCGTACACGTCGAGCAGCAGGTCGAAGCCGTGGGCGCGCGCGCTGGCGGCGGCCTCGTGGATGGCGGCGGCCGGGAGCACCAGGAAGGCGCCGGCGAGCTGCTCCTCGCGCACGGCGCCGAGCGGCGCGAGGGCGTCCGCGAGGGCGGCGACCTTCGCCCCGGCCCTCACCGCGACCACCCCTCGACCATCGGCAACGCGACGCCGGCCTCGTCGAACGCCTCCCCGCGGACCTTCTTCTGCAGCTGCATGACCGCGTACACGAGGGCCTCCGGGCGCGGCGGGCAGCCCGGCACGAACACGTCGACGGGCACCACCGAATCGACGTTCTGCACGATCGCGTAGTTGTTGAACATCCCGCCCGAGCTGGCGCACGCGCCCATGGAGATCACCCACTTCGGGTTGGGCATCTGCTCGTACACCCGCCGCATGACGGGCGCCATCTTCTTCGAGAGCCGCCCGGCGACGATCATGACGTCGGCCTGCCGGGGGCTGGCGCGGAACACCTCGGAACCGAAGCGGGCCATGTCGTGGTGGGTGTTGGTCGACTGCATCATCTCGATGGCGCAGCACGCCAGGCCGAAGGTGGCCGGCCACAGGCTGTTCGAGCGCCCCCAGGCGACGAGCCTGCCCAGGGTGCTGAACAGGATGCCGTCCTTCTCGAGCTCCATGACGTCCTTCTCGAAGAGATCCCGGAGGCCCACGTCAGCTCACTTCCACCGCAGCACGCCCTTGCGCAGCACGTACACGTAGGCGACGCCGAGGATCGCGACGAAGATGATCGCCTGCACGAACAGGAACTGCGGCGCCACCTGGTAGCGCACCGCCAGGGGGAAGAAGAACGCGGTCTCGATGTCGAACACGATGAACAGCATGGCGACCAGGTAGAAGTGCACCGGGAACCGCTCGCGGGCCGTGCCGGACGCCGGCACGCCCGACTCGTACGCCTCGAGCATGTCGGGCGTGGCTCGCTTCGGGCCCAGGAGCGCGCTGACGAGCAGCGCCGCCGCGGCGATGAAGCCGGCCGCGAGGAAGAGCATCAGCAGGTTCTCGTACAACGTGGACGTCCTCTCTTCCCCGGTCGGCGCCGGGCGCTCGGTCCGTGGGCGCGCGCGGCGGCGCACGGGCGGCGGCGCCCCGCGATGGGGCGCCCCCGACGGAGACCAGGTCGCGAACCGAGGCCGCTCGTGCCGCGATTCACGACCCTGACACGCCCCCGAGTCTACCAAGGCCGCCGGACGCTCACAAGGAGAAACGCGGAGTCGAAGGTCCCAGAGAGGCCCGGGCGGGCCGACGACCGGCGCGGTCGCGAGCGGCGGTCCGGGCCAGCCGAACCCACACAGGCGGTTGACGGCGCTCGACCGGGCCGCGTATGCTCGCAAGCGCTGTCGGGTCGTTAGCTCAGTTGGTAGAGCAGCTGACTTTTAATCAGCGGGTCGTAGGTTCGAGCCCTACACGACCCACCAACGAGGCCCCTTCGACTAGCGGTTAGGTCACTACCCTTTCAAGGTAGCGGCACGAGTTCGAATCTCGTAGGGGTCACCACGCGGCGGCGGAGCTTCGGCTCCGCCGCTTCGTCATCCGGCCCGCCGCGGATGGCACAATGCGGCCACGGGTTCGGGCGGTTAGCTCAGTCGGTAGAGCACCTCCTTTACACGGAGGGGGTCGGGGGTTCGAGCCCCTCACCGCCCACCACGGCCCGTCTCGGTCCGCGCCCGTCTCGGTCCGCGCCCGCCTCGGTCCGCGCCCGTCTCGGGACGCGCCCGTCTCGGCACCGGCCCACGGGCGCCGGTCCCCCGCGCACGCATCGTCGTACCCTCGCTCCGTGGATCCCGACGCCGCCCGCCGCATCGCCCTCGAGCTCCTGCAGCGCCACGGGCTGGAGGGCTGGCGCTTCCGGTACGACCGCGCCCGCCGCCGCCTCGGCTGCTGCCACTACGGCGAGCGCACCATCTCGCTGTCCCGCCCGCTGACGCTCCTCAACCCCGAGAGCGTCGTGACCGACACGATCCTCCACGAGATCGCCCATGCCCTGACGCCCGGGGCAG
>ERZ869909.2446-NODE-2446-length-12337-cov-32.946493_pt1 | contig 12337 bp, 10 predicted proteins | sample MGYA00520892_ERZ869909 | MGnify/ENA primary metagenome ERZ869909 (study PRJEB32215, sample SAMEA104723947) | bioreactor metagenome | biome: bioreactor; feature: anaerobic bioreactor; material: water | place: China | collected 2015-03-12 ... | reverse complement strand
ATCAAGACGCTCGCACGCGCCGGGTTCTATGACGGCATCGTGTTCCATCGCGTGATCGACGGCTTCATGGCGCAGACCGGCTGCCCGCGCGGCACCGGCACGGGCGGCTCTGACCACCCGAACCTCAAGGCCGAGTTCAGCCGCGAGCCGCATGTGCGCGGCGTCTGCTCGATGGCGCGGGCCGCATCGCCCGACAGTGCCAACAGCCAGTTCTTCATCTGCTTCGACGATGCGACGTTCCTCGACGGCAAGTACACCGTCTGGGGCCAGGTGGTCGAAGGCATGGACAACGTCGACAAGATCAAGCGCGGCGAGCCGGTGCAGAACCCCGACAAGATGGTGTCGGTGAAGGTGGCGGCGGACGCCGCCTGACGGGGCGCGTGAGGGGAGGGGTGTGATGAGGTGGGAGCGCTGGGGGGCGTGGATCGCTGGCGTGGCGGCGCTGCTCGGCGCGGCGGGGGTGGCGCTTGCCGCCGCTTCCGCGCACGCCGGCGGGCATCCGTCGCTCTCGACGGCCGCCACCTTCCTCATCCTGCATGGCGGCGCTGCGCTGGCGCTCGTCGCGCTGTCGCGAGGAGCGTCCGCGCCACGCGTCTACGTAGCGAGCGCGACGCTGATGGTGCTCGGCGTCATGCTGTTTTCAGGCGACCTCACGGCGCGGGCGATGGTCGGGGAGCGGCTGTTTCCGTTTGCCGCGCCGGCGGGCGGCGGGCTTTTGATCGCGTCTTGGATCGTGGGTGGCGTGGCCGGGTTCGTCGGTGCCTTCGCGCGGCGGAGCTAGCTCTGTGACGAGACCGATGATCGACGCGCCGGGCCGATAGGGCCCGAAGCGATCGTGGTCTTTTTAGTTAGACCGATGATTCACGCGTCACGCTGATAGGGCGTGACGCGATCATGGTCTGTACTCAAGAATATTTCGGGTCGCCGGACGGATCGTCGGGCGGCGGCTCGATGGGCGGGTCCGGCTCGCCCGGCGGCGGGACCGGGTCTGTGTTCGGCCCAGGCTCCGCGGGCTCCGGAGGTTTGGGCCGGTCAGGCGGCTGGGGCGGGCGCGTGGGGTCTTTCGGATCGTCGGGAACGGTCGGATCGGTCGGCACGTCAGGCTCCGGGTTGGGCGCGAGGGTGCCCGGAAAACGTCCTGTTGCCGCAGGGGTTCCTCGCTGTCCCTCGCTCGGGGTATGAGAGCGGCATGCGGACAGACCTTTTCGAATTCGATTTGCCCGAGGACCTGATCGCGCTGCGCCCGGCGGAGCCGCGCGACGGGGCGCGGCTGCTCGTCGTCGATCCGTCGCGGCCGCCGGCCGTCGCCGATCATGTCGTGCGGGATCTGCCCGGCTTTTTGCGGCCGGGCGATGCGCTGGTGCTCAACGACACGCGCGTCATCCCGGCGGCGCTCGAGGGCGTGCGGATCCGGGGCGAGGCGCGCGCGCGCGTTGCGTTCAATCTGCTGCAGCGGGTGGACGGCAGCAGGTGGCGTGCGCTTGCGCGGCCCGCGAAGCGTTTGCAGCCGGGCGACCGCGTGCGCTTCGGCAAGGATGGCGATGGTGCGGCGTGCCTGCTCGACGTGCTCGACGCGACGGTGGCGGAGCGGCGCGAGGGCGGCGAGGTCGAGCTTGCGTTCGATCTTTCGGGGCCGGATCTCGATCAAGCGATCCACGTGCAGGGGGAGATGCCGCTACCGCCCTACATCGCAGGGCGGCGCGCGCCGGATGCATCCGACCGCACACGCTATCAGACGGTTTATGCGGCCCACGAGGGCGCGGTGGCCGCGCCGACGGCGGGGCTGCATTTCACGCCGGAGCTCTTTGCGGCGCTCGACGCGCGGGGCGTGTCGCGCCATTTCGTGACGCTGCACGTGGGTGCGGGGACGTTCCTGCCGGTGAAGGTCGAAGATACGAGCACGCACAAGATGCACGCGGAGGCGGGGGACGTGTCGGCTGAGACCGCGGCGGCGCTCAATGCGGTGCGCGCGGCTGGCGGGCGGATCGTGGCGATCGGGACGACGTCGCTGCGTCTTCTGGAAAGCGCGGCGGCGGAGGATGGGACGATCCGGCCCTATGCGGGCGAGACGGACATCTTCATCACGCCCGGCTACAAGTTCCGCGCCGTCGATCTTCTGATGACGAATTTTCATCTTCCGCGCTCGACGCTGTTCATGCTCGTTTCCGCGTTCGCCGGGCTCGACACGATGAGGGCGGCGTATGCCCATGCGGTGGCGTCGGGCTATCGCTTCTACTCCTACGGGGACGCGTCGCTGCTCTATCCGGCGCCGCAGGCCTCCGCACATCAGGCCAAGGACAATCATGATTGAGCGTTTCAGCTTCCAACTGCTCGCGCGGGACGGGCGTGCGCGGCGCGGCGAGATCTCGACGCCGCGCGGCGCGATCCGTACGCCGGCGTTCATGCCGGTCGGCACGGTGGCGACGGTGAAGGCGCTTTATCCCGAGCAGGTGCGCGATGCGGGGGCCGACATCCTGCTCGGCAACACGTATCACCTGATGCTGCGGCCGGGCGCGGAGCGCGTCGCGCGCCTCGGCGGGCTTCATAAGTTCATGCGCTGGGACAAGCCGATCCTGACCGACTCGGGCGGCTTCCAGGTGATGAGCCTTTCGAAGATCCGCAAGATCAACGAGGAGGGTGCGCTTTTTCAATCGCATCTCGACGGCTCGCGCCACATGCTGACGCCGGAGCGCGCGATCGAGATCCAGTGCCTGCTGGGATCGGACATCCAGATGCAGCTCGACGAGTGCATCGAGCTGCCGTCCGAGCGGCGCGAGGTGGAACGCGCGATGGAGCTGTCGCTGCGCTGGGCCGAGCGAAGCCGGCGGGCGTTCGAAGCGCAGCAGGCGAGCGGCGGTGCGGGGCCGGGACAGGCGATGTTCGGCATCGTGCAGGGCGGCACGGACGAAGCGCTGCGCCGGCGGTCGGCGGAGGCGCTCGTTCAGATGGATCTCGAAGGCTATGCGGTGGGCGGGCTCGCGGTCGGCGAGGGGCACGACCTGATGCTCGCGACGCTGGATGCGACGCTGCCGTCGCTGCCGGAGCATAAGCCGCGCTATCTGATGGGCGTCGGCACGCCGCTCGATCTCATCGAGGCGGTGCGGCGCGGCGTCGACATGTTTGATTGCGTGCTGCCGACGCGCAACGGGCGCCACGGGCTGGCGTTTACGTGGAACGGGCCCGTCAACCTGCGCAACGCCGTGCACGCGGAGGACACCGCGCCGCTCGACGAGGCGAGCACGTGCCCGGCGGCGCGCGATTATTCGCGGGCCTATCTGCATCACCTGATCCGCTCGGGTGAATATCTGGGCGCGATGCTGCTCTCGTGGGTCAACACCCACTTCTATCAGGAGCTGATGGCGGCGATGCGGGCGGCGATCGAGGACGGGCGCTTCGACGCCTGGGCGGAGGAGACGAAGGCGAGGATCGCGCGCAAGTAAGCGCTCGTCGTCGTCGTTGGAGGCGTGCTATCTGCCGCGGGCGGCTTCGCGCTCGCGGTGGATCAGGTAGACGCCGGACGCCACGATGATGCCCGCGCCCGCGAGCGTCCAACTGTCGGGCAGGTCGCCGAAGATGGCGAAGCCGAACGCCACCATGAACAGCAGCTGCATGTAGAGGAACGGCGCGATGGAGGATGCGGGCGCGCGCTGGTAGGCGTGCAGGAACAGCCAGTGTCCGAGGCCGCCGAAGATGCCGAGGGTGCCGAGCAGGACCCAGGCGAGGGCGCTCTCGGGCGCGTGCCAGCCGGCAAACGCGAGCGGGGCGCCCGCGAAGGTGCCGACGAACATCGAATAGAAGAGTGTCACCAGTGGGCGGTCGTAGCGCGCCATGTAGCGCGTGAGCAGCATGAAGAGCGCATAGGCCAGCATGGCGGCGAAGGCGTAGACGACGGCCGGGTGCACGGCGCCGAACCCCGGACGCACGGCAACGAGCACGCCCGTGAAACCGACCAGAATGGCCATGAAGCGGCGCCGGCCGACCCATTCGCCGAGCAAGGGGCCCGCCAGGAGCGCCACGACGAGCGGGGCCAGGAAGACGATGGTGATCGCCTGGTCGAGACGCAGATGCTCGATGGCCATGAAGTTGAAAGCGGTGGTCGCGACCATCAGGACGGAGCGGACGAGCTGGAGGCCGAGCTTGCTCGTGGTGAAGAGCGCGCGCGCGCTCATGACGCCGAAAGCCGGCACCATGAGCAGCAGGAGCGTGAACTGGACGATAAACCGCGCCCAGACCACCTGCACGACGGGCAACCCTTCGCGCGTGACGAGGTATTTGGCGGTCGCGTCGAGCGCCGAGAACAGGACCACGGCCGCGATCATGAAGCCGATCGCCTCAAGCCGGTGGCGGCCCTGGGCGTCAGTGGCGGATTTGTCGCGGCTCTCTTGCATGATGGACCAGGGCTCGGGTGGCCGGGGCCATCTCTTAACGCACGGGCCGGGGAAAGCGACGCGGCATTTTTTCTGTTTGCGTAGGTAATCTGTTTTCGTACGCAAGTTGCGGGAAGCTTCGGATAAGGGGGCGGGTGCCGGTGGATGGCCGGCGCACTTGCGCCGGGTCGCCTTGCTCCCGGGCGCTTCGCGCCGTTTTTTGTTTGCGTACGCAAGTTGGCGGAGGCTTTGGATAAGCGGCCTGCTGCCGGTGGATGGCCGTGGCACTTGCGCCGGGGGCGCGGTCGCACCCCCGAGCATGGGCGCGCCTTTTTTTGGCTTCAGGCCGGAAAAGAGGTTTGAACTTCCCTGGAAGCGCTCTAGAAAGCGGTCTCTCCATGATCACCGCCACACGGGGGCTCCCCAGGCGGTTCGGGCCGGTAGCTCAGCGGTAGAGCACGTGACTTTTAATCATGGGGTCGAGGGTTCGATCCCCTCCCGGCTCACCACATCTTCCCGCATGACGTCGTTCATTCGATCGATCGCTTTGGCCGAGGGCGCCGTGTCGGCCCCGGCGGGAGCGGGCGGGCCGCGCTCCCGTCCAATTTCCTGCTCCGCTCGGGGCCGCGTCAGGCCGCGACCTTTTGCACGAAGCCGTCGATGCAACGGGAAAGCTCGCTCGCCGCATTGGCGACGACGGACTGGCTCGTCGTGACGTTGGAGGCGGCCGACCTCGTCGTTTCCGCGGCGGTGTTGGTGCTTTCGGCCACGGACGTGAGATGCATCAGGCTGTCGGATGCGGCGGCGATGCTGCGCGAAATCTCGGACGTCGCGGCCTTCTGCTGTTCCATCGACGTCGAAATCGTCATCGTGACGCCGAGCATGTCGTCGATGCGCCCGCTGATCTCGCGGATGCGGATGGAGGCCGTCTCGGACGTTGCGGCGGCCGTCGAGATGCGCCGCTCGATGTCCTCCGTCGCACGCTTCGTCTGATCGGCGAGCGTCTTCACTTCGCCGGCGACGACGGCGAAGCCCTTGCCGAGATCTCCGGCGCGCGCGGCCTCGATGGTGGCGTTGAGGGCGAGCAGGTTCGTCTGATTGGCGATGTTCTGGATGATCGCGACGATTTCGCTGATGCTCTCGGTTTCGCGCGCCAGCTCCGACATCTGCTGCGTGGCCATGTCGGCTTCGCGCTTTGTCGCCTCCACGACCATTTTGGCCTGCTCGGCGGCGTGTGCGATCTCGGCGATGGACGCGTTCATCTCTTCGGAGGCGGACGCGACGGTGTGCACGGTCTGCGAGGTCTGCTGCGATGTCGTGGCGGTTTCGCCCGCGTTCACGGTTGCGCTCTCCGCGATCGAGGTGAGCTGGCCCGCGGTCGCATTCAGCTCTCCGATGTTGGTCGAGAGAAGCTGCATCAGGGTGTTGACGGTCGCCTGGAAGGCGGTGACCTGAGCCTGGAGCGTTTTGGCCTTCGCGGTTTCTTCCTCGGCGCGCGTGGCTTCGCCTCGTGCGAGGCGTGCGGCTTCCGCCTCTGCGGCCGCGGCCTGGGCGAGCGCGTGCTCGGATGCGCCGAAGGCTTGCTCGAGCTTCTTCGTGATCCAGCACAGGACCAGTGTCTGCGTGATCAGGATCACGGCGTGAACCACGACCCGCAGCACGTCGGGCTCTGCGGACGGGAAGACCGCGGCCGGAACGGCGAAGTTCAGGACGAGGTGATGAACGGCGACGACCGCGGCATTGGCGACCAATGCGCGCCAATCGCACCATCCGGCGCACAGCGCGAGGGACGCGAAGAAGTACATGTGGACGTCGATCTGGTACTCGCTGCCCGATGCGGCATAGACGAGAAGCGCCACCTGGGCAGCGACGGCCATGGACGTGGTGAGGCGGGTTGCCGTGCCGGTCCCTTCCTGCCTCCAGGTGTAGGTGGCGCTGGCAGCCAGCAGCAACGCGCCGAGAACGACCAGCAACTCGGGCTCCGGCGCGAGCAGCGTCAGTACGCCGGCGAGCGCGGCATTGAACCAAATGAAGCCGATGATGACACGGGCAAACGTGTCGCGAATGGTGTGCACATCCAACATCTTTTGAACTCTGCTTTCCTACCGCGAAGCCGCGATGCACGAAGTGAAACCGGGCGCTCTCCAGACCAGCAGGGCGCCGGCGCGGTAGAGCTTGTCGGCGAAGTGGGGATCGGGCGACCGACCAATGGCGACGCTGTCGGCCGCGTTGGCCGCGACGATGGTTCCGTCGGCTTTCGAGACGATGCCGAAAGCGCTCGGAAAGCCGAGCCACCGAGGGGAGAGAACGAGAAGCTCGTCCGATGCGCGTGGACGGCCTGCCGCAACGAGCAGGACGCCGAGGACGAGTACCCCGTTGATCCAAGACAGCGCACTGCTTCGGCTCACGGCCACCCCACCGCTTTGTTAACTGCGTTCAGTACGTAGGGGCGGCCGGCTAACAAGTTGTGAATTCTTTGGAGCTGAAATCTGCGCTAAATCAGTCGTCTGGTGCATCGTTTTGAATCTTTGTCTCATCTCTTGCGAGAGACCGTTGCGCGGTGTGGGAGACAACGTGCGTGCTCGATCTTTCCGCATACGAGGCCGGCGAAGCGTGGGCGCTTCGGGAGATTGTACTTTCGTACCAGCTTGGAGCTGTCGCACTTTCAGCGAAGCGCGGGAACGGACGAGAAGCGACGCGTGGTGCTTCTCCCGATACTCCGCACACGCTGCTGAGAGATGGAGGCGGAAGGATCTGATTAACTTTTAGCCGTTCAGTATCGCCCGATAAAAGTACGATTCCAGACGGGGCGGGGACATGACGGGTCTATCGACACTTGAGGTGCGGTTGGCGTTCAACCAAATCGACGAAAGAACGCGCACAATAATCCGTAATCATAAGGACTTTATTCTGGGAGAGCTGCCGGCGGTCCTGGATGCGTTCTACGATCACATCGAGACGTTCGCGGAAACGCGCGCCTACTTCTCGTCGCGTGCGAGCATGAATGCAGCGAAAGCCGCGCAGCTTCGGCATTGGGCGACGATCCTGGACGGGCGTTTCGATGCGGCATACGAGGCGTCGGTTCGCCGGATCGGAGAGACGCATCATCGGATCGGCCTCGACCCGATCTGGTACATCGGCGGCTATAGCAGCCTCGTTGCCGGACTGCTCGCGGCGATCGGTGCCAAGCTGGCCCCTAGCGTTTCGGCGGGACTCTTCGGCCGCTCCGCCAGCGAGGCCGACGTCCGGACGGAGCTGCAGGTCGCGGTGAGCCGCGTGGCGTTCCTGGATATGAACCTCGCGATCGACGTCTATATCGAGGCGGGCCGGCGCGATCTTGCGGAACTCGCATCCTCCGTCGTCGAGATGGCGACGACGGTGGCGGAGACGACGGGCCGGCTCGAGGGCGCGGCTGCCGACCTTTCCACCACGGCGTCGATCGCGACGGAGCGTACGACGACGGTCGCGAGCGCGGCCGAGCATGCGTCGTCCAACGTACGCGCTGTCGCTGCGGCGGCCGAGGAACTCTCGGCTTCCGTTCAGGAGATCGGGCGGCAGGTGGCAACATCCACCGACATGGCGGGCAAGGCGGTCGAGATCGTCTCGCAATCCTCCGACAAGGTGCGAGACCTCGCAGCCGCCGCCGCGCAGATCGGAAATGTCGTCGATCTGATCAGCAACATCGCCCGTCAAACCAATCTTCTCGCTCTCAACGCGACCATCGAGGCGGCGCGCGCCGGGGAAGCCGGAAAGGGATTTGCGGTGGTGGCGCAGGAGGTCAAATCGCTCGCGTCCCAGACCGGCAAGGCGACGGACGAGATCGCCGCGCAGATCAGCGCCATTCAATCCGCGACGTCCGATGCGGTGGTGTCGATCAACGCGATCAACAGCGTGATTTCCGACATGAGCACGGTCGCGACGACGATCGCGTCCGCGGTTGAGGAGCAGGATGCGGCGACGCTGGACATCGCGCGCAACGTCCAGGACGCGGCTCAGGGAACGGCCGCAGTCGCTCACAACACGACCGGTCTCAACGAGGCGGCGTCCGCCACGCGGTCGGCGGCCGAGCAGGTGACGCGGTCGGCAAAGGACATCGCGGCGCGCACGGTGCAGCTTCAGGATCTCGCGACGGGCGTTCTCGGAAAGGCAAGGGCAGCGTAGCGGGAGCGCCGTCTCCCGGAGGCGCTGACGGTTGCGAGCGCGCACCCCTCTTGCGTGATCTAAGACTGGTGGCCGGACGGAACCCCGGTGAAGACGTAGCCCGCACCGTAGACCGCCTTGAACGGCGGAGCTTGCCGGCTCACCGCTTCGATCTTGCGCCGCAGACGCAGAACGACGGCGTCGAGGTTGCGGGGCTCGCCGCTCTGGCACAGGTCGCCGCGCTTTTGCGGGACGTGGGGCGCGGCCATCAGCGGCTTGAGGAATGCGACCTCGGTTGCCGTGAGGGGGACGGCGGCGCCGTCGGGGGTGAGGAGCTGCCAGCTCATTTCGTCGAGGTGCCAGGCCGGTGCTGCGGATATGGGCTTTGCGATCTGCGGCGTGCGGAGACGGCGCAGCAAGTTCCGGCAGCAGGCTTCGATCTCGCGCAGCGACGAATCCTTCACGAGGTAGATATCGGCGCCCACGCCCAAGCCCGCCAGCCGGTGGGCCTCGTCGTCGAAGGCCGTCAGCATGACGATGCCGACTGCGAGGTCGTACCGCTGGCGCGCCGTGGAGGCCACCGTGAAGCCGCTCCCGTCGGGCAGGGCGAGATCGAGCAGAATGAGATCGGGGCACGTGTGCTCGAGGAGGGCGAGGCTTTCGCGGCAGGTCGCGGCCTGATCGACCCGGAAGCCGCGTCCGACGAGATAATCGACCAGGTCGATCCTGAGCGCCGGCTCGTCCTCGACGACCAGAACGTGTCCTTCATGCGGCATGGGCGGCGCCCGGGCAGGTGATGGTCGCGATCGCTCCGCCGCCGTCGCGCGGGGCCAGCGTGATGCTTCCGCCGTGGCGGGACACGAGCTTTCGGACGGTATACAGGCCGAGGCCCATGCCGGCCGTTCCACGCGCATTGGGCGCGCGGAAGAACTTCTCGCCGAGGCGCATGCGGACATCGTCCGGCCCGAGGCCGACGCCCCGATCCTTGACCGTCAGACGGATCAGTCCGTCGCTGGCCCGCAGCGAGACGTCCACGCCGCTCTCCGGTGGCGAATACTTGAGCGCGTTGTCGACGATATTGGAGAAGATGATGCCCATCATCTTCCGGTCTCCGGTGAAAGCGAGCTGCTTCGGCAGGTCAAGCACGAGGCGGGGTGAGGACGCAAGCGATCTGATCTCTTCCACGAGATCGAAGCGTTCCATGCGGTCGTGGCCCGGTCCGTGGCGGGCGCGTGCGAGGAACTGCTCGACGAGGGCGCTCATGCGGGAGGCCGCGGAGCGGATCTGCGCGACGCGGCGGGCGTCGGAGGGGCTCGCGGAGGCCGTCGCCTCGTCCAGAAGCTCGCTCGATCGCGAGACGATCGCGAGGGGCGTGCGCAACTCGTGGCTCAGCATCAGGAGCTGGGCGCGCTCGTCCTCGATCCGCGCCAGCAATTCTCCCCGCAAGCGCACGCCGACCAGAATGGCGGTCATGACGCCTTTCACCAGGAAGGAAAGAAGGTGGAGGAGGAGATAGACCTCCACGAACGGGTTGGCCTCGAAAAGGCTCCGTGGAGCGACGAGCCACACCGCGATCCCCGAGGCCAGGCACATGGCGGAGACGACGCACCACCACGCGACGGTGACGCGATGCAAGGCCACCGGCAGCGTCGTATCGCGCAGGAACATGAGCGCGCAGTACGCGTAGCTCAGCGCGCCCAGAAACGCGATGATCGACATGCGAAGCGTGACGTCCTCGGGGCGGAACCAGAGCAGCAGAGGCCAACTGATGCCGACGGCCGAGACGAGGGCGATCTGCAGACGCCGGGGTGCGGGCTGGCCGAGAAAGCGCGCGAAGCCCTCCAGCATGAGAACGACGCTCACGGCGAGGAGCAGGTTGCCGAACCAGATGCCGAAGAAGGGATAATAGGCGCGTCCGCCGACCAGGATGATCAGGCCGAAGCCGCGTGCGGCGAACGTAAGGGCCAAGGGCAACATGCCCGGCACCTGTTGCTGCGCGCGCCAGAGCAGGAGGCCGCACAGACAGAAAATCGTGTCCGAAAGGATCGACACGACGAAGATGGTCTTGGCGTCCAGCATGCGAAAAAATGCTTATGCGCTTCGCGCATAAACGCAAGATTGATTGCGCTTAGCTTTGATAAGAATTAGTCAGATACGGAAAGAATTCGAGTAATTTTAACCCGGGTGCTTTGTCGTTGCTGCAGTTTTATCTCGTTTACTTGAAGTTTTCTAGTGGCTCCGCGTTCGGAATCAGGTACGGCCGAAACCAGATTGCAGTCGCGCTCTGGCCAGCACCTCCATGGCATCGCTTCCGAATTCGTTCTGGGCCCGGCACGGTCTCTTTCTCGCCGTCGCCTCCCTCTGCGTGGTCGCCCTGCTCGCTGTTTTCGGCGTTTACGATCCCGCTCCCTTCGTCACGCTGCGCACCCTCACGGAGCAGGGCGGCGCCGTCGTTGAGACGCGCTACAACCCGGTCGGCTTCGTCATCTTCGGCGTTCTCGCCGTGATCGCGTGCGTCGCGGCGGGGCTGTGCGTCGGGCTCATCCGGCCGCTCGGGCGAATCGGGCCGCCCGCCTCCCGCGAAGACCTTGCGTCGGCGAGCGAGACGTTCGCGCGCGAGCTCGCCGACGCTCTCGCCATCATCCGCCAGGATCTCGCGAACAAGGAAACGTATGCGCGCTCGCTCGCCAATGCGCAGGCGCGGCTTGCGGGCCTCACCGAGGCGGATCAGGTGCGGGTGGTCGTGAGCCTTCTCGTGGCGGAGAACGAGCGTATGCGCCTTGCCAGCGAGCAGGACAAGCACAAGCTCGAAAACAGCGCGCGCGAGATCAATGCGCTTCAGGCCAGTCTTCGCGGCGCAGAGGAGGCCACCCTCACGGATCCGCTGACGGGCATCGGCAATCGCCGGCTCTTCAACGACGTGATGAAAAAGGCCATCGAAGACAGCGATGCCGGGCGTATGCCGCTGTCGCTCATCATGTGCGACATCGACCACTTCAAGCGTGTCAACGACATGTTCGGACACGATGTCGGCGACGAGATCATCAGGGCGCTGGCGCGCGTGATCGAGACCAGCGTGCGCGACACCGACAGCGTTGCGCGCTACGGCGGAGAGGAGTTCGCGATCATCCTGCCCGGAACCGAATTGCAGCGCGCCAAGGAAACCGCCGAACGTATTCGCCGTCAGTTCGGCGCCAAGCAGTTCGCCATCCGCAAGACCAACCAGAAGATCGGCAACGTCACGGCCTCGTTCGGGGTTGCCGAGCACTGCCGCGGGGACGATTTGCAGGCGTTCGTGCGGAAAGCCGATGCGAAGCTCTACGAAGCCAAGGCCCGTGGGCGCGACCGCGTGGCGGATTTCGGCGAGCGCCGGTGAGCCGACGCCGGGCTCGTGAGCGCGCGATGAAATCGAGATAAAACACCGCCGGATCAAGACATTGTCGCGAGCGGAGGTTGCCCGCGTCCGCAGGGCCGCGTTGCGGCGCCGGCGCCGGGGAGCGTTGCGATCGGAGCGGTGAGAGGGGGGCGGTTCGCCGATGCCGGCCGGCGGGGCACACGAAAGGTTTCGTGCGTAAGAAAAACGTGTCCGGCGCTCTACTTGCGGCCGTCACACGGCGCCATTAGGTTACGGCCTCAACGCGAAGCGGGCGGCGCTCACGGCCCCCGCGCCGATGCTCCGTCGTTCTCCGGCTCATCCTCCTACGGTCAGGTCCATCCGATCGGCGGCGGAGGCTGCGGGCGCGTGGGGTGGGAAGAGGTTTTCGAGGAGGATTTCGTGCCGGAGAGCGCCAAGAACTGGATTGTGGAAACGGATTGGCTCGCGGCTCATC
>ERZ869909.2445-NODE-2445-length-12340-cov-7.513333_pt1 | contig 12340 bp, 7 predicted proteins | sample MGYA00520892_ERZ869909 | MGnify/ENA primary metagenome ERZ869909 (study PRJEB32215, sample SAMEA104723947) | bioreactor metagenome | biome: bioreactor; feature: anaerobic bioreactor; material: water | place: China | collected 2015-03-12 ... | reverse complement strand
CGCCACGGGGCGCTGGCATCGGCATTCCACAGCGCTATGTAGGCAAAACCGGTCGCCGGTTCCATGACTATCTGCGCACCATATCCCGAAAGATAACCCGAATGGGCGATGAGGGTGCGGTCGCCCCAGCGATAGATGCGCCAGCCCAGCCCGTAATGGGTCTCCTGCACGCGCCCCGGGAAGCGCCGGTTCAGTCCTTGCGTCTCACGCGGGGTCGCCACATACGGGGTGAAGATACGCTCCCGGATCTCGTGCGGAATGCCGCCGGTTTCGGAAATGTGGGCCTGCGCCCAGGCCATGAGGTCTTCCAGCGAGACGACCGCCGCCGCCGCGGGGGCCACCGCATCGTAATTGCTCGCCGGGCTGCCCGCAGTGTCGGTGCGGCGGGCCCAGCCCCGGTGCGGGCGGGCCCAGCTGGCAGCACGCGTCAGATCCCGTTCGGCAAAGCCGGCCGTGGTCATGCCATAGCGTTCGAAAAGCCGCCGGCGCACATTATGCTCGTAGCTGGAGCCGGTGGCGCGGCGCACCACCTCGCCTGCGCCGGAAAACACAATGTTCTGATAGGTATAGCATTCACCGATCGCACACACCGGGTCCAGCAGGGCGGTATCAGTCAGGATCGCGTCAATGGCGCGCCCCTCCTCCAGCCGGTTGTCATAGGCGTTGCGCGGCAGGCCGGTGCGGTGGGACACCAAGTCCAGCACGGTGGGCTGGCGGGTGTTGTTGACCCGGATGGTCTCCGGCGCCGGATCTTCCAGCCTGATGCGCCCCTCATGTTCGAGATGCGCCAGCAGCACGCCCGTCATCGTCTTGGTCAGCGAGGCTGCACGGAACACCGTGCGCGGCGTGATCGCTTCACCCGAGCCGGCGGCCGTTTCGCCCGATGTGTAGATCAGCGCCGGGCGGCCCTGCTCGATAATGGCGACCGCGAGACCGACCACGCGGCGCGAACTGGCGGCCTGGTTGAGCCGCACGATCACGTCATCCAGATAGGCAAGGTTGGAGTACAGGGAGACGCGCGGCTGGCGCGCATCGCTCATCTGGGCGAGCGTCTCTGCCTGATCGACCAGTGTCGGCAGCAGGCGCTCCGGCGTGATCTGCCAGACAAATTCTCCGCCATCGGCCGGAATGGCGACCGGCACCACACTGCCCTCGCTCATATAGGCCATATCGAGCGATTCAGCGATCGCAGCGGCTTCCGCAAGCGCCTCTTCCGGCGCAAGCTCCGGGGCGCTCGCGATCACCAGATCGGACTCCTCGGCCGGCGCTGGCGCTATGCGATAGACGGTCTCGTCGCCAGCATCGGCAGCGTCTGCAGCCGGTTCGGCCTGTACCGGCCGCGCAGGCAGATGACGCTCGGGCAGCAACGGCGCTGCCTCGGTGCCTGCCTCTGTAGCGGCCTCGGCCAGAATGAAGCTGTCCGCTTCGACGCGCATATCACCGCCGCTGCCAGCTTCGCGCGCGGCTTCAGCGGCCGCCAGCAGGGCATCGGCCTCTGCCATGGACAGGCTGGTTTCAACCGACGGGCCATCGTCCAAGGCGGCGGCAGCCGCCAGCGCATTCGCGGTGAGCGCACGCAGATAGGGCGTTGGCGGTGCCGCACTCGACGCGGCCGCCAGCGTGAGGGCAGCAAAGGCATAGGCTGTATAGCGCATGGGTCAGACCCGCGGCTGGTTGCACGTCACACAATGAAAGGACCCGCCGCCAGACAGGATATGCGAAGATGGGCTGGCCGCAAGAGTGTGCTTTGCAAAGTAAGGTTTCAGAACCTCTAACGCGGCGTCGGCATGGGCGTTGAAGGACGGGATCACCACCGTGCCGGGCGCGATCACCCAGTTCATGTGAGAGGCGGCCCTTGGCTCGCCCTCCTCGTCCACAACCCGCCCCGGAGAGGGAAGGCGCACCACTTTCAGCTTGCGCCCCTTCGCATCGCGTGCGCTTTCCAGCTGGCGGGCGATGGCCTCGAAGATCTTTGCGTTGGGATCATCGCGCCCGGTCGCGCTCTGGCAGGCGACAATGCCGGGCGCGATGAAACGCGCAATATTGTCGACATGGCCGTCCGTATGATCGCCGATCAACCCCTCATCAAGCCAGATCACCCTGTCGATGCCCAGCGCCTTCTTGAGCCGGTCTTCCACCTGCGCCTCGCTGAGCCCCGGATTACGGTTGGCATTGAGGAGGCACTGGCGCGTCGTGATCAGCGTGCCTTCGCCGTCGAACTCCAGCGCGCCGCCCTCGCACACGAGGTCAATTTCGCGGAGCATGGCCCCGGCCAGCGAGGCCACGGCCAGTCCGATCTGCTGGTCGCCATCAAGCTCATACTTGCCGCCCCAGCCGTTGAAGCGGAAGCGCACGGCCTTCAGCCCGTCCCCGGACAGCGCACAGACCGGGCCGGTATCGCGTACCCAGACATCGCCATAGGGATTGCGCACGACGTTCACCGTATCGCCGAGACGGGCGCGCACATCGCGCTGGGTTTCCTCATTGGCCGCATGCACGGTCACGGCCTGGCCGCCCCGTACCAGATGGCTGACGAAGCTGGCAAATTCGGCGCGGGCAGGATCGAGATTTTCCTCCCACAAATCGCCATCGGCCGGCCAGCAGGTATGGATCACGCTTTGCGCGGCAGTCTCGTGGGGAATGTGCAGGGAAGCGGTCATGACGGTCCGGTCAGCTTGCTGGGGGCTGGGTTTCAGCCTTTGCCATACCATGCCCGCAAAGGCGTAGCGATGGGGTTAAGCGGGAGATGCGGGGTAGAGGCCATCAACAGAAAAAGGGCGGCTCTGACGAGCCGCCCTTCCCGTAGTTTCAGTGCCCGTGAAGGCTGGTTACTAGAACTCGTAACGCAGGCCCAGACGGATGCGGTAGAGCGAGGCATTGAGGCTCTCATTGCCCGTCGCACGGTCCGTGAAGGTGAGGTAACGGTATTGGCAGGCGCCAGCCGTTGCACACACGATCGCCGGATCGTTCGCCGCAGAATACGGCGCATTGTTCGCCGGGTTGGACGAGGTGGAGTTACGCGAGTGCAGCGGCTGGGTCGTGCCGGTCTGCACCAGGTCCGCCGTCACAACCGCGAGGCTGCCGAAATTGCCGGCCGCGGAGTTGTAGTTCCGGCCCCACTCATTGTTCAGCAGGTTCGGGAAGTTCTGGATATCGACCACGAAGGTGGCGCGGTTGTTCCGGAAACGCTCCACGCCGAACGAGGCGAACGGCAGGTCCTGCTGGAAGCGCAGGCTCCACTCCTGGCTCCACGGAGCCGAGAGCGCACCGCGGTCCACGATCTGACCGCGGGTCAGGCCGTGATTTTCGATGAAGGCGTTGAATGCTGCCTGGTTGAAGTTCGGACCGTAGACGACATTGGTGTCGTTCAGGGTCGGAATGTAGAGTTGGTCCGTGCTGGACGTCGCCTGGATGGCGGAGCGGCCGAACAGCGGGTTGTTCGCGATCGTCGTGAAGGTCGGCGTGGCTGCACCACCGGAGGTGATGATGCCGAACACGTCGAGGCGCGAACGCAGCTCGGCGAACACTTCACGCTCGAACGAGAGGCCGATCGTGAACTTGTGCTCGGTTTCATAGACGGAACGGCCAGCAACCTGGTTGTTCCGGTCGACGGAGAGCTGGTTGTTGTAGTTCGAGATGGCCACCGAGGAAGCGCCCGACACGATGTCGTTCACATCCTGGTGGGCGTAGGCCAGGTAGAAGCCGAAGCCGTTCTCGAACTCGTTGGCGAGCGACACGGTGTAAACCCAGGAGTCGCCGTCAGAGACGTTGTAGAGCTCGACAGCATTCTGGTAGTTCACACCAACCTGCTGGTTGAGCGCCTGCAGGTCGGAGTAGATCGGACGGCCGTCCGGAGCCACGCCGGTCGGCAGGCCGAGGGCGAATTGCGGCAGGTTGCGCCACGAATAGCCCTGGTTGATCGAGCTGTGCAGGACTTGCGCTTCGAACAGGTAGTCACGTCCGAGGTTGAAGCCGCCGAAGTTCAGGTCGAACTCGTGCTGGAGCGTCAGCGAGGCGCGCCAGGTTGACGGGATCTCGAAGTCCGGCGCGATCGTGTCGATCGGAGCCAGCGTGTTCGGGTTGGACGCCGCAACCGTGTCACGCAGGGCCTGCGGCACCACGCGCGGGTCGACATTGTTGAACGTGCCCGAGGCCACGAAGTTCTGCGGCAGGAAGGTGTTGGCGAACCACACGTTCGGGTCACCACCGGCGAAGAGACCGAAGCCACCCGAGATCGTGGTGCGGCTCAGGGCATCCCAGCGGAAGCCGAAGCGCGGCTGGATCAGGTCCAGGCCATCCAGGCTGCGGCGGGCATTGGCGCCGTACAAGGCGTCAAAGTCGGCGCGGGGGATGAGGTCCGACGCGTCGGTGTAGCGCTCGTAACGCACGCCATAGGTGAGCGACAGGTCCGGGGTGATCTGCCACTGGTCCTGAATGAAGGCCGACCACACCGTGTATTCGAGGTTGGTGGCACCGTCGGCGCGCACCAGGCTCTGCGGTGCACGGAAGTCCACGAAGGCCGTGCCGGCAAGCAGGTTGGCAACCGCGTTCGGGCCGGTGAACTGGAAGTTGCCCGAGGCGTCCTGAACGAACAGGTTGTAGAGCGAGTAGTTGTTACGCTCGGCGCCGAAGCTGATCACGTGATCGCCCCAGACATAGTCGCCTTGGCCGTAAACGACCAGACGCTCGTCGGAGAACTCGTTGGCGTGACGCGAACGGTCACAGCCACCGATGAACGAGCGGTTCGCCGAACCGGAGGTGAGCAGGCCTTGCAGCGGCGTGCCCTGAACGGTGTTTTCGTTCAGCGTGATGAAGATCTGGCCGACATCGGTGCCCGCGCGGCAGTCCTGGCCACGCATGAACTCCTTGTAGCCGACGCGCAGCAGCGTCGAGAAGTTCGGGGTCCATTGCGAGCTCAGCTGGACATTGTAGGCATCCAGCTCGACCGGCGTGTCATACCACGCGGTCTCGAAGTTGCCGGCGGCAACGTTCGCCGTCCCCATTTCCTCGGTGCGCTGATAGCTCAGCTGCAGGCGGTGATCGTCATTGATGTTCCAGTCGATGCGGGCGAAGTAGCGCTCGGAGGCTTCCGGAATGGAGGCGATCGTCGGGCGCGCGCCGACATCGTAGTTCAGGCCCTGCTGGATCAGCTGGCGCAGAGCGTCGTAGAAGCCCGGCTGGATGCCGTTTGCAGCGTCGCCCGCCGCAAAGCCGACCGGACGGGCGGTTTCGAACTTCTCGTAGCCCACGAAGAAGAACAGGCGGTCACGCAGGATCGGGCCGCCGAAGGTGAAGCCGTACTCTTCCTCGGTGAAGGCCGGGGAGTCGATATAACGGCCGAACGCGGTGTTCGACTGATAGTCGTCACCCGAGCGATAGTAGGTCAGCGTGCCGGTGAAGTCGTTGGTACCGCCACGGGTCACGACGTTCACCAGACCGCCGGTGAAGCCGGACTGGAATACCGAGTAGTCGGAGGCTGACACCGACACCGCTTCAACGGCGTCAAGCGAGATCGGCGAACGCGAGGTGGCGTAGGTCGACTGCGAGAGGCCGAAATCGTCGGACTGGCGCACACCGTCGATCACGAACACGTTGAAGCGCGGGTTCGAGCCGGCAACCGACAGGTTGCCCGTCGCGCCGGACGAGTTGGCGAGCGGGTCGCGCAGCAGGGTGCTGACGAGGTCGCGGTTGAACGAGGGCTGGTTGAGAATGTCGGTCGCCGTGAAGGACGAGCCGGCACCGTTGTTCAGGTTGATCGACTGGGTCGTGACACCCGTGACAACGATCGTCTCGACGTTCTGGACGAGGCGCAGCGAGGCGCGCACCGGCGGGTTCACACCCGGAGCCAGGTTCAGATTGTCGACGAGGTCGCCTTCATAGCCGGGCGCGTCGACCGTGATGCGGTAGGGACCGCCCACGCGCAGGCCCGAAGCCGCGAAGTTGCCGTTGGCGCTGGTGGTGGCGACAGACACGGTGGAGGTCGGGACGTGGATGATCGTCACCGAAGCGTTGGCAACCGGAGCACCGCTCTGGTCCACAACGGTACCGCGCACCTGCGAGGTGGTCTGCTGGGCATGCACGGCGGCAACCGGGGCCATCGCGGCGAGCGCGGCCACAGAAGCGCCATAGGCAAACTTCTTGAGGAAAGTCATGGGATAGGTCCCCCTGGATCGACCAAAATGAAGCGAAGCCCGCCGGACTACGGGCGTTCGGGGGGACGCTTACGGACGGTGCGAGTCGGTTAGGTGACACAAGTGTGAAGCTTTTGTTGCAGTGTTGCCGGGTTATTAACAGCTCATTACGATGTACGCGGAGCATCGCCGGCCCGGTTTTCATTTATAAATCCACGCACTAGCATCGACAAACCTGTCTGGCGGCCCGTTTCTGCCCGGCCCCGTGTCACGCCACCCGGTTTCATTGTGACAGCGACACCCGGTAGAGCGTGGCTTCTGCGCAACGCCCCCGTGGCCGGGGCCCGCTGCGGCGGATGACGCAAGAGGCGTGCACACCCCGCCCTGCCGCTTTATGAAGGGGCAGACGCCCTGACCAGCCAACCGCCCCCGCACGGGACCGCTACTGCATGACCGATGATTCTGCCCCAGCCTTCCGGCCTGCCGTCACGCGCCCGGCCAGCACGCGCATCCTGCTGGCGGCCGGCCTGATCGGCCTTGTATTGCTGGCATTGCGTATTGCAGGCCTGGTGGTGAACCCGTCCAGCCTGTACGCCGACGAGACCCAGTACTGGGTGTGGTCGCGCGATCTGGACTGGGGCTATTTCTCCAAACCGCCGCTGATCGCCTGGATCATCGCCGCGACAACGGCGGTGTTTGGCGATTCGGACTGGGCGGTCCGGCTTGCCGCGCCCCTGCTGCATACGGCCACGGCCCTGCTTCTCGCGCTCAGCGCCGACCGGCTTTTCGGCCGCACGGCCGCCGCCTGGACCTTTATTGTCTGGCTGACCCTGCCTTCGGTCTGGTTGTCTGCCGCCGTGATTTCCACCGATGCCGTGCTGCTGACCTGCTGGGCGCTCGCACTCTACGGGTTTGTGCGCCTGCGTGAGGGCGCAGGCTGGAGCGCGGTGATCATGCTTGGCGCCGGGATGGGTCTGGGCATGCTGGCCAAGTATGCCATGAGCTATTTCGCCGCCGGCCTCATACTGGCCGCGCTCCTTGATCCGGTGTCCCGCCGTGCACTCCTGCAGACGCGCCTGCTGGCCGCCGCGGCGCTGGCCGGGCTGATCGTGCTGCCAAACCTCATCTGGAACTGGCGCAACGACTTCGCGACCGTCTCCCACACTGCCGCCAACGCCAACTGGGGCGGCGACATGTTCAATCCGGGCGAGGCGGCGTCCTTCGTCATCGATCAGCTGGGCGTGTTCGGGCCGGCCTTCTTCGTCACACTGGTGGCCGGTGTGGTCGCTCTGGCGCGCCGCTGGCGATCCGGCCAGGCGGACATGCGCCTCGTGGTGCTCGCCTGCTTCTGCGTGCCCGCATTGCTCGTGGTCACAGGTCAGGCCTTCCTCAGCCGCGCCCACGCCAACTGGGCGGCCAGCGCCTATGCGGCGGCGTGCGTGCTGGTGGTCTTCGTGCTGCTCCAGGGGCCGCGATGGCGGCGCTGGGTGCTGGCAGGCTCCGTGGCCCTGCACACGCTTGTGGGCGCAGGCTTTGCCACCTTTGCCATGTATCCCGCGCTTGCCGAACAGGCCGGACTTGCCAATGCCTTCAAGCGGGTGCGCGCCTGGCCGGAAACGGCCACGGCCCTCGCCGGCGCGGTGGAGCAGGCAGGCGTCAGCGCGCTGGTGTTCGACAACCGGAACGATTTCCACCAGATGCAGCGCTATGGCGGCGCGGTGCAAGCAGACCTTTACATGTGGATGCGCTATGGCGGTGTCACCAATCACGCCGAGCAGGGCTGGGCACTGCCGGCGGGTTTTGACGGTCCGGTACTGATCGCATCAGAACGTCCCGTCGAGGTGCCTGTCATGGCCTACGACTTCGAGCGCATGGACGCCGCCGGGGAGATACGCATCGATCTCGGTGGCGGGCGCGAACGCGTCTATCAGCTCTTCCTCGCCGAAGGCTACCGGCCTGCCGTGCGCACCGAAGCGTTCGAGGACGCCATCTGGCGCGCGCGGCGCCAGCAGGATCAGTAACCGCCCGCCTCGTCACCCCAGATCTGGCGCAGGCGCTCATCGCGCCGGCAACCAAGGCGGTAGCGCTGATAGGCGACAGGGTTCTCCGATGCGTAATTCTGGTGATAGTCCTCGGCGGGCCAGAAAACCTCCACATCGCGGATCTGTACCGCCACAGCCCGCCCAAAGCGCGCCTCCACATCGGCCGCACTGGCCAGCGCAGCGGAACGTTCGGCCTCATTGCCGGTGAAGATGTAGGGCGCGTACATCGGGCCGCGGTCACAGAACTGGCCCCGCCCGTCAAACGGGTCGACATTGCGCCAGTAGAAGTGCAGCAGCTGGTCATAGCTGATGCGGGCCGGGTCATAGATGACCTCCACCGCCTCGACATGGCCGGTATCGCCGTTCACCACGGCGCGGTATTCGGGATTGTCCACATGCCCGCCGGTAAAGCCGGAGACGGTCTGGATCACGCCTTCAAGCCGGGCGAAATCGGACTCGCCGCACCAGAAGCACCCGGCGGCGAACACGGCCCGCTCGGCCCCGTCAGGAATGCTGCGTTCGACAGCCGGCTGCGCAGACCCGGCAGGGGCCTCACTGCACGCGGCAAGAATGAGGAAGGCAATCAGGCCAAAGGTGCGCATGGAGGCTCTCCCTGTCAGCTGGAGAGGAGAATGTGGCGCAACCGGCCCGTCTGCCAAGGGGCGCTCAGTTCACGATGCCGGCAAATTCATCGAGGCCCGCCGCAATGGCGAGGTTCTGGACCGCCTGGACAGCCGCGCCCTTGAGAAGATTGTCGAGCGCACAGACGATTGTGGCATAGCGCCCGCCCTCGCCAACAGACCAGCCGCCCACGACTGCGCCGGGAATATCCTGCCCGTCGCGGATTTCGGGGATGGCATCGCTCAGGGCGATCAGCTTTTCGCTCCCGTAGGCACTGCGGTAGCGCGCCTTCAGGGCTTCCAGCGTCACCGGCGCGGCGAAGGAAAGCTGGGCGGTCAGCGTGATGCCGCGGAAGAACGCGGCGACATGGGGGCTGAAACGCACCTCATGGGCGAGATGCCGGCTCATCTCGCGCTCATGCATGTGGCCGGTGAGGCTGTAGGGCATGAGATTGTCGCGAAGCGCCTCAAGATCATTCTTCCGGCTCGGCGTGGTGCCGGCCCCGGAATAGCCGGACACCCCGAACAGGTGAGCCGGACCGGCCAGAAGATCCCGCACCGGATGCACGCAGAGCTGTCCGGCTGTCGCATAGCAGCCCGGATTGGAGATGCGCGTGGCACCTGTCAGACGCTCCCGCCCGTAAAGCTCCGGCAGGCCATAGGTCCAGCCATCATCGAACCGGTAATCCGCCGAAAGATCGACGATGATGGTTGCGCGCGCGGCCGCATCAATCGCCGCTACATAAGGCGCGGTCTCGCCATTGGGCAGCGCCAGGATCACGGCGTCGGCGCCGCGCGCCGCCACTTCCTGCGGCCCCATAGCCTCGAAGAGGAGGCCGTCAGGCGCTTCGGGTGCGAGATTGGATACCGGCTCTCCCGCCATGGCGCGCGACGAGGCAAAAGCGAGCGCCATGTCACCGCGGCGCGAGAGTATCGCCACCAGCTCCCTGCCCGTGTGCCCGCGCGCGCCGACAAGGCCGACTTTCAGCATCACCCTAGCTCCTCAGCGTTGCTGGCAGGGCCGCAATGCGCTCCACCATGGCCGGGATGCGCGAGAGATCATCCTCCCCGCGCCAGAACACCGTCCAGTGTCCGGTCTTCACCGCCCCGTGACAGGTCGCGAAGTAGAACTCGTTGATCGGGTTGTCGCTGCGCGAACGCCAGTAGAGCTTGGGTGCATAGGCTGTCAGCCGGCGCCAGACAGCACCGCCGAGCCCCTCACCGCGCGCCTCGTCCAGCACGGCAAACTTGTCGAGATAGACCACATCATCAAGTTTCGCGGTGATCGCCGCCGCCCGGTAGCTCTCGGTGACGAAAGTGCGGTCGAAATCGAGCGTGTCGAAATAGTCCGGCACCAGCGGGCGGCCAAAGGCGGTCTCGATGAGTTTCGTCGCTCGCACCCGGTCCAGCTCCGCCCTGGCGGTCAGCTCCAGCATCCGCTCGCCCTTGCGCACCAGCGTGCCAGAGCCGGCATGGGTGAACAGTTCCTTGGCCAGTTCGCCGGGGCTGGTGATCGAGACCGAGCTGGACAAAGGCAGATCATCGAGCAGACGCTTGATCTCCTCCATTTTCAGGCGCATCCCGCCCGACACCCAGTCCGCGCCCATCAGCTCGTCAAAATCGGTGGCCAGGTTGATGGCCGAGATCGGCTTGCCCGCCTCGTCCAGCAGCGCCCCCGTGCCCGTCAGGAACACGATCTTGTAGGGCTGCAGCGCATGCACCAGGGCCCGCACGGCAGCATCGGCATTGATATTGACCATGCGCCCGTCGGCCGTATCGCCAAGGCAGGCCAGGATCGGCGCCTGCCCGGCGCGCGCGGCAGCCGCGACCAGATCAAGACGCACCCGCGTCGGCTCGCCCACGCGGCCAAGCTCCGCCTCGTCCAGCAGTTCGGCCTCGAACACGCCGGAGGGGATGGCAGCCGCGCGTCCGCCGCAATCGCGGATCGCCTGCACCAGCTCGAGATTGACGTGTGTCAGCGTATCGCGAATGACCGGTATGGCCTCCGGCGGCGTCACGCGCAGGCCCTGCTTCCGGACCGTCTCGATGCCGGCCTCGCCAAGCGCCTTGTCGAGCTGCGGCCCCCCGCCATGCACCACGATGGGCGCAAGCCCCACCGTCTGCAGGAAGGCGAGCGAAGCCGACAGCGCCGCCATGTCTTCTTCCATCACCGCCCCGCCGACCTTGATCACGGCAAAGCGCTCCTGGTCGAGGCGGGAGAAGCGGGTGAGATACTCGCGTATCTCCTTGCCGTCGCGCATCTGGGAGAGCAACTGGACTATCGCGGAGCGTACCGGCGCGGTTGCCCCCGCCCGTTCCAGTGAGGCGGGGGTGCCGTCAGGGCCGGTCAATTTGCCCCTCCGGAAACCAGATGTTCCATGATGGCTTTCTGGACATGCAGGCGGTTGGCCGCCTCCGCCATGCCAAGGAAGGCTGGCGAATCCACCACCGAATCCGCGATCTTCACATTGCGGCGCATGGGCAGGCAGTGGCTGACCACGCCATTGTCCGTCATCGCCATCTTGGCGTCATCGATCATGAAGCCGGACCCCTTGGCGCGATAGGGCGCTTCATCGTCCCATTTGCCGAAGAAGGGCAGCGCCCCCCAGCTTTTGGCGTAGACGGCGTGGGCGCCGCTATAGGCGGCCTTCACGTCGGTGGTGACAGTCAGCGAGGTGCCCGCATCACCGCAGAATTTTTCCGCCGCGTCCATGTAGCGGGCGTCAAGGCGGTAGACCTCGTCGGGGATCAGAAGACGCACGTTCATCCCGAACTTGGAGGCGATCAGCAGCGCGGAATTGGCCACCGCCGTATTCAGCGGCTTGGGGTGCGGCACCCAGGTGAGGAGGAATTCCTTGCCGCGTACATCGCCCAGCCGGTCCTGCAGCGCCATCATCAGCGCCAGTTCCTGACACGGGTGAACGATGGTCTCCATGTTGATGACCGGCACGGTCGCGTATTTCGCATACGCCATGATCAGCGGATCCTCGCGCTCGGCGGTCCAGTTCTCGAACTTCGGGAAGCAGCGGATGGCGATCAGGTCGACGTAGGACGACAGCACGCGCGCGGCTTCCTTCACGTGCTCTTCCGCCGTGCCGTCCATGACGGCGCCGTCTTCAAACTCGACCGGCCAGGTGCCGCCGCGCGCGTCGAGCACGATGGCATGGCCGCCCAGCTGGTGCGCGCCAAGGTCAAACGAGGTGCGCGTGCGAAGCGAGGGATTGAAGAAGACGAGCGCGATCGACTTGCCCTTGAGGGCATCGCCTTGCGGGCTGTCGCGGAACTGGCGCGCACGGTCAATCAGGCTCTGAAGCTCTTGCCTTGACCAGTCGGCAGTAGACAGGAAATGCCGCATCGTTTCACGCGCCTCCCAAAGGGAAATGGAAAGCCCACGCCTTTAGCGCTCATCGCATTTGCACGCAAACGCTCGTGTGAGCGGGAGGTGGTCGTTGATCTTGTTTCCTGATTGACCAGCAGTTGAACCCCCGGAAGCCCGCAGGGCTGTCCGGGGCCTCAGGCCAGTTCTGCCAGAGGTCCCGGCTCGCGC
>ERZ869909.2444-NODE-2444-length-12342-cov-3.912597_pt1 | contig 12342 bp, 9 predicted proteins | sample MGYA00520892_ERZ869909 | MGnify/ENA primary metagenome ERZ869909 (study PRJEB32215, sample SAMEA104723947) | bioreactor metagenome | biome: bioreactor; feature: anaerobic bioreactor; material: water | place: China | collected 2015-03-12 ... | reverse complement strand
GTCGGATTGATCACCGTCACGAACCGGCGCTCCGCGCCCCCCGGCTCGTTCCGCGCCAGCACATCATCCGGATCCAGAGGCGACGGGATCACCACGCTCTCCAGCCCGATCGCCTGCCGGTACAGCCCCTGCATGAATTGGCTCGGCACCAGCACCGCATCCACATCCGCGAACGCCCGCCGATCCTGATAGCTCAGATTCCGCAGCCCGAAGACCACCGCGGCCCCGCGCTCCCGCACATACCGCCGGCGCGCGCGCTCCGATGGGGAGCCGCCCATCGTCAGCAGCACATCAGCAGGATATTCCATCAATTCCCGCGTCAGCAGACCGTCGTAGGTGGAACCCCAGCGCGATTCCCACTCCGAGGGCCCCGCCCGCCCGACATCGACCAGCAGGTACTCCACGCCGCGCCGCTCCGCGACCAGCACCCGGTCTCCGCCGGTCGGGGGCCCGACCGGGGGCCCGACCGGGCCTCCCCGCCCCGGCAACTCCACCCAGTGCGCCGTTCCGCCCGCCGAGCGGACCAGTTCCGCGTGATCCCGTCCCTTCTCCCCGCTGGTCGGAGAGCCCTCCGTCGCGGTCGTCCCGATGCACCGCACCGCAAACCCCTGCGAGGCAAGCATTTCCGCGATCCCGCGCATTGATCGCGCTGCTCCGCTCGACGGATCGAAGGGTGACTGGCTGAGCATCAACAGCACGCGACGGCTCATGACGACAGGGTACAGCCGTAACCCGACCGAAACATTCCGCGGGGATGCCCGTAGAGAATCAAGTCATGCAAACACTTTGCCGTCTCTTGATCGTCGTCGTCTTCACCCTCACATGTACACCGATGCTCATGGCTCAGATCGGCATGAGCAACCCCGTCATGGACATCAGCCGTACCCCCCAATTCTCATACGCCGACATCAACTCCATCAACCGTGTCCTCGGTTTCACCGAAGATCAGCGGGCGGTCATTCTGGAGGTTTATGAGGCACATCTCCGCAAGTTCACATCCGAACTCAATGAACTCCGGATCGATTTGGAGGATGCGCGCGACGAGGCCATCGCCATCAATCACCCCGGACCGCTGAGCGCTGTACGAGCCAAGGTCCAGAAATGGAATGATCGTTCGAAGGAAATCGATGAGCAGTTCCTCGCCGATCTCCGCCTTCTGCTGACCCAGGACCAGGAAGCGCTCTGGCCGCGCGTCGAGCGGGAACTGCGGCGAATCCGACTGATCCCCAAGGGCGTCTTTGTCGGGGAATCCAATGACCTCGTGCGGCTCCTCGATGCGGTGCATCCCGCTTGGAACGAGATTCCCGATCTCAAGAACATCATCGATGCCTACATCACGGCCATTGATGCCGCACTCACCGAACGCGAACGAGTCCGCGAGTCCGCTTCAGCCAGCGTTGTCTGGGGCGGTGATCAGGCACAACGCGACAGGATGAAGCAGGCCTACGAGGAGATCCGCCGGACACGGATCCGTGTCCGCGGCATCAACGAGGAGCACCTCCGACGACTCCTCACCGCACTCCCGCCCCCCTCAGCCGAAAGACTCGAAATCGCCTTCTACGAGAACGCCATCGGTCCCGCGCGAGCGACCACGCCTCTGGATCGACGCATCCGCGCCGTCGGAATGCTCCCCGACCTCACCTCCGAGCAGGCAGCCGCCGCACAAGCCGCCATCAACAAGCTCGACAATGCCCGCATCGGATTCCTCAAGTCCGCGTACACCGCTTACGCGGAACTCCAGAACACGCAGTTCCCCATCTCGCTGGCCCGATTTTTCGACGGCGAAGATTCTTATGTGTCAAGTCAGGATTTTGAGTCCGTCGACGAGCGGGACCCTCTCCGGAGAGCCATGCAAAGCCGGTTCGAATTCGAGCGAGGTCTCTACCACGACCTCCGCCCCCTCCTCACACGCGAGCAGCGCGCGCTTCTCCCTGCCCCGGACGACCAGACCATCTGGTTCAACTGGCCCGTGCCCGATTTCCGATGATCGTGCCCGCTCACTACCGAACAGATTCTCCCCGATACAATCTTGCGGACCCAACCGGAGCAACTCACATGAACATTCCACGCCCCTTCCTCATCGGATTTCTTGGCGCAGCGGTCGCCCTCACGCCTGTTGTCCCCGGCGCGTTCGCGCAGCAGGCACAGGTCCACAGAATGCCGCTCCGTGACCAGCCGGTCGCGCTCACGCTCTACTCCGCGGGCATCGAGGCCAATCTTCCCTCTTCCAAGGATGCCTTCCTCCTCGAGCAACTCAAGATGCTCGGCCAGCGCTTGGGGGAGTTTCCGCAGCAGTTCGGCGAGGAGGAAGAGTTCCCGATCAATTCCATCCAGATCAATGACCTCACGACGCTCCTCATGTCGCCCATGAGTCTCAAGCTCAGCGTCGGTCCCACGCTGCTCGGCGATGAGCCCCGACCCATTGTCAGCTTCACTGCGAGCCCGACCGACGAGCGTGTCGCCGAGCGGCTTGGGTGGACCGTCCGAAATCAGGTCGCACGCCGACAGATCCCCGCGACGCAGACCTCCGGACTCACCCGGATCGAACACGACGAACTCGGACTCATCATCCTCGGAAAGCGGGCACGCAACTTCGTCGCCGTCGTGAACTCCGAGTTCGACAACGCACCGGTTATCCCCGCCGTCCCGGGACTCCCCGAGGGCGTCGAGCCCGCGCTCGCCTTCAAATTCGAGCCCGTCCACCTCGCGAAGTTCTTCAACGAGATGGTCATCCCCGACAGCCCCGACCCCGATCTCGTCCGCGATTTCCTCGAACAGATCGGCATGATCGGCGACAACACCATCACCATCGAGGGAACGCTCGGCTACACCGAAGACCGCATGCTCGGCGTCTACCGCGAACGCGGCTCCGCCCGCATTGCTGAGCCCTTCGGATTCCCGACTTCGCTCACACTCGGCGACGACATCCTCACCACCATCCCAGCCGATGCCACATCCGTCCTTGCCACGGTCTTCGACCTCGAAGCCATCTACGACCTGCTGATGTCCTATGCCGAGCGCTTCGATGGCCAACGCCCGCCCATCGAGGACTGGGTCCGTGACTTCACCGGCATCGACCTCAAGGAGGATTACTTCCCCGCCGTCGGAAAGCGCCTCGCCATCTATCAGGCGCCCTCCACCGGCGGCGGCTCGCTCGCCTCCACCGTCGCCATCGTCGAGATCGGCGATGCCGATGCGATGCGCCGGGTCATGACGAAGCTCTCGGAGTTCGTCGAGCAGAAGATCACCCCTCTCGCCCGCAACACCGTCCGCTTCGCTCCGTGGAAACTCGAATCCGGCCACGATGCCTGGTCGCTCTCCTTCCCCGGCGTTCCCGCGCCCATCGAGCCGTGCTGGATGATCTATGCCGACAAGTGGGTCGTGAAAGCCGCAACCCCCGGCGCGCTCATCGCCGCGGTCGACCACCTCCGCGACCGGAATGCTGCCTCCTTCGCGACCAACCCCCATCTCCTCGCCGAGTCCGGATCCAAACCGTCCGAAGCGATCTTCGTCCAGTACCTCGACGCCGCCTTCTACGCACAACGCGGCTACGGCCTCGCCAGCATCGCCGCAACAGCACTCTCCAACTTCACACGCTCCACCATCAACCCCGAGGCCCGCATCCCGACTGAGCGCATGCCGACCTACAACGCCCTCCTCGCCGACCTCCGCCCCAGCATCGCCGTCGCGAAGTGGGAGGGTGACGACCTCGTCACCACCATGACCGCAGACCGCTCCTCGACCGCACAGATCGCGGCGATCCTCGGGAACGCTGGGTCTCTCTACACATCGCTCATCGCGCCCGCCTTCGCCACCGGCGCCCTTCTCCCCGCACTCGGCCAGGCACGCCAGAACGCTCAGCAAGTCAGAGCCGCATCGAACATGCGTCAACTCCTCTTGGCATTGACAATGCATGCCAACGACAACAACGATCGGCTCCCCGCCTCGCTCGAAGTACTCGTCGAGAGAGACTTTGTGCAGTCCCAGCAACTGGTTTCTGCCTACGGCCCGTCATGGGACGGCGGCTCCGACTTTGCCTATCGCTCAGACCTCGCGGGCAAACCCTTTGCAGGCATCCGGAACAGCGCAACCGCCGTCCTCATCGTCGACCGCGCGGCACTCCTCGCCGGCGTCGCTCGGATCAATGTTGGATTCGCTGACGGTCATGTCGAAGCATTGACCCAGTGGGAACTCGCTCGCAAGCTCCAAGAGCCCGGCAATGAAGGTGCCGCCGAGGCCATGGGCATCGCCGACTGGCTCCCCTGACTCTCACCCCAGCCGTGCCGGAGTCAGCAGACCCTCCGGGCGTTGCAGCAACTCGACGACACGCGCCAGGCACCGCGCTGCCGCCGCGCCATCCACGCATCGGTGGTCGCAGGCCATGCTCAGCGGCATCAGCTTCGCAATCCGGATCGCGCCCTTGTCCGCCACTACACCCTCGTACACTCGCCCGGCCGCCAGGATCGCCACCTCCGGGTAGTTGATCACCGGCGTCGCGTACTTCCCCGCGTACGAGCCGACATTGCTGATCGTGAAGGTCGACCCCTTCAGCCGATCCGCCGGGATGCTCCGATTCCGCACTCCCTCGGCCAGCTCCGCGATGTGCCGCCCCAGCTCCAGCACACCGAGCATGTCCGCGTTGTGAATCACCGGCACCGTCAGCCCCTGCGCGCTGTCCGCCGCGATCCCCAGATGCACCGACCCGTGGCGAACGATCTCCTCGTTCGCATCATCGACGGTCGCGTTCATTTCGGGGAATTCCCGCAGTGCCCGCATCACCGCGCTCGCCACGAACGGCAGGTACGACACCTTCTCCCCCGAGGCCGACGCCACGCGCTTGCGCACATCATCCAGTGCCGACACATCCGCATCATCCATCACCGTGAAGTGCACCGCCGTGTCCACCGACTGACGCAGCCGCGTCGCGATCGTCCGTCGCACACCCCGGAACGGCACGCGCGAGCTATCACCCGCCGGAACCAGCGTGCTCGGACGCGACACCACCGCCTGCTCGCGCGACACCGTCGTCGCCAGCGTCTCCTGACGCCGCGCCTCCGGAGTCGCCTGCCGAGCGGGTTCCGTCCTTTGTTCCACCCGACGCGCACCCCCGCCACCCTCCGCCGCGGCGCGCACATCCCGCTCCGTCACCCGTCCAGCCAGCCCCGACCCCTCCACCGAATCGATGTCCACACCGAGATCCCGCGCCAGGCGTCGCACCGCCGGCGTCGCCAGCGCACGACCCTCCGCACGCGTCACCCCCTTCAGTTCTCCACTCATCGTTCCCACGACCGTCCCGGCATCCTCGCGCTCTTCCGGTTCGGCTGGCTCCGCTTGCTCCGCGGCCTTCGCACCACGCCCGCCCACCGGACCCTTCTCCGCCTGGCCGTTGCTCGACCCGCCCTCACCCTCGTACGCCCACGCCGCCTCGCCCACCTTCAGAATCTGCCCCGGTTCCCCGTAGAGCGCCTTGATGACCCCGGCACGCGGGCTCGGCACCTCGACCAGCGCCTTGTCGGTCTCCATCTCCGCGACCACCTCGTGCTCCTCGACCTCATCCCCCGGCTTCACCTTCCAGGAGATCAGCTCCGCCTCGTGGACGCCCTCGCCCAGGTCCGGCAGAATGAACACATTCGGATCGCTCGACTTCTTCGCTGCCATGGCCCGCTACGCTCGCTTTCTCTGAATATCTGGCCCCGGGTTGCCGCCGAGGCAGCAGGGGCAGTGTATCGGCTTCACCAACCCACGGCACGCCCCCCAACAGCCCGAAAACCTCCACCCACATGCCCCAGACCACGCCGCTCACCCCCCGCGACATCGCCCTCATCGAGGAGCAACGCATCGCGACGATCTTCTCCGAGGCCGCCGACGAGGCGATGCCCCTCGCCGGTGGCGTCGTCACCTACGCCGGTCCCGCCGACTTCGCCAACACCGCCGTCGCGGTCGGCCTCTCCGAGCCAGCGGGCGATGACGAGGCCGACGCCATCCTCGACTTCCACACCCGGCACGGGGTCGACTCCCGCGTCGAGTGCTCCCCCTTCACCGCCAAGCCCCTGGTCCTCGCCCTCTCCAAACGCAGCTACACGATCCGCATGTTCGAGAACATCTTCGCCATCGACCTCGCGCTGGCACCGCCGACCGTCTTTCAGGCCCCGGACATCCCCGGCCTCGACATCCGGCTCATCGATACCGCCGACGATCAGCAGGTCGAGCAATTCGCCCGCATCGCCATCTCCGGCTTCCTCACGCCGGAACAGACCCTCGAATCCCTCCTGCCCATCACCATGCGCTTCGCTCGCCTACCCCGCGCCCGATCCTTTATCGCCACCATCGGCGACACCCCCGTCGCGGCAGGCGGGCTCGAACTCCACGATCACATCGCCACGCTCTACGGCGTGACCGTCCTCCCGGAATATCGAAACCGCGGCATCCAGCAGGCGATCATCGCACACCGCCTGCGTCTCGCTCTCGAAAGCGGCGTCCGCCTCGTCACCATCGGCACCGAGCCCGGCATCCCCACCGAGCGCAATGCCATCCGCGCCGGTTTCTCGATCGCCTACACCAAGGTCATCCTCAGCCGGAAGCGCGACATCACCGCGTGAAAATCAGTACGCCGCGCAAGCCAGGATCCCGTCCGTGATCCGCTTCGCATCCGGCAGGTACTCCAACTCCAGCTTGTAGTACGGCATCACCGTGTCGAAGCCCGCCACGCGCTGCACCGGAGCACGCAGATGCAGGAAGCAGTGCTCCTGCACGATCGTCGCGATCTCCGCGCCCAGCCCGCAGGTCTTCGGCGCTTCATGCACCACCACGCACCGACCCGTCTTCTGCACGCTCTCGATTACAGTCTCCATGTCCAGCGGGTAGATCGTCCGCAGATCGATCAACTCCACCGACAGATCCTCCGGCAACTCATCCATCGCCTCGATGCACTGGATCGTCGTTGCGCCCCATGTCACCACCGTCAGGTCCGTGCCCTCCTCGACGATCTTCGCCTTCCCGATCGGGATCGTGTACTCATCCTCCGGAACCTCCTCGCGGAACGAGCGATAGATCCGCTTCGGCTCGAAGAAGATCACCGGGTCCGGATCGCGGATCGCACTGATCAGCAATCCCTTCGCATCGTATGGGCTGCTCGGCATCACCACCTTCAGCCCCGGCGTGTGCGCGTAGATCGCCTCGGGCGAATCCGAGTGCAGTTCCGGCGCGTGAATGCCGCCGCCCACCGGCACTCGAATCGTCAGCGGGATCGTCACCGATCCGCGGCTGCGCGTGCGGTACCGCGCCGCGTGATTCGTGATCTGGTCATACGCCGGGCCGAGAAACCCCTCGAACTGAATCTCCGGAATCGGCCGCAGACCCGCCATCGCAAGCCCGATCGCCGTCCCCAGAATCCCGGACTCCGCCAACGGCGTATCGACGACGCGCCGCTCGCCGAAGCGCTGCTGCAGGCCCTCCGTCACGCGGAAGACGCCGCCGTTCTTCCCGACATCCTCGCCGAGAATCAGCACGCGGTCGTCCGCTTCCATCTCCTGCGTCAGAGCAAGGTTGATCGCCTGCACAAGCGTCAGATTCGCCATGGATCGTGTCTCGTATCGTTCAGGGGCGTCGCCGCCCGACCTTGTTTCACAGATTCCACGCCGCGAGCCCACGCCCGCGACACACCAACTCAGTTCACCCGGCCGCTACGGTCGCCCCCGCCGCCTGCTGCTGCTGTTCATCGTCCATCGCGATCACCGCCGCCGCGGCATCGAAATTCGGCATCGCCACCGAGATTCGCTCGGCCAGCGAATCCATCGTCTCATCCACCACCAGCGGCGTTCCCCACGACGAATTCACGCCGGTCACCTCCGTGCGATCCTTGCCCTTCTCTTTCAGAAGCCGCACATACAGCGGATTGATCCAGTACAGCTTTCCCTTGGGATCCTTCACCTGAACAAGCATCGCGTCTCACGCTCCCGTCATCATCGAGACAGCGTTTCCTGCTGCGGCATCTGCCCCAGCGAATGCGTCTGCATCGTCTCACGCTGCCGGATCAGTTCATCATTCAGCACCGCGAAGGTGTAGTCGAAGATGTCGTCCTTCGTCGGCGGTTCGATGCCCTCGGCATTCTTCACCACCGTGCTCACCATCTCCTTCGCCTTCGCCTCCAGCGCCTTCTGCTTCGAGTCGCTCCAGAGGCCCTTCGTCTCCAGATACTTCCGCGTCCGGATCAGAGGATCACGCTTCACCCACTGCGCCACTTCCTTCTCATCGCGGTACCGGCGGGCATCATCCGCCGTCGTGTGATCGCCCAGCCGGTAGGTCAGCGCCTCGATCAGGGTCGGCTTGCCCTCCTTGATCGCCCGGTCAATCGCATCCTTGACGACCTTGTACACCGCGAAGATGTCGTTGCCGTCGCACTGCACGCAGTGCAGCCCGAACGCCAGCCCCTTCTGCGCGAAGGTCTCGGAGCCGGTCTGGATGCTGCTCGGAACGCTGATCGCCCACTTGTTGTTCTGGCACACGAAGATGCACGGCAGCTTCATGGCCCCGGCGAAGTTCATCGCCTCCATGCAGTCGCCTTCGCTCGTCGCGCCGTCGCCGAAGAACGCCATCGCGATCTTGTCCTCGCCGCGGTACTTGTGCGCCCAGGCGATCCCCGCCGCGTGCAGCGGGTGGGTCCCGATCGGGATCGAGATCGGCAGGATGTTCACCCCGTCCGGGATCTGGTTGCCCCGCTCGTCGCCCATCCAGTGCAGCAGGATCTTCTCCATCGGGAGGCCGTTCATGAACAGAGCGAGGTTCTCGCGGTAGCAGGGGATCAGCCAGTCCTTGCTGCCGCGCTGGCGGATCGCGAGGCCCGCGCCCGCCGCGACCGCCTCCTGCCCCTTGTTCTGCGGATAGGTGCCCATGCGCCCCGAGCGTTGCAGCTTGAACGCGATCTCGTCGTAGTGACGGACGATCGACATCTGCTCGTAGAGGAAAACGACATCCTCATCGCTCAGCGTGTTCTTTGCCAGCCGCTCATCGAGCACCCCCTTCTCATCCAGAATCTGGAAGTGCTCGATCTTCGCCGTGTACGCAACCTTCTTTGGCATTGCTCGTTTCCGTTCAACTCGGTCGTCTCGCTCCGGGCACTCCATGCCCGGAGCCGTGCTTCCATCCTATCCGCTTACGGAGTGCCTCAGTGCTGCTGCTGCTCCGCCGCGATTTCCCGCGCCACACTGCCGCCGGGGAACTGCTTGATCGCGCTCTGGTCCGGCGCACGCCCGGTCCCCTGCGCAACGGGGCTCCGCTCGGGAATGATGAACCGATCGTTCGGCAGACCATCGTTGTGCACGATCGCCGCCTCCGCCGCGACACGCATCGAAGTATTCGAGTTGCGGTGCAGCAGACGCCAGTTCTCGCGGATCCACCGCTCGGCAAGATCGAGGAAGTGCATCGCCGAGGTGCGATCCCGCTCGAACTCCGGGCCGTCCTGCCCGGCGCGGATCTGCGAGTCGAGCTTGCTCAGCACGCACAGCATCGCGTGGAGATAGATCGCGTTGTCCGCGATCGGCGCCTGTGCCGTCTGACGCTCCAGAATCTTCTCCTCGTGCACTTTGCTCGCCATCTTGAAGTGATGGCAGTGTTCGCGCACCAGCCACGCAACCTTCTGACCGTGCCCGGCCAGCGTGGGATGCAGCTTCGTCAGCTTCGGCGGCGCCTTCTTCAGACCGAGATACAACTCCAGCCCCAGTGGGATCGCCTTGCTCATCACCGCCGCGTTCAGCGAGTTCGAGAAGATCCGCTTTGCGTTCGCCCCCAAGCTCTCGTCCTTGTCCCAGACGAGCCGCTCCTTCACGCCGACCATCTGCTCCGCCAGCGGCTTCCCGCCGTAGCCGAAGATGAACGACTGCATCACCTCGTTCGCGCCCTCCACGATCAGATTGATCCGGGAGTCGCGGAACGCACGCTCCACCTCGTTCTCCGTCATGTACGACTCGCCACCCATGATCTGGACCGCATCGTTCACCGACCGCCAACCCATCTCCGAGCAGAACACCTTGCACATCGCCGTCTCGACCATGATGTCCTCGTCCTTCCGGTCGAGGTACCCCGTGGTCATGTACAGCATCGCATCCATCGCGTAGCACAACGCGCTCATCCGCGCGATCTTCTCCTTCGTCAGGTCGAAGTCGCTCAAAGATCGACCGAACTGATAACGCGTCCGGCTCCACTTGATCGCCTGATCGCGGCAGTGACGCGCCGCGCCCAGCATCCCCGCCGAGAGCGTGCAACGCCCGTAGTTCAGGCAGGTCAGCGCGACATTCAGGCCCTTGCCCTCCTTGTGCAGAAGGTTCGCCTTCGGCACGCGCACATTCTTGAAGTGGATCCGCGCCTGCCAAGTCCCGCGGATGCCGCACTTGCTCCGGTTCTTCTGGAAGATGTCGATGCCTTCCATGTCCGGCGTGCAGACCAGCGCGGTCACGCGGTCCTTCCCGTCTGGCATCTTCTGCTTCGACATCACCGTGAACACCGACGAGATCGCGCCCGAGGTCGCCCACTTCTTCTCGCCGTTCAGGATGTAGTGCTCGCCATCCTCCGAAAGCTCGCACCGCGTCTCCTGACCGCCCGCATCGCAACCCACATTCGGCTCGCTCAGGCAGAACGCGCTCACCCAGTCATTCGCCAGATGCGGCAGCCAACGCTGCTTCTGCTCCTCCGTCCCGAAAAGCATGATCGCCTTGCAGCCGATCGACTGGTGCGCCGAAACCAGCACCGCCGTCGAGCCGCAGTACTCCCCGATCTTCTCCAGCACGCGCACATACGAGGTCACGCCCATCCCGAGCCCGCCGTGCTCCTTCGGGATCGTCATCCCCATCACACCCAGCTCGAACAGACGATCGATCACCCACCGCGGAATCTCCTGCTCCTGGTCGATCTGGATCGCCGGATGCTCCGTCCGCAGATACTCATCCAGCGCCGCGATCAACTGATCGCACCGCGCCGTCTCCTCGGCATCCTGCTGCGGATACGGGAACGAAAGCTCCTCGCGGATGTTCCCGTAGAAGATGTTCTTGATCCAGCCGATCTCCGAAGGATCAGGCCCAAGCAGCGATTCGGCATCCGCCAGCATCCGCTTGTCCGCCTCGGAAATGCCCTTCATCTTCTTCAGGTCTGCCTTGATCTCGCTCATGCATCTTCCCCGCCGCGGCGGGCTCCTTGAAGAGAGCCCCGCACAGCAGGGCTCGGCCAATCAGATTGTCACCTAGCGTGCGGCGGTCTTGGCGAAAAACGCCTCGATCGCAGCGCGCCCCTCGGCGCTGTTCCGCAGACGGATCAGCGAGGCACGCTCGCACGCCAGCGCTGACTCCCAGCCGTCACGCAGCCCGGCCTCGACACACTCGACGACCGCCCGCGCCGACCCCGTGTTCGCCAGTGTTCCCCGAACAGACGCAAGACCCGCACGCCCCGCCTCGCGCCGGTCGGCATTCGTGATCGCCACCGGCTCCGTCCGTGCATCCTTCTTCGGGGCGCTCGCCAGTTCCTTCGCGCGTCCGAGAAGCGCCCCCGGCTCGCACATCTGCTCGATCAATCCATGCCCCGCCATCACCGACACTCCCGGCGTCTCACCCGCCGCCGTCAGCCGGATCGCCTCCGCCACATCCATCCGCCCCGCCAGCAGCACCGTCCCGCCCCATCCCGGACAAATACTCAGCCCCGCCTCCGGCAACCCCACCGGGTAATCCCGCACGGCACCCCCCGGCTCCTTCGGCTGCGCCTTCGACGCAATCAGGTGATCGCAGTGCATCGCGATCTCCAGCCCGCCGCCCAGCGCAGCGCCGTTGATCGCCGCCACCGTCGTACACCCCAGCCGCGCGATCCGCCCGTACACCCGCGACCCGAACTGGAGATACTCATCCAGCTCCGCATCGCTCAGGTCCATGATCTCGCGCAGATTCGCCCCCGCGATGAAGACCTTGCTCGCCGAGGCCAGCACAAACCCCCCCAGATTGCCGCGGCAGTCGCGCTCGATCTCATCCAGCGACGCATCGATCGATTTCAGCAATTCCGAGTCCAGAACCACCACCGGACGCCCCGCCTGCTCCAGCGTGAGCGTCACGACACAACGATCCCCCATCGTTTCGTCGCGCTCCCACCGCTGCGGCGTGGTCATACCGGCTCCTTCTTCGTGGCCCATTCGGCAACATCCGGGCGACCCGCGTCCGCCCCCCTCAGACCGGGCGGTCAATGGGGCCGGACAGGGTCTTTCCCGTCCTGAACGCCAGTATAGACCGAAGCAGGGGATACAGCTTCCGGGGCGATTCCGGGGGAGCTTCTGAGGGGCTTGCGGGGGAGCTTCTGAGGGGCTTGCGGGGG
>ERZ869909.2443-NODE-2443-length-12350-cov-5.068117_pt1 | contig 12350 bp, 8 predicted proteins | sample MGYA00520892_ERZ869909 | MGnify/ENA primary metagenome ERZ869909 (study PRJEB32215, sample SAMEA104723947) | bioreactor metagenome | biome: bioreactor; feature: anaerobic bioreactor; material: water | place: China | collected 2015-03-12 ... | reverse complement strand
CGCGGAATCACCCCGACCTCCTCCAACCGGCCAGATCGGTCCTAGGCCTGAAGCGACCTCACCCCGACTTCGCCTTCTCCGCGCGACTTGATCGCCGCGACGGCGGCGATGCTGCCGGCGGCGGTGGTGTAATAGGGGATCTTGTCGTTCAGCGCGACCGCACGGATCTCGCGCGAATCGGCGATGGCCTGGGCGCCCTCGGTGGTGTTCAGCACCATGGCGATCTCGCCGTTCTTCAGCCGGTCCACGATGTTCGGGCGGCCCTCATAGACCTTGTTCACCAATTCGGTCTCGACCCCCGCACCGCGCAGGAACTCGGCCGTGCCGCGGGTCGCGACCAGCTTGAAGCCCATGGCGGTCAGCTCGCGCGCAGCCTCGGCCAGATCGGCGGTCTTGTCGGCGTCGCGGACCGAGACGAAGACCAGCCCGCCTTCGGGCAGCTGCGTCCCCGCCCCCATCTGCGCCTTGAGGAAGGCGCGCGGGAAGCTGCGGTCCCAGCCCATGACCTCGCCGGTCGAGCGCATCTCGGGGCCCAGCAGCGTATCGACGCCGGGGAAGCGGGCAAAGGGCAGCACCGCCTCTTTGACCGAGAACCAAGGCGTGATCGGATCGGCCAGGGTCAGCGGATCGGCCAGCGGCAGGTCGGTATCGGGGCCCACGCCTTCGGGATAGGCCGCACGCTGCGGGAAGGCGGCAAGCTTTTCGCCGGCCATCAGCCGCGCGGCGATCGAGGCGATGGCGCTGTCGGTTGCCTTGGCAACAAAAGGCACGGTGCGGCTGGCGCGCGGGTTGACCTCCAGCACATAGATCGCGCCGTCCTTGATGGCGAACTGCACATTCATCAGCCCGACCACATTGAGCGCCCGCGCCATCAGCTCGGTCTGGCGCTTCAACTCGGCCACCGTGGCATCATCGAGCGAATGCGGTGGCAGGCAGCAGGCGCTGTCGCCCGAATGCACCCCGGCTTCCTCGATATGTTCCATGATACCGGCCACATGCACCGCCTCGCCATCGCAAAGCGCATCGACATCCACCTCGATGGCGCCCGACAGATAGCTGTCCAGCAGCACCGGGTTCTTGCCGGAAACATTCACCGCATTGGTGATGTAGCGCTTGAGGTGATCGACATCGCGCACGATCTCCATGGCGCGGCCGCCCAGCACATAGGAGGGCCGGATCACCAGCGGGAAGCCCACCTTTTCGGCAATCGCCAGCGCCTGATCATCCGAGGTGGCGATGCCGTTGACCGGCTGTTTCAGCCCCAGATCGTTGAGCAGCTTCTGGAACCGCTCGCGGTCCTCGGCGAGGTCGATGGCATCGGGCGAGGTGCCCAGGATCGGGATACCCTCTTCATGCAGCGCATTGGCCAGTTTCAGCGGCGTCTGGCCGCCGAACTGCACGATCACCCCGTGCAGCGTGCCGTTTTGCTGCTCCACACGCAGGATCTCCAGCACATGTTCGAAGGTCAGCGGCTCGAAATACAGCCGGTCCGACGTGTCGTAATCGGTGGAGACCGTCTCGGGGTTGCAATTGACCATGATGGTTTCATAGCCGGCATCGGTCAGCGCGAAACAGGCATGACAGCAGCAATAATCAAACTCGATCCCTTGGCCGATCCGGTTCGGCCCGCCGCCCAGAATCACCACCTTCTTGCGATCCGAAGGGCGCGCCTCGCATTCCACATCGCCCATCGCCGGGACTTCATAGGTGGAATACATATAGGGGGTCTGGGCCTCGAATTCGGCGGCGCAGGTGTCGATGCGCTTGAAGACGGCGTTCACCCCCAGTCCGGCGCGCGCGCGCCGCACCTCGGTCTCGCTGCGCCCGGTCAGGGCTGACAGCCGCGCATCGGTGAAACCCATCATCTTGAGCTTGCGCATGCCCTCGGCATCAGAGGGCAGGCCCGCAGCGCGGATCGCGGCTTCGGCATCGACGATCTCGCGGATCCGAGCCAGGAACCAGGGATCAAAGGCGGTGGCCTGCCCGATCTCGTCGTCGCTCAGCCCCTCGCGCATGGCCTGGGCGATCAGCCGCATGCGGTCCGGGGTGCGGGCCGAAATGGCCTTGATCACCGCCGCCTTGTCCGGCGCGCCGGGAATGGCGATCTCGTCAAAGCCGCTCAGCCCGGTTTCCATCGAGGCCAGCGCCTTCTGCACCGATTCGTGGAAGCTGCGGCCGATGGCCATTGCCTCGCCCACCGATTTCATCGCGGTGGTCAGTTCCGCCTGCGCGCCGGGGAATTTCTCGAAGGCGAAACGCGGGATCTTGGTGACGACATAGTCGATCGACGGCTCGAACGAGGCCGGCGTGACCTTGGTGATGTCATTGTCCAATTCATCGAGCGTATAGCCCACCGCCAGCTTGGCGGCGATCTTGGCGATGGGAAAGCCCGTGGCCTTGGAGGCCAGCGCCGAGGAGCGGCTGACGCGCGGGTTCATCTCGATCACCACCATGCGCCCGTCGGCGGGGTTGATCGCCCATTGCACATTCGAGCCGCCGGTCTCCACCCCGATCTCGCGCAGCACGGCGATAGAGCCGTTGCGCATGATCTGGTATTCCTTGTCGGTCAGGGTCAGCGCCGGCGCCACGGTGATCGAATCGCCGGTATGCACGCCCATCGGATCGACGTTTTCGATCGAGCAGACGATGATCGCGTTGTCGGCCTTGTCGCGCACCACCTCCATCTCGAATTCCTTCCAGCCCAGAAGGGATTCGTCGATCAGCACCTGCGCCACCGGGCTGGCATCGAGCCCCGAACGCACGATGCGCTCGTAATCGTCGCGGTTATAGGCCACGCCGCCGCCGGTGCCGCCAAGGGTGAAGGCCGGGCGGATGATCGCCGGCAGGCCGACATAGTCGATGGCCGCCATGGCCTCGGCCACACCGGCGTTGATGTCATGGCGCCCATTGGCCAGTTTCGGCGCGGCGATGATCGTGGCGCGCGGGTTTTCCAGCCCGATCCGGTCCATCGCCTCGCGGAAGAGCTTGCGATCCTCGGCCATTTCAATGGCTTCGCGGTTGGCGCCGATCAGTTGCACGCCGAATTTCTCCAGCACGCCCATATCGGCCAGCGCCAGGCTGGTATTGAGCCCGGTCTGCCCGCCCATGGTGGGCAGCAGGGCATCGGGGCGTTCCTTTTCGATGATCTTGGCGACGATCTCGGGGGTGATCGGCTCGATATAGGTGGCATCCGCGAGGCCCGGATCGGTCATGATCGTCGCCGGGTTGGAGTTCACCAGGATCACCCGGTAGCCCTCTTCGCGCAGGGCCTTGCAGGCCTGGGCGCCGGAATAGTCGAATTCGCAGGCCTGTCCGATGACGATGGGCCCCGCGCCGATGATCATGATGGAGTTGATATCGGTTCTCTTCGGCATAGCGGACCCCGTGCATGCTGAGCGGCGCTCGTCCGGCCCCGGCCGGCAGCGCGCAAATTGAGGCGCGTTATAGCCAGCCCGGGGGGCGGTGCAAGCCCCGATCGGCTCCCGCAGCCCTGCCCCCCCATCATCTGGCCGCGGGCGAGGAGGGGGGCGACGCCCCCCTCTGCCGTCTTACATGCAGGCCTCGAACAGTGCGCGGGTATTGGCGGCAGTCATTTCAACCGGATTGCCGCCGCAGGACGGATCTTCCAGCGCCATTTCGGTCAGCTCGTCAAGCCGCGCGGCCTCGACCCCCAGCGCCGAAAGGTTCTCGGGGATCGCCAACTCGCTGCGCAGTGCCATGATCCGGGCGCGGAAACCGTCGAACCCGCCGACAATGCCCAGATAGGCGGCGGCGCGCTCGATGCGCTCCTCGATGGCGGCACGGTTGAAATCCAGCACCATCGGCATGACCACGGCATTGGTGGTGCCGTGATGGGTGTTGTAGACCGCGCCGACCGGATGGCTGAGGCTGTGGATCGCCCCCAGCCCCTTCTGGAAAGCCACCGCCCCCATCATCGCCGCCGCCATCATATGGCCGCGCGCCTCAAGATCATGCGCATCGGCATAGACCTTGGGCAGGTTCTCGAACACCAGCCGCATGCCCTCCAGCGCGATACCCTGGCTCATCGGGTGGTAGTGCGGGCTGCAATAGGCCTCCAGGCAATGGGCCAGCGCGTCCATGCCGGTGCCGGCGGTGATGAAGCGTGGCATGCCGACGGTCAGCTCCGGATCGCAGAGGGTGACGGCGGGCATCAACCTGGGGTGGAAGATGATCTTCTTGCGATGGGTGGCGCTGTCGGTCAGCACGCCGGCGCGCCCCACTTCCGAGCCGGTGCCGGCGGTGGTGGGCACGGCAATGATCGGCGCGATGGTGTCCGGGTTGGCGCGGGTCCACCAGTCGCCGATATCCTCCAGCTCCCAGACGCCGACCGGCTGATCGACCATCAGCGCGATCATCTTGCCCAGATCCAGCGCCGAGCCGCCGCCGAAGCACACCACCCCGTCATGCCCGCCGGCGCGGTAAACCTTGAGGCCGGCTTCCATGTTGTGCTCGGTCGGGTTGGGGTCCACTTCGGAAAACACCGCCCGGCCCAGCCCCGCGGCCGCAAGCACATCGAGCGCCTGCGCGGTGATCGGCAGGCTGGCCAGCGCCTTGTCGGTCACCAGAAGCGGGCGTTTCATGCCCACGGCCTTGCAGTGATCGGCCAGTTCGGAAATCCGGCCCGCGCCGAATTTCACCGCCGTGGGATAGGACCAGTTCATGCTGGGCAGGCTCATTTGCTCACCTTCTTGAGATGGTAGGATTTTGGGCGCGTGACGGAATGGAAACCCAGAACCGACAGCGCCGCGCCGCGCCCGGTATCCTTGCAGCCGGTCCAGCACAGCGCCGGGTCCAGATAATCGCAGCGGTTCATGAAGACGGTGCCGGTTTCCAGCGCACCGCCGATTTCGGCGGCGGCCTCCGGGTCTTTGGTCCAGATCGAGGCGGTCAGCCCATAGGGCGAATCGTTCATCAAGGCGATGGCCTCGGCATCATCCTTGACCGGCATGATGCCCACCACCGGGCCGAAGCTTTCCTCGCGCATCACGCGCATCGAATGATCGACATTCACCAGCACCTGCGGCGCCAGATAGGCCCCGCCGTCATCGGCCGGAAACAGCGCCGGGTCGATCAGCGCCTTGGCGCCTGCCGCCACGGCCTCGGCCACCTGTTCGCGCACGGTGGCGGCGAACCGCTTGTGCGCCATCGGGCCGATGGTGGTTTCGGCATCGAACGGGTTGCCGAGCTTCAGCGCGCTGACCCATTTCACCGCCTTTTCCACGAAGGCATCATACAGGCTTTCATGGACATAGATGCGCTCGATGCCGCAGCAGCACTGGCCCGCATTGAACATCGCGCCATCCATCAGCCCGTCCACGGCGGCATCGAGATCGGCATCGGCGCGCACATAGCCCGGGTCCTTGCCGCCCAGTTCCAGCCCGGTGGCGGTGAAAGTGCCCGCGGCCGCGCGTTCGATCGCCGCTCCGCCGCCGACCGAGCCGGTGAAGTTCACGAAGCCGAAATGCCGGCCCTGGATCAGCGCCTCGGTGGTGGCATGATCGAGCACCACATTCTGGAACACATCCGCCGGCACGCCCCCGGCATGCATCGCCTCGGCGAGATGCTCGCCGGCGACCAGCGTCTGGCTGGCATGTTTCAGCACCACCGCATTGCCGGCGATCAGCGCCGGCACGATGGTATTGACCGCTGTCAGATAGGGATAGTTCCAGGGCGCGATGACAAAGACCACGCCGACCGGCTCGCGCGCCAGATAGCGGCGGAAGGCATCGCTGTCCTCCACCACTTCGGGCGCCAGCGCCCGCTCGGCGATTGAGGCCATGTAATCGGTGCGATCATTGACGCCGCCGAACTCGCCGCCATAGCGGGTGGGGCGGCCCATCTGCCAGGCCAGCCCCTCGATGATGCGTTCCTTCATGCCGTTGAGTGCGGCAATCCCGGCCTTGACGCGGGCGATGCGCTCTTGCAGCGGCAGGCGCGCCCAGTCCTTCTGGGCGGCCTTGGCGCGGGTGACGGCGGCCTCGGCCTCGGCGCGCGGCAGGGCCGGGCGTTCGGCATAGACCCGGCCATCGACCGGCGAGATACATTGAATGGTGGTGCTCATCCTGTTCACCTCATGCAGGCGGCCGGGGAACATCCCCAGCCGGTCAATTGTCAGATCATGCGCCGGGCGGCGGGGTCAGGCGCGCTCCAGCCCGCGGCGCAGCTCGAAATCGCTGACCACGCGGTCGGATTCCGAGACTTCCCAGCGCGCGGCATGCACATAATGCTCCACCACCTCGGCGCCGAAAGCCGCGCGCAGCCAATTGGAGCCCTGCGCCAGATCGGCTGCCTCGCGCAGCGTCTTGGGGATCTCGCGGATACCGTCGGTATGATACATGTCGCCCGTCATCTCGGGCTCCAGTGCCAGTTTGCGCTCGATCCCGTCAAGCCCCGCCGCCAGCAGCGCCGCGCAGGCCAGATAGGGGTTGAGATCCGAGCCGCCGATGCGGCATTCCACCCGCACGCCGGCGGTATTCTCGCCGCAGATGCGGAACCCCGCCGTGCGGTTGTCGCAGGACCAGACCGCCTTGGTCGGCGCGAAAAGCCCCACCGTAAAACGCTTGTAGCTGTTCACATAGGGCGCCAGAAACAGCGTGATCTCGCGCGCATGTTCCAGCTGCCCGGCAAGGAAATGCTTCATCAGCGCCGACATGCCATGCGCATCGCCCTCGTCGCGGAAGGCGGGCTTGCCATCCAGCGTCCAGAGCGACTGGTGCACATGGCTCGACGAACCGGCCTTGTCGGTGTGATACTTGGCCATGAAGGTGACCGATTTGCCCTGCGCATGGGCAATTTCCTTGGTCGCCTGCTTGATCAGCACATGGCTGTCGGCGGTGGTCAGCGCATCGGCATATTTCACATTCACCTCGGCCTGGCCGGCATCGGCCTCGCCCTTGGTGTTTTCCACCGTGATGCCGGCGCCATAAAGCCCGTTCCTGAGGGCGCGCATCAGCGGCTCTTCCTTGGTGGTCTGGAAGATGTGGTAATCCTCGTTATAGCCCGAGATCGGCACCAGATCATTGGTCCCGTGATCGCGCAGTTCCTCGTAGCTGTTGTCAAAGACATAGAATTCCAGCTCGGTGGCCATCATCGCGTCAAAGCCCAGCGCGCGGGCGCGGGCGATCTGGCGTTTGAGGATGGCGCGCGGGCTTTGCGGCACTTCCTCGTGGCTGTGATGATCCAGCAGATCGCACAGCACCATTGCCGTGCCTTCCAGCCAGGGCAGGCGGCGCAGCGTGGCCAGATCGGGCTTCATCAGATAGTCGCCATAGCCCTTGGACCAACTGGCGGTCTTGTAGCCGGGCACGGTGTGCATCTCCATGTCCACGGTCAGAAGGTAGTTGCAGCAATGCGTCTCCTTCCAGCCGCCGTTGAGGAAATGCGCGGCATGAAACCGCTTGCCCATCAGGCGCCCCTGCATGTCCACGGCGGCGACGACCACGGTATCGATCTCACCGGCCTCAAAGGCTGCCTGCAACGTCTCCAGCGTCAACATGCCCTGCATTCTCTCTCCCTCGGCCCTCGGCCGCCTTTCATCTTGCCTCAAATACGCATGGGTCCGGGGGGCGCAGGCGCCCCCCGGCTGTTCGTCAGCCGTAGCGATAGGGCCGCCCGGCGCGGTCCATGGCGGCGTTGTAGTCCTTGAAGATCTGCACGACGCGCGCCTGCACCTCGCCCTCGGCGGCGATCTCGTCCCAGAAGGTCCGCGCGGCGCTTTCCACGGTCGCCCATTCCTCATCGGGGATCGAGGTCAGTTCCAGCTTGTCACCCTCGGTGCGCAGCCGCGCCTCGCCGGCCCAGTACCAGTGCTGGCGGTAGTAATGCGACTGCTCGAAGCAGGTGGCCATCAGGTTCTGCAGATGCGCCGGCAGTTCGTTCCAGCGGTCCATATTGGCAAAGAAATGCCCGATCCATGCGCCCGAGATATTGTTGGTCAGGAAGTGCGAGCAGATATCGGCCCAGCCCACCTCATAGGCTTCGGTGATGCCGCACCAGGCGACGCCGTCAATCTCGCGGGTCTGCATGGCGATTTCCACATCTTCCCAGGGCACGGTCACCGGCACCACGCCGAACTGGCTCAGGAAGCGCCCGGCGGTGGGGAAGGTGAAGACCCGCTTGCCCGACAGATCGGCTAGGCTGCGGATTTCCGAGGTGGTGATGAAATGGCACGGGTCCCAGGAACCGGCCGAGATATGCTTGATGCCGACGCGGGCATATTCCTCGGCCCAGATCTCGTTGAGGCCCCAGTCATTGAACAGCGCCGGCACATCGAGCGAGTAGCGGCTGGCAAAGGGGAAATAGCCGCCAAACACTGTCACATTGGTCGGCGAGGCCATGCTGTCGTCATCCGATTGCACCGCGTCGATGGTGCCGCGCTGCATGGCCTGGAAAAGCTCTTCGGTGGGTACCAGCTGATCGGCATAAAAGAGGTCGATCTGCATCTCGTCGCCGGCGATGGCGTTGAACATGTCGATGGCGGGTTTGGCCACCTGCGCACCCAGCGACGTGCCGGCATAGGTTTGCAGCCGCCAGCGGATCGTCGATTGCGCGCGCGCCACATTGGGTGCGGCCAGCGCCGCCGCGCCACCCAGCGCGCTGGTGGTCAGGAACTTCCGTCTGGTTGTCGTCATGGTCTTCCCTCCGTTGGTTCTGATTGGTGGTTCTTGTTGGTTGCGGGTCGTTCGGATGCTGGGCGGATGGCCGGTCAGGGGCTGTAGAGGGTCTGGGGCAGCCAGAGCGCGATCTGCGGAAACACCATGATCAGCGTCAGCCCCAGCACCATCACCAGCACGAATGGCAGGATCGAGCGGTAGATATCGACCAGCGTCACCTCGGGCGGGGCCATGGCGCGCATCAGGAACAGGTTGTAGCCAAAGGGCGGCGTCATATAGGCGATCTGGCAGGTGATGGTATAGAGCACGCCATACCAGATCAGATCGAATTCCAGCATGCGCACGATGGGCACATAGAGCGGCGCCACGATCACCAGCATCGCGGTGTCGTCCAGAAAGGTGCCCATGATCAGGAAGGACAGCTGCATCAGGATCAGGATATGCCAGCGGTTGAGGCCCAGATCCTCGACAAAGAGCGCGCGCACAAAATCCACCGCGCGCAGCCCGTCGAACACCGCCCCGAAGGCGAGCGCCGCCAGGATAATCCACATGAACATGCAGGTCACCGCCAGCGTGCGGCGGGTGCATTCCTCGAAGACCGCCCAGGTCATGCGGCCCTTGGCGACCGAGGCCAGAAACGCCGCCAGCGCTCCCACCACCGAACTTTCCACCAGCCGCGTATAGCCCAGGATGAAGGGCACCATCATCGCCAGAAAGATCCCCAGCGGCAAAAGCCCGGCCAGCAGCAGGCGGTATTTCTCGGCGCGGGTGACGCTTTGCCGGTCGGCTTCGGAAATCACCGGGCCCAGCGCCGGATTGATGCGGCAGCGCACCCAGATATAGAGAATGAACAACCCCGCCATCATCAGCCCCGGCAGGATGCCCGCCAGCCAGAGCTGCGCCACCGGCTGTCGCGCGATCATCGCATAGAGCACCATCACCACCGAGGGCGGGATCAGGATGCCCAGGCTGGAACCGGCCTGAATCACCCCGGTCACCATGCGCTTGTCATAGCCGCGTTTGAGCAGTTCCGGCAGCGCGATGGTGGCGCCGATGGCCATGCCCGCCACGCTCAGCCCGTTCATCGCCGAGATCAGCACCATCAAGACGATGGTGCCGATGGCCAACCCACCCGGCACCGGGCCGAACCAGACATGGAACATGCGGTAAAGATCATCGGCCAGCCGGCTTTCGCTGAGCACATAGCCCATGAAGATGAACATCGGCAGGGTGATCAGGGGAAACCAGTTCATCACCTTGAAGGTCTGCGCGAAGGCCAGGTCATAGCCGCCGCGATCCCCCCAGAGCAGGATCGCCGCCACCACCGCGACAAAGCCGATCACCCCGAACATGCGCTGGCCGGTCAGCATCATCACCAGCATCGAGCCGAACATCAGCGCGGCGATCATCTCGGTGGCCATCAGAGTTCCTTCCCGCGCAGTTTCGCGATGTCACGGATCAGGAAGGCCGTGCATTGCAGCAGCATCAGTACGATGCCGATACACATGATGATCTTGATCGGCGCCATATAGGGCCGCCATAGCCCGCGCCGCCGCTCGCCGTATTCCAGCGAATACTGCGAGCTCTCGACCCCGCCCCAGAGCAGCACCACCAGATAGATGATCAAGGTCAGGATGGTCAGCGCATCGACGGCGGCCTTGGTGCGGTCCGACCAGCGCGAATAGAGCAAGTCCATGCGCACCGCCGAGCCCAGTTGCAGCGCATAGGCCCCGCCGAGCATGAAATAGCCCATCAGCAGGAACTGGGCCATCTCGTCGGTCCAGATCTGCGGATGGAAGCCCACGCGTGCGATGGCGCCCCAGAGCAGCACGCCCATGAGCAGAAACAGCGAATACATCGCCAGCCGGCCGATGCCGTAGTTCAGCCGCTCGACAAGGCGCACATAGGCGATCAGGAAGCGCGGCATGGGGCGGCCTCCACGTCTTGGAGCGCGCGCGCCAGCACCGGCACCAGCTGCGCGGCGATCTTGCGCTGGCCGGCTTCGGTGGCGATCAGGTCATTGCGGATTTCCAGCATGGTATTGTGCAGCTTCAGCGGCCCGGCATGCAGCCGGATGGTATGAGTCACATCGCCGGCCGCCGAATAGGGCTCGTTGAGCCGGGTCTCCAGCCCGCAGCCCGGCGCGGCAGCCATCACGGCATCGGTGAGGGTTCGGTCGTCGTCATGGATCACGCCGAATTCCACCGCGCGCAACGCGCCATGAAAGACCGGGGTGAAGGAATGCACCGCCACCAGCGCCGGGCGCCGGCCCAGCGCCACCAGCCGGGCGATCTCGGCGCGCAGGGTCTCGTGAAAGGGCAGATAAAGTGCGCGGGTGCGGCCCAGCCGCTGCGCCGGGGTCAGATCGCGGTTGCCGGGGACTTCGAACACCTCCGAGCGCGCGGGCATGGCGCCGGGGTGATCGGGCGCGCGGTTGAGGTCATAGACCAGCCGCGACAGCGGCGCATGCACCAGCACCGCGCCGCCCGTGCCCGGCGCCAACCCGGCGGCGATGCTCCGCGCCAGCCCCAGCGCGCCGATATCCCAGGCGACATGCGCATCGCGGGTGGCGGCATCGAGCCCCAGATCGCCACCCAGCGCCGGCCATTCCACGGGCAGCGCGTTCGAGGCATGTTCACAGATCACCACCACCCCGGCGGTGTCATCCTCGCCGGTGCAGGGGCGCGCGGCGGCATCCCAGCGCTCGACGATCCCGGGGAAACGGGGCAGGTCGGCAGCCGGCACCGGAGACGTCGAGGGCCGGGCAGCGGCGGTTGGCTGGGGCATGGCGGGGCGACTCTGTGAAGCGAAACTGACCCCAGCCTGTTGCATCACCCCCGAAACTGTCAAGTTTTTTTCGCTTCCGAGATTTCTGTTACAAAATGGACATTCCGGTGTAGGATGGTCGCCTTAACCCTTGGCGAAACCCTTGGCAGAGGTGGTCATGAGCGCTGAACGCGAACCCGACAGCCCGACCCCCGAGGCCCGGTTGCGCGCCGCCCTGCCCGAGCTGACCCGCGCCGAGCGGCAATTGGCGGCGCATATGCTGGGCAATTATCCGGTGGCGGTGCTGGGCACGGTGGCCTCGGTGGCGCGCGGGGCCGGTGTTTCGGCGCCGACCGTGGTGCGTCTGGTGCAGAAACTGGGTTATTCCGGCTATCCCGAGTTTCAGGCCCAGCTGCGCGAGGAGGTCAGCGAAAAGCTCGCCTCGCCGCTGGCCAAGCGCGACAAATGGGCGTCGGAAGCGGCCGATGATCATATTCTGAACAGTTTCGCGGCCAAGGTGGTGGAGAACCTCAACGCCACGCTGGGCCAGATCGACCGGGCCGGGTTCGACCGCGTGGCCGATCTGTTGGCCGATCCCCAGCGCCGGGTCTATATGCTGGGCGGGCGGCTGACCCATGCCATCGCCGAGTATTTCACCACCGCGCTAAAGATCATGCGCGGTGACGTGCAGCTTCTGTCGAACATGCCCAACACCTGGCCGCCGGCGCTGCTGGACATGAAACCGGGCGATGTGCTGGTGGTTTTCGACATCCGCCGCTATGAACATACCGTGCATCAGGTGGTGGAAATGGCGCGCGAACAGGGCGCCGAGGTGGTGCTGGTGACCGATCGCTGGGTCTCGCCGGCGGCGGGTTTCGCGCAGCACCTGCTTCCCTGCCATATCGAGGTGCCCTCGGCCTGGGATTCGCTGGCCTCGCCGCTGGTGCTGGT
>ERZ869909.2442-NODE-2442-length-12355-cov-296.963186_pt1 | contig 12355 bp, 9 predicted proteins | sample MGYA00520892_ERZ869909 | MGnify/ENA primary metagenome ERZ869909 (study PRJEB32215, sample SAMEA104723947) | bioreactor metagenome | biome: bioreactor; feature: anaerobic bioreactor; material: water | place: China | collected 2015-03-12 ... | reverse complement strand
CGCAGCATCTCGTCGTCCTGCCAGATCGTCAGGGTGGCCTCGCGGTCGAGGATGTCGCGGGCGGAGAGGCTGCCGTTACGGCTGGCGAAGCGCACCGTGAGCTCGAAGGGGGCGGAGAGCCGTTCCCGGTGGGTGAACTCGATGACCGCCAGGCCCTCGGTATCGGGCGAGCTGGCATTGGCGAGCTGAAGGGTGAAGTGAAGTCCGTTTTCAGAGGCCATGCTTCCTCCTGGAGGCGTACATGGCCGAGTTGCAGCAGATGCTGTGCCAGTATTTGGCTAATAAAGTAAAAACAAGGAAATAACAGAGAGGAGGTCCAAAAGGCTAAGTGGACTCAGGCAATCCATTGCCTGAGGCGGGCAAGAAGTTGCCCGTTGGGCAAGTTCTTGCCCGTGCTCAATGAGTGACGCCGGGAACCCGTACCTGCCGCGGACAGGCCGTGCCGTCGGCGGCGAACAGGTGGCAGCGCTCGCCGGAGAGCCCCAGCTTGACCGCCTGGCCGTCCTCCAGGTGGGTCAAGCCGTCGAGGCGCTGGGTCAGGGTCTCGCTGACGCCCTCCACCCGCAGGTGGGCCAGTGTCTCGTAGCCGAGCCTTTCGGCCACCATGAGCCTGGCCGTCAGTCGCGCATCGGCGTCGGCAGGGGCGACGAAGTCCTCGGCGCGCACGGCGAGGGTGGCCTTGTCGCCCGCACGCAGCCGGGCGCCGTCGACCGCCACGGCCAGCGTCGCGCCGCCGGGCAGGCGTACTGAGGTGCGCTGACGACCGGGATCGAGCACCTCGACCGATATGACGTTGATGCGCGGCGAGCCGATGAAGCGCGCCACCTCCAGTGTGGCGGGGAAGTGATAGAGCGACAGCGGTGCGCCGACCTGGGCGATGCGACCGCCGGCCAGCAGCACGATGCGGTCGGCCAGGGTCATCGCTTCCACCTGGTCGTGGGTCACGTAGATCATGGTGGCGCCCAGACGCCGGTGCAGCTCGGCGATCTGCACCCGCATGTCGACCCGTAGAGCGGCATCGAGGTTGGAGAGCGGCTCGTCGAACAGGAAGACCGCCGGCTCCTTGACCAGGGTGCGGCCGATGGCCACCCGCTGGCGCTGGCCGCCGGAGAGCTCCTTGGGCTTGCGTTCGAGCAGCTCGCCCAGATGCAGCATCTCGGCGGCATGCTCCACGCGACGGCGGATCTCGGCCTTGTCGGTGCGGGCGAGCTTGAGGCCGAAGGCCATGTTCTCGGCCACCGTCATGTGCGGGTAGAGCGCGTAGGACTGGAACACCATGCCGATGTCGCGCTCCTGGGGCGGCACCTCGTTGATGCGCTCGCCGTCGAGGCGCATCTCGCCGTGGCTGATGTCCTCGAGGCCGGCGATCATGCGCAGCAGGGTGGACTTGCCGCAGCCGGAGGGGCCGACGAAGACGACGAACTCGCCGTCCTCGATGGTCAGGTCGATATCGCGGGAGACCTCGACCCCCGCGTAATCCTTGCCGATGCCGGCCAGTGTCAGACGTCCCATACGATCTCCTCCTGTGCCGGACAGCGGGCGATGGCGATGCCGCAGGGCGGCAGCTGCACCTCGCCATTGGCCCAGACGCCGTTGACCAGCGCCGGGGCGTCGTCGAGCGGACGCGCTTGCCGCGGGGCGGGCAGGGTACGCGGCGCGTCGCTGAAGTTCAGTGCGACCAGAAGGCGCTCGTTGGGCGCGCGCGCGGGGTGGTGGCGCTCCAGGCACAGCACCTCGTCGCGTACCGGGTGATAGCGAACCTCGCCCTTCTTCAATGCCACGTGTTCACGGCGGAAGGCAAGGAAGGCGCGGTAGGCATTGAGCAGCGAATCGGGCGCTTCGTCCTGGTGCCGCATGGCCAGCCCCAGATGGGCCTCGGGTACCGGCAGCCAGGGCTCGCCCTGGGAGAAGTCGCCGTGGCGGGTGTCGCCACACCAGGGGTGGGGCGTACGGCAGCCGTCGCGCCCCTTGTAGGCCGGCCAGAAGGTGATGCCGGCCGGGTCGACGAGCTGCTCCAGGGTCAGCTCGGCCTCGGGCAGGCCCAGTTCCTCGCCCTGGTAGAGGCAGACGCTGCCGCGCTGGGTCAGCAGGAAGGCGAGGTAGAGACGCAGCCTGTCCGGGTCGTCCTGGGCCTTCCAACGCGTCGCCAGGCGCGGCACGTCGTGGTTGCCCAGTGCCCAGCACGGCCAGCCGTCGCCGATCTTCGCTTCCATGGCGGTCATCGTCCGATGCAGGAAATCGGGGTCGTGGCGCTCGCCCAGCAGGTCGAAGGAGTAGGCCATGTGCAGGCGCTTGTTGCCTTGGGTATAGGCCGCCATCACGTTCAGCGAGTCATCGTCGCCCACCTCGCCGACGCTGGTGGTGCCGGGATACTCGTCGAGCAGGGCGCGCAGCTTCTCGAGGAAGGCCAGGTTCTCCGGCTGAGTCTTGTCGTGCAGGTGCAGCTGGTAGCCGTAGGGGTTGTCGGAGCGCACGCCGAGAAAGCCTTCCGCCGCATCGCTGCGCGGCGGGTTGTCCACGAGCTCACCGTGGGTGCAGAAGTTCACCGCGTCCAGGCGGAAGCCGTCCACACCGCGATCGAGCCAGAAGCGCACCTCGTCGAGAATGGCCTCGACCACCGCCGGGTTGCGGAAGTTGAGATCGGGCTGGCTGTCCAGAAAGTTGTGCAGGTAGTACTGGCAGCGCCGGGTGTCCCACTGCCAGGCGCTGCCGCCGAACACCGACTGCCAGTTGGTGGGCGGCGAGCCGTCGGCCTTGGCCTCGGCCCACACGTACCAGTCGGCCTTGGGGTTGTCGTGGCTGGCCCGGCTCTCGCTGAACCAGGGGTGACGGTCGGAGGTGTGCGACAGCACCTGGTCGATGGTGACCTTGAGTCCGCGGGCGTGAGCCGCTTCCACCAGGCGGTCGAAGTCGTCCAGGGTGCCGAAGATGGGATCGACGCTGCGATAGTCGGCCACGTCGTAGCCGAAGTCCTTCATCGGCGAGGTGAAGAAGGGCGAGATCCAGATCGCGTCGACGTTGAGCGACGCGATGTAATCGAGCTTGTCGATGATGCCCGGCAGATCGCCGATGCCGTCGCCGTTGCTGTCCATGAAGCTGCGCGGGTAGATCTGGTAGATCACCGCGCCGCGCCACCAGTCCTGTCCCTGTCTGCCGAAGAGGTGCTGTGCGTTCATGCCTTGTCCTTGTCGTCGTGCCTTACGAAGAAACGTAGGGTCGATGGTGACGCCATGGGCAGTGCAGGGAATCCTCTACGCCCCGGCACCGGGGAGGCGTAGTCGGGGGGCGGAGTCCGGCCGCTTGGCCTACTCCCCCTGGATGCGCGACAGCAGCTCGCCGGCCAGGGCGATGGCCTCATCGCGGCGGCGGATGTTCTGTTTCTGGTAGAGACTGCGAATATGAGTCTTGACCGTAGTGGGGGCGACCGAGAGCTGCTCGGCAATCTGCTCGTTGGAGAGCCCGGCGTGGATCAGGCCGAGAATCTGCCACTCGCGGCGGGTCAGCGGCGAAGTGCGGATCAGCTCCGGCACATCGGGTCGCGAGACGATGTCATCGATCACCGAGTCGTCGAGCATCAGGCGCACGGCGCGACCGAACTCGCGCTGACGGCGGGCGAGGTCGAGCAGTCGTTCGGCATGACCGCGGGCCAGCGGTTCCAGCTCGTGCTCGGCCAGCAGGCGTTCGAGCATCTCGGACAGTGCCCGGCCCAGGCGCAGGAAGCTGCCGGCCAGTGCCGTGCGGGTGGCGAGCGTCAGTGCCTGGCGGAGATGCGCCAGCGCTTCGGCGTGCCGGCCGCGCTGCCACTCCAGCCCGGCCAGGCAGATGCGGTTGCGATTGGCGTCGGTGGTAAGCCCCAGTCGCTCGGTCTCGCGCTCCAGCGCGACGAGCAGCGCTTCGGCCTCATCGAAGCGGCCGAGCAGGATCATGGCGCGTGCATGATTGCGCAGGTTGCATTGGGCGAAGTGATTGCTGGCCTGTGCCGGGTCGCCGGGAGGCGCCTCCTGCAGCCAACGGGCCACGGCGTCGAGATCGCCGTTGGCCTGCCACCAGGCGAGCAGGGTGGCATGGGCATTGGCCTGCCAGTCGATGTGATAGTTGCCCTGCACCAGGATCTTGCGCATGCGGCGGATATGGTCGGCGCACTGGGCCTGGTCGCCCCGCGACAGTGCCACCTTGGCCAGGCCGATGTGGCATTGCAGGGTCCAGCGCTCGCCTTGGGTGTCGAGCACTTCGATGCCTTTCAGCGCCGCCTGCTCCGACGCTTCCAGGCGCTGCCACTCCCACAGCAGCTGGCTGCGGATACGATAGAGGAATTCACACACCGGCAGGCGGTCGAGGCCGGCGTGTTCGACGTGGGCGATGGCGCGTTCCTGCACGTCGAAGGCGGCCTGCAGGCGGCCCTGTGCCACCAGCGTCTCGGACTGATGGCACAGCGCCCACAGCAGCATCTGCGCATCGCCGACACGATTGGCTTCCCGCTCCACTCTGTGGATGCGCTGCAGCGACTCGTCCAGGTAGCCCTGCACGAAGCGCGCCTCGGCCAGTATCGCCGCGGCGGTCAGCGGGGTCGTGGCCAGATAGCGGGGCGGCAGGGTCAGGGCCTGTTCGGCCAGTGGCGCCGCCCGTTCGGCGTCGCCCTCGTTGATCGCCAGTTGCGCCCGTAGAGTGGCGAACTCGGCGGCCAGTTCGGCCCATTCGGGCAGCTCGAGCTGCGCCTCGATCCAGCCGATGGCCTGGCGGGTGCGGTCGAAATGATACTGGGCATGCGAGGCCCAGCCGTGCAGCAGGGTGAGCCGGGGAGAGTCGACCAGGCGGGTATCGCCGAGCGTGGCGAGCCCGCGCGCCAGCAGCGAGAAATGGCCGTTGGCCAGCAGCCCGGGGCCTTCGCGCTCGAGCAGCTCGGCCAGCGGTTCGGGGGCTTCGGCTTCGATGGCCTGGGCCAGCGCCAGGGCGGGGTTGCCCAGGCGCAGCCAGGCGGTGCTGGCGCGCTGATGCAGCTCGTGCTGTGTCGTCAGACTGAGCTCGTGGCGGCGGTGGCGCAGGTAGCCGGCGAACAGCCGATGAAAGCGAAACCATTGCGAATGAGGTTCGATACGCTCGAGGAACAGACCGGCCCGCTCCAGCGCCTCCAACCGCTGCGAGAGTCGCTCGCCCTCCAGCAGCCTGGCGACCAGATTGGGCGAGAAGCGCTCGAGCACGCCGAGCTGCAGCAGCAGCTGGTGGTCCTGTTCGTCGATACAACGTGCCAGCAACTCGTCGAACCAGGTGACGAAGTCCGGATGGCTGCCATCGAGTCGCTCCAGCAGGGTATCGAAGGAGGCCAGGGTGGTGGTGCGCTCGATCAGCCAGGCCAGTGCCAGCGGCCACCCTTCGGTGCGGCGCAGGGCGCGCTCCAGGCTGACCCGGGTCGGGGGCAGGCTGAGCTGTTCGGCGCACAGGGTCTGGGCCTCTTCCGCATCGAAGGCCAGCTCGCTCAGGCCGATCTCCTCCAGTTCGCCGCGTAGCCGGAGTTCCGGCAGGCCCAGGTCGGGGCGCGTGCGCGAGGCGAGGGTCAGCGTCAGCCAGGACGGCTGGTGGCACAGCCAGTGGCGCAGGCACTCGAGGATCTGCGAGTGCCGGACATGTTGGACGTCATCCAGCACAAGCCGGCCAGGTGCGGACTGCTCCGGCAGCAGCGCCAGCCAGGTCTCCATGGCTTCGGCCAGGCTGCCGGCCACGGGCAGCTCGAGCGTGTGGCCGAGCTCACGGCACAGGCGGGTCAGCGCTTCGCGAAAATAGACGGCGAAGCGGCCCGGCTCGTCGTCGCGGGCGTCCAGACACAGCCAGGCCGAGGGTTGCTCCAGTTGGGTCAGACGCTCGGCCAGCAGCGTGCTCTTGCCGTAGCCGGGCGGTGCCTGGACCATCAACAGGCGGACCCGCTCGCTGAGCGCGAAGCAGTCGTTCAGCCTTTCTCGGGCCACGACGGTGTCAGGCAGTGCAGGCGGGCGGAGCTTTTCCAGGAGAATGGTCATCGAAAACCGTCGCTGAACCGTTTCAGTTTCCAGTATGACGGCTGGCTCGTCGCCTTTGGGCGCTCTGCGACCAAGGTCGTAGCCAAGGCTGGCCGGGCTCTGGCCCGGCCAGCCAGATCGCTACAGCCCCAGGCGCTCCTTGACCCGACCGAAGGCGGCCAGGGCGAATTCCAGATCGTCGCGGCTCAGCGCGGCTGACATCTGGGTGCGGATGCGGGCACGCCCCTGGGGCACCACCGGGTAGGAGAAGGCGATGACGTAGACGCCCTCCTTGAGCATCTCCTCGGCGAAACGGGCGGCAAGTCCTGCGTCGTACAGCATCACCGGCACGATGGGGTGCTCGCCGGGCAACAGTTCGAAGCCCAGCCGCTCGAGCCCCTCGCGGAAGAAGGCGGTGTTCTCCACCAGCCGGCTGCGCAGCTCGCGGGACTCGGCGGCCAGCTCGATCGCCTTCAGCGCGCCGGCGACCACCGGTGGCGCCACGGTGTTGGAGAACAGATAGGGGCGCGAGCGCTGGCGCAGCAGCTCGATCACTTCGCGCTTGCCGCTGGTGTAGCCGCCGCTGGCGCCGCCCAGCGCCTTGCCCAGGGTGCCGGTGGTGATGTCGACTCGGTCCATGCAGCCGCGATACTCGTGGGTGCCGCGACCGCCCTCGCCGAGAAAGCCGGTGGCATGGCAGTCGTCGAAGTGCACCAGGGCGTCGTAGCGCTCGGCCAGGTCGCAGATTTCGTCGAGCCGGGCAATGTAGCCATCCATGGAGAACACGCCGTCGGTGGTGATCAGCTTGAAGCGCGCACCGTCGCGGTCGGCGGCCTTGAGCTGCTCTTCCAGGTCGGCCATGTCGTTGTTGCGGTAGCGGTAGCGCCGGGCCTTGGAGAGCCGCACGCCGTCGATGATGCTGGCATGGTTGAGCTCGTCGGAGATCACCGCGTCCTCGGCGCCGAGCAGGGTCTCGAACAGCCCGCCGTTGGCGTCGAAGCAGGAAGGGTAGAGGATGGTGTCCTCGGTGCCGAGAAAGTCGGTCAAGCGCTGTTCGAGCTGCTTGTGCAGGCTCTGGGTACCGCAGATGAAACGTACCGAGGCCAGGCCGTAGCCCCACTCTTCAAGGCCCGCCTTGGCGGCCGCGTTGACCTCGGGATGCTGGGCCAGCCCCAGGTAGTTGTTGGCGCACAGGTTGAGCACTTCTTGCCCGGCATTGATGCCGACATGGGCGCCCTGAGGCGTGGTCAGCTGGCGCTCGTGCTTGTACAGCCCGGCCTGGCGAATGGCGTCGAGCTCGCCCAGCAGATGCTGCTTGAAAGCTCCGTACATGTCATGACTCCCAGTTGAGAACGACCTTGCTCGCTTCACCGCTCAGCATGGCATCGAAACCTTGCTGAAACTCTGTGTAGGGCAGGCGATGGGTGATCACCGGCGAGATGTCGAGACCGGAGTCGATCATCACCGACATCTTGTACCAGGTCTCGTACATCTCGCGGCCGTAGATGCCCTTGAGCGTCAGCATGTTGAAGATCACCGTGTTCCAGTCGATGGCGATCTCCTCGGTGGGGATGCCGAGCATGGCCACCTTGCCCCCATGGCACATGTTGGCCAGCATGTCGCGGAAGGCGGCAGGGCTGCCGGACATCTCCAGGCCCACGTCGAAGCCTTCGGTCAATCCCAGCTCGCGCTGAACCTCGGGCAGCGCCTCATGGCGTACGTCCACGGTGCGGGTGGCGCCTAGGCGCTTGGCCAGCTCGAGCCGCCCAGGGTTGAGATCGGTGACCACCACGTGGCGCGCGCCGGCATGGCGGCACACCGCCGCGGCCATGGCGCCGATCGGTCCGGCGCCGGTGATCAGCACGTCCTCGCCGAGCAGGTCGTACTGCAGCGCGGTGTGCACGGCGTTGCCCAACGGGTCGAAGATGGCGGCGACGTCGAGGTCGATGCCCGGCTTGTGCTCCCACACGTTGGACATCGGCAGCGCCACGTACTCGGCGAAGGCCCCCGGTCGGTTGACCCCCACCCCGCTGGTATGGGCGCACAGGTGGCGGCGTCCGGCCAGGCAGTTGCGACAACGACCGCACACCACGTGGCCCTCGCCGGAGACGATCTGCCCGGGGCGAAAGTCGTTGACGTTGGAGCCGACCTCGACGATCTCGCCGACGAACTCATGGCCCACCACCATGGGTACCGGGATGGTCTTCTGCGCCCAACTGTCCCACTTGTAGATGTGCACGTCGGTGCCGCAGATGGCAGTGCGCTTCACCTTGATCAGCACGTCGTTGATGCTTACCTGTGGGTCCGGCACCTCTTCCAGCCAGAGGCCGGGTGATGCCTCTTTCTTGATCAGTGCTTTCATGTGGCTACCTTCCTGACTTGTGGTTGGAGGGTTCAGGCGGTTGAGGAGCGATAGGTGCTGGCAATTCCCTGTATGAGGTTTAGTATGAGGGAATGAATTCCAGTATTGCAGAATAATTCCGTCTTGCAAGATTTTTTTCCTTCATAGTGGAAAATGGTGCAAGGCCCGCCACCTAGGCCGGTCCATTTCCATGAAGGGAAACCTCTTTGGGTATAGGGGAAAAGTGAAGTGAGTGACACCACGATGGCAGACGAAGGGCAAACGGAGGCGGGAAGCCTGCCGAGCCGGGTCATCGAGCTGCGCAAGAAACGCGGGCTCACCCTGGAGCAGCTGGCAGCGGCCTCCGGCGTGAGTCGCTCCATGCTCAGCCAGATCGAGCGCGGCAAGGCCAACCCGACGCTGGCGGTGACGCTGCGTATCGCCCAGGCCTTCGGCATGAACATCGGCGATCTGGTCGACCAGCCGTGGACGGCGTCGCGCATCGAGGTGGTGCGCGGCGACGATGCCAGCCAGCTGTTCCGCGACGACCGGGATTGCCGCATCCGCACCCTCTCGCCGCTGCACATGGAGAAGAACGTGGAGTTCTACGAGGTGCGCCTGGCCCCCGGCGCGCGCCTGCTGAGTGCGGCTCACTTCGAGGGCACGCGCGAGCTGCTGACCGTCACCCAGGGGCAGGCGCGAGTCGTGGCAGGGGAAAATCGCTGTGAGCTGAGCCCTGGCGACTCGGCGCATTACCATGCCGACCTGGAGCACGTCATCGAGAACTGCGGTGAAACGGAGCTGGTGAGTTTTCTCGTCGTGACCTATCAGTGAAAGCGCAGTAGTCTGCCCAGCATTGCCATCTGCATTGCAGGAGAACGACTTGACGGCTCTGGTGTACTGGCTGGACATGGCGGGCGTGGTGGTCTTCGCCCTGTCGGGGGTCATCCTCGCCTGCCGCTCGCGCATGGACCCCTTCGGCATGCTGGTGCTGGCGGCGGTCACCGGCATCGGCGGCGGCACCTTGCGCGATCTGGTGCTGGGCGTACGGCCGGTGTTCTGGGTCGCCGACCCCACCTACCTGTGGGTGATACTCGCCACTGTCGGCCTCTCCATCGTCGGTTTTCATTACATCCACCGCCTCTCACGCAGCTTCCTGCCGATTGCCGATGCCTTCGGCCTGGCGCTGTTCACGGTGATCGGTGCGCACAAGGCGTTGCAGCTCGAGGCGCCCGGCGTGGTGGCGGTGTTGATGGGGCTGTTGACGGGGGTGGCCGGTGGCATGGTGCGCGACGTGCTGGCACGCCGTGTACCCATGGTATTGCGCCAGGAGGTGTATGCCACGGCCTCCATTGCCGGTGGCATCACCTACGTGGGGCTGGGGGCGCTGTGCGTGCCGGTCGGCGTTGCCATCGGCCTGGCGCTGGCAGTGACCCTGGGGTTGCGCCTGGCGGCCATCCACTGGCAGCTCACGCTGCCGGTTTTCGCCTGGGTCGTGATCCGTCCGCCGCAAGAGGCTCAAGCATCGGCTGACCCGGGCGCCGAGCAAGGGGTACCCCAAGGTGGGCCGCCGGCACAGCTCAAGCCCCGCACCAAGGTCAGGGTGCGCATGATCTCACCCAGTCAGCAGCGCAGACAGCGAGACAAAGAGAGTGACTGAATCGAGACCAAGGCGAGCTCCAGAGGCAGCGTCACGTCTGCTCATGGGCTGGCTCACCATGCTGCTGGCGGCGTGGCTGGCGGGCTGTGCCATCGAGCCCTTGCATGATGGACCGGCGCGCGATGAGCAGGCTACCGCGCAGGCGCTCCGGGCCATCTATGAAGACGCCCTGCCGGCCATGCCCCTCGACAAGCAACGCCATTATGCCCAGCGGCTCTACCGCATCAGCGGTGATTCGCGCTATCTCGAGCCCCTCGAGGCGCATGGACGCCTACTCTTGAAGCAGCTCGGACGCGACATTGCCGGCCTCGAGACGCCCGGCTTCGCGGCGGCTCGTACTCGGGAGGTGATGGCGAACTACCCGCAGCGTACCGCCAGGCAGCGTGCCCGTGGGGCCATGCTGGCCGAATGGGGCGAGATCGCCTTCGGCCGGCAGCTGCTCTTTCGCCTGATTCAGGCGGACTACTACGGTCTGCTGGACACATTACCCGAGCATGAACGTGCGCTCGACTACCTGGCCAGCCTGGAATGGCAGCGCTTTCTGACCGACCCGGAGGTGATGAGAAACTATGCCGCCCAGGTGGCGAATCAGGCTCATTTCCTTCATCAGCTCGGCATCGTCGATCTGCGGGACGACATGGAAGCGGCGTTCCAGTCCGTCTATCCGGCAGATACCGTATCGGCCTTGAGCGAGCGTGACTACCGTAACCGGCTCTACGGCATGACGCATATGGTGATCGCCGACAGCCGCTACTATCAGCGTAGGGTATCGGCCGAGCAGCATGCCTGGATCCTCGCAGCCTTCCGCACCGAGATCGAACGCATTCTGGACGAGGCCACGGAGGATATCATGGCCGAAGTCGCGCTCAGCTTTCTGCTGGCTGGCCTGGAAAGCGACCCGACGGTAGCGCGGATACGCCGCCACCTGATGCAGGCCGTGGACCCTCGCTCGGGCATCATCCCATCGCCGGACGGCGATACCGACCTGGAACGTGGCGAGCACCGCAACGTGCTGGCGATCATGGTGCTCGGCTGGCCGGGTCAGCTGCATGCCGGCCCCGACCTGTCACGAAGGCTCCATCAGCCCCGTGAGGTTCCGGCCGGCCAAGGCATGAGGCAACGGAAATCGCACGTCGCAGTGCTAGAGAACGTTTAGTTCATTCGTCAGCTGCGGGGCAATAGACTCCTTGATATGCCAATAGAGTGGTTGCAGCGGTGCTTGAAGGTCCCGTTCTGCATCACGCTGGTCGATATAGTAGGCCGCCCTAGGCCCGCAGTAGTCGATCACGTCTCCGACCTGGCGGAACTGCAGCCCGGAGATTTTCAGCAGTCTAGCGAAACGAGGCTCCATCATGGCAAAGACCTGATAACGACCGACCAGGCCGACTACGGCTGTGGCAGCCAGGAACAGGCTAAGGGTCACCAGCGGTGAGGGTGGGGGCAACCGGTTCTTTTCCAGCAGTTGAAGGTCCTGCTCACGCAGCCCGAGAGCACAGTCACGCGAACGGCGAAAGTCGGGATGCACGGCAAGTCGCGAGACCTCGCATAGGCAGGAGCGCTCGAACTTACTCGGGTGAAGTAGTGGATCGGTCAAGCCGTGGGCACAGCTTTCTTCCAGCGGCAGTAGCCGTTTATCCGCCGGGTCGCTGCTCGCCAGTACCACTCTCAGGCAGCCCGCGTCCCTTTTGCTGGTGGTGTGGTGAAGCAGACAGAGAATGGCATGCCGGTCATGCGCGTCCTTTTCGAAGGGGATATCGGCATTTTCGCCCAAACGATAGTTGAGCTCCTCACGGAAGACCTTGTGGCGAAGCGCATAGGCTCGGTAGCGATCGACCTTGGTACGGGCGATGACGAAGCGATATTGCTCGATGAAATCTCGGACTTGGTCATCCAGGGCAGCTTCCGTTCCAGCAGAGTATGAATCACGACGTGGTGTCTCCATGTGATACTCCTGGGATGGCATCTGACAACAAGGCGGGTCGGCCAAGGTGATAACCCTGCCCGTACTCAATACCGTAGGAAGACAGGAGTGGAATCAATGCCTCCTGATCGACGAATTCGGCGATGGCTTTCTTGCCGAAGCCAGTGGCGATATCGGCAATGGCCTTGACGATGACCTGACTCTCCGTATTGGTCAGCAGGGTGCGAATGAAGGCGCCGTCGATCTTGATGAAATCGACGGGCAGCTCGCCGAGATAGTGGAAACTGCTGAAGCCGACACCGAAGTCGTCCAGGGCCGTGCGACAGCCAAGGTCGCGCAGGGCCTGAAGAACGCCGCGTGCGCTGGAAAAATCGGTGACGGCAGCGGTCTCGGTGATTTCCAGAATCAAGTAATGGGGGTCTGCACCGCTGGCGGCCAGCTCC
>ERZ869909.2441-NODE-2441-length-12356-cov-3.832315_pt1 | contig 12356 bp, 9 predicted proteins | sample MGYA00520892_ERZ869909 | MGnify/ENA primary metagenome ERZ869909 (study PRJEB32215, sample SAMEA104723947) | bioreactor metagenome | biome: bioreactor; feature: anaerobic bioreactor; material: water | place: China | collected 2015-03-12 ... | reverse complement strand
CACTCCGCCCGGCACGAACTCGCAACGGATACTAACGAAAATCCGCCCAAATCGGCCCGCCCACCGAACAGAATTCGGCACGCCCGCCCCCGGAACGCCCCCGACGGAATCAGAATAGGATTCGACAAATCGCCATTCATGCGGAAGATTCTATTGCCTTCCGGCGTTTTTCCTGTGATAATGATGGGCGAAACGCGCCGACTCGCCGCGGGCTGTCACCTTGCCCGAACACGCGATCGACGCCAAAATTCCCCACAGCCGACCAGATAATCACATCCGACGGAGGCACACCATGACCAGCATCACCACCAAACCCGCCACCATCAAGACCAACACCACCGACCCCCTCGCCCTGATCGATGTCGATCATGTCCGCTTCTTCGTCGGCAACGCAAAGCAGGCCGCCTACTTCTACGCATACACCTTCGGCTTCCAGATCGAGCAGTACTCCGACCTCACCACCGGCTCCCGCACCGAGGCCTCCTACCTCCTCACCCAGGGCAACATCCGCCTCCTCCTCACCACCGGCCTCACACCCGACCACCCCGCCAACGATGAAGTCCGACGCTTCGGCGACGGCGTCAAGGATGTCGCTCTCACCGTCGAGGATGCCGTCTCCGCCTACGAGCGCGCCATCGCCAACGGCGGCGAATCCGCATACGAACCCATCGAAACACGCGACGAGCACGGCGTCGTCGTCCGCGCAGGCATCAAGACCTACGGCCGCGCCATCCACTCCTTCGTCAGCCGCCACGGCGAATACGCACTCCCCAAGATCAAGCAGGGCGGCATCTTCATGCCCGGCTTCAAAAAGACCGTCGGCTTCGGCATCAACGACTACAACAAGAAGCATCCCTGCGGCCTCAAGTTCGTCGACCACCTCGTCGGCAATGTCGAGGAAGGCAAGATGAACCACTGGGTCAACTGGTACGAGACCGTCCTCGAATTCAAGATGTTCAAGCACTTCGACGACAAGGACATCTCCACCGAATACTCCGCCCTCATGTCCAAAGTCATGGCCTCGGGCAACAACCTCATCAAGATGCCCATCAACGAGCCCGCCGAGGGCAAGAAGAAGTCGCAGATCCTCGAATACCTCGAGTGGCACGACATGACCCCCGGCGTCCAGCACCTCGCCCTCCGCACCGACGATGAACTCCACTCCGTCGCCGAACTCCGCAGCCGCGGCGTCGACTTCCTCTCCATCCCAGACACCTACTACCAGGAGGTCTGGAAGCGCGTTGAGAAGCTCGGCTGGGAAGTCAAGGAAGACCACGAGAAGATCCGCGACCTCGGCATCCTCGTCGATGCCGACGACGAGGGCTACCTCCTCCAGCTCTTCACCAAGCCGCTCCAGGACCGCCCGACACTCTTCTTCGAGATCATCTGCCGACGCGGCAGCCAGTCGTTCGGCAAGGGCAACTTCAAGGCTCTCTTCACCGCGCTCGAACTGGAACAGGAGCGGCGAGGGAATCTGTGAGCAATCCCGAAGAATTCAGGCACTCCGTGCTTGATGACACCGCCGAAGCTATATCACTTGCAATCCAAGTGTGCCGCGAAACAGACTCCTTACACTCAAAGGAATTCCGCGCACTCTTTGGCTATCTAGGCAATCATAAAAGATCACACAAACCGATACGCGAGGTCGTTTCGCGGCTGAGAATTGTTCCCGGAATCTCCAACAGCCAACTTCAATTGGTGACGGAGCAACTAGAGTCCAAAAGGATTCACGGCTGGTTTGACGGTTTTGCCCGAATCCCAGGGAGAATGGATCCCGGCATCTTTGCCAAGGTCACCAAGGCAGCTTCTGCAACCAATCCCGACGACGCACTGAATCGACTTGTTTCAGAGTTTAATGGCAAGATTCCCGGGATGGGCCTTGCAACTTTCTCTGGAACATGCAGCCTAATTCGACCGGATTTATACCCAGTAACAAATGATCGTGCGTGGAGAGAGAGCTGGTACGAGTTCTTCGACGACTATGACTATCGGCGCTATGTAGAATTCGCACAGCATTGCCGCACATTCTGCGACCAGCGGGGGTGGCCGCCAGCGAACCGTTTCCGGTATTTTGACGAGTACATCCAGCGCGACATCGATGCCGAAACTCAGGACTTGCTGAGATGCATCCCAGTAGCTGCAAATGGAAGTACAGGACCGGGCCGTTCTTCAGACGCCGCCAGAAATGCCGCTATTGAAAAATATGCTTGCCGCAAGGCGTGCGAGCATTTCGCTGGGCTTGGCTATAAAATCCATTCTCGGGGAAAGCCGTACGACTTGGAGTGCATCCGTGGCCAAGAGCGGCTGGAAGTTGAAGTGAAGGGCACCTCTATGGCCCCATCCGAGGACGGACTTGTGACAGTCAGTCTCACAAAGAACGAATATGATCGAGCACTCAATCGCTCTACAGGTGCTCTTTGCATAGTACATTCGATCGTAATTCAAGAATCCAAGGATGGACTTGCAGCAGGGGGTGGGGTACTAAAGGTTTTCCATCCATGGATTTTTGACCAAGGTGCAGCCGAGGCCGTTCAATTCAACTACCAGATTGCATGTGTATCTGCTGATGCACCGTGAGCAAGACTCGCGCATTGCCTCACGCATGCAAGTGACATCCCAATCTATTTGACCCCATCCCTCCAGCCCAAGCCATCCGCAAGCCCGTCCTCCTCGTCTCCGCGGGAGTATTGATGCTGCTTTCCGGGTACCCGCTTTCAGGATGCACAAAAACCGATTCCTGACGCGCAGATTCACCCAGCAACCGCCGACACCCCCCGAACGGGTGCATCGAAAGCGCGCAATCTTCGTTTGGCACGCGATTTGTCTCCAGCAACGCACACTTCCCGGCGTCTTTTCCGGCGAATCCACGAATAATCCCGCACTGTTGATCGTTCGCGCCGACACACAGAGGGACATCTTCCTGTTCCATGTCAATTCCAGATCCGCAGCGCCCGCGCGAGTGTCTCGCGCGTTGCAGCGCCGGGATCAGTGAAAGGAGACTTCCGAAATGATCCGCCCACTCACGACAGCATGTCTTGCAGGCATCATCGCCATCGGCGCGGCCGCGAGCGCCACGCTCGCACAGACCCGCCAGCAGGACCGCACCGTCCGCGAGGTCGAGCGACAGACCGAGCGACCCATCGACCAGCGCGACCGTCGCGACATGCAACGCCAGCGCGACCCGCAGGCCACGCTCTACGGCATGCGCGTCGCCATCCTCACCGGCGAGGGACTCCACGACGGCGAGACCCTCATGCCGCTGGCCTACCTCCAGAACCGCGGCGCCCGCGTCACCGTCATCGGCGTCGAGCGGGGACTCGTCAAGGCGTACAACAGCGACATCCGCATCCGCGTCGAGCGGAGCATCGGCGAGGTCAGCCCCGATGATTTCGACGCCCTCGTCCTCCCCGGCGGACGCGCCCCGGCGCAGCTCCGCGAGCACTCCGAGGTGGTGAACTTCGCCCGCGACTTCTTCAATTCCGGCAAGCCCGTCGCCGCGATCTGCCACGGCCCGCAGATCCTCGCCACCGCCGGCGTCCTCGAAGGACGCAACGCCACCTGCATCGAGTCCATCAGCGATGAGATCCGCGAAGCCGGCGCACGCTATCAGGACCGCCCGGTCGTCCGCGACCGCAACCTCGTCACCTCGCGCATCCCCGACGACATTCCCGTCTTCCTCGCCATGACCGAGGCGACCATGATCGAGCACGCCACCCAGCAGCAGCGCCGACCCGAGGCGCGCCCGGATCGCCCCGAGCGTCCCGAGCGCCCGACATCCCCGGCACGCCCCGGCACCGGCACGGGCTCGCCGCGGTAACGCCCGCGCCCGATCACACACATCGTTCAAGGAAAAGCGCCCGGTCACTCCGACCGGGCGTTTTCTTTGGATCATCAGTATGCACCGATCAGTTTTCGCGGATCAATCCTCCGCCCGCTCGCCCTCCGGCGCCATCTTCACCAGCCGCGGATCGAACCGCGCGATCGGCTCGACCAGATCCCGCTGGCGCGCCATGACCGTCCGGATGTCCTTGTACACATGCGGGTTCTCGTCGATGCCCGCCGAGATGACCGTGACGCCCCGCTCGCGCAGGTAGTCCTTGAGCGCCCCCCAGCGGAACTGCTTCCTCGCCGCGGTCCGCGACATCACACGCCCCGCGCCGTGCGCGGCCGAATCAAGCGAATCCTGCCCGCCCAACCCGCGCACCACATACCCCGGCTGCGCCATTGAGCCGGGGATCACGCCCAGCACGCCCGCGCCCGCCGGTGTCGCCCCCTTCCGGTGCACGATCAACTCCTTCTCAACGCCGTCACTTCCGGGGGCATGCGACTCCTTCCACGCGAAGTTGTGGTGGTTCTCGACCGCGCCGATCGCCCGCGCGCCGAGATGGCGCACGATGTGTTCGTGGATGAGCGCATGGTTGGCCGAGGCGTAGCGACCCATCAGGTTCATCGCCTCCCAGTACTCGCGCCCCGCCTCCGAATCGAGATCGAGCCACGCCAGGAACTTCTGCTGCTTCGGCAGATCCGGATGCAGCGACATCGCGATCTTCGAGTAGTGATCGCACACCGACGCCCCCACGCCCCGCGAGCCCGAGTGGCTCAGCAGCGCCATGTGAACGCCCGGCTCCACGCCCAACACGCGCGCATGCTCGGCATCGTCGATCGTCAGCGTCCCGAACTCGACGAAGTGGTTGCCCGATCCGCTCGTCCCGAGCTGCGACCACGCCTTGTCCCGCAGGCGCGCGGTCACCGGCGAGACCGACCAGTCGTCCTCCAGCACCGCATGCTCGCGCCGACGCGTCCCGCGGTCCCTCTTCCCGCCGAACTCCGCGCCGATCCCGAAGCGCGTCTCCGTCTCGATCGCCCTCGTCAGCCGATCCCGACCGCGATCGCTCTCCAGCTCCGACACGGGCATATCCAGCACGCTCAGCCGAACCCGGCACGCGATGTCCACACCCACGGCGTACGGAATCACCGCGCCCTCCGTCGCCAGCACGCCGCCGATCGGCAGCCCGTAGCCCACATGCGCATCGGGCATCAGCGCACCGCGCACTGCCACCGGCAGCGCGCACGCCGCCCGCAACTGATCCAGCGCCGGCCTCTCGAAGTCCTCGCCGACCTCCCCCCACAGCTCGTACGGCGCGATCCGGCTCGGCACGAACTCCGTCGATGCCTCCGCCACCAGCGCACGCGCCAACTCGCCGAAGACCGGATCGGCCTCGTACGCGCCGGGAGACGCCACCACTGCGCGGATCCGCGTCCGCAGCGTCTGGTGATCCAGACCCGCCGCCGCCGCACACCGCTGCGCAGCGCGCATCGCCTCACCCCGAGGCACACCAAGATTCTGCAATTCCCGCGTCTTCATCGCACACCTGCCTGTTCCATTCAACCCGAAAATCCTTCGCTCGTCACTTCAATCATGCGAAATATTCTGCTTGAGCGCCTTCATCCGCCGCTTCTTCGCCTTCCAGACATGCTCCGCGTACGCCTCGGGGAGCCGCGCGATCCGGTATCGGCGCAGGTCCAGCGTCCGGTGACGCCCGCACGCACGCTTCACGAAGACGAACGGCAGACACACCATCTCCACGCGCATCGGCTCCCCGGAACTGCGTGGAATGGTCTGGAGGTACATCGGCCCCTTGGCCAACTCCCAGTCCGCCGGGCTGCAAAGAAACGGAACAATCTGCTCCCGCTCCTCAAGCACGGCGACATAGCACCCCGCCGAAATGTCTTCCGGCGCGATGCTCCGCACCGTGCAGATCGCGCTTTCTCGCTCTTCGGTTTCCTGCTTCACAAGAATGCTCCACGCTCACCCGCACGCACTGGCGTTCAACGGGTGCAATGACACAAATCAACCGATTCAAAGACTCATTTTCAGGGGGGAAGACGGACGACCGATGCCCTCACGCGCGTATGGCGAAGGGCAATGCATCACGCCCGAACGACAACGCCCACGCAAAGTTGCGTGCGCCAAAGGCATCTGGATGTCGTGCGTACGCACGCATGCTGGCCTCCTGTCGAGTGGGCAAGAATGCACCGGAAAACACGAGAGTCAAGCAACTCTGCACAAATTTTTGTGCAATCAGCGTGATGATCCCGCAATCAACCACGCGCACGGACCGCGCACACACTCCAGGCGCACGAATCCATGCACGCTTTTCGGGTGACTTCTGGGGTGACTTCCGGGGGGAAACTCCGGGGTTCTTTCGAGATGTCCTCCGGGGGCCTTATTCCGGGGGATTGAAATCCCATCGGATAACACCAACACTTGCCCCATCGTTCACACGCGCTTGACATGACCCCGTCATGATCCCCGCGTCGCACCAATCGACGCAACGCGTGCGGCGAATCGAGTAAGAGGGGGTCGCGCCCGAGACATCGGACGCAACCTCGACAACCGAGGTCACAGCATCTGCCGGCGGCGGTTCCTTCCTCCCACTCCCCAAGCCGCCGGACGGATGTGGTTCCTTCCTTCTCCCATTGGTCGGAACCCCCCTGAAGGGCCTGCGCGGTCAACACCGCGCCGGCCCTTTTCCTTTACGCCGGACTCATCCCCGCCCCACGCCGAAGAAACCGCCATTCCGACCCTTCCCCACCCTCGATCCGGTGGGGATCCGCCCGCCGACGGGTTAGAATCTACCCACATCCGCATTCTTTCCCGAACGGAGGTCGCCATGCCGTTTTACACCACTCTCGGCACCATCCCCAAGAAGCGCCACACGCAGTTCCGGCGTCCCGACGGCGCCCTCTATTCCGAGGAGCTCTTCGGCACCGAGGGATTCGTCGGCCCCACCTCCACCCTCTACCACATCCACCCGCCCACGCAGGTCTTCGGCTGGAAGGCCCTTTATTCCACCGCTCCGGAGTATGTCGAGACGGATGTCATGCGCATGCGTCACACGCACTCCAACATCCCCCCCATGGGCGACCCCGTCTCCGGGCGCATCATCCTCTTCGGCAATGCCGACTGCGAGATGGCGATTTGCAATCCCGCCGAGCCCATGGACTACCACTACAAGAACGGCCAGGGCGACGAGTGCCTGTTCATTCACTACGGGCGCGGCACCTGCTACACCATGTTCGGCACACTCCGCTTCGGCCCCAAGGACTACATCATCATCCCCAAGGGCACCATCTACCGCATGGAATTCGAGCCGCTCGCCGACAAAGACCGCCCCGCCGGCCTCTCGCGCGAGCAGATGCCCTTCGGCAAGTTCCTCATCATCGAAACCGCCAACGCCTCCCACATCGGTCCCCCGCCCCGCTACATCTCCAAGCAGACCGCCCAATTCCTCGAGCACTCCCCCTACTGCGAGCGGGACCTGCGCCTGCCCGAATTCCCCCTCACTTTCGATGAGAAGGGCGATTTCGAGGTCCGCGTCAAGGCGCGCAACTGCATGCACTCCTACATGTACCACTACCACCCGCTCGACATCGTCGGCTGGGACGGCTGCTACTACCCCTACATCTTCAACATCGACGATTTCGCCCCCATCACGGGCCAGCTCCACATGCCCCCGCCCATCCATCAGACCTTTGAGGCGCACAACTTCGTCATCTGCTCCTTCTGCCCTCGCATGCTCGACTACCACCCGAACGCGGTCAAAGTCCCCTACAACCACTCGAACATCGATTCCGATGAGGTCCTCTACTATGTCGAGGGCAACTTCGGATCCCGCAAGGGCATCGAGATCGGCTCCCTCACACTCCATCCGCAGGGCATCCCCCACGGCCCGCACCCTGGCACCGTCGAGGCCTCCCTCACCGCCGACCGCACCGACGAGCTCGCCGTCATGTGCGACACCTTCCGCCCCCTCTTCCCCACCAAGACCGCGGTCCAACTCGACGACCCGGAATACCCCAAGTCGTGGCTGGGCGAGCACTACCCCGGAGCCAAGGCCGCCGCGGAGAAGGCCAAGCTCAACGGCCACACCCGCCTCTTCCCCGTCGATCCCAAGCCCAACCGCGAACTCATCATTGTGGAGAACTCCCCGAGCCGCATCGGCACGCCCTGAGCCCTGCAGCCCGGATTCATCCACATCCCCCACTGGAACAGGCGGCACGAGCGATGCCCACGCATCGCTTGTGCCCGCGCGCCCCTACTCGTAGCATCGCAGCCCGTTGGTCCGGTCGGATTCACCCACCAATCTGCGGGATGCACGGATGCCTCATTCTCGCCCGAACGCCCACGCCAGACCCCGCCGCGCCGCCTCCGCGCTCTCCCCCGCGATCCTGCTCGCGCTCGCGGGGATCGGGACGACCATCCTCGAAACGCCCGCCGCCCTCGCCCGCCAGCCACAAGCCCAGACCCCCATCCTCCAGACGCGCCCCGGCGCGTTCTCCGGGCGTGACTTCGCGGGCGTGAACCTCCCCGTCTCACCCCAGCCGCACGACCTCTCCCTCCGGGCCGCCCGGGCCACCGTCTGGAATGAGGGCGCGACCAACCGCATCATGCTCGAGCGGGATGTCGTAGTGAACATCGGCCCCCACGAGTTCTACGCCCGACGCGCCTCCATCTGGCTCGAACCCGTCATCATCGACAACCGGCCCGCCGACCAGATCGCCATCTTTTTCGAGGATGTCAACAACCCCCGCGTCGCGTCCGGACGAGGCATCCAGCAGGCGCGTCGGCTCCTCGTGACCGCCGTCCTCATCGAGCCGGACATCCGCCTTCGCACCGACCTGATCGAGCGCGGCCGCCCGGACTCCGCCTTCCTCACACGCGCAGAAGAACGCCTCGCCACACACCTCACCGAGATCACCGACCCAACTGCCATCCCGCGCGCCGAGCGCCGCATCTACGGCCTGCCGGTCCCGCGCGGCGAGATGCCCCAGCCGCCGCGAATCGTCGCTCTCCCGCCACCCCCCGACGATCTCGTCGCGCCCATCGCGCCGATCCCGCAGGATCCGGCGCTCGTCGATCGTCCGCTCCCCACCGTCCAGCCCGGCGAGATCATCATCCCGCCCGCCTTCGCGGATAATCGGCCGCAACTCCCCCCAGCGCAGCGCACCGAACCCGTCATGCCCACCGGCGGGAACATCGCCTTCTCCGCTGGAGAAACACGATTCGTTGCCCGTCCCGATGGCACGCAGGCCGTCACACTGACCGGCTCCGTCGCGCTCCAGATCGTGCGGGATGATGGTGACACGACGACCGGCGCCGACCGCAGACGCGCTCAGCAGATCACCGCCGAGCGGGCCGTCATCTTTCTCGGGAGCGACACACCCGGCTCCTTCGCCCGCTATGACATCGACTCGGTGCAGGGCGTTTACCTCGAAGGCGATGCCGTACTCACCGAGATCGCCCGCGACGGCGATGTCTACACGCTCCGCGGCTCACGCATCTACTACGACATCCCCTCCAACCGCGCGGTGCTCCTCGACGCTGTTTTCTACTCCTATCAGGACGAACACGGCCTCCCGCTCTACCTCCGCGCCGATGCCATCCGCCAGCACTCCTCGAATCAGTGGTCCGCCTCCGGAGCGCGCCTCTCGAATGTCGCCTTCGCCGATCCGCACTTCTCCATCGGCGTCGAAGAAGTCACCGTCACCCGCATCGAGCGCCCCGCAGCGACGGACGGCTACTTTGTCGATGCCAAGGGCGTCGGCTTCTACACCGGCAACACCGCGCTCATCGGCGTCCCTTCGATCAAGGGCGAACTCTGCGACGGCCCGCTGAAGGAAGTCCGCATCGAGCGTGCCGCGGGCGACAATGTCGTTCGCACCACTTGGGATCTCTACACGCTCCTCGGCGTTGACGCCCCGCCCGGCAACCGAGCCGACCTGCTCCTCGACGCATTTTTCGAGAGAGGCCCCGCCGTCGGACTCGACATGGCGTGGGAGCGCGAATCGCTCAGCGGCTCGCTCTACGCCTACGGGATCTTCGACAACGGTCGCGACAAGCTCAGCTCCGGCGCCGAACGCGGACAGAACGATGAGTTCCGCGGCGTCGTCACCGCCGAGAACATCTGGCGTCTCGACGACCAGTGGACCCTCTTCCTCGAGGGCTCCTACATCTCCGACGAAGCATTCATCGACGCGTTCTTCCTCCGCGATGCCCAGACCCGTCGCGAGTTCACCAACTCCGCGTACCTCCGCCGCCTCGTCGACAACGAATACTTCTCCCTCGAAGCACGCGGCACATTCAACGACTTCCTCCCGAACCAGTACCTGCTCCAGAGCCAGGGCTACACCGTCGAGCGCTTGCCGGAAATCCGCTACGCACGCGTCGCCGAACAACTCTTCGACATCTTCTCCTACACCGCCGAAGCATCCTTCAGCCGCATGTCACTCGTCTTCAACGACCCCGAACTCCGCAAGATGGGGTACAACAATCCACGGCGTTCTCTCGCGGGCTTTGGCCTGCTGCCCACCGATTCGCTCGCTGATGAACTCAGCGCCGCCGGCTTCTCCGAAAGCTCCGTTCTCCGCTTCGACACGCGCCACGAGATCGAGATCCCACTGGTCGCCGGTCCGTTCAACATCGTTCCCTTCGCCGTCGGGCGCTTCACCATCTATGACAGCGACTTCGAGGACTTCCGCGGCCCCAACGCGAACGACGACAAGCACCGCTTCTGGGCCGCCGGAGGCGTCCGCGCCAGCACATCCATCGTCCGCATCGACGACTCCGTCCGTTCCGACCTCTTCGACATCAACCGCCTCCGCCACATCATCGAGCCGAGCATCACCTTCTGGAGCGCGGGCACCACGCTCGACCCGAGCGACCTCCCCGTCTATGACGAGCATGTCGAAGCCCTCTCCGACGGCACCGTCGTCCGCACCGGTATGCGCCAGACCTGGCAGACCATGCGCGGTCGCGGCGAGAACCAGTACTCCGTCGATTGGCTCGTCCTCAACACCGACTATGTCTGGTCCAGCAACGACGCCAACATCGAATCCCCCTTCGGTCGCTTCTACGACTTCCGCCCCGAGTACTCCTTCTTCGGTGAGTTCTTCGACGCCGATGCCCGCATGCAGCTCACCGACGCCGTCACGCTCGTCGGCGAGTTCACACACGACATCGACAACGCACGCACCGCACGCGCCTCCGGCGGCTTCCGCATCGACCACGGCTTCGGCTTCAGCACATTCACCGAAGCACGCTACCTGCACGGCACCCCCGGCACCGTCATCATCGCCGGCGCCGACTACGAGATCTCGCGCAAGTATGCCATCGGCATCGCCGCGACATGGGATCTCGACGACAACGAACTCCAGCGCCTCGACCTCGATGTCATCCGCCGCTTTCCGCAGTGGACCATGCTCTTCCGGCTCGAGCTGGACGAGATCACCGACCGCGTCAGTCTTGGACTCGCCTTCCGCCCCGCCGGATTCGCGGGCGACCCACGCGATCGCATCTTCACCTACGACGAGCGCACCCTCGAACCTATCCGCTCCCCATCCTCACTCCGGCGCGGCAAGTTCACATCCGGCCCCCTCGGCGGCTGACACCTTCGCGACACCCAAAAAGAAAGCGACCCGCATCGCTGCGGGCCGCTGTTGATTGCAAATCCGTCCGGTCAACAATCAGGCGGTGATCTTCGTGACCTTCACCTTCATCAGACGCTGGCGATGGCCCTGCTTGCGCTTGTAGCCCTTGCGCCGCTTGTACTTGATCACATCAATCTTCTTGTCGAGGAACTCGCGCTCCACGATGTCCGCCGTCACGGTCGCGCCCGCCACATACGGCGTACCGATCTGCGGCGACTTGTCCGAGCCGATCAGCAGAACCTTGTCGAAGGTCACGCTCTTGGCGTTGTCCGGAAGCTCACGGATATCGACCGTCAGAAGGTCGCCCTCCGCCGCCCGAATCTGCGTTCCGCTGTCCTCGATGATCGCGTACATCACTGCCTCACCATCCGGCATCGCGCTTGCGTGCCGCGTCGGGGATCTCTGCGGCGGCAGCGTAGAGACGGCGATTCATCTCGCTGTTGTAGGCCGCCATCAGGCGGCACCAGGCGGGGGAGATCATGCGTGACCTTCCTCGATGAACGCAGCGACGAGCCCGGTCTGCGACGGATCGAGCAACGCCGGCGCGTGGCCGCAGCCGGAGATCGTTTCGACGCGCACGCCAGGCTTCTCCGCCATGCGCGACGCCGTGTCGGGCAGCAGCAGATCGGACTCCGCGCCGCGCAGAACGAGCGTCGTCGCGGTGATCTGCTCCCAGAGCGGCCAGAACTCGGTGTCCTGCGGCGGCGTGCGGAACGGCTCGGCGATCGCCGGGTCGTAGTGCAGACGGTAGCCGCCATCGGGATGCGGACGCACGGAGGTCTCGGTGAGCTGGCGCCATTGTGCATCGGTCAGCGTACCGAACGGCGCATAGGTCTTGCGCGTGTGCGCTTCTGCCGCGGCGAGAT
>ERZ869909.2440-NODE-2440-length-12356-cov-4.362163_pt1 | contig 12356 bp, 10 predicted proteins | sample MGYA00520892_ERZ869909 | MGnify/ENA primary metagenome ERZ869909 (study PRJEB32215, sample SAMEA104723947) | bioreactor metagenome | biome: bioreactor; feature: anaerobic bioreactor; material: water | place: China | collected 2015-03-12 ... | reverse complement strand
TTCGGTCCTTCGACGTCGATCTCGACCAGTTCCAGCGGCTTGCCGGCGGCCAGGGCGATGGCAGCGCGTGATTTCATAAAGGGTTCCTGCCTTCGTTGTTCTTGTCGGGTTGTCGTCGCATGCCGGGCATATCGTCAAGATGAGGCGGCGTTGATGTCAGTCTAGGTGAGCCCCGGTGACATGATTGTGTTACAGAGGCATAAGTGCGTTGCACACCAGCAACGTTGCATGGCGTGCAAGGACGGCTTACCGGGGGGCGTGAAACCACCAGCGGCGAGGGAGATCGGACACGACCAGCGCATCGGCGAGGGCAGTGAGGTCGCCGGCTGAGAGTGAAGCCAGCGCTGCCTGCTCCTCCTCCCAGGGTGGCGGTGGCCAGGGAGCATTGCCCGGTTCCATTCTTGCCTTCGCCGGCTGTCGGCGGCGCAGTGCCTGCCAGGTCAGCAGGATGCCTTCAAGGCGGGTTTCGGGTCCTCCTTGGCTGGCCGTCAGGCGGCCTAATCGCTGGCTGAACTCGGAGGACTCCAGGCAAGCGAGTGCGACGCCTCGATCCTGAAGGAAGTTGTCAATGGCAAGGCGCACGGTTTCCACCGAGGTGTGGGGAGACTGCACCACGTAGCCGAGCCGGGGCCAGCCGGCAGCCTCCCGATAGCGAACCGCGGCGACATAGCCGAACCCATGTCGTTGTCTCATCGCATGCTGGAAGGCGGCGTCATGGCACTGCGCCATCAACTGCAGCAGGAAACGGCTGCGTGGGGTGTCGTCATGGCCGGCGATTTCCAGCATCACCGCCTGATCCGAGCCCTGGGGCGGGAGCCAGATGGGCCCCCACTTGGCGGCGTCGGATGGGTTGAGGGGAGATGGGGCGGCGTGCGGTGGAGGTGCCTTCGGCAGCAGGTCGGCGAAGCGGTGGGCATTCTGACGTGCCGTTTTGGCATCAAGGCGCCCCCTGGCCCAGCACAGCAGGGTAGAAGCCGGTTCGAGGATACCGGCGAGAGGCGTGGAGCGAGGAATAGCTTGGGGAGCGGAGCATGACTCCAGTTCGCACAGCAGACGCTGGGCGATCAGTCCCGTCGCTTGATGAGTCGCTGTCGGTGGTGCGTCTCGTCGAGCCGTCAGCCAGTGCTTCAGGGCTTGTTCCACGACGGAGGTGAGCCGTCTGGGGTCGCCCGAGGCCAGCAGCCAGTCTCCCCGAGGGTCGCTGCCGGTCAGCAAAGTCAGGCCGTGTGCCTCGGCGGCCTGGCGCAGAGGAAGGCAGTGGCGTTGCCATTGGGCGAGCCGCGCCCTGTGCTCCGTTGTCTCTGCGGGCCAGCCCAGGCACCAGCCCGCTTTGCGCCCACTGTCCGGCCATACCGGCGAGCCCCACCAGAGAGTGAGACGTCTGTCATGGTGCAGACAACCCGGGGCGTTGCTATCCGCGCCAACTTCCTCCGGGCCGACTTCAGGCGAGGGCTCGACTGCAATGTGCGGCGCGGGTCGCGGGGGCAAGGCCGCTACCTGGGTAGTGGCTGGCAAAGGCAGCGTCCGGTAGCGGGTGCCCGTTTCCTCGAGGGTTTTCCAGGCAATATTCGACATGCTGTCCCGCGATGGGCAGTGCCAAAGCCATCGGCACTGCCTGGGCGTCAACCAGACATCGAAGGCGGCGCGGGGGGGCAGAGTAGCGTCCGCCCGGGGGTGTTTCGCTTGCGTGACCAGTCGCTGTGCCTGACGCCTGGGCCAGGCATCGAGATCGCTGTTGTTCCGCTGAGGGGGTGGCATGGACTGTTCAAGAGCATGCTCCAGGCCCCGATTGCAGGTGGCCAGCAGCATTGAGAGAAAGGCGTCATCATCGTGCTGAGGCTTCAACTCGGCGAAGCCGAGTCGAATACCAAGCGCCTGGCCGGTCCCCTGCGACGATAGCGACACATCGAGTGCTGCGATGGCAAACGCCGATTGCAGGGTGGCGGCCAAGGTGCCATCGGCCAGTCGTGTCACGAGGGCATCGAGCCACTCGGCGTGCGCCCTGGTCAAGTCGTCGGGCAGCGGCCAGAACAGCTCAAGGGTAGACGCGTAGCAGCCGGCGATGGTTTCCGGCAGGCACCAGACTATGCCGCCCGGCTCACCCCAGCGGCTGGCCTGGGCCTGGCCCTCGCCGGGGCTTGTCGAGGCGGCGGATGCATCCATCTCATGACCATGATGCGTCAGCAACTCGAGCTGGAGTTCCAGGGGCAGCGGCCCGAGCATCACCAGGGCCATGCGCTCGGGCCGGTAGTAGCGACGGTGAAAATCCTGCAAGTTTCCCACCAGCCGGTCGGTATCCTGACCGAGCGTGGCACGGTTGCCGGCATGGCAGGCCCGGCCCGGGTGCCCGGGTCGATAGAGTCGCCCCAGTGCAGCCAGGCGATGCAGCGCAGGGTCGGCAAGCCGGGCGCTGTATTCGGCATCGAGCACGCCGACTTCGCGCTTGATGCGTTCGGGCTCCAGGAGAGGATGAGCCAGGAGAGCGACCAGACGGGCAAGCCCTTCTTCGGCGGCCTCCGGTGGCAGGTACAGGTGAAAGTCGGTGGTGGCCTCGTCAGTGCAGGCGTTATAGCGACCGCCCTGGCGACCGACCCATCGGCTCAGCTCGCCCACGTCGGGAAAGGCGGAAGAACCGAGGAAGAGCGCATGTTCGAGCAGATGGGCCAGGCCACGATAGGCCATTGGTTCGTCCAGGTAACCGGCGCCCACAGCGCCGACCAGTCGTAGCTGCCGGGCGTCGGGCACTTCCGCTGCCAGCACTTGCAGGCCATTGGCCAGTCGGGTGCTCTGCAGCCGGCTGCCCGACGGCAATCCTTCACGCCGTGCCGCGTCGGTAGTCGCGGAGGACGGCGATACGGTCATGTTCGGCAGAAGACCCGAGACTCATGGACGTTGCGCAGTGTCAGCTCCTCCAGTGTGCGGTTGTCGCCGGCCGCTTCACGACGCGCCGCTTCGATCAGGTGATGATCCGGCGAGAGGTCGCAGACCGGGTCGGTGGCCGCCGGGTCCCCGGTGAGCAGGTAGGCCTGGCAGCGGCAGCCGCCCACGTCCCGGTGACGCTCATCGCAGCTGCGGCAGGGCTCCTTCATCCAGCCGTCGCCGCGGTAGCGGTTGAACGGTTCGCTCTCGTACCAGATCTCCTTTAACGGCCGCTCGCGGACCGTGGGGAAACGCATCGGCAGCATGCGGGCGCTGTGGCAGGGGAGGACAGCGCCATCCGGTGCCACGGTCATGAAGATCGCTCCCCAGCCCCCCATGCAGGCCTTGGGTCGGTCCGAGTAATAGTCGGGCACTACGAACAGCAGGCGCATGTCGCGGCCCCGCTCCGCCAGAGTCTCACGCCAGCGCTGGGTGGTGGCCTCGGCGACCTCGAGCTGGGCCTTGCTTGGTAGCAGACCCGCGCGGTTGAGGTGCGCCCAGCCGTAGAGCTGGCAGTTGGCGAGCTCCACGGCATCGGCTCCCAGCTCGTCGCACAGGGCAATGATGTCGTCGAGCCGGTCGATATTGTGGCGGTGGAGCACCACATTGAGCACCATGGGATACCCGGCCGCCTTGACCGCCCGGGCCATGGCCAGTTTTTTTGCGTGAGCCTTGCGTGACCCCGCCACCGCTGCGGCGACATCGGGGTCGGAGGCCTGCAGGCTGATCTGAATATGGTCGAGACCGGCCTCCCGCAGGGCCAGTATGCGAGCTTCGTCGAGCCCCTGCGCCGAGGTGATCAGGTTGGTATAGAAACCGAGTCGACGGGCCTCGGCCACCAGGATTTCCAGATCCTGTCGCACCAACGGCTCACCGCCGGAAAAGCCCATCTGCACCGCGCCCATGGCCCGAGCCTGAGTGAGCACGTCCACCCATTCGTCGGTGGTGAGCTCTTCCTTGACGTTGGCGAAGTCCAGCGGGTTGGAGCAGTAGCTGCACTGCAGCGGGCAGCGGTAGGTCAGTTCGGCGAGCAGCCACAGCGGGGCCCCGGTGTGGCCTGGCAGCGGCTGGTTTGCGGCAGCGGTGTCGGTATGGTCAGTCATGGTGGATCCACCCTTGTCGGTCGGCATCGAGCAGGAATTCATGCACATCCTGCTCGATCGCCGTGGGAGGGGCGTCGGGGAACTGCGCCTGGAGGGCCGCCACCACGCCATCCACGTCGCGCTGGCCGTCCAGCGTGGCGAGTATGGCGCCGGCGCTGTCGTTGAGCTGTACCATGCCTTCGGGATAGAGCAGCACGTGACGCTGCTGTGTCTCCTCCCACTGCAGGCGCCAGCCGGGGCGCAGGCGATAGACAGTGCTTCCGTTCATGCCGGTGTCAGCGGTGATGGTCATGGCAGCCCCCGATGGTAGACGCGCTGATCCGTAACGGTGTGGTAGGGCGCCCGCCCTAGCTGGTAGGCCATGCTCATGGCGTCGAGCATCGACCACAGCACGTCGAGCTTGAATTGCAGTATTTCCAGGGCACGTTCCTGTGCCTGCCGGGTGGTGCAGACCGCCAGCGCCACTTCCAGGCCGTGCTCGACGTCGCGGCGTGCCTCCGTCAGCCGCTTGCGGAAATAGCCATAGCCAGCTTCATCGATCCAGGGGTAGTGGGTCGGCCAAGTGGCCAGGCGGCTGCGGTGGGCTTCCGGTGCGAACAGCTCGGTGAGCGAGGAGATCGCCGCTTCGCGCCAGTCGGCGCGGCGCACGAAGTTGACGTAGGCATCCACGGCAAAGCGTACACCCGGCAGCACGTGCTCTTGGGACCAGAGTTCGTCCCGGGTCAGGCCCACCGCTTCGCCCAGGGTCAGCCAGGCCTCGATGCCGCCACCGTCCTCCTCATGGCCGTCGTGGTCGAGCAGGCGCTGTATCCAGCGCCGCCGGGTGGCGGCATCGGGGCAGTTGGCCAGCAGGGCGGCATCCTTCTGGGGAATATTGACCTGATAGTAGAAGCGGTTGGCAACCCAGCCCATCAACTGCTCGGGAGTGGCTCGCCCCTGGGCCATGTCCACCTGGTAAGGGTGATGAATATGATAATAGGCGCCCTTGGCCATCAGGGCCTCGCGGAAGTCCGCGGGGCTCATGGCCTCTCCCGTGGCGCTGGCCAGTGGTGACGTGAAACCTGACATGGCGAGACTCCCTCTGGCTCCCCGATTGTTATAGACGATGCCATAGCTACGGCCGGCGATGCCATCCATCCCGAATGAAACCTCGTGCTTTCGTCGCGAGGCGGCAGTTCTTCCTGCGACTCATACCTCCAGGCGCATACCGTCGAAGGCCACCTCGATACCTGCCTGGACCAGGACGGCACGCTCCTCCGAGCGTTCGTCGAGGATCGGATTGGTGTTGTTGATATGGATCAGCACACGGCGCGTTGCCTGCGGCAGGGTAGCCAGTTCGGTCAACAGGCCCCGCTCCCCGGCCAGCGCCAGGTGTCCCATGTCGCGGCCGGTTGCCTGGCCGACACCGGCGCGAATCAGTTCATCATCGTGCCACAGGGTGCCGTCGACCAGCACGCAGTCGGCACGACCGAGAAAGCCACGCACGCGGTCATCCACTTCACCGAGCCCCGGCGCATAGAAAAGCTGCGTACCACGCCGTCGGTCCTCGATCAGCAGGCCGATATTGTCGCCCGGGGTCGGCGCGCCTCGGCGCGGCGAGTAGGGTGGGGCGTTACTGGTCAGTGCCACGGCGGTGAAGGTCAGCCCTGGGCAGTCGGGCACTTCGAACTCCGCTTCCAGGTGGTCGTCGTCGATGCCGATGGGCCGCCAGTTCAACCCTCCCTGCCAGTGCTCCAGCATGCGAAACAGAGGAAAGCCGCCGCTCAGGTCCTGGTGCACGTTGGGCGTGCACCAGACATCGAAGGGGCAGCCTTCGCGCAGTGACAGCAACCCGGTCGCATGATCGATCTGTCCGTCCACCAGCAGGACACCGGTGATACCGCTGTCACGAGGGATCTTCCTGGGATGCAGCTCAGGGTTGCCGGCAAGCTGGGCGCGAATATCCGGCGAGGCGTTGCACAGCAGCCAGCGTTCGCCATCGCTGCTGAGTGCGATCGACGACTGGTTACGCGGAGTGGCCTCGATACTGCCATCGCGAACGCCACGGCACAGCCGGCAGTTGCAGTTCCACTGGGGGAAACCACCGCCCGCGGCGGCGCCCAGTACCAGTACATGCATCTCGATCTCCTGCATTACGCACCAACAAAAAGGCCGATGCCCCCTCCGGGAGCATCAGCCAGACAGGTCCCGCATAAAAGGGGAGTTCAACGGTTGGAAATGTACAGCGTCACCTCGAAGCCAAGACGCAGGTCGGTATAAGCAGGTTTGGTCCACATAGAGATTCCTCCACGGATTGGTGGATGTCAGACGTGCACTATCAGTTAAGCAGTTAGTGAGCGTTCTACCTTTCGACCAAAGTATAATTTTTGCTAAACGCCCTGTTCTTGATACAGGTTACTACCCGTTTCATCTGTAGAAGCAAGGCTGTAGCAGGGATGGGCGAGGATTGTTGCTGGAAGGCAATAGTCTTTTGACCGTAGACAGCGTGTAAATCGTCACTGATCCGGATGGCGTTAACGAAAGTTGTGCTAGACCTTTTTAGTGTCAATGACTGAAACGAGACGATAGCCACAACAACCACAACGAGATGTGCCGTTTCCCCAGGCACACTTTTCAGGATGACGGAGATAACGCCATGCTTCGGGAGATCGGTTATGTAGTGACGGCCACTGGGTTGATGGCTGCCTCTTTGGCTTACGCCAACGAGAATCAACTCGAACTCCAGCAGAACCCGGAATACTGGGCCACTCAGCTGGGCAACTATCAAGGCAACCGCTTCAGCGAATTGGATCAAATCGACCGCGATAACGTCAATGAGCTGCGCTCGGTCTGGCAGTTTTCTACCGGCGTGTTGCGCGGTCATGAAGGCGGCCCCCTCTATGTCGGCGATGGGCGCCTCTACATCCACACCCCCTTCCCAAACAAGGTATTTGCGCTAGACCTGGAAGACGAAGGACGCGTGGTCTGGAGCTACGAGCCGGATCAGGATTCCCGCGTTATCCCGGTCATGTGCTGCGATACCGTGAACCGTGGTTTGGCCTATGCCGACGGTCGCCTTTTCCTGGGTCAGGCAGACAATACGCTGATCGCCCTGGACGCCGAGAGCGGCGACCTGCTGTGGGATGTGAGCAACGGTGACCACACCGTCGGCGAATCCAACACCATGTCGCCCCTGGTGGTACACGATAAGGTCATCGTCGGCATCAGCGGCGGGGAGTATGGTATTCGCGGCCATATAACCGCCTACAACGTGGAGACCGGCGAGCAGGAATGGCGTGGTTATTCCACCGGCCCGGACGACGAGGTGCTGATCGACCCGGAAACCACGACGATGATGGGTGAGCCGATCGGTGAGTCAGATCTGGGCGTGACTACCTGGCCCGAGGGCGAGTGGGAGCGCGGCGGCGGGGCTCCCTGGGGCTGGGTCACCTACGATCCCGATCTCGACCTGATCTATTACGGGACCGGTAACCCCGGCACCTGGAATCCGGATCAGCGGGCCGTGGATGGTGAGCCGGCCGACAACAAGTGGGCAATCACCGTCTTCGCCCGTGACCCCAACAACGGCGAGGTCAAGTGGGTCTACCAGAAGGTTCCCTTCGACGAGTGGGACTACGACGGCGTCAACGAGAACCAACTGATCGACGTCGAGTTCGAGGGCGAGCAGCGCAAGGGTCTGGCGATCATCGATCGTACCGGCTTCGGCTTCCTGCTTGACCGCGAGAGCGGTGAACTGCTGGTGGCAGAGAAGTTCGCACCGGAAACCAACTGGGCGGACAGCTACGACATGGAGACCGGCCGTCCTAATGTGAATGAGGAGTACAGCACCTTCCGGCAGGGGGTGGACGTCAATACCACCGATATCTGTCCCACTGCCATGGGCGCCAAGAACATGCAGCCGAGCGCCTACTCACCGAGAACCGGTCTGATCTATGCCGGCATCAATCGGATCTGCATGAACTACGAGCCCTATGAGACCGAGTACGTGGCAGGCCAGCCCTATGTAGGTGCCACCCTGACCATGATGCCCGCGCCGTCCGAGAACGGTGGCATGGAAGGTCGCCTGGGCAGCTTCATCGCCTGGGATCCGGTTGCTGGCGAGGTCGTCTGGGAGGTCGACGAGCGCTTCGCGGTATGGAGTGGTGCGCTGGCGACGGCTGGCGACCTGGCCTTCTACGGCACCCTCGAGGGGCACGTGAAGGCGGTCGATATCGAGAACGGCGAGGAGTTGTGGCGCTTCAAGACGCCCTCGGGAATCATCGGCAACATCAATACCTTCCAGCATGAGGGCAAGCAGTACGTCGCAGTGCTTTCGGGCGTCGGTGGCTGGGCCGGCATCGGTCTGGCGGCTGGCCTCGAGGATCCAGAAGAGGGTCTGGGTGCGGTGGGCGTCTTCTCCGCTCTTGGTGACTACACCAAGCTTGGTGGTGTCCTGACGGTCTTTGCCCTGCCGGACTGAACCGATTAGCTGTTGCAAGAGGTGGGCACGGGTTTCACACCCGTGCCCTTTACCAGCTCTCTTCAGGAGTGACCCACGCGCCGAGGCGAGGAGAACTCCTGTGGCATCCAGAAGGAAGCGCTGCATGTCGGTATTGGTACGTACTCGCTATATCTCCGTATTTGTCGCCCTGCTGCTTGGGCTGTCCCAACCTGCCCTGACCGACGAGCATCGCATCGAGGGTGAGGGAACGGGTGCTTTCGTCATCGAAGATGGCAAGGTGGATCCCGCCACCTACGAGGGCTATCTCGTCTACACCCGGGCCTGCGCGGCCTGCCACGGGCCAGATGGCCTGGGCTCCTCCTTTGCCCCCAACTTGATTCGTGCCGTAGAGCGCCGCGGCTGGGAAAACTTTGCCGGTACAATTGCCGCCGGGCGTGAAGTTCAGCCGGGCCAGGTAATGCCCTCTTTTGCCGACGATCCCTATGTGATGGGTAATATTTCCAACCTTTTCAGCTATCTCCGCGCGCGCGGTGAAGGTGATCTGGGACGCGGTCGTCCTCGAATCATTGAATCGATGCAGGAGGAAGCAGAGCAAGAGCAGGGAGCGACGGAGGCAGAGGCAGAGGCAGAGACAGAGACAGATTCTGGCGAAGAGAATAACGAAGACGAGGTTGAGGAGTGACCCAGTGGCTCATCACGCTCAAGTGGGAGGGCAAATGAGACGTGCCATTTGCCTCTGGTTGCTATGGTGTGTGCTGGTCCTGGGTGCCGGATCCGCTGTGGCGAATCCGCCGGAACGCCTGGACCGCGAGGCCCTGAGGGTATGCATGGACGGCAACAACATGCCGTTCAGCAACGAAGCCGGGGATGGTTTCGAAAACCGTGTCGCCGAACTCATGGCCGAGGACATGGGTGTACCCCTCGTCTATGTCTGGGCACCTCAGGTCATGGGTTTCGTGCGCAATACCCTCGAATTGCGCGTTTGCGATGTGATCATCGGTGCCGTTGCCGGCTACGAGTTCGTACAGAACACCAACGAATATTACCGTTCCGTCTATGCATTGGTGGTGCCGGAGGCGTCAGGGATCGAAGCGACCAGCCTGGAGGATCCATCGCTGAAGGGTCTGAGGATCGGCGTGGTGGCTGAAACCCCGCCGATGGTGGCGCTGCGTGGTACCGGGGCGGTGGTGGTGGGCTACCCGCTGATGGTGGATACCCGGGTCCGTGCGCCGGTGCGTGATGCCGTCGAGGATGTCGCCGCGGGAAACACTGACGGGGCCGTGCTCTGGGGGCCGCTGGCCGGCCATTACGCATCCCGGCAGGACCCGCCGCTGCGTATTCTGCCCCTGGTGGACGATACCTCCGGCGCTCGGCTGGACTACCGCATCACCATGGGCATCCGCCGCGGAGAGCCCCACTGGAAAGACTGGATCAACGACTTCATCGACCGCCATCAGGAGGAAATTCACATCATTCTGAGCGAATATCAGATACCCCTGCTCGATCGACGTGGGCAGCTGATCGTGCCGGATGAGGGAGGGGAGTCATGAGGCGACTGGCTGTGGTGACGTCATTTCGCGTTAGTCTCCTTGCATGGGGCATCGGTGCGCTCCTGACAGTGGGCGGCGTAGCCCAGGTCGAGGCACAGCGGGCGGCGGCGGGGCCCCCCGACTGGCCCTGCGTTCAGCGGCTCATTCCCGAGATGTCCTGGGGCACCGTCTGGGCCGGCCCCTCTCTGGACGAGCTGGAACGGCAGTGGTGGGACGACGAGGAAGTCGGGCGCGTGGTGCGCTTCGCCACCGCGCGAGCCACTCCCGAGGGCGAAGGTCTGGAGCGGGTTCGCGATTTCGTTGCCTCGGTGGACGACGACGAGGCGGAAGAGCGACTCACGCTGCTATTCTCCGGCCTATTCGAGCTCACCAACCGCGAGCGTCGGCGCACCATCGACAGCATACGGCGCGCTTCCCGAGCCCAGGTGGCCCGTCTCGATGTCATCTCGGACATGGTCGACAAACTGGAGAAGCAGCGTAGCGAGGGAGAGGCAGACGAGGCGGAGATCGAACGCCTGGCGGACGACCTGTTCTGGGAACAGCGCACCTTCCAGATGCGCCAGCAGGCGCTGCCGGCCATGTGTGAACAACCCTACCTGCTGGAGGAGAAGCTCAGCCGTATGACGCGGGTGATCATGGAGCGCTTGCCGTGAGCACGATAACAACAGCGGCAGTATGAATACGATAACAATAGCGGCAGCACGCCTGCCTGAGGAGCATGCATGACGACCCTGTCCCGTCCCCTTCGCTGGCTTACCGCCGGAGGGATCGCTATCGGCCTGGCCTGGCCGACAATCGTGGTGGCCGATTCGCCGGCCACCATTACCCTGGGCTACCTGGGCATGGAGCGGCCCGACGACCAGGAGCCGCTCTCGGTGCTTGACCCGGTGCTCGATGACGAGGGGCTTCAAGGGGCCCGGCTCGGCGTCAACGACAATAATGCCACAGCCCAGTTTCTCGATCAGGATTTCGTGCTGCACGAGGCCGAAGTGGCGCTGGACGGCGATGTGGGCGAGGCACTGGAGAGCCTGATCGACCAGGGGGCAGAGTGGATCGTCAGCGGCCTGCCCGCCGAGGCGCTGCTGGAGGTGATGGCGCACCCGGCCCTGGGGGATCGGGTAGTGTTCAACGCCGGAGCGCCGGATGACGTGCTGCGGGGTGAGTCCTGCCACCCCAACCTCTATCACACCACGCCGAGCCGGCGGATGCTGGCCGATGCCCTGGCCCAGTTCCTCGGTTATAAGCAGTGGGACCGCTGGGCGCTGGTCTATGGCAACACCGATGAGGATCGTCTGCTCGCCGAGACCCTGCGTGCCTCGGCGGAGCGCTACGGTCATCGTGTGGTAGGCGACGAGATGTGGCCCCACGACCCCATGGCGCGCCGTGCCGAGGGCGGATTTCACGCCATCCAGCGCGAAATTCCTGTCTTCGTGCAGGAGTTTTCGGAACACGACGTACTGGTGATCGCCGACGAAACCGACTACTTCGGCGAATATTTCCCCTATCAGACCTGGGCGCCGCGCCCGGTGGTGGGTACCCAGGGGTTGATCGCGACACCTTGGCACCGCGCGCATGAATCCTGGGGGGCGGTACAGCTGCAGCGACGCTTCGAGAAGATCGCCGACCGTTGGATGACACCGCGCGACTTCGGCGCCTGGCTGGCGGTACGCTCGCTGGGTGAGGCGGCCGCCAGAACCGGTTCCGTCGAGCGCGATGAGGTGCTCGACTATATGCTCAGCGAGGCGTTCGAGCTTGCCGGCTACCTTGGCTTCCCGGTGAGCTACCGTACCTGGAATCACCAGCTGCGCCAGCCGATCCTGATCACCGGCCCACGCATGGTGGCGTCGGTTTCGCCCCAGGAGGGCTACCTGCATCCTCGTACACCACTCGATGCGCTTGGCGCCGATGAGGGGGAATCACAATGTCGCTTCTGAATCCGAGGGGCTGGTTCCCCGCTTCCAGGCATGCCCTGCTGGGGCTTACGCTGGGCGTCCTGCTGGCGCTGCCCCTGGCCGCCCAGGCGGAGCGCATCTTCGTCTCCAACGAGAAGGACAACACCATTTCGGTGATCGATGGCGCCACCCTTGAGGTGGTCGAGACCATCAGCGTCGGGCGTCGTCCTCGCTCCATGGCTTTCAGCAGCGACGGGAGCGAGCTGTTCGTGGCGGTGGGCGACGATGAGGCCATCGACATGATTGACCTGGAAACGCTGCAGGTAGTGCGCAGCCAGGCCTCCGGCGACGATCCTGAGGTCATCCGCGTCGATCCCAACCGCCCCTATATCTACGTCTCCAATGAGGATGACAACATCGTCTCGGTGCTCGACTACGAGACCCGCACCCT
>ERZ869909.2439-NODE-2439-length-12357-cov-3.044870_pt1 | contig 12357 bp, 10 predicted proteins | sample MGYA00520892_ERZ869909 | MGnify/ENA primary metagenome ERZ869909 (study PRJEB32215, sample SAMEA104723947) | bioreactor metagenome | biome: bioreactor; feature: anaerobic bioreactor; material: water | place: China | collected 2015-03-12 ... | reverse complement strand
GCAGAAGACGCCTGCGCAACTCCCGCGCCACCGCTTCGCTGGCCTCTGCCGGAAGCGGGTCGCCACCCGATGAAGGGTCACGCTGCGTCTTCACGTCCTGCTGCGCCATGCAGTCCTCCGATCTGGGTCAGGGCATTCCTGCGACAGGGCCCGCGACAGGGGATAAACGGCGGCGGGCCGTTGTGTCGCCCGCCGCGCAGGATGTCGCCGCGTGGTGCGGCAGGGGTGGCGAGACGGCCGGCGCCCGCAGGATCCGCCCTGCGATGCGCCGCCCTGTCGCGCCCCCGGCCGCACCGATGCGGAGATCAGGGTTGGAAGACCACGTCCATGCCCGCCGCTTCCAGACGCTCGGCGCGGAGCTGCATCCAGTTCTGCGCGAAGTCGTCGTCGGAGGGGTCGGTCTCCAGGAACTCGGCCCAGGCGTCCATCAGCACGCGCTGACGCTCGATCAGCCGGTCGTTGTGCTCTTGCGCGGCCTCGGTCCAGACGCCGATCTCGGTGTAATACCGGATCGCCCCCTCATGGTAGGGAACCGCCCATTCGAAATTCTGACGCTCAAGGGCCCAGCCCGTCGCCCCCGGTGCGGCGTCGGCATACTCGTCGAACAGCTCAACCATCGCCCGGGTCATGTTGTAGGTCAGATCGACATCCTGATCGGCATAGGCGATCAGCACCGGATAGGGATATGCCGCGCCCTCATGCGGATTGTCGGGCGAGATGCCGGCCCCCTCGGTCGCCATGTTCGGCGCGAAGAAGGGCGCCTTCTGCTGGAGCCGCGCCCATCCTTCCTCGTCGTCATGGGGGAACTCGATCCAGGTCAAACCGCGGGGGCTGGCCTCCAGCTGATAGGCCGGGCCCGAGGTGGTGGTGGCGAAGGCCGCATCGACCTGATCGTTGATGATCCCCTCCCACGAGGCGCCGAACCCGGGGAAATCGACCCGCTCGACATCATCCCAGGTGAGCCCGGCGAAGCCCAGCATCGCGGTGATGTTCTCGTTGAGCGCCGGCGCGCCCACCACCCAGGCGACGCGCTTGCCGCGCAGATCCTCGACGAACCGGGCGCCGGTATCGGCGGCGATCCCGATGCCGAGATTGCCGTCATCGTTCGAGGCGATCAGGACCCGCACGTCCTGCGGCCCCCATTCGCGGTCGCCGAATTCGAAGACGCCTTCCTGCGAGAAGTAGCTCGCGCCGATGCCGGTGGCCGAGAAGTCCACCCGGCGCTGGCGCAGCGGCACCTGCCGGGCGACGTCGTTGCGCCCGGGCAGCACCCGCAGATCCACGCCGACGACGTTGCGCAGCGCCGATCCGATGGCGACCGCCTGGTTGTAGCCGCCCGAGCCGGTGTCATAGGCGGTCCAGCTGACCGTGCGCGGCAGTTCGATATCGCTGGCGATGCCGGGCGTCGCCGCAACCGCGGTGACCGCCACCGCCGTCGCGCCCAGCAGGGCGCCGAGCCGGAGTGTTGTGTTCATTGTTGCTCCTCCCTTGCGTGTGTTCGGCGGGTTGTTCCGCACCAACGTCCTCCTCCGACGCGAACACAGGATGATCAGCGTAGCGAGGCCTTCTGAATCGCACAAGTTGCTTGCGCGGCCTTGCGCCGAATTGCCCGGTCGCGCGGGCCGGCACGACCGGGGCTTGCATCCGCGGCGTCGGCCACTGATGATGCCCCCCAGGAGGAGGAGCCGATGACCAGAGCCGTCGTGATCACCTGCGCCGTTACCGGCGCGTTCGGCACCAAGGCGCAGAACCCGGCGCTTCCCGTCACGCCCGAGGAGATCGCCCGCTCCGCGCTCGAGGCGGCGGCGGCGGGCGCGGCGGTGGTTCACATCCATGTGCGCGACCCGGAAAGCCAGGGCCCCAGCATGGATCTTTCGCTTTACCGCGAAACCGTCGAGCGCATCCGCGCGCAGAACGACGAGGTGCTGATCAACCTGACCTGCGGCGCCGGCGCACGGTTCGTTCCGGGCGCGCCCGAGCCGCGGTCGCCCGGGCCGGGAACGACGCTCACCACGCCCGAGGCGCGCGTGGCCCATGTCGAGGCCTTGCGCCCGGACATCGCCTCGCTTGATGTGGGGAGCCTGAATTTCGGCGAGCATGTCTTCGTCAACACGCCCGCGCATCTGAGGGTGATGGCCGACAGGATGCGCGCCGCCGGCGCGAAACCCGAGATCGAGGTCTTCGATCTGGGCCACATCGCGCTGGCCGGGAAGCTGATTGCCGAAGGCCACCTGGATCGCCCCCCGCTCTTCCAGGTCTGCCTGGGGATCCCGCATGGCGCGCCGGCAACACCGCAGACCCTGCTGGCAATGCACTCGCAACTGCCCGCCGACGCGGTCTGGTCCGGCTTCGGCATCTCGCGCGCGCAGTTTCCGATGGTTGCGATGGTGGCCGCGCTCGGCGGGCATGTCCGCGTTGGGCTGGAAGACAATCTCTATCTGTCGAAAGGGCAGCTTGCGCCCGGCAACGGCGCCCTGGTCGAGCGGGCGGTGCAGATCCTCGAATTGACGGGACACCGCGTGGCGACGCCTTCGGAGGCGCGCGAAATCTTTGGAGTGACGCCATGATCTCAGCCGATCTGAAGGGCCGGCGCGCGCTGGTCACGGGGGGGGCCTCGGGCATCGGGCTTGCAACGGTCAAGGCGCTTCTTCGCTGCGGCGCGCGCGTGGCGATCAACCATCTGCCCGATGACCCGCGCGGACCCGACGAGGCGACGCGGCTTGGCGCCGTCAGCGCCCCGGGGGACGTCTCGCAACCGGGCGCGGCTGAGGCGATGGTCGCGCAGGCCATCGACACGCTCGGCGGCCTCGACATCCTGATCAACAACGCCGGCACGCCCGTCTCGCCCGATCCGGTTCCGTATACCGATCTGGATCGCCTCGACGAACCCTTCTGGGAGGCGATCCTGTCGACGAATCTTGTCGGCCCGTTTCGCTGCGCGCGCGCGGCCGCCCCCGCCCTGCGCGCGTCGCAAGGGTGTATCGTTTCGACCGCCTCCATCGCCGGGATGGGCGGGCAGGCCAGTTCGCTGGCTTACGGTGCCAGCAAAGCGGGGCTGATCAATCTCACGCGCAACCTCGCGCAGGCGCTCGCCCCGGAGGTGCGCGTGAACGCCGTGGCGCCGGGGTTGACCCGAACCCCCTGGACCGAAGGCTGGCCCAAGTCGCGGACGGAGCGGTCGCTGGAGAACACCTTTCTGCGCCGGTTCGTCGAGCCCGAAGATATCGCCGACGCGATGATCTTCCTCTGCGCGCAGCCGGCGATCACCGGGCAGACCATCGTCGTCGATTGCGGGCGCACCTTCACGACGACGCCGAACCGATGACCCGATCCACATCTGAAGCAATCTGCGCGGAGCCCACCACATGACCCAGCGCGCCGCCGACCTGCTGGTCGACTGCCTTGCCGCCCACGGAACAGACCGGATCTTCTGCGTCCCCGGTGAAAGCTACCTGCCCGTGCTCGACGCGCTGCACGGACGGGGCGACATCCAGACCGTGACCTGCCGGCACGAAGGCGGCGCGGCATTCATGGCGCTGGCAGATGCCAAGCTGGCCCATCGCCCCGGGATCGCCTTTGTCAGTCGCGGCCCGGGGGCGACGAATGCCGCCATCGGCGTCCATTCCGCCGAGCAGGACGCAGCACCGCTGATCCTTTTTGTCGGCCAGGTCCCGCTGGAACAGATCGGCCGGGGCGCCTTCCAGGAGGTCGATTACGGCAAGACCTTCGCCGACATGGCCAAGGCCGTGCTGTCGGTCGACGATCCCGAACGGATCCCCGAACTGGTCGCCCGCGCCTTCGCGGTTGCCCTTCAGCCGACGCCCGGCCCGGTCGTGGTGGTTCTGCCCGAGGACGTTCTGGAACGGGCCACCACGGCCCGGCCGCTGCCCCCTGCCCCGCCCGCGCGCGCCGATGACGGCGGATCCGTGGTTGCCGACATCGCCCGCCGGATCGCCGCGGCGAAACGACCGCTCCTGATTGCCGGCGTGCGTCTGGCGACGGCCGAGGGGCGCGCGGCGCTGCTGCGCGCTGCCGAGGCGCTGAATGTCCCGGTGGCGCTGAGCTTCAAGATGCAGCATCTGTTTCCGAACCGTCACCCCCTCTATGCCGGGCATCTGGGCTTCAAGATCCCCGCCCCACATCGGGAGTTGCTGGCCGAAGCCGATCTGGTGGTCGCGGTGGGCACGCGTCTGGGCGAGGTGGCGAGCCAGGGCTACCGTTTTCCCCGCGCCCCGGAGCCCGAGCAGCCGCTCATCCATGTGCACGACGACCCGCATCATCTGGGTCGGGTCTACCGGCACGAGCTGGCGCTGGTCGCGGACCCCAGCGCTTTTCTGCACCGCCTTGCCGCGGCAGCCGACGGGCGGGCGCCCGACGATTGGGCGGCGCGTCTGCATGCCTATGTCGCCGAGCGCCTTCCCTGGTCGGCACCGAAGAATGGCGTGCTGGACCCCGGCCCGGTCGTTGCCCGCCTGACCGAGGTTCTCTCCGAGGACGCGATCCTGATCACCGATGCCGGCAACTTCTCGGGCTGGATGCATCGCCATTTCCCCTTTGGCGCGAAGCACGAGTTGCTCGGCGCGATCGGTGGCGCGATGGGACTGGGCGTGCCAGGCGCCGTGGCCGCAGGACTTCGGGCGCCGGGGCGGCAGATCGTCACCTTCGTGGGCGATGGCGGAATGCTGATGACCGGGGCGGAACTGGCCACCGCGGTGCGCCACCGGGTGCCGGTACGCATCTTCGTGGCCAACAACGGCAGCTTCGGCACCATCCGAATGCATCAGGAGCGGGACTTTCCGGGCCGCGTCGCGGGCACCCAACTGGTTAACCCCGACTTTGCAAAGCTGGCCGAAGCCTATGGCGCGCGCGGCCTGACCCTTTCCGATCCCGCCGACGCCGCCCGCGTGACCGACGAAGCCCTTGCGACGGACGGTCCCGTCGTCGTCGACATGCGCACGAATGTCGAGAACATCACCGCCTTCGCAACACTCGCCGACCTGCGCAGCTGAGGAATACGCATGAGCATCGACGGAGCCACCATCATTACGGGCGCCAGCCGTGGCATCGGGCTTGCCATCGCCCGGCACCTGGCCGCCGAGGGTCACGAGGTCATCGGCATCTCACGCAGCCAGCCGCCGGATAGCGACATCACCACCTACTGCGCCGATCTGGCCGACCCCGCGGATACCGAGCGCGTCCTCGCCGAGATCGTGGGGCGTCACCGGGTGCTGCGCCTGGTCAACAATGCGGGCATCTTCGAGCCCGCGAGCCTCGAGGCGGCGACGGCCGCTCAGCTTGAGGCGATGGTCGCGGTCAACCTGCGCGCGCCGATGCAGGCGATGCAGGCTGTCGTGCCGGCGATGCGCGCCGCGGGCTTTGGCCGGATCGTCAATATCGGCAGCCGCGCGGCCCTGGGCAAGGAGGGGCGGCTGATCTACGGGGCGACCAAGGCGGCGCTGGCCGGGATGACGCGGACCGCCGCGCTGGAACTGGCCGCCGACGGCATCACGGTCAATTGCATCGCTCCCGGCCCGATCGAGACCGAGCTTTTCGCCTCGGGCAACCCGCCGGGATCCGAGGCGCGAAAGCGTTTCACGGCCGGCATCCCTGTTGGCCGCGTCGGCGCGCCAGAGGAGATTGCCTTTGCCTGCGCCTGCTTCCTGGATGCCCGCGCGGGCTTCATTACCGGACAGACCCTGAATGTCTGTGGCGGCATGACCATCGGTTCCGCGCCGGCCTGAGGAGATGCAGAAATGACAGGCCCGCTCTCCGCACTGATTGCGCCGCAGTCGATCGCCATCCTCGGCGCGTCGGACGACCCGTCGCGGATCGGTGGGCGCCCATTGGCATATCTGAAAACCGCGGGCTTTCCGGGTCCGATCTATCCGGTCAACCCGACGCGCGAAACGGTCCAGGGACTGCCCGCCTTTGCCAGCGTCGCCGATCTGCCCACCACCCCCGAAGCCGCCATCATCGCCCTTCCCGCCGCCCGGGTCGAAGAGGCCGTCACCGCGCTGGCAGAACGTGGAACGCGCGCCTGCGTGGTCTTCGCTTCCGGCTTTGCCGAGATCGGCGAAGCGGCGCTGCAGGACCGGATCACGGCCATCGCCCAAGCGGGCGGAATGCGCGTTCTGGGGCCGAACTGCCTCGGGCTTTTCGATGTCGCCAGTCGGTTCTACGGCAGCTTCACCACGACGCTCGACCGCGGCATTCCGTCTGAAGGGAAACTGTCGATTGTCAGTCAGTCAGGGGCATTCGGCAGTCATCTCTACTATTTGGCGCGGCAACGTGGCCTGGGCATGCGAAGCTGGATCACGACCGGCAACGAGGCGGACGTGACGGTGGCCGAGTGCCTCGAACACCTCGCCCAGGATCCGGGCACGAAGGTCATCATGGCCTATGCGGAAGGTTTCCGCGATGGCGACCGCCTGGTTGCGGCCCTGGAAGAAGCGCGGCGCGCCGAGAAGCCCGTGATCATGATGAAGGTCGGCCGCTCGGCCATCGGTGCGGAAGCGGCAAGCTCTCACACCGCGGCTCTCGCCGGTGCTGATGTCGTCTGCGACGCGGTCTTGCGCCAGTATAATGTCCATCGGGCCCGCACCACGGAAGAGTTGATCGACATCGCCTATGCGGCGAGCACCGGCGCCCTGCCGAAGGGCCGCCGCTTGGGCCTTGTCACCATCTCGGGCGGGGTAGGCGTGCTGATGGCCGATGCCGCCAGCGACCACGGGCTCGATGTCGCGCCAATGCCCGACGCTGCACAATCGGCGCTGAAAGAGCAACTTCCCTATGCCGGCGTGCGAAATCCGATCGACATCACGGCTCAGGCTTTCAACGACCCGGGCCTGCTGCGCAAGAACCTCGATCTGGTGCTGGACCAGGGGAACTACGATGCCGTTATCGCCTTCCTGACCTCCATCCCCGGATCGGCGGCGAATGCCGGCCCCATTCGTGATGCCCTTGCCGCCGTGCGCGCAGCACATCCGGACTTCCCGCTGATCCTGTCGATGCTCGTTCCCGACGAGGTGCGCCGGGAATACGAAGCACTGGGTTATGCCGTCTTCGAGGACCCCTCCGCCGCCGTCGCGACCGTCGCTGCCACGGCGCGATTGCACGAGGGTTTCACGCGCGCGAACCCGATTGGCGAGGCATCCGGGCAGCCGCTAGCACTCCGGAACGGGACGCTCGACGAGCACGCATCAAAGCAACTGCTGGCCGCGGCCGGTATTCCGGTGCCGGTCGAACGGCTCGCGACCTCGCCCGAGGAGGCGGTGGACGCCTGGAAAGCCGTCGGACGGCCCGTGGCGTTGAAGCTCGTCTCGCCCGATATCCTGCACAAGACCGAAGCCGGTGGCGTCCTGCTGGGGCTTGCTGATGCCGTCGCCGTCACCGAAGGCTACACCACGATCATGCAGCGTGCGCGTGCGTTCGCCCCCGGCGCGCACCTCTCGGGCGTGCTGGTCACGCCGATGGAAGCAGGGGCAGATACCGGCACGATAGAGACCATTCTCGGGGTGCAGCGCGATCCGGTATTTGGTCCTGTCGTCCTCCTCGGTCTCGGGGGTGTTCTGGTTGAACTGCTCGGCGATGTCACGTTTCGCCGCGCACCGATCGACCTGGCAGAGGCAGAGCGGATGATCGGTGAGTTGCGCGGAGCGGAGATCTTTGCCGGGATTCGCGGTCGCCCCCCGGCCGACACCGACGCGCTCGCCAAGGCGATTGTCACGCTTTCACAGTTTGCCGTAACCCATGCGGATGCCGTCGAGAGCATCGACATCAACCCGTTTCTGCTTCGTCCCAAGGGCCAGGGTGCTGTCGCGCTCGACGCGCTGATCATTCGGCGCAGCGATGGATGAGCGAACCAACGCGCGAGAGTTGTGCGCCCCTGCCCCGCCGATTGACAAGACCGCCACCAATGCCGTCGAATGACACTGGAAACCGATGCCGGCCTTCTGACAGCCCCACTCGACTAGCAAGCCCGGCAGAACAGCAGGATGCGCGAAGATGAGAGAAGCCGTGATCGTCTCGACCGCGCGAACCGCGATTGGCAAGGCCGGACGCGGGGCGTTCAACGCAACCCATGGGGCGACAATGGGCGCGCATGCTGCGCGCGCCGCTGTCGAGCGCGCCGGTATCGACCCCGCGATCATCGAGGACAGCATCTGGGGATGCGGCTATCCCGAGCATGTGACCGGCGGCAACATCGCCCGACAGATCGTGATGCGCGGAGAGCTTCCCGTCTCCATCGCCGGAACGACCGTGAACCGGTTTTGCGCCTCGGGGCTTCAGGCTGTTGCGATGGGTGCGCACGCGATCGTGCAGGATGGCGCGAACGCGGTGCTGGCCGGCGGTCTGGAGAGTATCAGCCTGGTGCTCCCACCCCCCCGGCACAGCCGCGATCCCTGGATCGAAGAGGCGCGGCCGGACCTTTACCTCTCGATGATCGAGACCGCCGATATCGTCGCCGAGCGCTATGGGGTCAGCCGCTCCGCACAAGACGACTACGCGCTTCGCTCGCAGCAACGGATCGCGGCTGCGCAGGACGCGGGCCTTTTCGCTGACGAGATCGTCCCCATGGAAGTCACCATGAAGGTCCGCGACAAGGCGTCGGATACCGTGTCGGAAAAGACGCTCACTCTGGCTGCTGACGAATGCAACCGCCCCTCGACCACCCGCGCGGCTCTGGAAGCCCTGACGCCGGTTCGGGGCGACGGGGCCTACATCACCGCCGGCAACGCCTCGCAATTGTCCGACGGCGCAGCGGCACTGGTGCTGATGGAACGTGCGGCGGCCGAATGGGCGGGATTGCAGCCACTTGGCGCGTTCCGCGGCTTCGCCGTGGCGGGCTGCGAACCCGACGAGATGGGCATCGGTCCCGTCTTCGCTGTCCCCAGATTGCTGGAACGGGCCGGGTTGAACGTGTCTGACATCGACCTGTGGGAGCTCAACGAAGCCTTTGCCAGCCAGGTCCTCTATTGCCGTGACCGTCTGGTCATTCCCGACGAGCGGCTCAATGTCAACGGGGGCTCCATCGCGATCGGTCATCCCTTCGGGATGACAGGCGCCCGCATGACCGGACACCTTCTGCTTGAAGGGCGGCGCCGCGGCGCCAGATGGGGTGTGGTAACAATGTGCATTGGTGGCGGCCAGGGAGCCGCTGGCCTGTTCGAAATCTTTTGACGGAGCGCACCATGGACCTGAGCTTCACCGATGCAGAGCGGGGCTTTCGCGACGAAGTCCGCACGTTCCTGAAAGAAAAGCTGCCTGCGCGACTGTCCGACAAGGTGCGCCGCGGCCATCGCCTGGCCAAGGAAGATTACGAGGAATGGCACGCGATCCTCCATGCGCGGGGTTGGCTGGCCGGAAACTGGCCGAAGGAATTTGGCGGCTGCGGCTGGACCGCGGTCGAGCGGCATATCTTCGAAGAGGAAACGACCAACGCCTGCGCGCCGCGCATCGTCCCCTTCGGCATCATGATGCTGGGTCCCGTCCTTCAGCAATTCGGATCAAAGGCGCAGCAGGACCATTTCCTGCCACGGATCCTGAACGGCAAGGACTGGTGGTGCCAAGGCTATTCCGAACCCGGAGCCGGCTCGGACCTTGCCTCGCTGAAAACGGCGGCCGTGCGCGACGGCGACCACTATGTTGTCAATGGGCAGAAGACCTGGACGACACTCGGCCAACACGCCGACTGGATTTTCTGCCTGGTGAGGACCGACCCCAAGGCCAAGCCGCAGGAGGGGATTTCCTTCCTGCTGATCGACATGAAGAGCCCGGGCGTGACCATCCGGCCGATCGAGCTGCTGGACGGCGAGGCCGAGGTGAACGAAGTCTTCTTCGACGACGTGCGCGTGCCCGCCGAGAACCTTGTGGGCGAGGAAAACAAGGGTTGGACGTATGCGAAATATCTGCTGACGCATGAGCGGACGAACATCGCGGGGGTAGGCTTTGCGCGTGCCGGGCTTGCCGCGCTCAAACGCATCGCCGAACAGGAACGCGCCAATGGCAAGAAGCTGATCGAGAACCCGCTCTTTGCCGCGCGGATTGCCGCGGTCGAAATCGACCTGATGGCGATGGCGACCACGAACCTGCGCGTTCTCGCCGCAGCGAAGGCGGGCGAGGCACCCGGCGTGGAAAGCTCGATGCTGAAGATCAAGGGCACGCAGATACGGCAGGAGATCAACGATCTGGCCCGGCGCGCGGTGGGCCCTTACGCTATGCCCTTCGTCTCCGAGGCCCTGGACGCTGGATCGAACGTCGAGTCCGTCGGACCCGATTATGCCGCACCGCTGACGATGCAGTATCTCAACAACCGCAAGCTGTCGATCTACGGCGGCTCGAACGAGATCCAGCGGACGATCATCGCCAAGACGCTGCTCCAGACCTGAGGGGTCCGCCATGGAATTTTCCCATACCGACGAACGCCGGATGCTGCAGGACAGTCTGCGCCGATACCTTGCTGACCATTTTGCCCCGGGACAGCGCAAGGCGATTCTGTCCGAACCCGCGGGATACTCGAAAAAGCTCTGGTCCGGTCTGGCGGAACTGGGCGTGATCGGGGCGCTCTTTTCCGAAGCCAATGGCGGCTTTGGCGGTAGCGGCTTCGATCTCATGGTCGTCTTCGAGGAGATGGGTCGCGCAGGTGCGATCGACCCACTGGTCGAGACGGCCATCATGGGCGGTGGCTTGATCGCCGAATTGGGCAGTGACGCTCAGAAACAGAAGCTGGAGGAAATCATTGCCGGCGAACTGCAGGTGGCTTTCGCGGGCCTGGAGCCCGGGGGGCGCTATGACCTCGACCAAGTCGCCACCCGCGCCGAACCCGATGGCGACGGCGGCGTGGTCCTGACCGGCGCCAAGTCAGTGGTCGCCAATGCACCCTCTGCCGATCTGCTTCTTGTCGCAGCGCGCGCAACTGACGGGCACGAGCGACAAGGGATCCGCGTCTATCTGGTCGCCCCGGATGCGCCCGGTGTGACGATGCGAGACTATGACCTGACGGGAGGCGGCCGCGCCGCCGAGATCACGCTCGAACGCGCCCCGGCCGAACGGTTGGGCGATGACGTTCCGGCCTGGCCGGCGATCGAGCGGTGCGCGGCCCACGCGACAGCCGCGATCTGCGCCGAGGCGCTGGGTCTGATGGAAAGCGCGATCGACCTCACCCTCGATTACATGCGCACCCGCAAGCAGTTCGGCCAGCCGATCGGGAAATTCCAGGCACTGCAGCATCGCATCGCGGATGTGGTGATCGAGCGTGAGCAAGCGCGCTCGGCGGTGATCAATCTGGCCGGAAATCTGCATCGCGACCCCGAGCTGCGCGAGTTGCACGTCAGCGCGGCAAAGAATCTGATAGGTCGCGTCGCGCGGCTGGTCGCCGAAGAAACGATCCAGATCCACGGCGGCATCGCAATGACCCAGGAATACGAGCTTGCTCATATCGCCAAGCGGCTCGTCATGATCGACCACCGCTTCGGCGACGCCGAGCATCACCTCGAACGGTTCATGCGCCTGTCGCGGGGCGCCGCATGACCGAGCCGGGCGTGATCCGCGACGAGACGGGCGCCCAGCGGTTGATCGGCTATGTCAACGATGTCAGTGACCCCAGCCATGCGCGGTGCTGGCTCGAAGCCGACGAACGCCACCTGAACCGTATCGGCGTGATCCATGGCGGCATCATTGCAACGCTTCTCGACAATGTCAGCGGCATCACCGCCAGCCTGACGGTCGATCCGAGTGGACGAAAGCCCTTCGTGACGCTGGCAATCACCACGAATTATCTCGCGCCGGGTCGTGCCGGCCGGGTCGAGCCCAGGGGACGCGTCACGGGTGGCAGCCGCAAGTCAATTTTCGTCGACGCCGAGCTCAAGCACGCGGACGGCACCCTGATCGCGACGTCGAGCGGCGTCTTCAAGCAGGCCCCGGGTCAGGATTGAGAACATGCCCCTCACGCGCATTCACCAACTGATCGAGGGGCACGCCGAACAACGGCCGAATGCGCGGATGGCGCGCGATCACGATGGCCGCGACGTCACATGGGGAGAACTGCACGAGGCGGCATGTGACCTGTCAGCGGAACTGCGCGCGCGGGGCGTTCGCCCCGGTGATCGCGTGCTGATCGTTGCCGAGAATTCGGTATCGCTCGCGGCCCTTCTTTTCGCAACCAGCCGGCTCGACGCCTGGGCCGTCCTGGTCAATGCTCGCGCCGCCGGGCCCGAGCTTGAGCGCATCACGGCTGATGCAGGCCCGCGCGTGACGGCTTACACGACCGGCGCATCGTCCGATGCGGTCGCCCATGCCAAAGCCGCTGGCGCCACCCAGCTCGCCCTCCCCCGGAACGGCCCCCTCGATGCGGTTGCG
>ERZ869909.2438-NODE-2438-length-12359-cov-4.260788_pt1 | contig 12359 bp, 13 predicted proteins | sample MGYA00520892_ERZ869909 | MGnify/ENA primary metagenome ERZ869909 (study PRJEB32215, sample SAMEA104723947) | bioreactor metagenome | biome: bioreactor; feature: anaerobic bioreactor; material: water | place: China | collected 2015-03-12 ... | reverse complement strand
ATTTACGCCTGCCCGGCGAGGACGGTCTCAGCCTGCTGCGCTACCTGCGCGAGAAACATGCCCTGGGGGTGGTGATGCTGATCGTCGGGCCATGCTTGATCCTGTGGGGATTGATTTGTCTGATGGCTTATGTTCGTCATGCCTGGCGCACGGCCTCGGGTTTTCGTCGGCGTCTGGCGTGGCAGGCCACCGGTGTGCTTGGCCTGTATATGGCGAACTTCGTCGCGGCAGGCAGCTTCGTCTATGCGGCGTATGTGATCGAGAGTTGGTATTTTCTCTCAATCACGAACTCCGGGGATGTACCGCTGGAGGGAGTGCGTGTCGAGGGAGGTGGCGTCAGTGTGAGTTTCGGAGACATCGCAATGGGCGAGACCGTCAAGCGATCCTTTCTGATTCGTGACTATGGCGAACTCGTGCTTACGGCAAGGCGCGGCGAAGAGCGGATCGAGCCCGTCATCAATGGCTATCTGATCCCGGACTTGGGAGTCGACCAAGCCGTCACGGTCGATGCGACGGGCGGAGTCAGTGTGCAGCGACGATTTGCAGGTTGATTGTCCGGGGCGACACGGCAGACGCGCGAGTCCCGCTCCGCCCCGGACGCCCCCAAGCGGCCCGATCCGGTCCCCTCTCAGTCAACAAACAAGCCCGCATCCACTGGACGCGGGCCTTGTAAGCTCCCCGACCGGAACCCTTTCGAAGGGGCAGATCATTGATCTAGAACACCGGAGATGCGGCCGGGGGATGTGGTGGTCATGGACAACAATCTCTCAAGCCACAAGAGCCCGAGGACGCGTGAGTTGATCGAGGGCGCCGGGGCGGAACTGGTCTTCCTGCCGCCGTACATCACGGACCTGAACGCGATCGAGATGGTCTTTTCGAAGGTGAAGCAACTGCTGCGGAGCCTGGCGTGCCGCACACGGGATCAGCTCTGGCGATCGATGCAACGCGTGCTCGACGCCGTGACACCCAGTGATGCCACCAACTGCTTCAACCACTGCGGATACACGCTACACAATGGGTGAGGATGCTCTAGGAGTACCGACGCTGGAACGCCGTGGAACGATGCATCGGCTTGCTGAAGAAACGCTGTCTCCTGCAACCAGATATGAATCTGGCCGTGCCAAACGCTGTCCTCAACTCTGCGCCCCGCCCGGATGAACAGAGCCCGAAACCGATTCAATCCTTCATCGATTGGATATCATGCTCGGTGCTTGGAACATGGGCAACATGATCGAAAGGGCGACAAAGCACACGATCGCTCCCATCAGGAGAAGCATGGCCGGTTCGATGAAGCGCATCACCGCCGCAACCGACCGATTGTATCGCTCTTCCATGAAATCCGTGAGGCGAGCCATCGCGGGTCCGAGGTTCCCCGCATGGTCACCCGTATCGATAATGTGGGCGACTGACTCATCGATGAACGGCGCATCGAACAGCGGCGGAGCAAACCGCTCTCCGACTCGCACTTGCTCCTCGACCTCGTCCCACAACTCCTGATACCTCGGGCTTGGCACGACCTCCCGCACGACTCGTATCGACTCAATGAGAGGAACATCGGCGTTGAGCAGAAGCGCGAGTGTCCGGAACGAACGGCTCTGATGCAGGGCGTTGACGAGTTGAGCGATCCCGGGGATCGATGTCGCGAGATGATCCATCTGGCGCCGGCCCGGATCCGAGCGCAGCCAGATCACGGCACCGAATGCGATGGTGATCAGGGCTCCGGAGTAGTAGAACCAGTTCCCGGTGACACTAGCGCTCAGATTCATCAGCATGCGTGTGGGAAGCGGCAGCGTCCCGCCCATGGTGTCGAACACATGCGCAAACTTCGGGATCACGAACGCCAGCAGAAATCCGAGAACAGAAAGACAAAGGGTGAGCATGAATACCGGGTAGGCCATCGCGGTGCGGAAGCGTCGCACGATCTGCAGATCCCTGGCGAGGTACACGGATGCCTGCTCCAGCACTTCGCCGAGGGTTCCGGTCAGCTCGCTCGCCTTGACCATCGCAATCACGGATCGAGGAACCCACTTCGAATGGAGCGAAAATGCGTCCGAGAGCGATGATCCCTCGCGGAGGTTCCTGCTTACATCCACAAGGAACGCCTTGACGCGCGGATCATTGGATTGGCGTGCCAGACAATCAAAGCTCTCCGTCAGGCCGACACCGGACTCGACCATCGTGGCGAGTTGCCAGACAAGATCCGCGAGTTGTGAGCGCGTGACACCGGGACGGGCCGATACACCGTCCGAGTATCGTGCGGACAATTGCACAACGAACAGCCCCTGCTGAACGAGCATTTTTCCCGCATGCCCGCGGCTGTTCGCCTGTATATTTCCCGTGACGAGATCACCGTTCTCATTGCGCGCCTGGTAGGAATATGTACGCTGTGCACTCATGATCCGCCTTCGCATTTCTATGCGGCCTCGGGCCGCGGAGCTTCCGATCCGATGGTCGATGCGGTTCCGAACGAAACGATCTCAAGCAGGCCTGCAAAGCTGATCTGGCCACTCACGACCTTGTCCATCCCATCTTCTACAAGGCCTTTCCCGTGAACGCGCTGATCCTTCCCGCCCGCGAGTGCTCCGCCGACTATGGATGTGAGCATGGACTCGTCGTACATCACCAGATCAAACACACCGATGCGCCCGATCGTGCCCTGATTGGCGCAAGCCGGGCATCCCTGTTTGACAAAGGATCTTGCGACACAATGATCTGGGCCTCGTATCTCCGTGATGAAGCGCTGCTGCTCGATTGTCAGCGGCTCCGGGCGTGCGCACTGAGCGCACAGCCGGCGCACGAGACGCTGTGCGAGCACCGCCCTCAGGGATGCCGCGACGAGGTAGGGCTCGACACCCATGTTCACCAGACGCGGCACCGCGGTGGAAGCACTGTTCGTGTGAAGCGTCGATAGAACAAGATGACCGGTCACTGCCGCCTCTGTAGCGAGCTGGGCAGTCTCGGTGTCCCGGATCTCCCCCACCATGATGACATCAGGATCCTGACGAAGCATTGATCGGAGTGCGCGTGCGAAGGTGAATCCCGCTCTTGGATGTACCTGGAACTGGTTGACACCGGGAATAACGCGCTCGACGGGATCCTCGATGGTGCTGACATTGCGCTTGTCCGTGATAATCTCTGCGAGCGCACCGTAAAGGGTGTTTGACTTCCCGCTCCCAGTGGGCCCCGTTACAAGCACAATACCGTTTGGCTCCCTTATCGCGGCACGGAAGCGCTCTAACAGCTTGCCGGACATGCCGGTGAGATCCAGCGATCGCAGCCCACCCTGTCGATCGAATATCCGTATGACGACCTTCTCGCCATGCTTCGTAGCCATCGTCGAGACGCGGAGATCCACGGATCGATCTGAGAGCGTGATGGTCAAGCCGCCATCCTGCGGGAGCCTGCGTTGGGAGATGTCCATCCCCGCAAGAATTTTGATCCGACTCACAACCCCGGGCAACAGCCGGATGGGAGGACGGATGCGCGTGACGAGTTCACCATCCACTCGGTAGCGAACTCGAAAGGTAGCTCTCTCGGGCTCGATGTGAATATCGCTCGCCATGGCCTGGACAGCGGATTTGATGGTGAACGCGACGAGTTTGACGATCGGTGATTCTGAGGCTGTTGCTTCGAGTTCGGGATCCTCTTCGGGCTCGTTGTCTACGACCTGGAGTTCATCAGCATCGATCCCCTTGATGATGTCGTCGAGAGCACACATGCCCGGGGTGTGGATCGCTCCCTGCGCGGTCGCACCCGAGGAATAGATTGCATCCCGTGTCTCACGAATGTTCGATGATGTCGCCGCAATGACACACACTTCGAGCCCGCTGAGTCGCGAGATATCATCGATGAGACAGACATCGACAAAGTCTTCAACCGCGATGGTGAGAATGCCGTCGACGGTGAAGATCGGGAGGAGGTTGTGACGCTCGATGAAATCGAGAGGAAGACAATCGAGACAATCACGGGATACTTGATCGGGGCTAAGCGTCATGAAGGGACACATCACCTGCTCCGCGACCAATCGCACGATATCCGATTCGGTCACGCATCCCATCTCCACAAGGTATGCCCCAAGCCGTTCCGAACCACCGGCGCTTCTCTGACGCTCGAGCGCCTCGCGCAGTTGAGGCCGTGTGATCAATCCTGCCTGAATGAGCGCCTCCCCGAGCCTCTCGCGTACGGCCGAACGAGCAGCAGGCTCACGAGAGATCGGATCGATCGGCGTCATGGTGATTCCGGGCGGAGTTCCCACTCCACGCCGCCTCTCGCCACGATAATCAGGTTTCGGCTGATCTTCCGCACGGCATAGCCGTCGATGGATTGTCCCTCGCGCACGAGCATGCCGTCGATGATGGCTCGAGGATTCTCCGCCAGCATGATTCCGCCGATGCGGAACTTTGGAGGCGCTGGGGCTTCGGCGTGCAACGATGCCGCCTCGGAATGCCGGGGTACCGAACGGAGGAAGGGATTTCGAGCGATTCCCGAAGGCCAGTTGGTGGTCGGCGGAGCCGTGTACCAAATGACGGTGGAGTCGAACGCCGCGGTATCGTCGCACTTCTGCTCTGCTCCGCGTGCCGCAGCGGGAGAGATACGCATTAACGCGACGACCGCAAGCACGGCAATCAGGGTGCTCAGGATCATCATCTGGCGCGGCTGCTCACGAAACAGACACCGGATCGAGTAGGCAGTCATCGCTTGACCATCCCTTCCGGACCACTTTCTCGAGTGGAAGCTCTCGCATATGTGCTCAGCTGGAGGGACACCTGGAGACGGTTTGCACCGAGCTCCGGACGAAACCGGAGCGAAAGTCGCTCGACCCTCGTGACCCGAGGATACGAACCAAGCATCTCGATCAGGTGGTAGACGCCCTCCAGTGATCCATAGCAGGTCAGAGTTACGGGTATACGCAAATACGATCCGGCTGGCTGGACCGAGCTGACCCCCCATGTCCGATCGGACAAGCCCAGCGAATCGGTATGACGCTGCAGATCGGAGAGAATCTCCGCCACGCCGGTTGTCTCCGGGATCGCCTTCTGCTGCGATTGGACGATCTCTCGCAGTCGTTCCACTCCATCGGACAACTCCACGATCGGGACACCCTGCGCCTGCTTGCTCACCAATCTATTGTATGCAAATACCAAAGAATCACACTGGAGTGCCGCGCCGCGGTGGAGGTACCACGCAGGCACGACCAGCGCCACCGAGATCAAGGCGCGAGCTGCGATGGCCCGGATCATGGCACACCCACTTCCGAGACTGTGCTGCGAGGTTCGCCCATGTCGGCGGCGATAACAAAACCTCGTGCCGAACTCTTCCCGCCGTGGGCATCGGCGGGCTCCATCTTCACCCGTCTCAAATACGGACTTTCGCTCAATGCCCCGACATAGGCGAGGATCGTGCTCTCATTTTGCGCGTGGCCGAGAATCCGTATCGCTACCCCTGCATCGCCCGGGACAGCCCTCCGCCCATCCCGAGACATCACCACAAGTTCATCGAAAACGATGCCGTCGGAAGCAAGCTCGGTCAGGCATCCTATAACGGCGGCCACGGGGAGTGTGTCGCGGAGATGTTCAGCACTGCGAACTCGTGAGGCGAGGGCGTTGTATTCCAGCGCGAGCCGTTTGTGCTCGGTCGCCTCAGAAATCAACTGCTCGATCGCGAATTCGGCTTGGCGAGCCCGAGCGAGCAAGACATGGCGATGACACACCGACATCGCGAACAACCCGGCACACAGAATTGTGATCGCCCAAGAAATCCGTGCCCATGGAGCGGCACGAAGCCATCGTTCACGCTCGACAGAGGATGTGTCCGGGAGCAGGGAGAACCTCTTCATGCCAGCACCTCACTCGCCTCGACCGGACAGTCGTACAGAGCAAGCCCCAGCGCGATGGTCCAAGATGCACAATCCAATTCGCCCCCTGCCGACACGAGGAGTTCCCGGTGAGCGGGCGCCATCGCCTCTTCGACGAGACGCAGCTCCAGATCCGAATTTGTTGCCCGCATGGCCTCCAGTAGTGATCTCTCGGAGGATCCGGCGCCAACAACGCATGCAAAGGATGGCATGAACGCTCCCGACCGCATTTCTCCGAGATATCGAGCACTCGCGTTGATCGCGTGCATGAGCTGCCGCGCCGTCTGCTCAAGAGACCGTCCGTTCTCTGCAACCAATGAGTGCGCGATCCGGTGAACCAGACGAGGCGCTCCTGCGTAGGCCGCAACAATGATCGGTGATTTCGGATCAAGATGCACGATCAGGCAGGCGCTATCCGATCCCCCGCTCACCTCGTGCGATGTGATACTCCGTGCGAGCGCCCCCGCGACCGTATCGACGGCATTCACATTCAGATTCGCGTCGGCATAGCAGGAGACATACTCTCGCAGTCTGCCCTCCGCCGCCGTTACGACGATCAGTTCGTGCCTGCGTCTTCCCCCGTGATAGAGATTTCCCACCATGTAGTAATCAACACAGTACTCGTCAGGATCGTCGTCAATCTCGTTGGTGATCTGCCAATAGATCGCTTTTGCGATCTCGACCTCCGGCATCGGCGCCACGAACATTCTTCGGTACACAACGAACTCGGGCGGCGCTCCCAAAACAATGCTTCGGCCCACGAACGGAGCGCCTCTAACGGCGCTCAGGAGCGAGGCGGAGTCCGGATAACAGCACTGCTCTCCGGTGCCGTCGGCATCGGAGATGGAGAAAGAAGCCGTGCAGGCATGCACGCTCCTTGCCCTATCACGCTGGAGTTGCACCATCCAGACTGCCCCATTCGATACGAAGCACCCGATGGAACTGGCTCGTGCATGCAGGCAGGATCGGAACATCCCCGACTCGCTTTCGGAGCACGCCTCGGCACCGTACCACGGCGACCGAGGCACACGCGTGTATCCAGCAGTTCATCATCGGGGGGGCGGACCGTATACTTGATTGGTTATGACACAACTCGTTTAAAAGGGGCACGGCCACAAGGTACATGACACGAATCTATGCATATGGTGCCCCAATTGAGGGGGGCCTGTTTGGGGGATTACGGCCTTAAACTGATATCCCCCGTCGATGCATCGATCTCCAGTGCTTGCATTGCTTCCCCGCTGCGCACCACAATGGTCGGATGCAAACCTTGACCAAGAACACCAAAAGGCGTGAACGCCAACTTACCCTCATCGATTCCATGCAATTCCAGCGTCACCCCCTTCAAAGCAACGGCGTATTCCGACCCGAACCGTACAATGTACGGCTTCCCTGTCTGCGGACGAGCAATGGGAATGCCCGGCTCGCTCGATCTCTCTATAAAATAGCCGTTTCCGTCGTCGTCGAACACGACAGCACATGTTTCCCCGGAGCGCCCGATCGAGGCGCTCTGAGCAAACTCGATATCCGCAACGATCATGCGAACGGCGTTCCGCAGACGGTCTTTCTCAACCCCCTTTGAGTGCGGAATTGCGACGAGTGCGATAATCGTGAGGAGGAGCACAACGATTATCAACTCGATCAATGTAAAAGCACGCAAAGGAGATGATTCTCGGGGCTGAACAGTTGTTGTATTGCTCATGATGGCATGAGTATCGGCCCGGAATCAAGATTTATTGATTCGGACGATGGCCGCGACCGATTATCACAGCATGCGGAACTTTTCGATGGGATCGCCTCCGTTATCACGCCGGGCACGGGGGCGCAGCTTGCGCTCCGGCGTGACCTTGCTCGAGAGCGTGCTCGCCGCGATGGTTCTCTCCATTGGCGGACTCGGCATCATTATCACCGCGACCGCGAGCATGTCGAATCTCAAGTACGCCCAGTCTCGCTCCTGCGGCCTCCGCCTCGCAGAGCACCTGATGGACGAAATCATTGCGGCCCCGCCGGAGGGGAGCGGGCCCCAGCGTTCTCAGTGGGGCATCAAGGACTATGACGGCCTGAGCGAGGAACCCGGTGGATTGGTCGACGCCATCGGCCATCCATGCATGCCCGAGCAGCAAGTCTTTCGCCGAAGAGTCGCCATCAATTCGGCACTGATCGAGCTGCCGGGGCTCGCAGCCGCCCCCCTCAACGCCAACGAGATCGTGATCACCGTAACCTCCCCCGGCGGAGAAGAATGGCGGCTACGCCGGCTGGTCCCGGATCCGGTGGTGCCATGATGACGGCTCGCAGATCGACATGGAAGCCCGCCCTCACGCTCATCGAGACTCTCCTCGGCATCGTGATGGCCTCACTGATCGGCCTCGCCGCCACACTCATGCTCTCCACCATCGCGAACGCGACCTCTGAGCAGTCCGATACCCGACGCGCCAATCTGCGCTCGCAGATCTTCACCGAACGATTCAGCCCCTATATCCGTGGATCGCGCACCATACTATTGGCCGTGGAACATGGGGTGTTGTTATGGGTGCATGATCCGAACGGCAACGGATTGCCCGAGTTGTCTGAGCTTTGCATGATCGAATGGCATGCCGACCTGGAGAGGGTCGTCGTCCGCACCGCGGCAGCTGCGGATGTTGACGAGGATCTCGTTTTTGAGCTCGACAGCCACTTCGTGGACGCTGCGGCCATCCTCGCGGCCGTCTCTGAGCCGGTCATCCTCATGCAGAATGTGCTCTCGTTCGAGGTCGCGCACGATGGCGCGACCCCGCAATCGGCACGCACGGTTCGCATCCGCGTCAGCATCGACTGTGAGGGTGGCCCTCAATCCACAACCATCATTGCCACGCCGAGAGTCCCCTTATGAACACGATGCCTTACAGTGCACGCAAGCATCGGCCGATCCGCTCCCGGCGCGCGGCCGCACTGCTTGTCGTCCTGATCGTGCTGGGAGTCTGCATGATGGGCGCGCTCACCCTGCTCGCGAGCGCCGAGAATTCGGTCGGCATTTCGCTTGTCGCCCACGATCAGATCAGATCACGCCAGGTCGCGGAGTCCGGCATCGCCCTCACCCTGTCGCACCTCAAACGATCGCCGGGATGGCGGAGTGCAATGACACCCGGTGTTTGGGTGGACACTCAGCCGCTCCTCGATGGAGTCATCACAATTCATGCCGAATACACACCCGTAGGACCATCGTCTGTCAATGATCACAGCTTTGAGAACGAGACCGCCGCTCTCGCTACTCCGCTTCTCAATCCACCAATGTCGGGCGTGATCGGCGGATGGACCGTCGAACGGACAGCACTCGTGCAGACCGGAGCGACCGTGCCGAGGATCGGCACCAGGGCGAACGCCGAGGCGACGGATGGGGTCAACCACGGGTTCATCTCGTTCAGCGCAGCGGTCACCGGATCGGCCATGTTCCGCCAGAATCTCGGAATGGAGGCGCAGCCGAACCACGCTTACGAGGTGATCGTCGACATCGCCACCTCCGGCATCCCCCCTCTGAGTTCAAACTACGGCTTCCGCATCTATGCCGGTGCATCGCTTCTGGCCTCGACGGCGGAAGCGCTGTCGCTTATCGATGGACTCACCCAAGAAGCGATCGAGCAGGCGGCGCAGGACCTCCTGGAGCAGTCATCGGAACCGGCGGTCTTGATCACACGGCTCCTGGGGCATGACAGTTACGAACACACCCTCCGATTTCTGACCGACGATGCCCCTCCGGCGGGCGAACTCCGCATCGAGCTCTACGCAGAGTCACTGGGAATTCTCTCGACTGTCTCGTTCGACAATGTGCGCCTCATAGTCCAGCCACTCCATCCCCTCCAACTCACCGCCGAGGGGCGAGCCGGAATCGGCCGGTCCGCCATCACTGTCGACATCACGGAGGGGCTCTCGGGCACTCCGGTACTCATCTCATGGAGAGAGCAATAACAAGACCGAGCCTCGCCGCTTGGTATGAGGAGGATTCGAAATATGGTCGCCAGCAAATCAAAACCATCGTCTCCCGATCATCCTCCGATGTTCTCCAACAAGACCGTTCTCCTCGCCGACGACAGCGACTCACTCTGCAAGGTACTCACGCCACGGCTGGAATCGCTTGGTCTTCATGTCGTCAAGAGCCATGATGCGGCTCATGCACTCTTCCTGATCCACAAGCACATGCCCGACTTCGCAATCTTGGACATTGTCATGCCTGGGGGAAACGGCATCGCCGTCCTTGAGATGCTCCGCACCGACCCGCGGTTCGCCAGACTGCCCGTCGCCATCCTGACGGGCATGAATGATGATCGGAACAGGATTAGAACTGAAGTGCTCAGAGCGCACTACATCATCAAGTGTCCGACGGTCTGGGAATCGCTGCGGAAATGGTTCGAGGAGTGTGCTGGAGAAATGATCACTTCGGCATAACGGGTAATCGATCGCAATGGATCGCACATGGGGCGCTCGATGTTGGCTACCACGAACACAACCGCCCGAATCTCACCTCCCGCCGCCGTAGACGGGAGTGTATCGACACGGCTCGACCGGGATGAAAATCTCTGTCTGCGAGAACTCCCGCCCCGACGCATGGAACACCGATTCTGGAAGCTTCTGTGCTGCATGATCGCAGCACAGGCCTCCGCGGCATTGGTTGTTCTTGTCGTGCTCCAACTCCCATGGCGCACCGGACACCGGCACGACCCGATGCATTCCTTCGCGCAGTCGCTGCAATCAACGCTCCAAGACACTCAGAACCTTCGCGTCAATCCTGCGGCACGGCGAGCTCTCATGCACGCAACCGGCACCGATGCGATCGTCTATGCCGCGATCGTCGACGCTCGCGGCGATGTTCTCCTCGAGAGCGGAGCCACACCGATCGCGCATGATGCCCTGAGGGCTCTCGCTCGTCATAGACCAAATCACGGCTCGTCTCTTCGCATCGGGCTGCTCCCGAGCAGGAATCAACAGATCATACGGGCGCCTCTCGCCGAAGAATTCGAGACAGGATCGGAACTCATCCTCGTTGCGGAGGAACTGGCCGCGCAGCGCAGCGTGCAGGATGGCTTTGTCGCGATCGTGTGCGGTGTGTTTCTGGCTCTCATTGTCCCGTTTCCGTTCGCGTGCAGACGCTTCCGCCAGTGGACCCGCGGACTGCACGATGTTCATGCCGGAGTACGCTGCCTCGCTCTTGACAAGCCGCTCAAGCCGGTCGTGATCAAGGGAGACAGCGAGGCCGCGTATCTCGCGATCGCATTCAACGATATGGCCAGCCGCTTGATCGCCGGCAAGAACGAACTAATCGACACAAACCGTCGGCTCGAGATGCGAGTGGCGGAGCGGACCGAGGAGCTCCACATCGCGAACGAAAAACTCGAGAAGCAAAACTGCAAACTGGAGGAGTTGACAGAGACCGCTCTCCGATTTACCGACGATGTTGCACATGATTTCCGCACGCCATTGGCGGTCGTTATGGAGTTTGCCTCCATTATGTCCGACGGCATCGGGGGCACCGTCACCGAAGAGCACGAGCAGTTCCTCCGCCACATCATCCACGCGACATCCGACCTCTCCCGACTCGTTGACGACTACCTCGACAGCAGCAAGCTCCGCGCCAGGACACTCCGTGTCGATCGGCGCCCACACACAGTCGACGAAATACTCGATGCGATCTGGCCGACTCTGCAGAGCCGAGCGGAATGTCGGGGAATCACGCTCGCCAGGGATGTCCCACCCGGGATCCCGAGAGTGTTCGTCGATGCACAGATGATCGATCGAGCCATCATGAATCTCGCCGCGAACGCCATCAAATTCTCACCAGAGGGATGCGCTGTCCTGCTCGGCGCGAGCTCTGATTCAGGCATGGTGACGATCTCTGTAAAGGATCAGGGGCCCGGGATGAGCGAAGCGGAATGCGAGCAACTCTTCGCACGATTCCGACAAGGGAGCGAGGGACGCCGGCCGGACATGAAGGGCTTTGGACTCGGTCTGAGCATCGCTCAAGAGATGGTTCGGATCAATCTCGGCAGCATCACGGTCTCGAGCCGGCCGCGCCAAGGCAGCACATTCTCATTCACACTGCCTTCCGATCGCACGGAAACGATCGTCGCGATGTTCATGGATCGAGTTCTGGAACGAGCCGACCAACGCCCGATCGGCTTCTTTCGAGTCCGACCGACTTCCCCCGAGATCTCGCTCGACAGCATCATGGATTGGCTCGCCGCGACCCTCTACACGGAAGATGTTCAGATACGCGGACAAGACGAGGATGAAGTCCTTCTCCTCGGCGCAACAACGAATGCGGCACGCTGGCGAGATCGCCTGTACGCCGAGGCCGCCAGCTACCGCTCCGGCGCCGGGCATCCGTTCGCGGGAACCCTTGAATTCAGCGATCCGATAACGCTCGATCACGATCGCGTTCTCGAAGCCGTCGTGGCAAGGATCGGGACAAGATCACCATCATGAAGCAGGAGACCGATTATGGGTAAGCAACACACGATACTGATTGCGGACGATG
>ERZ869909.2437-NODE-2437-length-12359-cov-32.553737_pt1 | contig 12359 bp, 12 predicted proteins | sample MGYA00520892_ERZ869909 | MGnify/ENA primary metagenome ERZ869909 (study PRJEB32215, sample SAMEA104723947) | bioreactor metagenome | biome: bioreactor; feature: anaerobic bioreactor; material: water | place: China | collected 2015-03-12 ... | reverse complement strand
TTGCGGCACGCACTCTAGAGCACGTTTAAGCGTCTGTGAATTACTCATGCATCGAAAGCTGCGCATTCATCGCATCGCCGATCGTGTGTCGCGTTTCGAGACAATCGACGCGCGCGATCGGATGGAGCGCATCGCGCGAAGCGTGACGCATCGATGAGCGAGTGCGCAAAAGACCTTGAAGCAAAGGCATAACTGAGCGCGTCTGAGAATGCGCGCGCACCGCGCTGAGCTCATTCGAGCGGCGCATCGCCTCGAGCGCCGACGACATGCAGCACGATCTTGCGGGCATGGGGTGCGACGCGATGCTCGAAAAGATAGAGGCCTTGCCACGTGCCGAGCATGAGACGGCCGCTCGAGATCGGGATCGTGATCGACGTCTGGGTGAGCGCGCTCTTCACGTGCGCGGGCATGTCGTCGGGCCCTTCGAGCGTGTGCACGTAAAGCGGATCGCCTTCGGGAACGAGGCGGCGGAAGAAGGCGGCGAGGTCGCGCTGGACGTCGGGGTCGGCATTCTCCTGGATGACGAGAGAGGCCGAGGTGTGCCGGCAAAAGGCCGTGAGCTGGCCGAGCATGATCCCCGACGTCTCCACGAAAGCCTGCGTCTCCCGCGTGATTTCGTAGAGGGCTTGCCCCCGTGTGGAGAGCGTGATCTCGGATTGAGCCTGATGCATCTGCGTTTCTCCGTCCCTGGTCTTGCCGCGTATCGAGGGGCACAAACACCCCATGCGTTCTGCCGAAAGCCGGCCTATATAAGAAGAATGAGCAGAGCCTTCGTCAAAGAACAGGATGGATCGGATGCGTTCGAGGAGCTTCCCGAGCGCCTGATCTCGTCGCATCCGAACCTCGTCACCGAGCAGGGTCTCGCAACGATCGAGGAAGAGCTCGCCCGTGCCGAGCAGGCGTATGCGGCAGCACAAGCTGCTGCCGATCGCGCGGCGCTCGCGGCGGCGGGGCGCGACGTGCGCTATTGGACCCAGCGGCGTGCGTCGGCCGAGCTGGTGCCCCCGCCGACGGATAAGAGCGAGGTGCGCTTCGGCTCGCGCGTGACGCTTCTGCGCGAGGATGGTCGCCGGCAGTCGTACCGGATCGTGGGCGAGGACGAGGCCGATCCGGCCCGGGGCACGCTCTCTTATGTGTCGCCGCTCGCCCGCGGGCTCATCGGCAAGGGAGTGGGAGACACGGCGCGCATCGGCCCCGGCGAGGTGGAGATCGTCGCGATAGACTGAGGGTGTCTCCGCGCTTGCCCGACGCCCCATCCCCGATCTACGTTTCAAGCGCGCTTCGAACCGCGGGGCGCGCAGGTGGGGACTTCCAGACCGGGCTTGAGAGGGCTTGAGGCTTGAAACGGATCGGTCCATGGCTGGTCGCTCTGATCTCGCTGTCGCTTGCCGGGTTGGCGCGCGGCGAGACCGGCCCGACCAACTCGAACCCCGGGCTGGTCGAGGTGAAAGTCGGCATCAACACCCTGAGCAAGGCCGACCGCGCCACGCTTTGGCGCCGCGTGGACGAGTACGCCACCGTCGACGCCATCCAGGAATTCTGCGGCCGTAAGCTCAATCTTCAGCGCCGCACCTGGGCCGCCGTGGCACCCTGCGTCGAGGTCACCTCGCTGCGCCGCGTCGCGGCCGCGTTCCGCTCCAAGAAGGCCCAATACCTCAAGGGCTGGGAAGAATCTCACGGCGAGCCGGAGAAGAAAAAGGCGCTGTGCGATTCGATGCAGCCGCGCCTCGCGGAATACGCGAAGATCCTCGACGCTCACATCGCCGAAGCGAGAACGATGTGCAGCGTATGCATTTTCTGCTGACGGGCGCAGGCGAGGGACGGGACGTCCCTAGGGAAGGCGCGCCCATATCGCGCCACATTGGTTCCACGGATTTTCGGTAAACCAAGCAAAGCTCGGTGACTCGCCGGGCCCGCCCACGCCTGATCCGAGGACTTTCTCCCCATGTCGCCGAAGACGCTCGCCCTCTCCGTTCTCCTTGCATTCGCGCTTGTCGTGGGCGCCGTTCGCGACGGTTACGCCGCCTCCGCCCGCGCGATCGACGCCGATGTCGATGCCGCGCTGAGCCGCTTCTACCGCACGGTCGGTGGCGCCCGCGAGCTGGTCCAGGACGCCGCGGGCGTGCTCGTCTTTCCCTCCGTCATCAAGGCGGGCATCGGGTTCGGCGGGGAATACGGCGAGGGCGCTCTGCTCCGCCACGGTCATACGGACGACTACTACAACCTGGTCTCCGCTTCGGTCGGATTTCAGCTCGGCGTGCAGGCGCGCACCGTCATCATTCTCTTCATGACCGAAGAAGCGCTGTGGGACTTCCGCCGCAAGCACGGCTGGAAGGTCGGCGTCGATGGATCGGTGACGCTCGTCACGGTCGGTGTCGGCGGCTCGATCGACACCAATCAGATCAGGCGGCCCGTGATCGGTTTCATCCTCGATCAAAAAGGCCTGATGTACAACCTGACCCTCGAAGGCTCCAAGATCTCGCGCATCGACCGTTGAGGCCTCGTTCGTCGAGAGCTTGAGAACGGCCGGGACGGCAGGTCACGCCGCCGCGGTGGAGCGCGCCGTCTGACGGACGGTGCCCGGCTCCGCTCCGTCGTCTGTCGCTGCGGGCGGGCCCGTATCGACGGTGGCATCGTACACGCGCACACACCCGCGGCCGTCGCGCTTCGCACGGTAAAGAGCGAGGTCGGCCTGCACCAGCACGGCGCCGATATCGGTCTTTGTGGGAATCTCCACCACGGCCGCCCCGATGCTGACGCTGATCGGAACGATGTGCTTCTCGAACCGCACGGGGACCATCAGAACCTTGGCGATGCGCTCGCCCAGGCTCGCCACGTCGTCGGCGTGTGCGAGCGGCGCCGCGAGAAGCGCGAATTCGTCGCCGCCGACGCGCGCTGCGATGGCGAGGGCATCGCCGAGGCCCTGAAGCCGCGATGCGATCGCCTGCAGGACGACATCGCCCGCGGCGTGTCCCAGCGTATCGTTCACCGTTTTGAAGTAGTCGCAGTCGATCAGCATCACCGCGCGCGTGCTGGGAGCCTCGGCCGTGCCGTGCAGGGCCTCGCCGAGCACACTCATGAACCAGCCTCGGTTGGCGAGGCCTGTCGCCATGTCGTGGCGCGCCGCATAGACGGCGGCCGCCTCGCTCTCCGCCAGCTGGCGCGTCAGGCGCCGCATCGTCATGGCGCCGGCCAGCGTGAGCAGCAGCACGACGGCAAGGGAGAGGCCGATTGCGGGCGCGGCGGCCCAAAGCACCGCATGTCCGGGCCTGCTGAGCTCCCACGAGAGATAGGTCACGACGTTTCCGTCCGCGTCGCGCACCGCATGTGTATGAGCACCGGTGTTCCGGGCGTGCGTCTCGTCGACGTGTTCGATGTCGCCGATGTCGGCGAGCATCTCCACCTTGTCGAGGGTGGCTTCGGTCAGATGCTGGACGCCCACGAGAAGCGTCGGCGCGATGGGAGCATCGTGCGCGGCGCTCTCAGGCGCGAACGGCGTCACCGTCACCATGGCGGGGCGGCCGTCGGCGAGCGCCATGTCGGTGACGTAGATGCCGTCGTTCACGCCGTCCAGAACCCGGTCGCCGAAGCCTTCGCCCGCGGCATGCGCTTTGCGGTAGAGCTCGCGGGCCCGCGCCATCGCGCGGCCGGCCGGGGCCAGCATCCGCTCGGCATCCTCGGCCGCGGGCGCACCGGCGACGCCTGACGCGAAGACGATGCGATCTTCGGGATCCACCACGATAAGCTCTTGCGGACCCTCGGGCGAGAGCGCGTGGCTGCCGAAGTTCGCATGCATCCAACCCGGCTCGTGCGCCAGCACGACCTTCCGGAAAGCCTCGTCCCGCAGCGCGTGTCCGAGCAGCTCCGACGCATGGATCTCGCCCAGCAGCTTGAGGCCGCGTTCGAGCGCCGCCGCGTCGCGCTTGAGCGCGCTTTCGTTGATGCTGTCGATCACGAGCGCGGCGTTGCGCCCGAGCAGCAGCACGGCGGCGAGGACGGGCAAAGCCATCGCGAGCCCGATCCAGCGGACCAGCCGGCGTCCTTGAGCGTTTTCTCGTCGAGCCATTCGCGGCTCCCCTTCCCGGACGGTCTCATGTCCTGCCCAGGCTAACAGACGCCGCTTGAGGAACCCCGAGAAGGACAGTGCGAATGCGAGCGATCGCATCAACGATCTGTTCATGAGCGCGTGCGCAAGGCATCTTTCGCGCCTCGGGATTTGCGGGGGGAAACGCCTGCGCCGCAGGATTTAGCCGCTCTTCCGGTATGTCCCGAGCAGCACGGCTTCGGCCAGCACATGCCCCGCCATCGCCGCCTCGACATCGCGTTTCGTCGGCGCCGAAAGTCCTTCGAGACGCGTATCGAGCGCATAGAGCTTGTGGAAGTAACGATGCCGTCCGATCGGCGGGCACGGGCCGCCGTAACCGGTGCGCTCCCAGTCGTTGAGTCCGTCTTCGGTGCCGGCCGGCAGCGCATCGGAGGCAACGGCCTCGGGAAGCCCGGCCGAGTCCGGCGGCAGATTGTAGAGCACCCAATGCACCCAGATCCGCTGCGGCGCGGCCGGGTCGGGCGCGTCCGGATCGTCCACGATCAGCACCAGGCTCTTCGTGCCGTCCGGAGCGCCGCTCCATGCAAGCGGCGGGGAGATGTCGTCGCCCTCGCACGTATACCGGCTCGGAATCTCGCCGCCATCCGCGAAAGCCGTCGAGGTGAGGGTGAGGGCCATGACGCTTCTCTCCGGTGTGAATGCAGCTCACGCTATCAAATGAGGGCATTTCGTAAACGGTTCCGGTGCATGGAAGGGCATCTCGGCGCGGCACACGGGGCGGATCGCCGGGGACGAATTGCACGGGGAGGGGGGGCGCCATGAGCTTGCAGGCGCAAAGCCTACTGGGATTGTTGCTGCTGCCGGTTCTGGCATGGCTGCTTTCGGAAGATCGCGCGGCAATCACGAAAAGACGGCTCGCGCGTATTCTCGCAGCCGGCATCGGCATCCAGCTTGCGATTGCAGCCGTGATGCTGACCCTGCCGGCGTCGCGTGTCGCGTTCGATTGGGCGGCAAGCCTCGTCGCGGCCCTTCAGGATGCCACCAATGCCGGGACGCGCCTTGTCTTCGGATACCTCGCAGGCGGGCCTGCGCCGTTCGAGGTCGTGCGGCCGGAGAACGGCTTCATCCTCGCCGTTCAGGCGCTGCCGCTCGTGCTCATCGTCAGCGCCTTGTCGCGCCTCCTCTATCATTGGGGCATTCTGCAGCGTGTGGTGTCCGCGATTGGGCGCCTGCTGCAACGGGCGTTTGCCGTCACGGGCCCGGTCGGCACGGCATCCGCCGCCAATATTTTCGTCGGCATGGTGGAAGCCCCGCTCCTCGTGCGCCCCTATCTCGCCGCCATGAGCCGCGGCGATCTCTTCGCCACCATGTCGGTCGGCATGGCGACGGTCGCGGGCACCGTGCTCGCCCTCTACGCCAGCATCATCGGCGACCAGGTCCCCGGTGCGGCCGGTCACCTGATGGTCGCGTCCGTCATCAGCGTTCCCGCGGCCTTGATGGTCGCGGCGTTGATGGTGCCGATGGGCGCGTCGCCGGACGCGACGCCCGAGCCCGAGCCCGTCATCTCCGTCGAGCCTGCCCAATCCAGCATCGACGCCATCGCTCAAGGCACGCGGGACGGCGTCACGCTCCTCGTCAACGTGGCTGCGATGCTGATCGTCGCCGTCGCGCTCGTGGCCCTCGCCAACAAGCTGCTCGCGTTCGCCTCCGCCCCGCTCGGCCTCACGCTCACCTTCGAAGGGATCGTCGGTTGGCTGTTCGCGCCGTTCGCCTGGCTCATCGGCGTGCCGTGGAGCGAATGCGGGACGGCGGGCTCGCTGATCGGCATCAAGACCGTGATCAACGAGTTCGTCGCCTACCTCGCGCTCGCGTCCACGCCCGAGGATGCCCTATCGGAGCGCACGCGCCTGCTCATGGCCTACGCGCTCTGCGGGTTTGCGAATTTCGGTAGCCTCGGCATCATGATCGGTGGAATGGTCGCCATGGTGCCGGAACGGCGCGCGGAGATCGTCGGGCTCGGCGCGAAAACCATCGTTTCGGGCACGCTCGCAACCCTGATGACGGCGGCCGCCGTCGGCGTGATGACCCCCGCTTAAGCAAGAAACGATCCGCACGCGCCCGCCGGCTTGCGTCCGATCCGATCTCCTGCATGATGCCGAAACATGGACGAAGGATCTCAGCCGATGCCGCGCACAGCCACCGCCGTTCTCGCCGCGCTTCCTGTCCTGCTTGCCGTGGCGACGGCCGCCGAGGCCGGCCGCCGGCACGACGGCGCGCATGCGGCCTCTCGCGCCAAACCTGTAAAGGACTGCACGCGGCTCAATGCGCGCTATGGCTATTACGGCAATCCCTGGTGCACGGCCGCCGAGCAGGAGCGCTGGGATCGTTGGGAGGCGCGTCGCTTGAGCGGGCGGAGGTGATGGCTCCGCGTGCGAGCGCGCCGCGCGCCGGCTCGGGCTGTCACCCATCGCCCCTCTTTGTCTCGACGTGGAAGCGGTGCAGCACCCGATGCGCGATCGGCGCCAGCACGAACCCCGCGCCGATCACGATGATGAGCCCGGAGAGGATCGCGTAGAAGCCCGCGAAGATCTTCCCGGCCGTCGTATGCAGTTGATCCACGGGCCCCATGCCCGACAGGATCATCGCTGCGTTCACGAACGAGTCCGCAAACCCCATGCCCTCGGTCGCCGAATAGCCGATCATGCCGATGGCGAGGCCGCCGAACGTGAGCATCGCCCACAGTAGAAGCGCGCGCCCCATCCGCCGGACGAACCGTTGCCGCGGGATCACCTTCTCCGATTTGTGCTCGAACGGAAAGAGGGGCGTGGACATCGAGGCTCCAAACTCGATCGGGTGGCGTCACGATGAGACGAGAGCGTCGCAACACGATCCTGATTGGGTTTGGAGCCTAGAGTGCTTCCGGAAAAGTGGGAACCGGTTTTCCGATAAGAAGCACGATAAAGCAAAAACTTAGAGCCGTTCCGCGATTCCACCAAAATCGGAACGGCTCTAGTCCATCGTCAGCACGACGGCCAGACCGTCATGATCTCCGGTCGTGACGTCCGGGTCGTTCGCAATCGCATTGTCGAGGGGAGCCGTTCCAGTCTCGCGATATCGGGAATGCGCGGCGAGGGCGCGCGCGAAACCGTCGCGCGCCTGATTGAACGAGGCGTAGCGGTGCGGCGGGTCGCGGAGAAAGTTCACGGCTTCCCGGCTGAAGGCGCCGATGAAGACATATCCGTGTTCGGTCGCGTGCGGACCGAAGATGCGCCCGTGGTTGTTCGTTTCCTCGAAGATGCGATTTGAGAAAGCGTCGTCGCGGCCTTGCGGAAGCTGGTGATAGAGCGCGCCGCCCACATACCCGCGATAGCCCGTCGAATGCCCGAAGCGGACCGGATAGCCTGCCGCGGTCGCCGCAGCGACGAGCGCCTTGTGCGCCTCGTCCTCATTCGCAGACGTCGCGTCGATCAGAACGACGTTGATCGGCTCATGCAACTTCTTGCCGTCCACACGCTCGCCGAGCCAGTGCGCAATCGACCCGTCCGGCCCGATCATCCACTTGCCGATTGCCGGCAAGCCCGGTGGAGTCGCGATCTCGCTTTGCGGGATCGAGGGTGGCGGCTCCGCCATCGCCTTGTCCGCGGTCGCCGCCGTTGCGAGAGCGAACAGTGCCCACAGCGGGAGTGCCTTGAGCATCCGTCTCGCAGACGTTCGCCACGAGACGATCTTCTCGGCTGTGTATCCGTACGGGAGAAGCATGGTGAGAGCCTATGAAACGCGCCCAACTCCGTCATGCCTGCGGAGGCAAGCATCTACGACAGGTTGCACCCCGTGGCGCATGTCGTCGAGCGCGGCTTTTTCAGAGCTTGCGTGCATAATTCTTGCGCACGTGGCGATTGATGTACGTGGCCAGCCCGTTTCCCTGTTCTGCAAGGCGCATCATTGCCTGTACGTGTTCGTGGCCCGGACGGCTGTCGTCGTACTCGTAAATCCCGCCGTCCTCGAACCATATGCGAATAGAGGAAGCGCTCGCCGCGTAGGAGCGGATCGGTGAGTTGCCGCTGTGATTGCCGTAGGACTTGCGTTTCATCTCGGCTCTCGGCCTGACGACGTCCGGCATCCCGCGAAACAAAAAACCCCCGAGTTTCCTCGGGGGTTTTCCGTGTGATCAGTTGTCGAGGAAGCTCCGGAGCTTCCGGCTGCGGCTCGGATGCTTCAGCTTCCGCAGCGCCTTCGCCTCGATCTGGCGAATGCGTTCGCGCGTCACCGAGAACTGCTGGCCCACCTCTTCGAGCGTATGGTCGGTGTTCATGCCGATGCCGAAGCGCATGCGCAAGACGCGCTCCTCGCGCGGCGTCAGCGAGGCGAGAACCCGCGTCGTCGTCTCGCGCAGGTTGGCCGCGATCGCCGCCTGATCCGGCAGCACCGCGTTGCGGTCCTCGATGAAGTCGCCGAGGTGGCTGTCCTCTTCGTCGCCGATCGGCGTTTCGAGCGAGATCGGCTCCTTCGCGATCTTGAGAACCTTGCGCACCTTTTCGAGCGGCATCGCGAGCTTCTCTGCGAGCTCTTCCGGTGTCGGCTCGCGGCCGATCTCGTGCAGCATCTGCCGGCTCGTGCGCACGATCTTGTTGATCGTCTCGATCATGTGCACGGGGATGCGGATCGTCCGCGCCTGGTCCGCGATGGAGCGCGTGATGGCCTGACGGATCCACCACGTCGCGTACGTCGAGAACTTGTAGCCGCGTCGATACTCGAACTTATCGACCGCCTTCATCAGACCGATGTTGCCCTCCTGGATGAGATCCAGGAACTGCAGGCCGCGGTTCGTGTACTTCTTGGCGATCGAGATCACGAGGCGGAGGTTGGCCTCCACCATTTCCTTCTTCGCCTGGCGGGCTTCCCGCTCGCCCTTCTGCACCGCCTTCACGATGCGCCGATACTCGGTGATTTCGAGGCCGGTTTCGGTCGCGAGCTCGTGGATGTCCTTGCGGATCTGCTCGATCGTCGGCCGCTCGTTCTTGACGAGGTTGCCCCACTTCTTGCCGTTGTCGGCCATCCGGTCGAGCCACGTCTGGTCGAGCTCGTTGCCGAAGTATTCGTCGATGAACACCTGACGCGCGACGCCATAGCTGTCGGCAAGCCGCATCAGCCGGCCCTCGAACCCGACGAGGCGGCGGTTGATCGAATAGAGCTGCTCGACGAGGCTTTCGATACGCGCGTTGTTGAGCGAGAGGCTCTTCACGTCCGCGATGATCTCTTCGCGCAGCTTGTCGTAGGCTTTCTGCTGCTGGCGCGAGCCGCTTTCGCCAGCCACCTGCTGCTCGAGCTTCTTGTCCTGCTGTTTGCGCAGCTTCTTGTAGGTGTTGGCGATGTTGTCGAAGGTCTCGAGCACCTTGGGCTTGAGCTCGGCTTCCATCGCGGCGAGCGAGAGCGCATTCTCGTACTCGTCGTCGTCCTCGCGCTCGCTGGATTCGGCCGTCTCGCCGCCCTCGCCCTCTGCGCCCTCTTCGCCATCGCCGGCGACCGCCGGCGGCGCTTTCGCCTCGGGACCCTCGTAGGTCGCCTCGAGGTCGATGATGTCGCGCAGAAGGATCTTCCCGTCGTTCAGTTCGTCGCGCCAGATGATGATGGCCTGGAAGGTGAGGGGGCTTTCGCAGAGCCCGGCGATCATCGCCTCGCGGCCCGCCTCGATGCGCTTCGCGATCGCGATTTCGCCTTCGCGGGAAAGAAGCTCGACGGAGCCCATCTCGCGCAGGTACATGCGCACCGGATCGTCGGTGCGCTCCGCAGGCTCCGAGCGCGTCTCGGAGCGCACGGGCAGCCCCGACTGGACGACCGAGCGCTCTTCGTCGTCGGCTTCGCCGTCCGTCGCGTCCGCGCCTTCCTCGCCTTCGTCAGTCTCGACGACGTTAATGCCCATGTCGGACAGCATCGCCATCGTATCTTCGATCTGGTCGGGCGAGACCTCTTCGGAGGGAAGCACGGAGTTGAGCTCGTCGAGCGTCACGTATCCGCGTGCCTTGGCCGTCTTCAGCAGCCGCTTGACCGCCTGATCGGAGAGGTCGAGCAGAGGGCTGTCGCGCTCCTGGGACTCAGCCGTCGCCGTATCCTGCTCGTCTTTCTTTGCAGCGTTTGCCATGTCTCTCAATCGTCCGCCAAAAATGAGGGAGGCTGGCCTCCGGTCAGCATGTGCGTGTTCGGGCCGTCGGTTTCAAACCGCGCCCCGAGGGCGCCGTGTCGCGGCTCGCCTCGAGACATACGCCATGCGCACATGCCATATGGCGCACCCAGGCCCCCGCGAAGGCCGAAGTCCGCCTGTGGTTCAACGATCCGGTCGGGTTTCCGTGACGTCGCGCTTCCTCCCCCGCTGCCGTCAAGGTGTGTGACCGGGTCCGGCCCCGGGGCCGAACGCATCCGGGTTGCTCATCAGCTCAAGCTGCCGCTTGAGATCGCAGATCCGGGCAAAGGACGCCTCGCTGCGATCTTCGTGCCAAGCCTGCTCAGCCGCTTCGAGCGACCGTTGCAGCCCCACATGCCGTTCATGCAGCGCGAGGGCGTGGCGCCAGCCATCTTCCACCTCGGTGCGCCCGGCCTCGGGCTCAGCAAATCGATCACACTTGTGCGAAACCGCGCGTTCGACGAGGGTCAAGACCCCGCCAACACCGGATTTGTTCAAGTGGGTTCGAAGTCTCTCTGTGTCAAGTAAATTGTCGATCGCATGGGCGGAAAGGATCGCGTCCCGTAGCCGCGAGAGCGCACTCGAAGTGAAGTAAAGGTCCGCGAGCGTTTCCGCCTCCTCCTCGATCAGCCAGGGATGGTTGAGGACGGCCTTGAGCAGCAACGCCTCGCGCCGGGGCGGCACGAGGCCGCCATCGGACGCCACGAGGGCGCTTTTTCTGAGGCTGCTGCTGGCGTTAACGTGTTCTGTGCCGTCGCCGAGGCCGGGCGGAAACACCCCTCGTCCGAAGGCCCGCCGGCCGGGTCTGCCGCCCGTCGGGCGCGCACCGCGCCCGCCCTGAGCCCATCCCCCGGAGATCGAGCGGCCAGCGCCGCCCGCTCCCGCGCCGCCGCCGGCCGGCGTCTTGCCCCACATGGCCGCAAGCCGCTCGCCGAGGGCGAGGCGATAATGGGCGCGCACGCTGTCGTCCGCGATCTTCCCGATCAGCCCCTTGAGCGTCTTTTCGAGCCCCGCCCTGCGCTCGGGCGTGGACCAGTCCCGGTCCGCCGATTCCCGCTCGAACAGCACGTCCACCAGCGGCCGGGCGCGCCCGAGCACGGTTTCGAGCGCCGATGGACCCTGCTGTCGGACGAGATCGTCCGGGTCGAGCCCGTCCGGCAGGAAGGCGAACGCAAGGCTCGCCCCCGGCTGCAGGTGCGGAAGGGCGGTATCGACCGCCCGATAGGCCGCCCGCTTGCCCGCGCTGTCGCCGTCGAAACAGAGGATCGGCTCGGGCGCCATGCGCCAAAGCAACTTGAGCTGGTCCTCGGTGAGCGCCGTGCCGAGCGGTGCCACCGTTTCCGCGAACCCGGCTTCCGCAAGCGAGATCGCGTCCATGTAGCCTTCGACCGCGATCACGCGCGCCTTGTCGTGGGCGACGGGGCGCGCCCTGTGCGCGTTGAACAGCAGGTTGCCCTTGTGAAAGAGCGGAGTTTCCGGCGAATTCAGATACTTGGCGTTCTGGTCGGGATCGAGCGCCCGGCCTCCGAAGGCCACGATGCGCCCGCGTGCATCCGCAATCGGAAACATCACGCGATGGCGAAACCGGTCGTAGGCCACTGGAATGTCGTCGCCCGAAATCAACATCCCCGCGGCGATCATCTCGTCGAGCGTGAACCCGGCGCCCGCGAGATGCTCCTTGATGGCCGAGCGCGAGTTCGGCGCATATCCGATGCGGAACGTTGCCAGCGTCTCCCGCTTGAGGCCGCGGCGCTCGATGTACCGGCGCGCGTCGGCCCCGCCCGGGCCGGTCAGCGCGCTCTCGAAGAACTTGGCGGACGCTTCCATCAGCGCCACGAGGCGCGTGCGCTGGTCCTCGCGCTCCTGGTCGTGCGCGTCGGGCTTGGGCAACGCGACGCCCGCTTCCTGCGCCAGCCGTTCGACGGCTTCGGGGAAGCTCAACCCCTCCGTCGCCATCACGAACTTGAAGATGTCCCCGTGCTCGCCGGAGGCGAAGCAATGATAGAAGCCCTTCTGATCGTTCACGAAAAACGAGGGCGTCTTCTCCATCTTGAACGGCGACAGCCCGGCGTACTCGCGCCCCTTGCGCTTGAGCGCAACCTTCCGGCCCACGACCTGGCTCACGGGGAGCCGGGC
>ERZ869909.2436-NODE-2436-length-12362-cov-7.365486_pt1 | contig 12362 bp, 10 predicted proteins | sample MGYA00520892_ERZ869909 | MGnify/ENA primary metagenome ERZ869909 (study PRJEB32215, sample SAMEA104723947) | bioreactor metagenome | biome: bioreactor; feature: anaerobic bioreactor; material: water | place: China | collected 2015-03-12 ... | reverse complement strand
AATTTTGGTTGGTCGATAAGAGACGTCTCCTCCCCAGAGCCGTCACTCAAGAAGACAAGACGGTCAGGCCCTGTCTGATAATGAACGTGACTCAGAAGACAGGTTTCAGTCAACCCCTTTGTGCAAGGCAGGTTTTCGTTTTTGCCGCAGCGCACCCATCATCCGCGCGCGGACAGACGTGACAGGACGGCAGGAACCAGCTCTGCGCGCGGCACCGAGAACTGCTGCTTTTGCTCTTTCCACTCATCGCGGTCGGTAATGGCTTCGGCGAGCTGTGCGCCCAGTTTCAGGTCCTTGATCTGGACAGTGCCGCTGGCGAACTCCTCCTCACCGCAGATGACGGCAAAGGCCGCGTCGCGCCGGTCGGCATATTTGAGCTGCTTGCCCATATTGCCACTGCCGGTGAAGGCTTCCGCGCGCAGGCCGGCCGCGCGCAGCTCTGCCGCCATGGTGAAATACTCCGCCATGCGCGCCTTGTCGGCAGCCACGACAATGACCAGCGGCGCAGCATCCGCGCCCTCCAGACGCCCCAGCGCGGAGAGCGCGGCAGCAAACCGGCTGACCCCGAAGGAAAAGCCCGTCGCAGGCACGGTCTGGCCGGTGAAGCGCGCAACGAGATCGTCATAGCGCCCGCCAGAGGCCACCGAGCCGAACTGCATCGGGCTGCCATCGGGATAGGTGGGGGTGGCCAATAGCTCGGTCTCGAAGACCGGGCCGGTGTAATAGCCAAGGCCACGGACGACGGACGGATCAAAGACGGCGAGCGATTCGGACACCCCAAGCGCGGTCAGGATCGCATTGATCTCCTCCAGCGCCTCGACGCCCACGCGCGCCACCGTATCGCCAGCGGTGCCGGCAAGACGCGCCGCCACGTCGGCGCGGCTGCCCCCGGCCTTGGAAGCTTCCAGAAAGGCCAGCACGCGGGAACGGCCCGCCTCATCCAGCCCGGCCCCTTCTGTGAAGTCGCCGCTTTCGTCCTTGCGGCCCTTGCCGAGGAGCAGCTCCACGCCCTCCATGCCCAGCCGGTCCAGCTTGTCGATGGCGCGCAGCACGCGCAGGCGGCGCGTATCATCGGCGGACCCGAGGCTTTCCAGCACGCCGTCGAGCAGGCGGCGGTCATTCACGCGGATGATGAATTCATTGTCCTTGAGACCCGCCGACCGCATCACTTCCGCCGCGAGCGCGATCATCTCGGCATCGGCGGCAGGCCCCGCCGCACCGACATTATCCGCGTCGCACTGGACGAACTGGCGGAAACGGCCTGGTCCCGGCTTTTCATTGCGCCACACTTCGCCGAACTGGTAGCGGCGATAGGGTTTGACCAGGTCCTGAAAGCCTTCCGCGGCAAAGCGCGCGAGCGGCGCCGTCAGGTCATAGCGCAGCGCCATCCACTGCCCGTCATCATCCTGCATGGCGAACACGCCCTCATTGGGACGGTCCTCATCGGGCAGGAATTTGCCCAGCGCATCGGCATACTCGAATGCGGGCGTTTCCAGCGGCTCAAAGCCCCAGCGCTCATAGACGGCAGAGGCCGCCGTCACCAGCGCGCGCTCGGCGCGGATCACATGGGCGGCCCGGTCCTCGAACCCGCGCGGACGGCGCGCCTTGGGACGGAAGCTCTTTTCTTTGGCCATGGGTGTGATCCGGGCTGTGTGGAAACGGTATCGAAAGGAGGGCCGGAGTAGCCTTTGCACGCGCCGCTTTCAAGCGGCCCGCCCCTTGCACGGCTGTCAACTAGCGGTCCAAGCTTTAAAGGCCAGTGTTCCAATGCAGCTCATACGCATCCTCGCTACATGCCTTCTCCTGCTCGCCACTGGCGCAGCAACTGCCTTCGCACAGGACGTGGCCGGCCTGATTACGCTCTCCGAGCGCCTGCAGGGCGAGGCCGAAGCACGCGCAGACCTGATCGAGGCAGGCAGCGCTCCTGACACCGAAGCGGACGATGCGTTTCTCGCCGATACGGCCCGCTTTGCGGCGGACATGCGCGCGCTTGCGCTCCATATCGATACGCATGGCGGGCCGGCTGATCTGCCTTGCATCTTCCGGGGCATGGCCGAGGACGCTGACATGCGCCGCACGGCGCTGGAGGCTGACCCGGCGAGCGCGGACGAGTACCGCCAGCTGGCGCGCACCTTTTCCCACGCCACGATCATCGCGGCCGACGTGGAAACCGAAACGCCAGATACCGGCTTCCCGCCCTCCTGCCCTTCAGCCCGATGACAAAACGGCCCGCTGCTGCCAGCGGGCCGTTTCGATACATGCAGGCTGGCAGGGCCTAGCCGGCGTATTTCACGTTGCAGCCATAAGGCTGGGTTTCAGTAGTTTCCACCTCACCACCCGCCACAACGGCGTTCAGCGCGTTCTGGGCGTAGGGGATCGGGGCGGGATCACCCGCGCGCGGACGCGGCTGGTCATCAATACCGCCATTATAGCGCAGCGTGCCTTCGCCATCGATCACATACATGTGCGGGGTGGTGCGCGCATCATAGGCGCGGCCGATCACGCCTTCCGGGTCCATGAAGACGTGGGCGACATTGGCACCGCGCTCGACATTCAGCTCCAGCGCGCGTTCGGCACTGACATAGCCCTGCTCGCCCGGCGCGGAGGAGATCACCTGGATCCAGACGACGCCGTTTTCAGCGGCCTCGTTCTGCAGGCCCTGCATATTGCCCTGGTAGTGGCGCACCACGAACGGGCAGTCATGATTGGTCCATTCCAGCATCACGGTCTGGCCGGCAAAATCGGCGAGCGTCACCGTTTCGCCGGTGGCGGTGGTGGCGGTGAAATCGGGAGCGCGTTCGCCAATAACGGGGTTGGCGTGGGCGGCACCGAAGCCGAGCGTGGTGGCGGCCAGCAGGCTGGCGGCGAGTGTGAATGTGCGGCGTGACAGGGCCATAGCGGGAAGTCTCCTATTAAAGGTTCAGGCTTCGAGTGGCACTAATCGCGGACGGCAGCCTCTATCGCCCGGATCATGATGGTTTCGGTCAGCAAGGGGGGCAGGATTTCAGGCTCTCCCCCGCTTGCCGGGTACATCAGATAGAATGGAACACCGGGTGCGCCATGGTCGGCAAGTACCTGAGCGATCACAGGATCGCGATTGGTAAAGTCCGCGCGCAGCAAGGCGACGTTGTTGTCGGCAAAAGCGGACCGGACGCGGCTGTCGGCCAGCGCGCCCAGCTTGTTGACCTGACAGGTCACGCACCAGGCAGCGGTAAAGTCCACAAACACTGCACGGCCCTCATTGCGCAGCTCTTCCACGCGCGCCGGGCTCCACGCTTCATACTCGCCATCACCCGCAGCAATGGCTGCCGGTTCCAGATTGGCAGTCGTCCACAGCGCGCCGGCAGCCAGCAACACGCCTGCGATGCCTGCCGCCCGGGACAGCATGCCGGTCGAGCGCAAGGCCCAGACGGCAAAGCTGATTGCGAGGAAGAGAACGAGGATCCACAAGACGCCCTGCGCGCCCGTCTGCACGCTCAAGACCCACACCAGCCAGATCGCGGTGGCAAACATCGGAAAGGCGAGGAACTGCTTGAAGCGCTCCATCCAGACCCCGGGCCTGGGCAGGAAGGCGAGCAGGCGCGGCTCGAAACTGACAATCACGAACGGCAGGGCAAGGCCCACGCCAAGGAAGGCAAAGATTGTCAGCGAGGCGAGCGGCGGCTGGGCCAGCGCAAAGGCCAGAGCGCTCGCCATGACCGGTGCGAGGCACGGCGCCGCGACAAACACGGCCAGCACGCCGGTGAGGAAAGCCCCTGCCCGGTCATTGCCCTGCACATGCCCGCCCACACCCTGCAGGGATGTGCCGATCTCGAAGAAACCGAGGAAGTTGAGGCCGATGAGGAACATGAGCGCGGCAAGACCGGCGACCACCCACGGCTCCTGAAGCTGGAAGCCCCAAACCTCCATGCCGCCAAGGCCGCGCAGGGCCAGCACAAGGCCGCCAAGTGCCAGGAAGGTCACGATCACCCCTGCCCCGAAGATGAGGCCCAGCTCGCGCGCATGGGCGCGCTCCGCGCCGCGCTTCTGCACGATGGTCAGGGCCTTCATGGAGAGGATCGGGAACACGCAGGGCATGAGGTTGAGGATCAGGCCGCCCAGAAGCGCAAACAGGGCCGCCTGCCAGAAGCTGATGGCCGGGGCCGGCACGCCGCCCCCGGCACCGCCGTCTGCAGCCCTGCCCCCTTGCACCGCGACGGGCGCCGGCAAGCCGTTCACGCTGTCATTGGCGCCGGCCGTGATCTCGGCCACGCGGCGCACCCAGCCATTGCCCTGACGCTCCTCCCAGGAAAGCAGGCCGCGATGGCTGGCATTGATGCCATTGCGGGTCAGGAAGCCGGGGGTGAGGTCGATACGCCCCTCGCCCGCTTCCAGCCGGTAGGGCTGAGCCGCATTGTGGGTGATTACGCCCCCCTCATAGGGGAAGAAGAAGAGATTGCGGATCGTCTCCGCGCCGCCGGACAGCGCCTCACCGGAGACGGTGAGCGCGAGCCTGTCACCGGCGCGCGCAAGCCCTGCAACGATACCGCGCGCACCGTCCGGCGCGGCCGCATAGGCTGCCTCGATCAGCGTGGCGCCCTGCGCATCGGCGACACTTTCGCCCACCTGCAAGGTGATCTCGAACGTGGCGTCTTCGGGGATGCAGATATCTTCGCAGACGAGCCAGGTGCCCTCCGCGGTGATGGTCAGCGGCCCGGGGGATGCGTCAGCCGGGACCGTGACAGGCACCGGCAGGGTGACTGCATTCTCGTAACCGTAATTGGTCAGCGGGCCGAGCGAGTAGATCGACGGGGCCGGCCACACCATCTCCCCTTCGCTCCAGCCTTCGGGCAAGTCCAGATAGAGCCGCGTCGCCTCGCCGCTATCACCCGGATTGCGCCAGTAGGTGTGCCAATGCGGGGTGATGTCCTGATGCAGGGCAAGGTGGAAAGTTTCACCCGGTGCGACCGAGCTGCGGTCACTGACCAGGCTCGCATCCACCATCGGGCCACTGGCACTTTGCCCCAGCGCACCGCCGGCAGACAGGAAAACGGCAGCAAGCCAACCGGCAAGGAAAGTGCGAAGCACGTCGCTCTCCTGTCTAGCATCCTCGAAACGAAGCTCCCTTCCGAGAACCCCTTGTCGCTGCTTCACATATAGCGGCCTTCTTCCGCGGCAACGAGGGGGCTGACAAGCTTGTGATCGGTGCCCCGGACAAGCAAATGGCGGCCCCCTGTCCGGGGACCGCCATCGCAAGGCAGCAAAGCTGACAGACGCCCCTGGCGCCTAGGCCTCGGGCGGCGGCGGAGCCATCGTGCCGGAGGCCGGAGCGGGGTTGGCACCCTGGCGGCGCAGCGAGGCACGGTTGAGGATCAGCTCCCAGTGCGACTGGGAGAACATGTGGGCGTAGATCACCGACAGGAAGGCATTGTCGCGCAGTTCCATCAGCACGTCACCCGACAGGGCGCGTACCTTGTCGTTCGAAATGCCCCAGTAGGTCGCGATCACGATCGCTTCACCTTCCGGCTCGCCCTGGGCGTTGCGCGGCTGGAAGCGTGTGGTCTGCTCCTCGAACAGGTCCAGCTCCCGGAAGCGCTTGATCATGATGTTGGTCGCTGTGACGTCGGTCTCGAAACCGCGCACGAAGTCGATCGCGTTCTGCATGAACGGCGTCGGCTCACCGGCATCGTTGAAGAAGGGCTGGTCGGGATTGTCGGACATCAGGTGCGAAGCCGCATCCACACAGACCGTGAACCGGTCCGCATCGTCCGGATGGGAGGCCGCCACGAACGGGTAGCGGCGCACGAATGCCGGCAGGTAACGGTATTGCTCGAACGTGCCGGTAGCCGGATCGACGAACAGGTTCTCGCCCGGACGCAGGCCCATGACCGCCACGGGCAGGTAGTTCGGCCCGAGGAACACGACCGGGTAGTGCGCGCTGGCCGTGGCCAGCTCTCCAATCGTGATCGGCACGAAATGGGTTTCGTTCAGGAAGTCGAACGGGCGGTCACCATATTTGAGGCCTTTGCCGCGGTGCATCTGCACGTTAAGCGGTTCGGGTCTCTTGTAGAGCGGCAGCGTACCCTGGATTTCGGGCATACCCTGATTGGCGTCGGCCATGAATGCAATTCCCCTGGAAGACAGTTTGAGGTGTGTTAGCGGAGCCGGGTTGCCAAGGCAACACAGCCCCGCACGTTATCCGTGCGGGGCTGAATGCAAGCTTCCTGCCAAAAGAACCAGCTTAGAACCGCGTCGACAGTGCCACACGCACATTGCGCCCCGGCAGGGGGATGAAGTCCTTGAGGAAGGAGGAGTGAATGCGTGCTTCTTCATCGGTGATGTTGCGCACCGCAAAGATGATCTGCACATCACGCTCCGCAAACGGGCGCCAACGCGCATCGGCGTTGAGGAGCGTGTAGCCGTCTGTCGGCAGCTCATTCTCGAAGACGCGCGATTGCTCGGCCACGAACCGGGCTTCGGTGCGCAGCGAAAGCGGGCCATTGTCCGCCGTCACTGACAGTGCACCGGACATCGGCGAGATGCGGGGCAGATTGCCCCCGCCATCGATTTCACCACGCACATAGTCAACGCTTGCCTCGCCTGTGAAATCAAAGCCCGACAACGAAAACAGCGGGGCGCTGACACGCGCTTCAAATCCGTACAGGCGTGCATCTTCCTGACGGAACTCCAGAACCGGCAATCCGTCTTCTTCGGTGCCGGTGGGGAACAGTTCGATGAAGCCGTCGTAATCAGCATAGAAGACAGACACCTCAGCGCTCACACCCGTCTGGCCAGTGAAGCGGGCCGTGCCCTCGAGCGACCAGGCGACTTCCGTGGAAAGGTCGAGATTACCGACTTCATAGGCCTGAGTGGCCAGGTGCGGGCCATCGGCAAACACTTCCACATCGCTGGGCGCACGCTCGGAGCGTGACAACGTGGTGGCAAGGAACCAGCCCTCGGCCGGGCGCAGGAACACCGCGCCGGACGCGGAGATGGAGTTGAAGCGGCGATTGGCTGTCTGCGCCGTCAGCTCGCGCGTGTCAGCGCGTGCACCGATCTCCACACCCCAGCTGTCAAAGTCCCAACGCTCTGTAGCAAAGATACCGAAGTCCTGCGTCGTGACAGCCTCGATGAAGGCTTCATCGCCGGTCGCCTCGAAGTCCTGCGTAAGCACGCTGGCACCCCAAGCACCCTGACGCTGTTCACCGTGGCCGTGACGCAGCTCAACGCGGGCCTCGAACCCTTCCTTGTCGAAAATGGTCTGCTCGTCGTCCTCGATTTCGGCGTGCACATAATCGGCGTAAGCAAGCGACCAGCGGATCCGGTTGAAAAAGCCGTTCAGGGCGATCTCGCCGCGCAAGTCTACGCGTGTTTGCTCCAGGACGAGGCGCGGTGCGTGATCGTGGTCATGGTCGTGGTCATGATCATCGTGATCATCGTCGTCATCATGATCGTGGTCGTGATCGTCGTGGGCGTGAACGTGACCGGGAATGCCGTACTCGGCTTCGGTGCGCTTGAACCCGATGCCGACAAAGCCCCACTGGCCGACAATGGACGCGCCTAAAGAGCCGGACTCGAACACATAGTCAGTGTCCGGCGCGAAGCCGAACGCCTCGTCCTCGTGATCATGATCGTGATCATCATCATGGTCGTCATCATCATGATCATGGTCGTGATCTTCCATGGCCCGACGGCGAGCCGACTCGGCAAAGCCGGGAATATCATAGGCGCGGGCCTGACGGCGCTGGAACTCGCCCTGAGCGACCAGTTGGCCCCAGACGAAACCGGCCCGTGCGAAACCCTCGCGGCCCTCATTGCCCGATGTGGCACCCAGATAGAGTTCACCGAACACCGGATTTTCCGGCATGGTTTCGGGAATGCGGCCGTCAAACACGTTCACCACACCGCCAATAGCCCCGCCGCCATAGCCAATGGCAGCAGGGCCGCGCAGCACTTCAACGCCGGTAGAGCCGAGCACATCCACCGCCACTGCGTGGTCCGGGCTGGAGGAAGAGGCGTCAAGCCCGTCCAGACCGTTGATCAGGATTCGCACGCGTTCCGAACCCAGGCCGCGAATGACCGGGCGCCCGGAGGCTGGTCCGAAAAAGGTTGTCGAGACGCCCGGCAGGCGCTCGAGCGTCTGGGCGATATTGCTGTCGAGATTACGGATCAGCTCGTCGCGGTCGAGCACATCGACCGACCCGGTCACGGAATCGCGCGATACGGCCAGCGCCGAGGAGGTGACCGTGATGATTTCCACTTCGTCGGCGAGTGTGTCAGCCAGCGCGCCGCTCGAAGCGGCGGCAAGGACGGAGACGCTGGCGGCCAGCATCAGGGAGGTGCGCGCGTATTTCATGATGGCTCCTGCATTCGTGGGGAGATGACGCCGCCGGACACGCCAACAGCGCAATGTTATACTGTTGCGCAATGTCATATTATTACATAACACTCACTGGCAACCCTGCGGGCTGCACCCATATGCAGAAAGGCTCGCCCTTTCGGTGCGATCGCTGTATCGGTGAGGCTCATGGGACACACACACACCAGTACTGACGCCAAGCTCGCCAAGGCCGATGCCCTGTGCGCGCAGAAGGGCCTGTCCTTGACGCCTCTGCGCAAACGCGTCCTCGAACTGCTGCTGGAGGCCGGCGGGCCGGTGAAGGCCTATGATCTGCTGGCGGCGCTCAAGCCCGATGGCAGTGCCCAGCCCCCCACCATCTACCGGGCGCTCGATTTTCTCACCCAGGCGGGCCTGGCCCACCGCGTGGAAGCGCTCAATGCCTACATGGCCTGCGTGCACGGACACGGCGACGAGATCGCCGAGCTGTTCATCTGCGAAGCCTGCGGGAAGGTGCGCGAGCAACACGCCCCGGCCCTGCCCGACCACACGCCCGAAGGTTTTGTCATTTCGCGATCGGTGCTCGAGCATTACGGGCGCTGTGCCGAGTGCGCCCGAGGGTGACGCGCACATCCGAACCGGCCTAGCTTTCGGTCAGTCAGACAAGGTGCGGGAGGCCTGCATGCAAGAGCTGTGGCGCGGTAATGCCAACGCGTGGGAATGCGATGAGCTGGGGCACATGAACGTGCGCTTCTACATCGCCAAGGCCATGCAGGCGGTCGGCACGCTGTCTGACCTTGCCGGCATGCGCCATGCCTTCCGCAGCGATGCCATCGCCACGCTGATCACACGCGAACTTCAAGTGCGCTATCTGGCCGAGTGCCATGCCGGCGTACCGCTGGTCATCCATGGCGGGGTAACAGACATTGGCGAGGACAGTGTGGAACTGGCGCTCGTCATGGAACACACCGTCAAGGCGCGCGCCGCGGCGAGCTTCCTGATCCGCCTCGATCATTGCGATCCGCGCTCGGGCAAATCCTTCAACTGGTCGGACCGGCTGCGCGAAGGGCTGGACGCCTTGCGCATCGAGCGCCCCGCCGAAGTGACGCCGCGCACCCTCACCAATTCAGCACCGCGCAGTGATATTTCGCTCAAGCTTGCCGATAGGCTGGGCATGGCCGTGACAGGGCGCGGGCGCTTCCTGCCCGAGGATGCCGATATTTTCGGACGCATGCGCGCCGAAGCCGCCATCGGCAAGACCTCCGACAGCGTGATCCATTTCAAGGACGGCTTCCCGGAGGAATGGTCCGCCCATGGTGACGGGGCCGGGCTGGAGCTTGGCGGCGCGCTGCTCGAAGCGCGCATCATCTATCGCCGCCTGCCTTTGCCCGGCGATGGCTATCTGATGCGGTCAGGGCTTATCGGCGCGAACGAGAACGTGCGCTCGCTGGTCCACTGGATGCTGGACCCTGTGAGCGGCCAGCCGCTCTGGTCCATCGAGGGCGTCGCCTGCATGATGGACCTCAAGGCCCGCCGCCTGTTCAAGACACCGCCCAAACGGCTGGCGGAGTTACAGGCGAAGGTGATTGAGGGTTTGAGCGTTTAGGGTTGCGCTCACGCCTCTCATCTCGTCGTTCCCGCGCAGGCGGGAACCCAGAGCCGCTTGGCACCGGCAAAGCCTTACGATCTCTGGACCCCCGCCTGCGCGGGGGTGACGAAGTTGAGACTGGCAACCACAAAAAGGCCGGTCATCGCGCGATCTAGATCCCGGCTTCTTTCTGATGCCAGATCGCGAGGATCGTCACGGTATCGGCACCGATATGGTATCGGACGACATATCCGCTATCGCCAAAGTCGATGAGCCATTCGCGGAACGGCTCGGGCAGGTCATCAACCAGCCGGCCCATGCGCGGATACGCGCCAAGGACTTTCACACCCTGCCGGATTGCCTCACCCGCGCGGCGTGCGGCATCCGCGCTCTTGGGCTGCAGGAAGCCGCGCAAGCGCTGCAAATCCCGGATCGCCGCCGGAGCAAATATCACTTGCGGCATGCGGGGGCAGGACGCTCATTGTCAGTTCCCCAGCTTGCCAGCCATTCATCAACCTCTTCGGCTGTTGCCTGCTGCCCGCTCGCCTGAAACTCTTCCCATGCGTCAATCGTCGCCCGGCGCAGCGCCTCACGCTTTTCCTCGCGCTCGACATACTGCGAGATGGCTTCGCGCATGATCCAGTGCGAGGAGCGCTTCCTTGTCCTGGCAAGGTCCTGGACACGGCCCTTCATGTCATCATCCAGCTTGATGGAGGTTGGCGATGTCATGGTGATCCTCCAGACTAATAGGTAATACCTTTCGCTAAAGTATGATAGCCGTGCCCGCCTGTCCACCGGATCGGCAAATGACGAGACGTCAGGAGGAGGTGGTGGAGGGTTTGAGCGTTTAGGCCCCCCTGTCTCTTACCTCGTCGTTCCCGCGCAGGCGGGAACCCAGAGCCGCTTGGCACCGACAGAGCCTTACGATCTCTGGACCCCCACCTGCGTGGGGTGACGACGTTGAGACACTGCCAAACAAAAAAAGGCCGGGTGTTGCCACCCGGCCCTTTTCGTCAGTCAGTCACCTGAAAATCAGGCCGCCTTCTTGTCCGGGTTGAACCGGGCGTAGAAGGTCTCCTTCTTCGCCGCCATGTCACGCAGGAGCTGGGGCACTTCGAACGGCTTGCCATACTTCCTGGCCAGCTCGTCGGCACGTGCCACGAACTTGTCCGTGCCAACCGTGTCGATGAAGGAGATCACCCCGCCGGTATAGGGCGCAAAGCCCCAGCCCAGGATGGAGCCGACATCGGCCTCGCGCGGGTCCTCGACAATGCCTTCTGCCATGGTGCGCGCCGCCTCGATGGCCTGAGCATAGAGGATGCGGTCCTTGATCTCGCCGACGCTGGGCTGCTCGTCAGCCGGGAGCAGCTTGCCGTTCGGGGCGAACTGATCGAGCTGATCCCAGAGGCGCTTGCCGCCTTCCTCGTAGACGTAGAAGCCCTTGCCATTCTTGCGGCCATAGCGGCCGAGCTCGTACATCTTCTCGATGACCTCGGCATTGGGTGTCTGCTCGAAGGCGTCACCCAGATCCTTCTTGGTCTGCTGGAGCACCTTGTAGCCGAGATCAATGGCCACCTCGTCCTGCAGGGAGAGCGGGCCGACGGGCATGCCCGCCATCTTCGCCGCGTTCTCGATGAGGGCGGGTTTCACGCCTTCGGTCAGCAGGGAAGTGCCCTGTTCAATGTAGCGCATCACGCAGCGATTGGCGTAGAAGCCGCGCGTATCGGCCACCACAATTGGTGTCTTCTTGATCTTGCTGACGAAGTCGATGGCGCGGCTGACCGCGTAATCACCGGTGTGCTTGCCAACGATCAGCTCGACCAGGTTCATCTTTTCCACCGGCGAGAAGAAGTGAATGCCGATGAAGTGGTCCGGACGCGCCGAGGCCGTCGCCAGCGAGCTGATCGGAATGGTGGAGGTGTTGGAACCGAACACCGCAGTTTCAGGCAGATATTGTTCGGCCTTCCTGGTTATTTCCGCCTTGAGATCGGAGTTTTCAAACACCGCCTCGACGACAAGGTCGACGTCCTTGAGCAGGCTGTAATCGGTAGTCGCGGTGATCAGCCCGGCCAGCTCATTGGCCTTGGCCTCGGAAATCTTGCCGCGCTTGACGCCCTTGGCGAAGAAATCGACCGCGTGCTGCTTGCCCTTGTCGGCGCCTTCCTGGTTGACGTCGATCAGCACGACCTCGATGCCCGCCTGCGCGGAGACGGTCGTGATGCCCGCCCCCATGAAGCCAGCGCCGATGACGCCGATCTTCCTTATCTCGCCCTTGTCCTGCCCCTGCGGACGGCGGCCGCCCTTGTCCAGCGACTGCTTGGACAGGAAGAGCGAGCGGATCATGTTGCGGCTTTCGGGGCGCATCAGCAGCTTGGTGAAATAGCGGCTCTCAATGCGCAGCGCCGCGTCCATCGGCACCTGCAGGCCCTCATAGACGCACGACAATATGTAGCGCTG
>ERZ869909.2435-NODE-2435-length-12368-cov-4.229029_pt1 | contig 12368 bp, 5 predicted proteins | sample MGYA00520892_ERZ869909 | MGnify/ENA primary metagenome ERZ869909 (study PRJEB32215, sample SAMEA104723947) | bioreactor metagenome | biome: bioreactor; feature: anaerobic bioreactor; material: water | place: China | collected 2015-03-12 ... | reverse complement strand
ATGCAGACGATCCACGCGAACTGCCGGGCGGTGGCCGAGGAGTTCGGCCAGCCGCACAACCTCGAGATGGGCGCGAACATCGCCGGCTTCCGCCGGCTGGCGCGCGCGGTCGTGGACCAGGGCCTGGGCTGAGGCCCGCGTTGGTCCCGGGGCGGTGGTCAGGGGCCCCGGCTGGGGGTCTGCTGTCTCCTGCCGGCTGCTGCCGGGCTGCTGCCGCCGGGCTGTTGCTACCGGGCTGCTGCTGCCGGGTTGTTCGATGGTCCGTGGGGCCGTCGTCGGTCGAGGGTTGCCTCAGAGCGGGTCGCGGCTGGCGTAGTCCTCGAAGGCGATCGGCGCGCTGAGCGCGCTGTCCGGGATGCCAAAGGCGTCGGTCAGCGCGACGGCGTGCTCGCGCACCTCGCGGCACAGCGCGGTGTGGGTCTTGCGCAGGGCGCGTGACTTGTCGGGCTGCATGTAGCCGTTCTCGACGTACCACTCCGCCGCGTTCTTGATGCGGGTGACCGCGTCGAGGGCGCGCAGCCGCTCCATGGCGTCGCGCTCCGGGCCGGCAGGCATCGCGTCGACCGCCGCGGCGAAGCTGCGGGCGACGCGGTGGTCGACCCAGGCGTGGGCGAGGGCGAGCAGGTGGTCCTGGACCTCGTTGAAGGCGAGGAACCCGTCCATGCCGCCCTCGATGCGCTTGCGCACGCGACGGGCCGCGGCGGCGAGCAGGGACTCCGAGCGGATCTCGAGCACGTCGAGGTGGAAGGCGGCGTCGCGCAGGTGCTCGTCGTCGCGGCGGCGGGTCACGAACGGGTTGCGGTCCGTGAGCTCGCGCCGGGCGCGGCGGGTGAGCTGGCGCAGGACGGTGCCCACCATGTCGTACTGGAAGCCGCGGGCGTAGCTGGTGAGCAGGTTGCGGGCGAGGAGCTGCATCAGGACCGTGTTGTCGCCCTCGAAGGTCGCGAAGACGTCGACGTCCGTGCGGATCGCCGGGATGCGGTTGGCGCTCAGGAAGCCGGAGCCACCGCAGCACTCGCGGGCGGCCTGGCAGGCGTCGATGGCGTGCCAGGTCGCCGCGGCCTTGATGCCGGCGGCGAGGGTCTCGACGTCGCGGGCGTCGTCGCTGTCGTCAGCGAGGGAGACCTCGAGGAGGTCGTTGACGGCGAAGTGTAGCGCCCAGGTGGCGGCGAGCGCGGGCATCAGGCGGAGCTGGTGGCTCAGGTAGTCGAGCACGCACATCTCCGGCTGGCCTGCCGGCCCGAACTGGCGGCGCAGGGCGCCGTAGCGGATCGCGATGGTCAGGGCGGACTTGCTCGCGGTGACGCCGGCGGCGGCGACGCTGATGCGGCCGCCGACGAGGGTGCCGAGCATCGTGAAGAAGCGCTTGTTGTCACTGCTGATCGGGCTGCTGTAGGTGCCGTCTGCTGCGACGGTGGCGTAGCGGCCGAGCAGGTTGGCGCGCGGGACGCGGACGCCGTCGAAGCGGATGCGGCCGTTGTCGACGCCGTTGAGGCCCATCTTGTGGCCGCAGTCCTCGATGTGGACGCCGGGCAGCGTCGCGCCGGCGGCGTCGCGGACGGGCACGAAGAACGCGTGCACGCCGTACTCCTCGTCGTCGGTGATCAGCTGGGCGAAGACGACCATCGCGCGGCCGTCGACCGCGGCGTTGCCGATCCACTCCTTGCGCGCGGACAGCGAGGGGCTGTCGAGCACGAAGCAGTCGTCGTCCACGTCGAAGGTCGCGGTCGTCTCGAGGTCGCGGACGTTGGAGCCGTGCCCGGTCTCCGTCATCGCGAACCCGCCGGGCAGCTGCAGCGAGCCGACGGCCGGCAGGTAGCGGTCCTGCTGCTCCTCCGTGCCCAGGAACAGGATCGCCCCGCCAAAGAGCCCGAACTGCACGCCGAACTTCACGACGAGGCTCAGGTCGAACTGGGCGAGCGCGGCGAAGGTCTGGACGAAGGCCCCCATGTCGTCGCGGCCGCCCAGACGAGCGGGCATCGCGAGGCTCCCGTAGCCGCGCTCGGCCAGCACGGCGAGCCAGCGCATGACCTGCTCGCGGTGCTGCTCCTTGCTGACCTCGCCGGGGTGCCGGAACGCCGGGTCCGCGAGCAGCGCGCGGACGTCGTCCCACGTCGCCTTCCAGCGCCCGTCGAGCGCGTCGCGCAGCCGTGTTGTCGAGAACGGAGGCTCGGGCTCCGCGAAGCGCTGGTCAACCGACGGGCTGCGCGGCCGCCAGAGCGCGGCGCCGGCGTCGTGGTCCCCGGCCTCGGCGATGGAGGTGAGCTCCGCGAGGAACGCGTCGAGCACATCGCGGCGCGGCTGCTCGTCTCCTGGCGCGAGCGCCTCACCCAGCGCGCGCAGGCCGCCCTCCGGCTGCGCGTCGCCCAGGCCCTCACGGATCACCTTGCGCAGGCTCGAGAGCTCGCGCGCCGTCGGCGGCGCCTCCGGGTTGAGCCACCCCTCGAGCACCGCGTGCTCGGTGTCGTCGAGGCCCGGCAGCGCCTGCGCGAGGTCGTGCAGCCGGGACTGCTCGGCGTCCGACAGCTGCAGATCCGCCCACGCGACGTACAGCGCGGGGAGCAGCGGCCGCAGGCCGGGGGTCGAGGCCAGGAGGTCGACGCGGTAGGGCAGGGCGGGCATGGGTTCCTCGGTGGCGCGGGGCGTGGAGACGGCGCGCCGTGAGCCCGCGGCCCGTACCCCTGGCAGGGGCGCGAGCGCGGTCAGCGGCGGCCACCAAGGTGGGGTGAGGCGCCGGGATCCGCAAGCATGGTCGCGTCGGATGTGCGTGGCTACCGGTGCGGGGTGCCCGGTGCGCGGCTACGGGTGTGAAGCACCCGGCGCGGGGCACGCAGCTCGCGCCGCGCCACACAGGACGCCGCGCCTCAGCGGTTCAGGCGCCGTGACATCGCCTGGCTCAGCTTCTGGTAGCCGGTCGGCAGCAGCCGCTGGCCCAGGTCCAGCGCCACCGCGTCCGGACCCACCAGCACACGCCGCGCGTCCCGACGGACCCCCTTGAGGATCGTGCGCGCGGCCTGCTCCGGGCTCGTGATGAACAGCTTCTCGAACTGGCGGCGGCCGGCGTCCTCGGAGGACGCGACGACCCCCACCACGCTGCTCGACATGCGCGCGTCCCGGGCGATGTTCGTCCGGATGCCGCCCGGATGCACGCACGTCGCGCTCACACCCTGATCCAGCATGTCGAGCTCGATGCGCAGGGACTCCGTGAACCCGCGCACCGCGAACTTCGACGCGTTGTAGGCGTGCATCGTGGGCACGGAGATCACCCCGAAGATGCTCGAGATGTTGACCACATGCCCGTCGCCCGAGGCGCGCAGGTGCGGCAGGAACGCCCGCGTCCCGTACACCACACCCCAGAAGTTGATGTTCATGATCCACTCGTAGTCGGCGTAGTCGATGCCTTCCACGGTGGAGCTCAACGCCACGCCGGCGTTGTTGAAGATCAGGTTCACCTTGCCGTGGTCCGCCACGACCCGATCTGCCCAGGCGTGCACGGCCTCGCGGTCAGCGACGTCCAGCAGCTGCGTCGTCACCCGCACGCCCTTGCCGGCGAGCAGCGCGGCGGTCTCGTCGAGACGCTCCGCGACCACGTCGCTGATCGCCAGGTGGCAGCCCGCGTCCGCGAGCTCCAGCGCGAGCGCACGACCGATGCCCGAGCCCGCGCCGGTGATGGCAGCGACCTTGTCCCTGAACGTCTTCATCTGCGCCTCCTGCCTGGGGGTGAGGGTCGGCGTCACGACAGCCAGGGTCGTGACCCGCTGCACCATGGTCCACGTCAGCGCAGGGCGTCAAGGGCTGTGTTGAATCGAGTTCAATTCTGGCGCGGTGGCTGCGGCGTGCGCATGAACACCCACTCCTCTGCCGTCGACGGGTGCAGCGCTACCGTCGCCTGCAGCTGGTCCATCGTGAGCCCGGCGCTCAGCGCGAGCGCGAACGTCTGCACGATCTCTGCGGCGTCGTCGCCCACCATGTGGGCGCCCAGGACGCGCTTCGACTGGCTGTCGACGACCAGCTTCATGAGCACCTTCGTGTCGCGGCCGGTGAGCCGGTGACGCAGCGGCACGAACGTCTCCCGGTAGATGTCGACCGCGCCGCCGCAGCGCTCGACGGCCTCCTCCTCCGTGAGCCCCACCGTGCCCACCTCAGGGGTGCAGAACACGGCGGTGGGGATGACGTCGTAGCGCACGACCCGCTCCTCCGTCCCGTACAGCTGCAGCGCGATGGCGTGCCCCTCGGAGATGGCGATCGGGGTCAGCGCCACGCGGTCGATGACGTCGCCGGCCGCGAGGATGTGCGGCACGGTCGAGCAGTAGCCGTCGTCGACGACGACCGCGCCGCGCCCGTCAAGCGCGACACCCACGGCCTCCAGCCCCAGGCCACGGGTGTTGGGCGCGCGCCCTGTCGCCATCAGCACCGCGTCGGTCACGAAGGTCTCGCCGGTGTCCTTGATCCGCACCTCGAGCGAGCCGTCGCCCTGGCGCACGATCCGGTCGATCTCGTGCTCCGGGTGCATGCGGACGCCGCGGCGTCGCAGCTCCTCCGTGACGTGCTCCCGCACGTCCACGTCGAAGCCGCGCAGCACGTGGTGGTTGCGGTGGACGAGGTCGACCGTGCAGCCCACCTCGTGCAGGAACGACGCGAACTCCAGCCCGATGTAGCCGGCGCCGATGATCGTGACCCGCTGCGGCAGCGACTCCATCGCGAAGAGGTCGTCCGAGACGATGGCGTGCTCTGCGCCAGGGATATCGAGGCGCACAGGCGTGCCGCCGGTCGCGACGAGGAACCGCCGCGCGCTGACGCGTCGGCCGTCGACCTCGACGGCGTGCGGGTCGACGAACACGGCGCGCCCGCGGATCAGCGTCACGCCTGCGTTCGCGAGGATGCGCTCGTAGACGCCGTTCAGGCGCGCGATCTCCGCGTCCTTGTTCGCGCGGAGCGTGGGCCAGTCGAAGCGTGGCTCGCCCACCTGCCAGCCGAACCCCGCCGCCTCGTGCAGCGCGTCACCGTAGCGCCCGGCGTACGCGAACAGCTTCTTGGGGATGCAGCCCACGTTCACACACGTCCCGCCGGGGCGGGCCTCCTCCACCACCGCGACCCGCGCTCCGAGCGTCGCCGCGATGCGCGCCGAGCGCACGCCGGCGGAGCCGGCGCCGATGACGAGGTAGTCGTAGTCGTGGTCGTGTGCGTCGCGGGTCATCGGGTGCCCTCCGGGAGAGGCCAGTGGTCGTGAGGCCGCACCGTGGGGACCGGGCCCCCGCCCGTCAAGCGCCTGCGGTGATGCGTCTGCCGTCACCAACCGCCCGCGGTCATGCGTCTGCGGTCATGCGTCTGCGGTCATACCCCGGCTCCGTGGTCCCGCCGCGCGGCGCATCTGCCCTTGACGGCGGACCACCCGCGCGCGAAGGGGGACAGCGGGACTGTACTCATCGCGGCACGCGGCGGCCGGACACGGGCGCGCCTCCGGGCCGCAGACGACACGGAGTGGGTGGATGCGCCAGCGAATCGGACTTGTTGCGTTCTGGAAGGGCTACGATCGCAAGCTGTACCTCAAGGCAGCGAAGCTCGCCGACAAGCTCGGCTACGACTCCTTCTGGCTCCCCGAGGCGTGGGGCTACGACGGCTCCACGCTCCTCGCGGAGATGGCCTGCCGCACGAAGCGCATCAAGGTCGCCAGCGGCATCATGAACGTCTACAGCCGCACCCCGGCCCTCATCGCCATGCAGGCCGCGACGCTCCAGGAGATCAGCGACGGCCGCTTCATGCTGGGCATCGGGACCTCCGGCAAGAACGTCATCGAGGGCCTCCACGGCGTGCCGTTCGCGAAGCCGCTCTCCCGCACCCGCGACGTCATCCGCGTCGTCCGCACCCTGCACAGCGGCGGCAAGCTCACCGACGCCGGCGTCGACGACCCCCTCTACCGCCCCTTCGCCCTCGAGACGAAGCCGGTCGACCCGCCCGTCCCCATCTACGTCGCCGCGCTCAAGGAGAAGGCCATCACGTCGATCGGCGAGCACGCGGACGGCTGGATGCCCATCTTCTGGCCCTACGACCGCCTCGATGTGGGCCGCGGCTACATCGAGGCCGGCGCCCGCGCCGCCGGACGCAACCCGGACGACGTCGTCACGGCGCCGTTCACCACTGTCATCCCGCTGGGCAGCGAGCGCGCGCGCAAGCAGGCCGCAGACATCATCGCCTTCTACGTCGGCGGCATGGGCGACTACTACAAGGAGCTCCTCACAGGATTCGGCTACGGCGCGGAGTGCGAGGAGATCGCCGCGCGCTACGCCAGCAAGGAGCACCGCAAGGAGGCCTGGAAGGCCGTCTCCGAGGAGATGATCGAGGCCCTGACCATCTCCGGGGACCCGCTGCACTGCCGCCGCGAGCTCAAGCGCCGCCGCGACTTTGGCCTCGAGTACCCGCTGATCAACCTGCCGCCCAACCGCTCCTGGCCGGAGCTCGCGGCGTTCATCACCGCGCTGGCTCCCACGCCCTGGGGCTGACCCTCCCTCGCGGCTGCCCCCCCTCGCGGCTGACCCCCCTCGCGGCCGACCCCCCGCAGCAGGTACCGGCGAGACTCGCCCGCTCCCGCCGCCGCTGACCCCACCCACGCGCTCCCCCACGGTCCCATGTCCCTCCTGCGTCTCGAGCGCGTGCGCCACGCGTTCAGCGGCCCCCCGGTCTTCGACGGCCTCGACCTCACCATCGAACGCGGAGAGCGCGTCGCCCTCGTCGGCCTCAACGGCGCCGGCAAGAGCACGCTCCTCCAGGTCGTCCTGGGCGCCCTCATCCCGGACGAGGGCTCCGTCATCGTCGAGGACGGCGCCCGCGTCGCCGCGATGCCCCAGAACGTCCCCGCTGACTGGTCCGGCACCATTCTCGAGGTCCTGCTCCCCGGCCTGGGCCCCGTCGGCGAGACGCTCGCCGCGTGGGAGCGCCTCTCCGGAGCCCTCGCTGACGGCAGCGCTGACGAGACCGCCCTCGAGCGCCTGCAGGACCTCCAGGAGCGCATCGACCGCGCCGACGGCTGGGAGCGCCGCCGCGCCGTCGACGAGGTCGTCTCCCTGCTCGACCTCGACCCGGACACCGACGTCACCACCCTCTCCGGTGGCCAGTCCCGGCGCGTGCTGCTCGCCCGCGCCCTCGTCGCCGCGCCGGACCTGCTCATCCTCGACGAGCCCACGAACCACCTCGATATCCCCTCCATCGAGAAGCTCGAGGACCTCGCCCGCCGCCGCGCCGGCACGCTGCTCTTCGTCAGCCACGACCGCGCCTTCGTCGACCGCGTCGCCACGCGCATCATCGAGCTCGACCGCGGCCGCATCCACAGCTACCCCGGCGACTTCGAGACCTTCACCGAGCGCCGCGCCGAGCGCCTCGAGACCGAGGCCAGGCACGCCCGCGAGTTCGACCGCGTGCTCGCCGAGGAGGAAGCCTGGATCCGCCGCGGCGTCCAGGCCCGCCGCACCCGCAACGAGGGGCGCGTCCGCCAGCTCCAGGCCATGCGCCGCGAGCGCCAGCAGCGCCGCGAACGCACCGGCCGCGCCGAGTTCTCGATCGCCGAGGCAGAACGCAGCGGCAAGCTCGTCCTCGAAGCCGCCGGCGTCACCTTCCAGCGCGACGGCCGCACCATCATCCGGGACCTCGACCTCACCGTCCTGCGCGGCGACCGCATCGGCATCATCGGCCCCAACGGCTGCGGCAAGACCACCCTCCTGCGCCTGCTGCTGGGCGAGCTCGAGCCCGACGCCGGCACCGTCCGCCAGGGCACGAAGCTCCAGGTCGCCTACTTCGATCAGCTCCGCGAGGACCTCGACCCGGAGGCCCGCGTCTGGGAGCAGGTCGCCGAGGGCAGCGACTTCCTGACCATCGACGGCCAGCGCCGCCACGTCATGGGCTACCTCGCGGACTTCCTGTTCCCCGCCGAGCGCGCCCGCGCCCGCGTCCGCGTCCTCTCCGGCGGCGAGCGCCAGCGGCTGTTGCTCGCGCGCCACTTCGCGAAGCCGGCGAACCTCATCATCCTCGACGAGCCCACGAACGACCTGGACCTCGAGACGCTGGAGCTGCTCGAGGACCGGCTGATGGCGTTCACCGGCACGGTCATCGTCGTGAGCCACGACCGCGCGTTCCTGAACTCCGTCGTGACGAGCACGCTGGCGTGGGAGGGCGACGCGCTGGGCTTCTGCGAGTACGTGGGCGGGTACGAGGACTGGCTGCGGCAGCGCCCCGATCCCGCTTCCTCGGCCGCCGCGGCTACCGGATCCGGCAGCGCTGACCGGCCGGCCGCGCCCACGACGACAGCGTCCGCTTCAGGTGGCGCCTCTGCTGGCGGGCGTGGCGTGGCCGCTGCGGGCGGGTCCGCAGACGTCGACGCGCGAGCTGGCGCTTCCGCCGGCGGCGGTGGGGCGGCGCCCGCGGCTCCGCGCAGGAAGCTGAGCTTCCGTGAGAAGCAGGACCTGGAGCAGCTCCCGGGCCGCATCGAGGCCCTGGAGCAGGAGCAGGCGGCGCTCGTCACGCGGCTGGCTGATCCGGCGCTCTACGCCGAGCGCGCCGGCGAGCTGCCGGGCATCAACGCGAGGATGGCGGCCATCGTCGCCGAGCTGGAGGACGCGTTCGCGCGGTGGGAGGACCTCGAGTCACGCTCCTGACGGGGGTGTGGTTCGTGGGCGCGCTGGCGCGTCTCGCGTGTCGCCGGTCGCTCGTGCCGCAGGATGGCGCGTGGTCGGTGACGGTGGACGTATCGTGGATGCGTGGAGGAGCGTTCCGGATGGTGAACGGATGGCTTCACGGGTGCGTTGGTGCTGCCGGCTTCGGGTGTGGGCGCGAGCCCAAGTTGCGGATTCACGGCGGGTAGTTCGTTTATTCCGACAGGCGTGGAAAAACCGGTTGCCGGCCCTGTGGGCCTGTGGTTCAGTCCTGGACGACTCCGTGTTCCGGAGTGTCACGGGCGGCGTTCGCGCTGCGTTGGCATCCGGAACCGGCGGCTGGAACAGAACGAACTGTGGCTCACCGGCGCCGGATATCCCTGGCGGTCGTGTCGGGCTGCGCGGATCGAGGGTTCGACATGCGTTTCGAGAACCGTGCGGTGGCGTTTCGTGCGCTGATGGGCGTGCTGGTGGTGTGGTCCCTGGCTGGCTGCGGCGAGTCGGGGTCGGGTGGCGCGCCCGGTTCGGAGTGCCGGTACACGTACGAGTGCGCGGTGGGGATGGTGTGTCATGCGGGCAGCTGTGTGGTGCCGTCGTCGTCGGACGTCTCGGAGGACACGGTGCCGGTTCCTGACGGGTCGGTGGACCCGGACACGAGCACGCCGGACACGAGCGACGTGTCGACGGACGTGTCGGGCGACACGGGCGCGGACGCGGGCACACGGGTGACGTTTGCGCCGGCGCGCTACCGGCGCTGCACGGACGACCTGGAGTGCGCGGTCTTCGGCGGGAACTGCCTTGTGGAGATCCCGCTGAGCCGGCCTGACGCGAGCGGGATGGATCGGGTGCGGCTGAGCGACCTGGATCCGTCGCTGGCGCCGGGGCAGGGGATCTGCACGTTCACGTGCACCAACGACCCGCGGGTGTGCGACACGGTGGTGGTCGACGGCCCGGGTGGGGCGAGCGTGCCGTTCAGCTGTCAGGTGATCTTCGCGGGTCAGAGCCCGTACCCGGAGCTGGCGCCGGCGTTCCCGTTCGCGGACACGCTGGACCCGATCGCGCTGGAGCGCGGCGTTCCGTTCGCGTCGATCTGCCGGCCGCCGTTCCAGCACAGCGCGGCGCACTCGGAGGCGTTCTGCCAGCCGTGCGCGACGGCCGACCAGTGCGGCGCGGGCGACGTGTGCTACCTGGAGCGCGCGTTCGCGTCGCCGCCCTCCGGCTCGTGTGTGCAGCCGTGCGCCGGCGACACGGACTGCCCGTTCGGCTTCGACTGCGCGGCGGTCGCCGGCGAGGAGGGCAGCTACTGCCTGCCCATCGCCGGGACGTGCGGCCGCTGCATGGACGCGGACGGCGACCAGCGTGGCGTGGGCCGCTGCGGGCCCATCAACGAGCCCAACACCGGGGTCGACTGCGACGACACGGATCCGCTGGCGTACTACGACGCGGCGCGGCCGAACCACCCGTTCCCGCAGCTGTGTGGCGACTTCGACATGAACTGCAACGGGCTGTCCGACCGGGTCGAGCAGCTGGGCAGCGAGCAGCACTGCGCAGGCTGCGGCGACGCGTGCGTCTCGCGCGCCGGTGACATCCCGAACGCGCGCCGGTCGTGCGAGCAGCGCGACGGCCAGTGGGCCTGCGTCGCGGTCTGCGACGCAGGCTTCGCGGACTGCGACGGCGACGTGAACAACGGCTGTGAGGCGGCGCTGGGTGCCAACCAGCTGTGGGCCCGTGACCACGACGGCGACGGGCGCGGCTCCCGGACGGAGGTGCGCTACTTCTGCGACGGCGACGCGCCCGCCGGCTGGGTCCAGAACCAGTTCGACTGCGACGACACGAACCCCGCGGTGTACGGTGGCGGCGTCGACGGGTCCGGCGCCACCCTCGCGGCGGCCCCGGAGCTGTGCGACGGCATCGACAACGACTGCAACGGCATCGTCGACGATCCCGGCCGCGTCCAGGGGGTGGGCCAGGCCTGCACGACCGAGTTCCCGGGGGTCTGCGCCGCCGGCCGGTTCCAGTGCCCGGCGCCCGTCAACGGCGTGACCGCGCTGGCGTGTGTGCCCAACCTCAACCCGGCGACCCAGGCCAACGCCCCGGAGCTGTGCGACGGCCTCGACAACAACTGCAACGGTCAGGTCGACGAGGGCGTCGACTACTACGCGGACCGCGGCGAGGTGAACCCCGGCGGCCCCGGAGCGCCGGTCAGCTGCGGCATCGAGGGCGGGCTGGGTATCTGCGCCGTCGGCACCCAGACGTGCGTCAGCCCGTCGGCGGGGTCGGCGTCGTGGCAGTGTGTGGGCCGCGCCCCCGAGGCGACCGACCCGATCGACCCGGACTTCATCGACTCGAACTGCGACGGCAGCGACGGCGACCTGTCGCGGGCGGTCTTCGTGCGCCCCGTCGCCGGCGGCGGCAGCCTCGACGGCAACGACGGCAACAACGGCTCGGCCCAGCGCCCGGTCGCGACGCTCAACCGGGCGATGACGCTCGCCTGCGCCGCCGGCCCGCCGTGCCGCGATATCTACGTGCAGACCGGCGAGTACGTGAGCAGCTCCGCGATCACGGTGCCCACATGGGCGGCGGCCGCGACACCTCCGGTGCGCATCTACGGCGGCTTCAACGTGAGCGTCGTCGGCTGCGAGACCGGCACCTGCGCGCTGCGCTGGGTGCGCGGCACCGGCCGCTCGACGTTCGTTCGCGAGGCGCCCTCTGCGAACACTGCGTCGACCTGGCCGTACGGCGAGGCGTACGCCGCCCTGCAGGCGTCAGGAACGTCGGGCGTGCTGTCGGTCCTGCTCAACCAGGTCAACCTGACCGTGCGCTCGCCGTCGGCGAGCGTGATCCTCGAGCGTGGCCAGCACGCGCCGGCGCAGATCGGCGTGATGTGCCCGGCTCGGGGCTGCGGACTGCTCAGCTTCCGGGACGTCGTCATCGACGTCGAGAACGCCCTCAACGGCGGCGCCGGCGCGGCGCCCGCTGTCGCGCCCCTCGTCGACCACAACGGCCGCAACGGCTGTACCGCGAACACGAACTGCGCCAACTACGCGTTCATCGGCGGCGAGTGGATGCAGTACGCCAGCGCGGACGTCGCGAACTCGGCGGCCAACACCTTCGGTGGTGTAGCGGCCGCCTGCCACGACGGCTCGTCGCGTCGCGGCGGCAACAGCGGCGCGTTCCGCTGGCAGCCGCCCGGCGGCGGCAACCGCGGGTACCGGTTCGCCGGCTACTCCGGCCAGGGCTGGTACCCCGGCGGCGGGGGCAACCGCTGGTACTCCCGTGACACCAACGCGAACCCCAACCCGTCCATCTACTCGCCGACGCGCGGCGGTGATGGCCTCGGTGGCAGCGGCGCCAGCTGGTCCGGTACCGGCGCGTTGCTGACGACCTCGAGCGGGAACCTCGTGCGGCCGCGCTACAGCCGAACCCACTGGTCCGCTGGTTCCGGGTCGAGCGGGTCCGGCGGTGGTGGGGGCGGCGGGTGCATCGACCACCCCAACTACTTCAACTGCGCCACCCAGTCCGTCCGCGGCGGCGGCGGCGGCGCCGGCGGCTGCGGGGGCCTCGCCGGCGGCACCGGCGGCGACGGCGGGCACACGGTCGGGATCCTGATGGTCTCGCCGGCTGCCGGTGAAGCGACGCTCGAGCTGCCGGGCGGCCAGTTCTCGATTCGTGTTGGCCGCGCCGGCAACGGCGGCAACGGCGCCAACGGCGGCGCCGGCATGCCGG
>ERZ869909.2434-NODE-2434-length-12369-cov-296.611048_pt1 | contig 12369 bp, 6 predicted proteins | sample MGYA00520892_ERZ869909 | MGnify/ENA primary metagenome ERZ869909 (study PRJEB32215, sample SAMEA104723947) | bioreactor metagenome | biome: bioreactor; feature: anaerobic bioreactor; material: water | place: China | collected 2015-03-12 ... | reverse complement strand
GTCTCGGCAAGAGTCTATGGACTGAGCGGGGCAGCGGCGAACCGCTGCGGGTGTTCGAGGCCTTCAACGACGGCGACGAGGCGCGCTGGGTGGTCGAGGAGATCCAGTCTCTGGTGCGCGACGGCATGAGCCGTGCCGATATAGCCTTGCTTTACCGTTCCAATGCGCAGTCGCGGGTGCTCGAGCATCAGCTGTTCTCGTCAGGCATCCCCTACCGGGTCTATGGTGGCCTGCGGTTCTTCGAGCGGCAAGAGATCAAGCACGCGCTGGCGTATCTGCGGCTGATCGCGAACCCGGACGATGACACCGCCTTCGCAAGGGTGGTGAACTTCCCGACGCGCGGAATCGGTGCCCGCTCACTCGAAGTGTTGCAGGACGCCGCCAGAACCTGGCAGGGCAGCCTCTACGCCAGCGTGCCGCATCTTGCGGGCAAGCCGGGTACGGTGCTGGGGCAGTTCGTGCGCCTGATAGAGGATATGCGGCGCGACACCCGTGAGTTGCCACTCCCCGAGCTGGTCGACCATGTGCTCGATGCCTCCGGCCTGCGTGCGCATTACAAGAGCGACAAGGAAGGTCAGGAGCGGCTCGAGAACCTTGACGAGCTGATCAACGCGGCGGCAAATTTCGTCGCCGAGATGGGCGCAGACGGCGAAGCGCTGGCCCAGCCTCATGCGCTGCTCGCCGGCTTCCTGGCCCATGCTTCGCTCGAGGCGGGCGAGCACCAGGCCGATGCCGGCACCGAGGCGGTGCAGTTGATGACGGTGCATTCGGCCAAGGGCCTGGAGTTCGACGCGGTGTTCCTGACCGGTCTGGAGGAGGGGCTGTTTCCGCACGAAAACAGCATCCTCGAGCGCGACGGGCTCGAGGAGGAGCGCCGCCTGATGTATGTCGCGGTGACCCGGGCGCGCGAGCGTCTGTATCTGTCCTTCGCGCAAAGCCGGATGCTGCACGGGCAGGTACGCTATAACCTGCGTTCGCGCTTTCTCGAGGAGATTCCGGAGGGGCTCACCAAGTGGTTGTCGGTGCCGAGCGCGCGTGGGCGCGGCGCGGGATTCGGGGGTTATTTCGAACCCTCACGTTCGCCGCGCGTGGCGGCAGCGCCGTCGCCGGCACAGCCCTCCCGCGATCTTGGCGGCTTGCGCGTCGGGCAACAGGTGAAGCATGCAAGATTCGGCCAGGGCGTCATCGTTGCCGCCGAGGGCGGCGGCGCGGACGCGCGGGTTCAGGTGAACTTCGGGTCGGCGGGGCTCAAGTGGTTGCTGTTGGCGGTGGCCAAGCTCGAGGCTTGTTGAGCAAACCCGTTGTCCGTGGGGGCAGTCCGGTGCGTTTCGCTTGCGGCTCAACACACTCTATGGCTCTCAACGGGCCGCAGACTCATAGGGTGCGTTGAGCGAAGCGAAACGCACCGTGTTGCGGCGAGACCGGATGAGGTGCGCCGCCAAATGCACCCCGCAGCGCTTCCTCAGGTGCCGTATTTGCGCGCGAGGGTGTCGTGCAGGGCGAGGTATTCCTGCGAGAGCTTGTGCCTTGCGTCGAGGTGGATCATCGGCTTGGAGTGCTCGTGTGATTCCTTGATCTTCACCGACGACGACAGATAGGGCTCTAGCACCGGCAGGCCTTCCTCGATGAGTTCCCGAACCACTTTTTGCGGCAGGCTGGCGCGCGGCTGGTACTGATTGACGACGATGCCCTCGACCTCGAGCTCGCGATTGTGATCGGCGCGGATCTCCTGCACGTTTTCGAGCAGTGAATACAGCGCGCGGCGGGAGAAATCGTCACAATCGAACGGGATCAGGCAGCCATTTGCGGCGATCAGTGCTGAACGCGTGTAGAAATTCAGCGCTGGCGGTGTGTCGATATAGATCAGGTCGTAGTCTTCGGCCAGCTCGTCCAGAGCGTCGCGCAACTTGTAGATCTTGTAGCGCGATTCGAGCTTGCCCTGCAGATCTTCAAGATCCGGATGCGAGGGCATAACGTGCAGACCGGCAAAGGGGGTTTCGACGACGAACTCGGCGGTTTCCTTGGGACTGAGCTTGAAATGCAGCGTCTGGTCGAAGAAGTCTGCCAGCGTGTTCTCCAACTCCGCGCCCGGGCGACCGAGCAGGTAGTGGGTGGAGTTGCCCTGCGGGTCGAGGTCGATCACCAGCGTACGCAGACCACTGTGCGCGCTGATTGCGGCCAGATTGCAGGTAATGGTGGACTTGCCTACGCCGCCCTTCTGGTTGAAAACGACCCTGCGCATGAATGCTCCCCGCAACGATGACAGGCGTGATTGTGCCAAAAAACCGGTGCGATAGGCCGCGAACCACGCAAAGATCATCGCGTCGCGGTTACTGCGAAGTGGCCATCGGTGGGATAAACTTCACAATCTGCCGTATTGAGGGCCGACGCGTCAGCGCGGGTCCGCAGACCGCCACGAATGCAGGGCGACCATGCCCGGCACCAAACAAGAACGTTGCAGTCCTTTCGGTAGTGTGCCGCGACGACGAATCGTTGCCGTGTGCGCTCCAGACATTCAGATATGCTCCGAGAGGGGGAGAAACAGCATGGACCAGGACTTCATCGCCGCAGCACTCGACTATCACCGCGCTCCGACCCGGGGGAAGATTTCGGTCGTGCCGACCAAGGGCTTGACCAACCAACGTGACCTCGCCCTGGCGTATTCGCCAGGTGTCGCGGCTGCGTGCGATGCGATCGTCGCAGACCCGGCTCAGGCGCACGAGCTGACTTCGCGCGGCAACCTGGTTGCGGTGGTCACGAACGGCACCGCGGTGCTCGGTCTTGGCAACATCGGCCCGCTCGCCTCCAAGCCGGTCATGGAGGGCAAGGGGTGCCTGTTCAAGAAGTTCGCCAACATCGATGTGTTCGATATCGAGCTCAACGAGCTTGATCCTGACAAGTTGATCGACATCATCGCCTCGCTCGAGCCGACTCTCGGCGGTATCAACCTCGAGGACATCAAGGCGCCGGAGTGCTTCTACATCGAACAGAAGCTGCGCGAGCGCATGAATATCCCCGTGTTCCACGATGATCAGCACGGTACCGCGATCATTTCGGCGGCTGGTCTCATCAACGGCCTGAAGATCGTCGGCAAGAACATCGGTGAGGTGAAGCTCGTTTGTTCCGGTGCGGGTGCGGCGGCGATTGCCTGCCTCGACGTGATGGTCGGCCTCGGATTGAAGCGGGAGAACGTCTATGTGTGCGATTCGCGCGGCGTCATCCGCGTTGGCCGCGACGCGAACATGGAGCCCAACAAGGCCCGCTATGCGCAACAGACCGACGCGACCACGCTGGCCGAGGTCATCGAGGGTGCCGATGTCTTCCTCGGCCTGTCGACCGCGGGTGTGCTCAAGCCGGAGATGGTCGCGAAGATGGCCGACCGGCCGCTGATCTTCGCGCTGGCCAACCCCAACCCCGAAATCCTGCCGGACGACGCCAAGAAGGTGCGGCCTGACTGCATCATCGCCACCGGCCGTTCGGACTATCCGAACCAGGTCAACAACGTGTTGTGCTTCCCGTTCATCTTCCGTGGCGCGCTTGACGTCGGCGCGACCAAGATCACCGAGGAGATGAAGCTTGCCTGCGTGAAGGCGATTGCCGAACTGGCCCAGGCCGAGCAGAGCGACATCGTGGCCTCGGCCTACGGCGGAGCGGAGCTGAGCTTCGGACCGGACTACATCATTCCCAAGCCTTTCGACCCGCGCCTGATCGTCAAGATCGCGCCGGCGGTCGCCAAGGCCGCGATGGATTCCGGCGTGGCTACCCGTCCGATCGAGGACTTCGAGGCCTATGTCGCAAACCTGACAGATTTCGTTTACCAGTCCGGCATCATCATGAAGCCGGTGTTCAACGCCGCCAAGGCGCTTCCTCCCGAGCACAAGCGGGTGCTCTTTGCCGAGGGCGAAGATGAGCGGGTGCTGCACGCAGTGCGCGTCGTGATCGACGAGCAGCTCGCGCGGCCGATTCTGATCGGCCGGCCCAGCGTCATCGAAATGCGCATCCAGAAGATCGGCCTCAACCTGGTGCCCGAGCGGGACTTCGAGATCGTGAATCCCGAGTCCGACCCGCGCTATCGCGAACTGTGGAACGAGTATTACCGCCTGATGTGCCGCGACGGCATCACGCCGGAGATCGCGAAGGCCAAGATGCGCCGCGATACCACGCTGATTGGCTGCATGCTGCTGCGCCGTGGCGATGCCGACGCGCTGGTATGTGGCACCTACGGCACCTATGATTACCATCTCAAGCAGGTCGAGGATGTCATTGGTCTTGCCAAGGGGGCTAAGCTCTTCGCGGCCATGAACCTGCTGTTGCTGCCCAAACGCATGCTGGCGATCAGCGACCCCTACGTGAACGAAAATCCGGATGCTGAGCAGGTGGCTCAGATTACGCAGATGGCGGCCGAGGAGTTGCGTCGCTTCGGCGTCGAACCACGTGCCGCGCTGTTGTCTCATTCGAATTTCGGCAGTTCCACGTCAGCCTCGGCGCGCAAGATGCGCGCCGCGCGCGACCTGTTGCGCGTCGCCCAGCCAGACCTCGAATGCGATGGCGAGATGCACGGCGATGCCGCGTTGGCACCGGAGATCCGCGACCGGGTCCACCCCGACTCGACCTTGTCTGGCGAGGCCAACCTGCTAGTAATGCCGAACCTTGACGCTGCCAACATCTCTTTCAACCTGATGAAGATCGCCAACGGCGATGGCGTGTCGGTCGGCCCGATTCTGCTTGGAGCAGCGCTGCCGGTGCACATTCTGACGCCGTCGGCGACCGTACGTCGTCTGGTCAACATCACCGCAGTCTGCGTGGTGGACGCGAAGGAACAGCGCCTCAACGAAAGCGCGCGTTGAACAACAAACATACCTCGACAGGAGACAAGTGAATGACCCACGCAATCGTTTTTCGTGAAACTGGTGGCCCAGAGGTTCTCGAGTGGAGCAAAGTCCCTCTGCCCGAGTTGGGTGAAGGCGAGGTTCGTCTGCGCCAGGAGGCGGTGGGACTGAACTACATCGACACCTACCACCGGTGTGGGATGTATCCAGTGCCGATGCCGTCAGGTATCGGCCTGGAAGGCGCGGGCACCATTGAGGCCATCGGCCCCGGCGTGACCGAGCTGGCAGTCGGCGACCGGGTTGCCTATGCGGGCGGTCCGCTTGGCGCCTACGCCTGCGAACGCAACATGCCGGCCGACCGGCTGGTCAGGCTGCCGGACGCATTGAGCTTCGAACAGGGCGCAGCCATGATGCTGCAAGGCCTTACGGCGCAATATCTTCTGCGGCGTACTTACCGCGTCCAGTCTGGCGACACCATCCTGATCCATGCCGCCGCGGGTGGCGTGGGCCTGATCGTGTGCCAGTGGGCGAAAGCCCTCGGCGCGACCGTAATCGGCACCGTGGGCTCAGACGACAAGGCGGCGCTGGCCCGTGCCCATGGTTGTGATCATCCCATCGTCTACACGCGCGAAAACTTCGCCGAGCGCGTACGTGAGATCACCAAGGGCGAGGGTGTCGCGGTGGTGTATGACTCCATCGGCAAGGACACCTTCATGGACTCGTTGTCGTGCCTGCGGCCATTAGGCACGATGGTGCTCTTCGGTGCCGCATCCGGCGCAGTGCCACCGTTCGATCCTCAGGTTCTGGCGCAGAAGGGGTCGTTGTTCCTCACACGTCCAACGCTGTTCACCTACGTGGCCAAGCGCAGTGACCTGGTCACAATGTCGAGCGAGTTGTTCGAGGCGGTCACCTCGGGCAAGGTGCGCATAGAGGTCAATCAACGCTATCCGCTGCGCGAGGCGGCGCAGGCGCATCGTGACCTCGAGGCGCGACGCACCACAGGCTCCACCGTCCTGCTGCCGTGGGTCTGAAGCGCCTGTCGCTCCTCGCCGTCTTGGTGGCCGGCGCGCTCGCGCTGGCCCCGCTCCCGGCGCCTGCCCAACAGCAGGTGTTGAGTCCATCACAGGCAGCGTTTCTCAAGGCCGAGAACCGGCGCATCGAAGACTATTTCGTGCTTCAGGTGTCGCGTATCGTTGGCATCCAGCCCGAGCAGGTGCGCCGCGCGATGCCGGACGAGCGCCGCATCACCGTCGCGGTGTCGCGGCTGATTTCGGCGTTGGAAATGGATCTCGGCCGGCCGCTGACTGACGAACAGACTGCCGCGATCATCGCGGCCGACGAAGAGCGGCGTGCCGCGCTGGTCCGGGTGAGGGAAGGGGCGGTGTTGCGCTGACCGTAAACGAGAGCGACGCACTTGGCGCCGGGGTTGCCACAAGCTGCCGCCGTGTTCGCGCCTTACGGCGCTTACACAAGCAGTGGCAACCGCGGAGCCCGGTGCGCGTCCATCACCTGTGGGAGTGGCGTAAGCCGCGAACAGTGCGATAGGGTGCGTTGAGCGGTACGCGAAACGCACCGTGTGCGTTACATGCGCTGACCGTTACCAATCAGGACTCGGGTAAAATTGCGCCCATGACCCTGCCCCAGAATACCCCCCGTTTCGTCCATCTCCGACTTCACTCCGAGTATTCGATCCAGGACGGTATCGTCCAGATCGACCAGGCCATCGCCGCTGCTGCGGCAGATGGCATGCCGGCGCTTGGAGTCTCCGACCTGGCCAACCTGTTCGGCATGGTCAAGTTTTACAAGGGCGCGCGCGGCAAGGGCGTCAAACCTGTCGTCGGGGTCGACGCCTGGATCACCAACGATGCCGATCGCGACAAGCCGCACCGGGTGTTGCTGATCTGCCGAAACCGTGTCGGCTACGGCCAGTTGTGCGAGTTGCTGACACGCGCCTATCTCGAGAACAAGCACCGTGGCCGGGCGGAGATGCGACGGGAGTGGTTTGCAGAGGGCGCGGCTTCGGGCTTGCTGTGTCTGTCCGGTGCAATGCACGGTGACGTCGGCCAGGCCCTGCTGAACGGCAACGGCGAGCTTGCTCGCCGGCTCGCGGGCGAATGGTCGGCCAACTTTCCGGGCGCTTTCTACATAGAGTTGCAGCGAGCGGGGCATCCGGGCACCGAGGGTTATATTCGCGATGCAGTGACGCTCGCCGCCGACCTCGACCTGCCGGTGGTCGCGACCCATCCGGTGCAGTTCCTGAAGCGCGAAGACTTCAAGGCCCATGAAGCACGGGTGTGTATTGCCCAGGGCTATGTCCTCGCCGACAAGCGTCGCCCGCGCGACTTCACCGAAGATCAGTACCTCAAGAGCCAGGATGAGATGTGTGCGCTGTTCGCCGATCTTCCCGAGGCGCTGGAGAACGCGGTCGAGATCGCACGCCGCTGCTCACTGACGGTAGAACTCGGCAAGAATTTCCTGCCGTTGTTCCCGACGCCCGAAGGGATGACGTTGGACGACTTTCTCGTTTATGAGGCCAAGCGCGGTCTCGAGGAGCGCCTCGTCGAGCTATATCCGGACGCTGAAGTGCGCGAGGGTCAGCGACAGCGTTATGAAGAGCGGTTGAAGTTCGAGACCGACACCATCATCCAGATGGGCTTTCCGGGCTACTTCCTGATCGTCGCGGACTTCATCAACTGGGCCAAGGAGAACGACGTGCCGGTTGGCCCGGGGCGGGGGTCGGGAGCCGGCTCGCTGGTCGCCTACAGCTTGCGCATCACCGATCTCGACCCGCTCGAGTACGCGCTGCTGTTTGAGCGTTTCCTCAACCCGGAGCGGGTGTCGATGCCCGACTTCGACATCGACTTCTGTCAGGACAATCGCTACCGCGTCATCGAGTACGTGCGCGAGCGCTACGGTCGAGATGCGGTGAGCCAGATCGCGACTTTCGGCACCATGGCCTCCAAGGCCGTGGTGCGCGACGTCGGTCGCGTGCTCGATCTCCCCTATGGCTTGTGCGACCGGCTGTCCAAGCTGATTCCGATCGAGGGCGCCAAGCCGGTCTCGCTGGCCAAGGCCTACGACATGGAGCCGCAGATCGGCGAGATGATGTCCGATGGCAACGACGGCGAATCGGTGCAGGAGTTGTGGAGCCTCGCCCAGCCGCTCGAGGGCCTGACCCGCAACGTCGGCATGCATGCGGGCGGCGTGCTGATCGCGCCGGGCAAACTGACCGATTTCTGTCCGCTGTATCTCGCCGATGGCGATGCCACGCCGGTGTCGCAGTACGACAAGGACGACGTCGAGGCGGTCGGACTGGTGAAGTTCGACTTCCTCGGCCTGCGCAACCTCACCATCATCAAGCTCGCGGTCGATTACGTCGAACGTCTCACCGGCGAACGCCCCGACCTCAACTCGCTGCCTTTCACCGACCCGGCTGCCTACCAGATCCTGAAGGACGCCAACACCACGGCGATCTTCCAGGTCGAATCCGACGGCATGAAGAAGCTTCTGAAGAAGCTCGGGCCGGACCGATTCGAAGACATCATCGCGGTGCTTGCTCTCTACCGCCCCGGGCCGCTGGGTTCCGGGATGGTGGACGACTTCATCCTGCGCAAGAAAGGCCAGCAGGAGATCGACTATTTTCACCCGGACCTGAAAGCGTCGCTGGAGCCGACCTACGGCGTCATCGTCTATCAGGAACAGGTGATGCAGATCTCGCAGATTATCGGCGGCTACACGCTTGGCGGTGCCGACATGCTGCGTCGCGCGATGGGCAAGAAGAAGGCCGAAGAGATGGCCAAGCATCGCGAGATCATGCGCGAAGGTGCGCGCAACAAGGGCTACGATGAAGCCCTGGCGATGAAGCTCTTCGACCTGATGGAGAAGTTCGCCGAATACGGTTTCAACAAGTCGCATACTGCGGCCTACGCGGTGGTGACCTACCACACTGCCTGGCTGAAGGCGCATCACTGTGCGGCCTTCATGGCGGCGACGATGTCGGCCGACCTGGACAACACCGACACTATCCGCATCTTTTTCGAGGATACCCGGGCGAACGGCATCGAAGTTCTGCCGCCGTGCGTGAACGCGTCCGATTATCGCTTCGTGCCGGTCGATCGCAAGACGATCCGCTACGGCCTAGGGGCAGTCAAGGGCTGTGGCGAACCGGCGGTGCGGGCGATTCTCGCGGCGCGGGAGAAGGGGCCGTTCCGCGACCTCTTCGATTTTTGCGAGCGAGTCGATCGACGCATGGTCAACCGTCGCGTTGTCGAGGCGCTGATCCGGGCCGGGGCGATGGATGCCCTGCCGGGGCACGAAGGTCGTGATCGTGCGCAACTCATCGCCACCGTGTCGCTGGCGATGGATGCGGCTGAACAGGCTGCCGCCAACGCGATGCAGGGCGGCTTGTTCGATGCGCTGCCCGAGGCGGCCGGCGCCGCACTTGAGTTCGTCAATGTTCGCGCCTGGTCCGAACGCGAGAGATTGAAGGAGGAAAAGACCGCGATCGGATTCTTCCTCTCTGGTCATCCGTTCAACGCCTTCAAGTCCGAGGTGCGACGTTTCGTGCGTCGAAGTCTTGCGGAGCTAGAGCCGTCACGCGAGCTGACGATGCTGGCCGGCGTGGTCATGGAGGTACGCACAAAGGTTGGCAACCGGGGCAAGATGGCTTTCGTTCAGATCGACGACGGCACCGAGCCGCGCGAGGTAGCGGTCTATTCGGAAGTGCTCGATGCGAGTCGTGGCAAGATCGTGACCGACGACGTGCTTGTGGTCGAGGGCAAGATTAGCCCGGACGAGTTTTCGGGCGGGTTGCGCATCATCGCCGACCGCCTGATGACGCTTGGCGAAGCGCGTGGCAGGTTTGCCAAGACCTTGCTGGTGAGGCTCAACGGCGAGGTCGCCGAGAGCGGTGGGCCGCGTGCTGCGATAGACCGGCTGCAGGGTCTGCTCGGCCCGTTTCGCGAGGGGGAGTGCCCGATTCGCATCCGCTATCGCAACCAGGTGGCCGAGGCGGATCTGCCCTTGGGCAAGAGCTGGCGGATCCGGCCGGACGATGCATTGCTGGAGAGTCTGCGCGACTGGCTGCCGGACGGCGCGATCGAGATCGTATATCACTGAGTCCCCCGGCAAGCGCGGCCGTTCCTGCAGTCAGTGGATACGCACCTGGCGCAGCGCTAGCCATTGCCTGTGGGAGCGGCGTGAGCCGCGAATCGGTCCGTGGGTTTCGATTCGCTCAACGCACCCTATGGGTGGGTGATGGGCGAATCTCAGGGCGTATTGAAGCGAAGCCTGAACACGCCGGGTTCAGTTCAGGCTGTCGCGCAGGCGTTCGATATCCACGATGTGGATGGTGCGGCCTTCGACCTCGATCAGGCCACTGTCGATAAGATCGTGCAGCACGCGCGAAAAGTGCTCCTGGGTCAGGTTGAGGCGGGAGGCGATGGTGCCTTTGTTGGTGGGCAGCCTGACGCTGACGCGGCCTTGCGTGACCTGGTCGCCGTTCATTTCCTCCTCGCGCAGCAAGTAGCCGATGATGCGGTCTCGCCCGTTGCGGAGCGAGTAGGTTTCGACGTCGGCGATGAGGTGGTGCAGTCGCTGCGACAGCCCAGCGATGATCTTGCGACAGAAGAGTGGATCGCGCGACATCTCCTCGAAAACCACGTTCTTCGCGATGTGCAGCAGGCGACAGTCGGTCAGGGTCTGCGCCATGACCACATAGGGCTTGTCCATGAACATCACCGCCTCGCCGAAGCTGTGACCGGGACGCATGATTTCGATGACCTTCTCGTGTCCATCCGATGAGGTGAAGGCCAGCTTGATCTGTCCCTCGAGCAAAAAATGAAAACCGTGGCACGGATCGCCGCGATGAAACAGTACTTCGCCTTTTTCCGCCTTGAACTCGCGCACCCCGCGCGCAAAACGCGAGATCTCCTGGTCGGACAAACCGTTGAGCAGCGGAATGTGCGCCAGAAGACGACATAGCGAAACGTGCTCGGGGCTGGCTTCGCATCCGGGAGGGACATCAGTTTGCGACGCGGGGGAGTTGTCCTTCTGAAGACAATCGACGGTGTGCATGATGTCACCTCGTGAGCTGGGCGTAGAACAGGGGAAGGCGGGAAGGGAGCTCTTCGGGCTTGCGGATCACCGCGTAGCCTGCCGGCCCGAAGAGATGGGGCAGGTAGCTGGCGCCTTCGCGGTCGATAGTGACGCAAAAGGGTACCAGGCCCTGACGCCGCGCTTCCGAGATTGCCACGCGGCTGTCCTCGATGCCGTAACGGCCTTCGTACAAATCGAGGTCGTTGGGTTTGCCGTCCGACAGGATCAACAGGATTCGGCGGCTCGATGCTTCTTTAGCCAGCAGATTGCTGGCATGGCGCACTGCCGCGCCGAGCCGCGTGTAGTAGCCGGGCTTGATCGCAGAGATCCGGCCGCGAACCGTGTCGTCGAAACGATCGTCGAAGTTCTTCATGCGATGAAATCGCACGTTCGCACGCTTGAGTGACGAAAAGCCGCAGATGGAGAAGCGGTCACCTGTGGTCCGCAAAGCCTCGCCGAAGAGCAGGAGGGCGTCGCGGATGACGTCGATGACGCGTGCGTCCGACGACACCCAGGTATCGGTCGACAGCGAGAGGTCGGCCAGCACCATGCACGAGAGATCGCGCTCGCGCTTCTCCAGGGACAGATAGAGCTGTTCCGAAGGGTGGCGGCCGATGTGCCGGTCGGTTTGCGCACGCACCACTGCATCGACATCGAGCTCGGTGCCTTCAGTGCGCTGCTTTAGCCAGCGCCTGCCTGGCTGAAGCGCGGCGAACTGCTGATGCAGGCGCTTTGCGGTGCGTCGGAGATGCTCTGGCAGGGGGGTTGGATCTGCGTTGCGCGAAGCCATTTCGGTCAGCCGAACATGCTCGTCGAGGAGCAGACCCTTGCGGTAGTCCCATTCGGGCAAGGGAATGCCGGCGCCGAGCATCACGTCGTCCTCGGCTGCCGAGGGCAAGTCGAGATCGAAGCGCACCTTGGAGGCGACCGGGTCGCGGTCCTGGGCGAGAGACAGATGGTCGAGATCGCGGGCAGCGTCGGCGGCGTTCTCGTCGGGGTCGTCGTCTGTCGGACGATTGACCTTGAGAAATTCGGCGACTGCGAGCAGGCTCTCGGCGCGGAACATGATCGACAGTCCGTTCTTCTCCTTGGGCATCTCCTCCCGCTTGGCGCGATAGGCGCGGCGCTCGGATTCCTCGGAGGGCGGGGCGGCATTGGCGGTCTGTTCGTGATCGATATCGGCATCGCTTGCACGCAGCGCGGCATCGGGGTCGGCAAGCGAGCCGGTGAGCCACAGGCGCACAGGTTGTGCCTGGGGAGTGCCGTTGGGTACCTCCGGCAAGCTTGCGACGCTGCCCGGAACACGCAGTGCCGCGCGGATCGCCTCTTCGCGCGCGACCTCGGCGGGTGGCATGCGTTTGGTGTCCGGGCGCAGCGGCAGGTAGGCCTCGACGAGTCGCGCATAACGCTGCGCCAGTCCCGGCCATTTTTCCAGGGCGGCGAT
>ERZ869909.2433-NODE-2433-length-12370-cov-4.352070_pt1 | contig 12370 bp, 11 predicted proteins | sample MGYA00520892_ERZ869909 | MGnify/ENA primary metagenome ERZ869909 (study PRJEB32215, sample SAMEA104723947) | bioreactor metagenome | biome: bioreactor; feature: anaerobic bioreactor; material: water | place: China | collected 2015-03-12 ... | reverse complement strand
CGAAGTCCTGCTGCAGGGAGGTGACTTTTTCTGCGTCACCCTTCAGGCGCTCGGTCAGTTCCTTGGCAACCTGCTGCTGGCCTTCCATGTAAGCACGCAGACCTTCAGCGTCCTTGACATTCATCAGGCTGCGCACCTGGGCCAGGCCGGTCTCGCTATAGGCCTTGGTGGCATCCAGTTGGGCGTTGACCAGCTTTTCGGTATAGTCGACGCTCAGCGCTGCGAAAGCACGTGCCGGGCCAAAGAACATGGACTCGAACTGCTTGGTGTCAAACTGCTTTGTGTCGAAGTTAAATGCGTTCATCATGATTGGAACCTCCGGGTTCTTGGTGTGGCATTGAACGGGAGACCCCGCTCTGTTGCAGTGCACAATAACAGAGCTTTTTGTGCACTGCAACATTCGTTTCGACAATTTTCCATACGACACACTTCACAGCGCGAATCTCGTTTCGCCAAGGGGGCGGGGTATGGGGCACTCGATCCGGTTTCGGCCATTTCGCTTGGCCGCCAGCAGCAGGGAGTCGGCCCGGTTGATCAGTTCTTCCATCGTCTGATCGTCCTGCTCGCGGCAGGCAATGCCAATGCTTACTGAGGGCTGCCCGGCTTCCTGCAGGGTGCTGCTCAGCCGCTCGGCGATTGCCCTTGCTCCCGCAATGTCCGTCTCGGGCAGCACGATGATGAATTCGTCGCCCCCGTAACGGCCCACTAGATCGCAATCGCGGAGTATGGATTGTGTCGCCTGCGCCACGGTTCGCAGCGCCTGGTCCCCGACCATGTGACCCTGCTCATCGTTGATCGACTTGAACTTATCGATGTCGAGCATCATCAGGCATAGCGATAGCTCGTAGCGGGAAGCTCGTCGGAACTCGTTATCTGCCAGCTCAAGGAGGTGACGGCGATTATAGGTTTCCGTGAGGCAGTCGTGGGTGGCCAGATAGGTCAACTCAAGGTTGGCGGCCATCAGCTCGGTCGTGCGCGCCAGCACTCGGCGCTCCAGCTCCAGCTCCAGCTCCCGCGGGGCAGGTTGTGAATGGCTTCCCGTGGTGGGGTCATGGATGATGCCGAGCAGGTGCGTCAATACCCCCTGGTGGTTGGCGATCGGGACCAGGAGAGTCTGCCACTGTCGTCGACGCCGGGTGCCTTCCCCATCGACGTAGCCGCTTGTCGACTCGTAGCGAACCGGCATACCCTCTTCCACGCAGCGGGCACAGTTGGCTATCACACCATCGATGAACGGGGAGGGAAGCAGGTGGTCGAGGGGCTTTCCGACGCAGGTCGGTTCGTTGCCCAATCTGGCTTGTTGGGAAGGGTTGATCGCCTCGATGATGAAATGCTCACGATCCTCGACGCGAACGATGAACATCTGTTCGGGAAAAAATTCCCATAGGTTCATCACCACCGCGGCGCCATTGCTACCGAGCCGGCTAAGAAAATCCGGTGCCAGCCAATTCGATGATGACGCGGGCATCATCCCTTGGATGGCCCTGTTCACCGGTATAGATCTGCACCCTTGCATGAATATTCTCCCTAACTAGCATTTCCTGCATAGTTTCTTGGCCAGTCCCCTGTCCAGCTTCCCTGACCCGTTGTCCTGACTGGTCTGTCTGGGCGGCTTGCTGATGCTTTTTCTGTATCGGTACTTGTCCTCTGGTGTGGTGCCGTACAGCAGCGAGACGTTTACGCTTGCCTGGCGGCACATCAATGAATCTGTCGCAATGCAGCATCTAGCTTAGTAGATGGGGCATCTACTGCCGCATGGTTTTCTTCACACCTCCCCGCCTGTTCTCACTGGCCTCTGCGAGCTGAAACATGGCAGCTTTCATCTTTCGCTCCGCCAGCCAGTTTCTATACTTCATAGAGCAATCCCTAAGGGCAATCCATGAGGTCAATCCAGAAGGGTAATCCATAAGGGCAATCCATAAGGATAGGGAGTTGCCATGACGAGTGAAGGCAAGACGTATACCCGTGACCCGGACGGCTTGAGCTGCCTATCGTGTCCGGTCAGGTCTCTATGCCTCACGGCAGGCCTTCCCCTGGAGGAGATGGCCCTGCTCAGCGATATCGTTCGGCCCGCGATAACGCTCCGTAAGCGCGAGACCCTCATGGCGCAGGGCACCGTCCTTACCAGCCTCTTTGCCGTTCGTACGGGCAGTCTCAAGCAGGTCGTCACCACCGACAGCGACGAATATCTCGTCACTGCGCTCTGTTTGCCTGGCGAACTGGCCGGCCTGGACGCGATCGCCAAGGGTGTGTATCCAGGGTCGCTCGTTGCACTGGAAACCACCACCGTATGCGAAATCCCCTACGGACAGCTCGTTCAGCTCTGTGATCGTTCCGCAGGGGTTTGCCAGCGTATCCAGCGCTCCCTGAGCCAAGAGCTGCACGACGAGCGCCTGAGCCTGCACTTCCTTCTACACAGGATCGCTGAAGTGAGGCTGGCCTGCTTCCTCGCTGCCATTTCAGAGCGTTTCCGTCGACGTGGCTATTCACCCCACCGCTTCCAGTTGGCCATGTCGCGAAGCGATATGGCCAGCTACCTGGGGCTGACCCCGGAAACCGTGGGTCGGGTGCTGGTGAAGTATCAGCAACAGCAACTGCTGGAACTGCAGGGGCGAGAATTCCGGATTCTCGACCTCGAGCGGTTGAACCGGCTTGCTGAAGCCAACGGCCGGCGCCACAGGCAGCAATTCTCATAGTGTAGCGCCGGGCTTCAGCACGCATGACTGGCGCTGCGCAGCGGGCCTCCGTTGCGCCTGTGTCGTTTCTGTTGCCATGTGGGGGTCTGGCACGCGCCTGTTCCAGCCCGACCGGCCTGATTCAAGACACTCCTGTATGATCCGGTACTCGTTATTCTTCTGGTTAACGAAAGTCAGTAATGGGCGATGCAATTCAGGTGTCGCATTGGTTTCCAGCAGCCAGGCAAAGAGCCTGCATGTCACCTCAGCGGCTTCCTCGGCCTCCGTCAGGACATCACGGCTCATGGCGTCATCCACCACGAAGAAGTGTCGGCTCGTCCGGGCCAGAAACGGCGATTCCTGGGACGGTGCCAAGGAGACGCAGGCGTCGAGTTCGAGCTTTCTGGCGACGTCTCGCAGAGACTGGATCCGCTGTTCGCATTCCATGCCAAGGGCGACCATCAGCCGGCTGATATGCGGAGCGATCGGCAGAAAGCTGAGTGCCAGCCGCCGGTAACGGTTCAGCTCCCCTGTTTCATGGGTATGGGCTATGTTGAGCTGCTCTTGAGGCAGAAGGGTGAGTGCTGTCATGTTGTCCATGGAGCGTGCTCCATTCTCTTTGTAAGTGGTCATGAGCTGTGTGGGATTCAGCAAGGTAATCCTAGTTAGACTGAGCCTTTCATTTCCACGATAGTTATCAACTTTGGGGTCGAAATTAGAAAGTTGAACGACGAGGCGGATACAGCTAAGACATCAGCATTAGTTATGTAATGATTTGGTATTTTGTTTGCTTTTTAATGTATTTATTTTGTAATAACTTTACCGATAAACCTCTCATGGTTCGCATAATGCTTAAATAGTGGCAGCCTGAAGAAATAGTGCCGGCTTAAAGAAGTGCCTCATGAAATAGTGTTGTATTGACGAGTCCTGTGCGGCGTGGTCCGGTGCAGAGTGGTTCTGTGCAGAGTGCTCATGAGAAAAGGACACCGGACTCCTTGCAAGAGGTGTCATCGGCAACCATGGTGAGGTCTATGGCGAAGGCCTATGCTGGCAGTTCCTTGATGAGCGTCTTGGGTGAGCACCCTTTGCGGGCACAATATCGACGGTGAGGAGGGGAAATGAGCGAGCAACGTATCGAGCGCGACAGCATGGGTGAGCTGAAGGTACCTCGCGATGCCCTGTATGGCGCCCAGACCCAGCGGGCGATCAACAACTTCCCGGTGTCCGGACAAGCGATGCCGGTTGCCTTCATCCACGCCATAGCGCGAGTCAAGCTGGCTGCGGCACGGGTCAATCGTGACTTGCAGCTGCTGGACGCCGAACGGGCCGAGGCCATCGTCGAAGCTGCTCAAGCCATCATTGAGGGCAAGCACGACACCCAGTTTCCGGTGGATGTCTTCCAGACCGGCTCCGGCACGTCGAGCAACATGAACGTCAACGAAGTGATCGCCCGCCTGGCGAGCCGCCGCGACCTGACAGTGGGGCCCAACGATCATGTCAACATGGGTCAGTCGAGCAATGACGTGATCCCCACGGCCATCCACCTGTCGGCTGCACTGGAAGTCACCACGCGGCTGCGGCCCGCTCTGGACCATCTGCGGGCTACCATCGACAAGAGAGCGCTGGAGCTCGACGGGGTGGTGAAGACCGGGCGTACCCATCTGATGGATGCGATGCCGCTGCGTCTGAGTCAGGAGCTGGGTGGCTGGTCGAGCCAACTGGGCCAGGTCATCGAACGGCTGGATAGTGCCATGCTGCGCCTCTGCCGGCTTGCCCAGGGGGGGACGGCGGTGGGCACCGGTATCAATGCCCACCCCGAATTTGCCGAGCGGATGGCGCGCGAACTCAGCGAGCAGACGGGGCTTTCACTCCAGCCCAACGACAGTTTCTTCGCCAGCCTTGCATCTCAGGATAGTGCCGTGGAGCTCTCCGGTCAGCTCAAGGGGCTGGCCTGTGTGGTAATGAAGATTGCCAACGACCTGCGCTGGATGAATTCGGGCCCGCTGGCCGGCCTGGGGGAGATCGAGCTGGAAGCGCTGCAGCCCGGTAGCTCGATCATGCCGGGCAAGGTCAACCCGGTCATCCCTGAGTCGGCGGCTCAGGCAGCGGCCCAGGTGATCGGCCTGGACGCCGCAGTGACGGTGGCTGGCCAGAGTGGCAACTTCCAGCTGAATGTCATGCTGCCTCTTGTTGCCTACAATCTGCTGACGTCGATCACCTTGATGAGCAATACCGCACGCTTGCTGGCCGATCGCGCCATCGCCACCTTCAAGGTGCGAGAGGAGAACATGGCCGAGCCGCTGGCCCGCAACCCGATACTGGTCACCGCGCTCAATGGCGTCATTGGCTACGATGCGGCGGCGGCGATCGCCAAGGAGGCCTACCAGGCGGGCCGGCCCATCATCGAGGTGGCCGAGGAGCAGACTGACATTAGCCGCGAGGAGCTGGAGCGGCTGCTCAATCCTGCGAGCCTGACCCAGGGGGGCATTCCGGGCTGAATCTTTCAGCTCTGCTGGTCGCGGGCGGTGGCTTCTTGAATGGTCTTGCGCGCCCATTCTCGTTCGCCCCCACCTGCTTCGGGTTTGTCGTGTTCGCTGGTGCGAGTCGGTTGAAAGCAAAGTGATGCCAGGATGGGAAAGTGATCTGAACCGAAGCCGGGAAGTCTTTTCATTGTCTTCAATGTGAAGTGTTCGCTGGTGAAGATATGGTCAAGTGGCCAACGAAGCAGCGGATAGCTAGCGTGAAAGGTGCTGTACCTGCCGCGCCCCCTGCGGGGGTCGAGCATGCCACTGATTCGACTGAACAGCTGTGTGGTACGGGACCAGGCAACATCGTTGAGATCACCCGCAACAATGGCGGGCGTTTGATTACGATGAATCTCCTTGCCGACCAGGAGCAGTTCGGCATCCCGCCACAGTGTCTCTTCGCTTTCACTGGGGGCCGGTGGGCGCGGGTGAAGGGCGTATAGGGTCAAGGTATCGCCGCTATCGAGTCGCACCTTGGTGTGTATCGAAGGGATGTCATCCTGGATCAGCCATTCGACTCGAGTATTCTCCAATGGCAGGCGTGAATAGAGGTGCATGCCGTAGAGATTGTCCATTGGGACCTTGACGCTGTGGATCCATTTCGCTTCGAGTGCCTGGTCGAGCCTATCTTGCCACCAGGCGTCGGACTCGAGCGTCAGGATGAGGTCAGGGTCTTGTTGAAGAATGATTTCGATGAGTCGTTCGGCTTGGCGATTGGGCGTTAGCACATTGGCAATCAGCAGCGTTATGCAGCGATCTTGATGGCCAGGTTCTGCGTCCATTACCTGCACTGGCCATAGGCGAGTCCAGGGCAGGATGAAGCGAGCCTGCAGGGCAACGACAATCAGGCTGCCGCTTACAAGGGGCCAGCGCCACGCTGGTTCGAGAGGAATCGAGAAGAGGGCGGTGAGCAGGGCGGCAGATGCCAGCTGTAATCGGGGAAACTCACATGCTCTTATCCACCACCAGCGGAGCGGCAGCTTGGCGACGAGAGTGGCAGCGAGCAACAAGGCTACGACGATTCCGAGCGTGGCGGAAAGCAACAACATGCGGTTTCTGCCCGAGTGAGGGAATCGGTTGGGTGTTTACTGCTCTAAAGAGCCTAAGCGAACGAGCCTCATGCTGCCAGACCATGGCGGTGCTTTTCGGTATGCCTTTTCAAGGACTCCACCTGACGAGGTGTCAACCGCAAACCGAGTTTGGTGCGGCGCCACAGTATGTCCTCGGTGCCCATGGCCCATTCGTGTTCGATCAGATAGTCGACTTCGACCGCCGTTAGCCCGGCGCCAAAGGCTTCGCCGAGATCGGCTTCAGATCCGAGGCCGCGCAGGAAGCGCAGGCAGAGGCTCCCATAGCTGCGGGCAAAGCGCCTGGCGCGGTCGGCGCCCAGCCAGGGGTAGGTGTCTAGCAGTTGCTTGGTGAAGTCGGCCTGGTTCGCGATGTCACCCCCCGGCAGCGCAGCGGTTGCGGTCCAGGGGCGACCCATGGCGGGAAGGCGTGGTGTGAGGAGCTCTAGAGCCGCCTCGGCCAGCTTGCGATACGTGGTGATCTTGCCGCCGAACACCGACAGCATCGGTGCACCTCGTTCGTCGAGAGCCAACGTATAGTCGCGGGTCATCGCCGAAGGATCCGACGACTCGTCATCACAGAGGGGGCGCACGCCTGTGAAAGTGCTGATGACGTCGCTTCGGGTCAGCTGACGGCGGAAATTGGCATTGACTACCCCGAGCAGATAGTCAACTTCCTCTTCGGCAATGGTGACGTCTGTGGGATCGCCCTCGTAACGTCGATCGGTGGTCCCGATCAAGCTGAAGTCATCCTCGTAAGGCAGCACGAAGACGATACGCTTGTCACTGTTCTGCAGGATATAGGCGCGATCGTCACCGTTGAGTCTGGGCACGATCAGGTGGCTACCCTGGATCATGCGGATGGCATAGCGTGACGTGCGGCTGGTCTGTTCGCGGATCACGCTTTCCACCCAAGGCCCCGCGGCATTGACCAGGGTGCGTGCATAACGCCGCAAGTGCTTGCCCGTACGCAGGTCCTCGAGTTCGATGCACCAGTGGCCCTGTTCCTCGTATGCTGCAAGGCAGCGTGTACGAACGAGAATCTCGGCGCCCCCCTCGCGGGCCTGGATGGCATTGAGGATCACGAGTCGCGCATCATCAACCCAACAGTCCGAATATTCGAAACCGCGCATAATCTCAGGCTTCAGCGGCGAATCTGCACCGAAGCGAACGCCGCGGGAACCTGGAAGCTGCTCGCGTTTGCCCAGGTGGTCGTACAGGAACAAGCCCGCGCGGATCATCCAGGCCGGGCGCAGGTGGGAGCGGTGTGGAAGAATGAAGCGCAATGGCCAGATGATGTGCGGTGCCTTCTTGAGTAGTGTTTCACGCTCCCGCAGCGCTTCTCCTACCAGGCGGAACTCATGGTGCTCCAGGTACCGGAGCCCGCCATGGACGAGCTTGCTGCTCGCCGAGGAGGTGGCACCAGCCAAGTCACCCTGCTCGCAGAGCCCGACAGCGAGACCGCGGCCGGCGGCATCATTGGCGATGCCCGTGCCATTGATGCCGCCACCGATGATGAACATGTCGAGTAGGTCGCGCGAGGTTTCCGCCATGAAAGCAGGCTCCGTTCAGCTGGCGTCCGACGCCAGGCATCTTGTCGTGTTTGAAAACGAACATAGATGAATCGAAACCGAACATCAAGGGGAATCGGAGCGCCATGCCAGCGTATCGGCTGGCGTCGGTGGGTAGCAGGAGAAGCGGTTGCCTGGCTGTCAGGCCAGGTGCAAGGCTACTTCATGAGCCTTCATCAAGTGCACGATCGCTTCAGGAGGCTGGCGATCGGTGAACAGGGCGTCGAGCTGGGCGATATTGCCCTGGCGTACCACCGGATTGCGATGGAACTTTGAATGGTCGGCGGTGAGGTAGACCTGGCGCGAATTGCGGATGATGGCCTGCGCCACGCGAGCTTCCTGATAGTCGAACTCGAGCAGGGAGCCATCCTCGTCGACGCCGCTGATACCGATGATGCCGTAATCGACCTTGAACTGATTGATGAAGTCGATGGTGGCTTCGCCGATGATGCCGCCGTCCCGGGAGCGAACCTGTCCGCCTGCGATGATGACGTTGAAGTCCTCCTTGTGCTGGAGAATGGCGGCTACATTGAGGTTATTGGTAATCACCTCGAGTCCCTGATGGTCGAGCAGGGCTTCGGCCACCACTTCGTTGCTGGTGCCGATATTGATGAAGAGAGAGGCGTGGTCGGGAATGTGGCTGGCAACCAGGCTTGCAATGCGTCGCTTGGCCTCGAGGTTGAGATTCTTGCGGGTGCTGTAGGCGGTATTGACAGTGCTCGATTCCAGGCCGGCGCCGCCATGAACGCGACGAATCATCCCTTCCTCTGCCAGGGCGTTCAGGTCGCGACGAATCGTCTGCGGGGTGACGGCGAAATGTTCGGTAAGCTGTTCGATACTGGCATAGCCCTGGCGGCGGACCAGGTCGACGATGGCATCCTGGCGTTGCTGTTGGTTCATGTCGGCTCCCTTTCGATCCCACGATTGTAAGCTATCCGGCGGGGTGGCGCAGAGGCGGTCGGGAAGTGCGTCGAAAGTCGTAGAGCATTGCGAACACACTACAGTACCCTTGGTGATCATAAACGAACATACAATGACAGGACATATCATGGCCGATTACCTGCTTGCCATTGACCAGGGCACCACCAGTTCCCGCGCCATACTCTTCGACCGCAGCGGCAACGTGGCTCATGTGGCTCAGCAAGAGTTCCCCCAGCAGTTTCCCCACGACGGCTGGATCGAGCATGATCCCGAGGCGATCTGGGGCACCGTACTGGCAACATGTAGAGAGGTGGTCAAGCAGAGCGGTGCGTTACTCTCCCGTATTGCCGGTATCGGCATCACCAATCAGCGTGAAACCACGCTGCTATGGGATAGGCAAACCGGTGAACCGCTCTACAACGCTATTGTCTGGCAGGATCGTCGTACGGCAGATGCATGCCAGGACCTGCGGGATCAGGGCCATTCCGACCTCGTGCAGGCGCGTACCGGGCTGCTGATCGATCCCTATTTCTCGGCAACCAAGCTGGCCTGGCTGCTGGATAACGTCGAGGGGGCCCGCGAGCGCGCTCTGCGCGGGGAGCTGGCCTTCGGCACCGTCGACAGCTTTCTGCTCTGGCGGCTCACCGGCGGACGCGTGCACGCCACCGACGCCACCAATGCATCACGGACCATGCTGTTCAATATTCATACCCAGCAGTGGGATGACGAACTGCTGGCGCTGTTCGATATTCCTTCGGTGCTGCTGCCCGAGGTGCGCGACAGTAGCGCTGATTTTGGCCATACCGAGGCGAGCCTGCTGGGGGAAACCCTGCCTATCGGCGGCGTCCTCGGGGATCAGCAGGCGGCCCTGGTTGGCCAGGCGTGCTTCGAGCCGGGCATGGGCAAGAGTACATACGGGACCGGCTGCTTCATGATCGTGAATACTGGCGAGGAGCCCGCCGTTTCGCATAATCGATTACTGACCACGGTGGCCTATCGTATCGCCGGGAAGACGACCTATGCCATGGAGGGCAGCATTTTCGTGGCCGGGGCTGCCGTCCAATGGCTGCGCGACGGCTTGAGGCTGTTCGACAATGCTGCCGAGACCGAGTCGCTGGCCCGCGAGACCCGTGATGGCCACAGTGTTTATCTGGTGCCGGCCTTCACCGGTCTGGGAGCACCACACTGGGACCCGAAGGCGCGAGGAGCGATCTTCGGCCTGACCCGGGACACCGGGATTGCCGAGATCGTCGCCGCCGGCCTGCAGGCGGTCTGTTATCAGACCCGCGATCTGCAGACTTGCATGCGCGACGACATGGAGGCGTCACCGGGAAAGCTGCGCGTGGATGGCGGCATGGTCAAGAACAGCTGGCTGGTTCAGTTCCTGGCTGACATGCTGAACGTGCAGGTAGACCGGCCCACCGTGCTTGAGACCACGGCGCTTGGAGCGGCCTACATGGCGGGGCTGCATCTCGGCTGGTACCGGGACCTGAATGAAATCGCCGCGCTATGGCGTTGCGAAAAGAGCTTTATGCCGCAAATGCCAGAGGCGGAGCGGGAGCGGCTCTACCAAGGCTGGCTGGCAGCGGTGGAGAGAGTGAAAAGCGCCCCCTGAAAGCTTGCAAACTTCAGCGATATCGGTAAGATATGCATCCGTTGCCGAGGTGCTTTGTCGCCCGCGGAATGCAGGACCATAGCTCAGTTGGTTAGAGCGCCACGTTGACATCGTGGAGGTCGGCGGTTCAAATCCGCCTGGTCCTACCAGCTTTTCGGCCCTAGGTCATATCAGCATTCCGGCCAGAGCATTGCGGCAATAATTGCTACAGGACCATAGCTCAGTTGGTTAGAGCGCCACGTTGACATCGTGGAGGTCGGCGGTTCAAATCCGCCTGGTCCTACCAGACTCCCGAAACGCCTCGCAGCCCTGCTGCGGGGCGTTTTGCTATTTCACCTTTCCAATTAACCCTTTCCGCTTCTCTCTTCCCTCTCCCTTTTCTTTTCTCCTTGCCGCCTTTTCCCCGCCCCCTGCGGGTCACTCCAGGTCGCTGCGTGCCATGAATACCGAAACCAAGTTCTCGATGCCTGCCTGGTCGGTGGCGTCGAAGCGGCCGTGCCGGGGGCTATCCAGGTCGAGTACGCCCCACAGGCGACCCCCGGTCACGATGGGCACGACCAGTTCGGAACGAGAGGCAGCATCGCAGGCGATATGATCGGCAATGGCGTGCACATCCTCGATACGCTGGGTCTGTTGTGTGCGGGCGGCAGCACCACATACCCCCTTGTCGAAGGGAATGGGGTTGCAGGCAGGCTTGCCCTGGAAGGGGCCAAGAGTCAGTACCTGCGGCTGACGCTGCAAATAGAAACCGGCCCAGTTGAGCTCCGGTACTTCCTGCATGATGAAGGCGCAGGTCTGGGCGCTGTTGATGAGCCAGTCGCGGCTGTCGAGCAGGGCTTCGAGCTGCTTGCTCAGCAGGGCGTAGTCGGGGGCTGGCTGTACCATGCTGTTTTTTCCTCTCCGAGAGCGGGTGTCAACGAAAGGGCCGACGCATGCGTCGGCCCTGGTATTTCGCTTTGTACTACCGCATGGCAATCACTGCCAGCCGGGCACTGCACCACCATCAAACAGCTCCAATGCCTTGGCGGCGACTTCGTCGCTCTGGTAGGCCGATACCAGTTGCTGGATCTCCTCACGCTCCTCGTCACCGCTGCGTACGGCGATCAGGTTGACGTAGGGCGATTCCGGCCCTTCCTTGATCAGAGCGTCATCGAGGCTCAGGCCGGCGGGCTGGGCGAAGGTGTTGTTGATGAAGGCCAGGTCGACATCCGGCAGGACCCGCGGCAGCTGTGCGGCTTCGATCTCGCGGAAACGGAAGTCGTGCGGGTTCTCCACCACGTTGACCGGCGTCGCCTCGAGGTTCTCCGGGTCGTCCAGTTCGATCAGGCCGGCGTTGTGCATCAGGATCATTGCACGGCCGCCGTTGGTGGGGTCGTTGGGCAGTGCGATGAGGGCACGCTCCGGCAGGTCCGCGATATCGGTGTGCTTGTCCGAATAGGCGCCGATAGGATAGACGAAGGTGTAGCCGGCCACCGCCAGGTCGTAGCCGCGATCATCCACCATGCTTTGCAGATAGGGCTCGTGCTGGAAGGCGTTGGCATCCAGGCTGCCGTCTGCGAGGGCCGCGTTGGGTGATACGTAGTCGGTGAACTCGATGATCTCCACTTCGAGGTCGTAGCGCTCGCGGGCGATCTGGACGGCCACTTCCATCACCTCGGATTCGGGGCCGGACATGGTGCCGACCTTGATCGAGCGTGTCTCGGTGGCGACGTCGTCTCCGCCGCAGCCGGCGATCAGGGTGGCACCGGCCAGTGTGGCGGCGCCGAGCAGGCGGGTCAGGGTTGCTTGCATTGAGGTCGTTCTCCTTGGGTGTTGCGTTACTTGCGATCCGATTTGCGTACCAGATAGTCGCCCAGGCTCTGGAAGCCCTGGACCATGACTACCAGAATCGCCACGGTGATCAGCATGACGGTGGGGTTGAAGCGGTTGTAGCCGTAGCGGATGCCCAGGTCGCCCAGGCCGCCGCCGCCCACGGCGCCTGCCATGGCCGAATAGC
>ERZ869909.2432-NODE-2432-length-12371-cov-4.841061_pt1 | contig 12371 bp, 13 predicted proteins | sample MGYA00520892_ERZ869909 | MGnify/ENA primary metagenome ERZ869909 (study PRJEB32215, sample SAMEA104723947) | bioreactor metagenome | biome: bioreactor; feature: anaerobic bioreactor; material: water | place: China | collected 2015-03-12 ... | reverse complement strand
CCTCCCCCAGCAACGCCGCCACCAACCCCACCAGGCTCGCCACCGCAATACACACCGGCACCGCAAATATCCCCCCCAACGATTTACGCCGCACGGCCCGTCCTTCGCGCTTCATACTTCACCTCCCATCCTGTTTCTCACGCTTGCGCCGCACACCCCACAAATACAGCCCCGTCACCAGCACCACGATGGTGAACACATCCAGCACCGCCCACAGGATCTTCAGCGGCAGCCCGCCGTAATCGCCGAAGTGCAACGGGCCAGACAGCGACAGCGCCTTGTTGTACCAGGGCATCTCGCGCAGGTCGGCAAAGGCGCCGGTGCGGGCATCCACCAGCGCGGGGGTGATGATGTGCGAGGTCAGGGGCGTATTGCCGTGCAGGAAGATGGCGTAATGAAAGCTGGTGGACCAGCTGCCGCCGGGGAAGGCCACAAACTGCAGCGTCATATCGGGCGCGGCGGCTTCGGCCTGGGCCACGGCGGCGTCGAGGGAGGCCATGTCATGCGGGGTGGGCACGCGGGTGTCGTCATAGCCGGCGGCAAGGTCGGCCAGGGCGTGGGTGCGCCAGGTGTCTACGATGGGGGTTTTCAGGGTATTCACCACGCCGGTCAGGCCAACCACCAGCAGCCAGGCTACGGTCACAATGCCAAGCAGGTTGTGGTAGTCCAGCCACTTCACGCGGGGGGAGCGCTGGGTGCGTACGGTGCCGAAGTCCAGCTTGCGCATGAAGGGGGCATACAGCACCACGCCGGAGATAATCGCCAGGATCAGCAGCACGCCCATGGCGCCCAGGAACAGCATGCCGGGCAGGCCCAGGAACATGTCGGTGTGCAGGTCCAGGATAAAGTGCATCAGATCGAAGCCTTCTTCGCCGGGCACCAGGTCGCCGCTGGTGCGATCAAATGAGGCGAAGTGCATCTCGCGCACGGAGGCGTCCAGGGTGGGGGCGCTGGTCACGTTCACCACGGGGCGGTCGATGTCGAAGCTCATGAACAGCGGCACGTCGCCCGGGCGGTTTGCGAGGGCGGCGTCGAGCATGGCGTCCAGCGACAGCAGCGGGCCGTCCGGGTGGGCGGGTTGCCAGTCGTGGGTGTCCAGCAGGGCGTCGATCTCGTCATGAAAGATCAGCGGCAGGCCGGTGATGCACAGCATCAGCATGAACACGGTGCAGATCAGGCTGGTCCAGGTGTGGACGCCAGACCAGAGGCGCAGGGTGTTACGGGTCATGGGTCATCCGTTCGTGCTGTGGGTCAGAAGTTCAGGGTGGCGGACAGCAGCCAGGTGCGCGGGGCGCCCACGGTCAGGTAGCCCGCGTCGGGGAAGCCGCCAGCGGAGGCCCAGTAGTCTTCGCCGGTAACGTTTTCCACACGGCCGCGCAGGGTCAGCAGGGTGGCGTTGCCCAGGGGCAGGGTGTAGCGGGCGCCCAGATCCAGGCGGGTCCAGGAGTCCAGTTGCTGCTGGTTGGCGGCGTCGGCGAACTGGGTGCTGGTGTAGATCACGCGGCCGTCCAGCGCCAGATCAGTGAACTGGGGCAGGCGGTATTCCACATTGAAATTGGCCTGGGTGCGGGGCGAGCCGATGGCGGTGTTGCCGCGCACATCGGCATCCAGATAGCTGACGCCGCCGAGCACGCTCAGGTCGGGGGTGAGCAGGCCGTAGGCCATCAGTTCCAGGCCGTTGTTGTGCTGATGGTCCTGCACGGCGAACACATTGTTGTCGTCCGGCGCGGCGATGGGTTTGCGGCTGCGATAGAGGGACACGCTGCCGCCCAGGGTGTGGCGCTCGAACTTCAGGCCAATTTCGCTTTGTTTGGTGCGGTAGGGCGCCAGGGCTTCGCCAGCGTTGGCGACATTGTCGCCGCCCGGAGTCAGGGCCGGGGCGCGTTCGCCTTTTTGCAGGCCTTCGATGTAGTTGGCATAGGCGGACAGCGAGGGTGTGAGTTTATAGACCACGCCCACGCTGGGGGTGATGGCGCTGTCGTCGTAGCTGGCGTCGCTCAGGCGGTCGCCGGTGGTGTTGTCGTAGCTGTTGTCGTTCAGTTGCTGGTAGCGGGCGCCCAGGGTGATCAGCAGGCGGTCGTCCAGCAGCGACATCTGGTCGGCCAGGGTCAGGCTGTGAACACGGGTCTTGATGGTGGTCAGGGGGTTGTTCAGGTCGCCGCCGACAAAGGCGTCGGGCACGGGCGGCGGCACGTCTGCCGGGGCGTAGATATTGCCGGTGATACTGGCGGCGGACATCGCCCAGGCGTTTTTCGATTGCAGCTCGAAGCTGGCAGCCGAGGCGCTGAGCTGGTGGCTGACTACGCCGGTATTGAAGCGCACGCGCAGCCCCGCTTCGCCGGTGAGCACCGTGTCTTCGCGGGTGTTGTCGAAGCGGCTGGCGGTGTAGTCGCCGTTGGCGTTGTTCACTGTGGGGTTGGCGAAGATGCCGGCTTCTTCACTGGTGCGCGCGCCGAAGGCGGCCCAGCCGGTCACGTTGTCGCGCAGATCGTATTCGGCGCGCAGGGTGCCAAACAGATCCCGGGCATCGGAGAAGGTCCAGGACTGGCCGATGGAGGTGGTGGCGTCCGGGGTGCGGGGAATCGGCAGGCCGGGATTGATGGTGATATTGGGTTGGCCGCCCTCGATACGATGATCCTGAAACCCCAGATCGCCGGACACGCGCAGGCCGCCGTCGCGGAAGTCCACGCCGATATGCGCCATGGACAGCTCGGAGGATTCCCCATCGACGGCGGTATCGCCATCGCGGCGCGCCGCGTTGACGCGAATGCCGTAGCGGCCATCGTCAGAACGCCGCGCCAGATCCGCCGCCGCATGGCCCTGCACGCCGGTGCGTGCGCCCAGGGTGAGCTGGGTCAGGTCGTCGTTGGGCGCGCGCTTGGGCACCACGTTCACGGCGCCGCCCAGGCCGCTGCCGCCGGGTGCGGCACCTTTCAGGAAGGTATTGGCGCCGCGCAGCACCTGCACCCGCTCGATAAATTCAGAGGCCAGATACTGGCGCGGCAACAGGCCATAGAGCCCGTTATAGGTCATGTCGTCGGAGAACACCGGCAAGCCGCGCACCAGATACACTTGCTGGTAATTGCCGAAGCCCCGCGCCACCCGCACGGCCGGATCGTTGAGCAGCACCTCGCCCACGCTGGCGGCCTGCTGGTCCTGGATCAGCAACTCGGTGTAATCGATAAAGCTGTAGGGCGTATCCATCATCGCCTGGGTGCCCAGCACCCCCACCTGGCCGCCCTCCGCCACCTGGCCACCGGCAAAGGGCCGGCTCAGCCCGCTGGCCGAGGCGTCGGCGCTGGATTGCACCTCCACCACCTCCAGCCGCGCCCCGTCGTCCTGCGGCGCCGTGGGCTGCGTCTGGCTGATGCTGGCGGCGCTGAGCAGGGCCAGCGCCAGCGTGGGGGTGAGAGCAGGGGCTGAGAAGGCGTGGCGTGGCATGGCGGGTCCCGGTGATGGTGGGTGTGGATGGGCTGCACCATACATTTAATAGGAATCACTTTCATTATCGTTATCGGGTGGGCGGTTGCGCACTGTTCCTATGTTCAGTATTTTGGCTTGCTCTATCTTTCTTGTTGGGTGAGTAAAAAAGGAATAATTTATACTCATGAGCGATTTTGAGTACGATGATGACAAGAGTCAGGCCAATCTGGCAAAGCACGGAATCGACTTTCAGGATGCTCAGGCTCTGTGGAAAGACCCCAACTTGTTGGAAATTCAGGCCACATCAGAGGATGAGCCCCGATTCCTGACGATAGGCCTTATCGGTTCAAAGCACTGGTCTGCCGTCATCACTTACAGAAATGGAGCCATTCGGCTCATTTCGGTAAGGCGTTCTCGCAAAAGAGAGGTGGAGCTTTATGAAAGCTAAAGAGTTCGACAAAAAATTTGATGAGGGCAAGGAAGACATCATTGATGACCTTGATCTGTCCACAGCCCGTCGAGCCAACCAGCAACAGAAGCGCATCAATGTTGATTTCCCCTCATGGGTCGTCGAGTCGCTGGATCGTGAAGCGGCCCGAATTGGGGTAACACGTCAGTCAATCATAAAAGTCTGGCTGGTTGAGCGTTTGCAAGCCGAGGCCGCGAATAAATCGCTTGAGAATGACTATAAAGCCGCTGAAGAAACGCGGTTCCTGGAGGCGGTGGCGCAAGGTCTCCTGGAGGTCCGCGAGAACAATACCATGCCCTTTGAGGAAGGGAGGGCAGTGCTGGGTATCAGTAATAGTTATACACAAAAGCCTGGGAGTAATTCTTCGGTGCATGAAAAGTCTGCTTCACTGGTGACTGCCGTTCGATGCACGGATGATGCCTTGCTGGTATCACTTGCCGATGGCCGCACATTGTCCGTGCCGCTGAACTGGTTTCCACGTCTGGCTGCGGCGACACCGTCTCAGCGAGAAGAGTTTCAGCTGATTGCTGCTGGGCAAGGTATTCATTGGCCTTCTCTTGACGAAGATATTTCTGTCGCTGGCTTGCTTCGCGGTGTGGCAGTGCCCTGACGCACTGCGTCAGCCGTTAAATAAACATAGGATCTATTAATGAGTGAGCATCCAGATTGCCCGAAATGCAGCTCTGGCTTCGCCTATGAAGACAGGGGCATGTGGGTTTGTCCCGAATGTGGACATGAATGGAGTGGGGATGAGCTTGCTCATGACGACGATGCGCTCGTCGTCAAGGATTCAAACGGTAACCTTCTGAGCGATGGCGACGCTGTTACGGTGATCCGGGATTTGAAGATCAAGGGCACATCACTGGTCGTTAAGGTGGGGACGAAGGTGAAGAATATCCGGCTGGTTGAAGGTGATCACGATATTGATTGCAAGATAGACGGCATAGGACCCATGAAGCTCAAATCCGAGTTTGTAAAGAAAAATCAGTAAGGACGGGCCTTGGCGAAGCTGAATATCAAAGTTGTTCCCGGCGCATCCAGGACTGAAGTCGCTGGTTGGATGGGCGACGCCCTCAGGGTCCGGGTGGCCGCGCCGCCTGAGAAGGGAAAGGCCAATCGCGAGGCGGAAAGGCTTCTTTCAAGAGTGCTCGGGCTTCCCGAAGGGAATGTCCTTGTGACGTCAGGCGCTGCATCGCAATGGAAGGTCGTGGAGGTGCAGGGGCTATCCCGGGACCAGATCATTGACAGGCTGAGTGATATGAACAGGAATAAAAGCGAATAATGATTCGTATCAAAATGGGGTCGCGCCGGAATCACAGTGTCTTCAGTGCTCTACTTGGCAGTATACGCCTTCTATGAGGCATGGCTTATTCTTCGGGAGCGGCGGCACAGTCGCCCTGACTCGAGGAGCAACTGATGTGGGCTGACAGAGCCGGAATGTGGCGCTATGCTGTTCTCATGAGCAGTGCATCCCCTTTGGAGGGCACATGAACGACAATATTGTAGATGCGATCCGTAAGCTGCCACTGATAGAGCGCATCCATTTGGTTGAAGCGATCTGGCGCACGATCGCTGAGGATGCGCCAGCGCAACGGCATGTTGATGAGGCTGACGTTGCTGAGTTCGAACGGCGCTGGGAAGCGCATCAGGTTGCATCAGAAGACACTGTGCCTTGGGACGAAGCTCGGAAGAAATTAAAACAGGGATAGCTGATGAAAATACCCATCCGCCGCCGACCCGCCTCCCATAAACGGGCTACCCCATCCGGGTCATAGCCCCTCACCACATCCCCCCTTTACGGTGGTCTTCACACCCATGTCCGGGCGTGTGCCCGGCCGACAAGCAGGGAGACCATCATGAACACCTATCGGGGAACCTTGGCGCTGGGCGCGCTCATTGCGATCACGGGCTGCGGTGGCAGCTCTGGCGGCGGGAATGGCGGCACCGGGGGCGGCGATCCCATTCGCCACGCGGAGGCGCTGCTGAGCGACTTTAACGGTAGCTACACGGGGCCGGAGGACTGGGCCACCCTTGATTATCAGGCTGGCGCTGGCGACAGCGACGTCTGGAAAGCGGCGGATACCGCGTATATGGCGGAGGTCTCGCGGGTGCTCATGGCGGAGATCAACCGCGTGGCGGGCGATGACGTGATCGGTGGCGGACAAGGCGAGGATGCCTTCATTCAGAGCGAGCCGTGTACGGGGCAGGGCGGTGAGCCGCCGCCGGGGGACATCACGCTGCAATCCGGTTCGGTGACCTTCGATGACTACTGCATCAAGGACATCACCCTGTCGCACCCGGGACCCTATGTGCTCAATGGCACCGTGACCTGGACGGCATTACCACCCTCGGCGCTGCCCATGCCCACCGAGTGGGACACCGTTATCGACGATCTGAGCGTGGACTGGGGTGATGGCGGTGCGCTAGCGTTTACGCTGGACGGCGCCATGATTGCCCGCGATGACCTGCTGGCCTCTGCGTGGGATATCGCGCCTGCATTCGGTGACGATGAGGTGCTGCGTGTGCTGTATGCGGATTCGGCCCGCGATCAGGCGTGGGACTATCAGGCGTTCCACCCGGATCTGGGCAAGGTCCGCATGGCACCGAATCATGGCGCCATGCCGTGCAATGAGCACTTCAACGCGGTGTTCCAGATCAGCACGCCGGATGGCGCTGATTTCGAGGCCAACAGCAACGATCCGACCCAGTGCGTCGATTACCTGGTCAACGGTGAAGACAGCCTGGGCGCGCCCATGGCCAACGAGGCGGCCGGCTGGCTGGATACCTTCTTCTAGAGATTCATTGGCCTTCTTGGCTCTGTTGCTGCCGATACTCGCCAGGTGAGCAGCCCATCCAGCGCCGGAAGGCGCGGGTGAAGCTGGCGGTATCGGTGTAGCCAAGATGAATGGCGAGCTCGTCCAGTTTCATCTCGCTGCCGCACAGAAACTGCAGGGCGATCTGGCGTCGCTCATCCTCCACCAGTGTCCGGAAGCTGGTGCCCTCCTGATCCAGTTTGCGACGCAGGCTGCGGGGCGACAGCGACAGGGCCCGGGCGATCTCATCCAGAGACGCGACCAGCCCCAGCGGGCCGTGCAGGTGCTGGCGCACCTGGTCCCCCAGGCTGGCGGTGTGCAGGCGTTGCAGCCTGAGCCGGCACTGGTCGTCGAGCATGCGGACCAGCTGTGCGTCGTAGGTCGGCAGGGGGCGGTCGGCGTCGTCGCTTCTTACCATGATGGCATTGTGGGCGCTGTGGTAAGTCGGCGTGACCGCGCAGGCCTGAGCGATCGCATGTGCGTAGTCGGGCGGAGGTCCGCGGAAGGCCAGTGTCACCTCCAGTTTGCCCGCCAGGCTGAGTTCGTTGAGCAGATTGAAGCCGGTGGCCATATCCCGCTCCAGCAGGAACTGGCGCAGATGGGAGGCAATGGTGTCCGGGTCCATAACAACGCCGAAGCCGCCGGCCTCGTCGATCGGGGTGACCTGGCAATAGGCGGTGCTCAGCGGCAGATAACGCAGGGCGCGGTGGGCGGCTTCGCGTAACGTGCGGCTGGTGCGCAGGGCAAATCCCCACAGGCCGAAGTTGGACAGGCTGTATTGCAGACCGAGCCGGAATCCCAGCGCGGGTTCGTCGGGCAGCGCCAGGATCAGGTTCTCGATCAGCCGCATCTCCTGGGCCCGGGTGACCAGGGTGTCGCTGTCCAGCAGGGCGGCTTCGGTGAGCCCGGTCCCGAGCAGACAGGTGTCGCGGTCTGCGCCCAGTTGGGCAGCAAAGTTGACCATCACCTGGGCAATGGCGACGGGATGCAGAAGGGTGTCAGCGGTTGGCATGCATGGGAGTCTACCCCGCGGTCTGGCCCGCGACCATCGCCCGTGAACGCAAACAGCGTGCACCGGGGCTGGCCATAAATGCCGTGCGGCTGGCCACAACAGCCCTGTCCGGGCAGGTTGGGCAGACCTAGAGTAAAGGTCTGTGATTCCAGCTGGGACGGCGTGTTATGTCTGAAGATCGCGCACAAGACCTCGCAGTACTCAACAAGCAGGCCATTGCGGCCGCCAAGCGGCATATGGGGCAGGTATGCTGGCCCACGGCGTTACTGGCATTCGCGGTGGTGGCTGCTTTTGTGGTGACGCTGGCGCTGTTTGCCCAAGGGGTATTGCCGGTATGGGGTGCGGTGCTGCTGGTGGGGGTGCTGACCTACTTTTCCTACACGCCGCTGCACGAGGCGGCCCATGGGAATATCAACGGCAGCAACGAAAAACTGAAGTGGCTGAATGACCTGTGCGGTTATCTGGTGGCGCCACTTATCGCCGTGCCGTATGCCTCCCACCGCCACGAGCATTTTACCCATCACCGCTATACCAACCAGCCGGACAAGGACCCGGACTATGTCGTCAGTGGTATGGGCAAAGGCCCATGGCAGGCCCTGGTGACGGTGGTGAAATTTATCTGGGTGCAGAACAGCTTTTTTGTCAGCCGGCACTGGGGGCAGGCGTCACGCAAGGAGCGCATGATCTATGCCATTGAGGTGCTGGTGTCGGCGGGCTGGCGGGTGGCGTTCGTGCTGTGGGCCGGGCAGCAGGGCGCCTTGACGGTGGTGCTGGTGGGCTACTTGCTGGGCGGCTTTTTTACCGCTTACTGGTTCGCCTACCGCCCGCATATTCCGTACCAGGACCCCACGCGCTACCGCAACACCAACAGCCTGATCATGCCCGCCTGGATGAAGCCGGTGGAATGGTTCTGGCTGGGGCAGAACCTGCACTCGATCCACCACTTGTTCCCGCGGGTGCCGTTTTACCGATACCACGCGCTGCACCGGGAGATCGAGCCGGTGATGCGCGCTCACGGCACGCCGATTGTGGGTATCTTCAGTCGGCAGCCTGAGCCGCATTAAGCTGGCGCTGCGTCAGTCCTGCTCTACGTTGTGGTAGACGTTCTGCACGTCGTCCAGGTCGTTCAGCATGGCCATGAATTTATCGAACAGCAGCTGGTCATCCGGGTTGCTGAGCGTGGTCGTGCTTTGCGGGATAAACTGGACATCGTCCACCTGAAAATCGATATCGGTTACGGCCGCCACCAGGGCCTGTCGTGCCTTGGCATAGTCAGTATGCGGCGCGAACACGGTGAGTGTGCCGTCCTCGTTTTCGATATCGGTGACATCGACTTCGGCTTCCAGAAGGGCTTCAAGCACCGCATCTTCATCATCATGGGCAAACACAAAAATCGCCACATGATCGAACATATGGCTGACGGTGCCCTGGGTGCCGATCTTGCACTTGGCTTTGGTGAAGGCGTTGCGCACATCACCGAAGGTGCGGTTCGGGTTGTCGGTGAGGCATTCGATTAGCGCCATACAGCCACCGGGGCCATACCCTTCGTAACGTGCTGGCGAGTAGTCTTCGCCGGCACCGCCCTTGGCCTTGTCGAGCGCCTTGTCGATCACATGCCCTGGCACCTGGTCCTTCTTGGCCCGCTCGATCAGCCCGCGCAGGGCCAGGTTGGCAGAAGGGTCCGGTCCGCCGTTTTTCGCGCAGACATAGATTTCCCGGCCATAGCGGCTGTACACCCGGGCTTTCATGTCCGAGGTCTTGGCCATGGAATCTTTGCGGTTCTGGTAGGCGCGCCCCATAGGGTTCCTGCTCCTGAGCTGATGGTCGCCGTATTTTATGGGAAAACCCCGATCTGGCCTACGATCAATCCTGCACGGCGTCGGAACAGAACCGTTTGGCGCGGGTCTGTGAATAGAGAACCCCGCTTCGAGATGCCCACTTGTCCAGATTCCCGCACCCACACCTTACCTGGCCTCAACGCCTGATTGTCGGCGCGCTGCTGCTGTTGCTGGTGGTGCTGATCGTCGTGTTGTCCATACGTCCGTGGCGGATGCTGCCGCCCGCCTGGAATCCGTGGGCGCCGCTGGCGGTGGAACATGCCATGACGCCGGTCACGCGGAACAAGCTGCGCCGCCTGAAGCATGCGCCGGCATCGGAGTGCCATGCCATTCTGGAGCAGGTGCCGGAAGACCAGCTGCACTTCCTGCCGTTGCAGGATTACACCCCGGTGGAAAGCTGCCCGCTGACCAATGTGATTCGTTTGCACCACACCAGTGTCGCCTTCAATGCGCCCTTTACGGTGAACTGCCCGCTGGCGGTGGCCTGGGTGATGTACGAGCAGCAGGCGTTACAGCCGATTGCCCAGCGGCGGCTGGGGCAGCCTGTGGTAGGCGTCACGCACATGGGGGCCTTCTCATGCCGCAATATCTATCACCGGGAAAACGCGCGGCGCAGCGAGCATGCCACAGCCAGTGCGCTCGACGTAGCGGCGTTCGAGTTGCGCGATGGGCGTCGTATCACGGTGCTGGATGGCTGGGAGGGCGGGCGTCGGGAGGCGCGTTTCCTGCGCGAGGCGCATGAGGCCGCGTGTGACTATTTCGGGACCGTGCTGGGGCCGGATTACAACGCCCCGCATGCCGATCATTTTCATTTCGGCACGCGGGGGCTGCGTTTTTGCCGTTAAGCGGCGGCGCGTTTAATCGCGAAAGCCGCGGTCAAGGCGGTCCAGTTTGCGCAGCAGGCCGGGCCAGGCCAGCATGCCGCCCATGCCTTTGGTCACTTGCTGGGCCTGCTCGCGAATGGTGCTGACAATGCGGTCGTCGATGGGCGTCAACGGGCGGTTGCCGGACAGCGCCCCGATCTGGATTTCGCAGGCGCGCTGCAGAATAAACATGCCCAGAAACGCATCGGCGATGGTGCTGCCCACGGTCAGCAGGCCATGGTTACGCAGGATCATGAAATTCGCGTCCCCAAGATCCGCTTGCAGCCGCACCTTTTCGTCTTCGCGCAGGGCTACGCCTTCGTAGTCGTGGTAGGCCAGGCTGGCCAGCGGAAACAGGCTTTGTTGCGACAGCGCCAGCAGCCCGTCCTGCTGGGCGGACACGGCCACGCCCGCCACCGTGTGGGTGTGCATCACGCAGGTCGCATCATCGCGCACGGCGTGGATGGCGCTATGGATGGTGAAACCCGCCGGGTTGATGTCGAAATCGTTGTCATCCAGCTTGTGACCGTCCTGGTCCACCCGCACCAGGCTGGAGGCGGTGATTTCCTCGAACAGCATGCCGTAGGGGTTGATCAGAAAGTGGTGTTCCTCGCCGGGAATGCGCGCCGACAGGTGGGTAAAGATCAGATCATCCCAGCCATGCAGGGCCACCAGCCGATAGGCGGCGGCCAGGTCCACACGCAGTTGCCATTCGTCGTCGCTGACCCGGTTCTTTTTTGATGGAATATTGAGGCTGGCGGTCATGCGGTCTCCCGTCTGTGGTGGGCAAGGTTGGTGGGCAAGGCTGTTCAGTATCGGGGGCGGGCGCGGGGGCCGCAACCAACCTGTTCCTGTGCGCCACATCACAGGGCGTATCAGTCTCCTGTCTGAGTCATTTTGCCGATTCCCGCCAAAGCCTTGTCATTTCCGGGCGGGCTGTTGTCGCCCTGCTGGCGGCTGTCGATGATGCGTGCCTGGCTGACCATAACAACAAGACGGGAGTGCCTCATGACAGCCCTGCTGCGCCTGCTTCTGCTTTCCTTTGCTCTGGTACTGACTGCGTGTGGTGGCGGTTCCGGGGGCGGTGATGCGCCGCCGGCGGAAGACCCGCCCGGTGGCCCCGGTGATGGTGGCCCCGGTAACGGTGACCCGGGTGACGGTGATCCTGGCGACCCGGAGCCTGCGGGCACGGCGCGTGCTGCGGGTGGGGTGATCGGCAACGGCCTGGTGGCCATCAGTGGCTGGAACGGCGCTGATTGGGTCCAGCTTGATCTCACCAGCACCGATGCCGATGGTTATTTCGCACTGGAGATTCCCGCCCAGACCGGCCCGGTGCGCATTCTGGTCAGTGGTGACAGCGGCTCGACGCTGCGCTGTGAGCTGCCTGCGGGTTGCGGCGGCACGGCTTTCGGTGACGACATGCCGTTGCCGGAGGGGTTGACCCTGAGCGCGGTGGTGCCCGGTGACCTGCTGGGAGAAGACACCGAACTGGCGGTGACACCGCTGACGCATCTGGCGGCGCACTGGGTGCAGGCGATGCCGCGCGGGGTCAGCAATAGTGGTGCCGAACTGGCGTTGGCCCGGGTGGCGCTGCTGCTGGATCTGGATGAGGATTTTGTCTTCCGTTCGCCGCTGGACCTGAGCGACAGCGAGCAAACCGGCGACGCCAGCCCGCAGGCCCTGCGCCAGGCGCTGTTTGCCGCCGCCCTGAGCGGGGTGGCGGCGGATGAAGCCCTGCCGTTGCCAGCGCTGCTGGACGGTGCCGGGCAAATGTTCGCGCTGTTGGGCGGGCAGATGCTGGTGCCGGCTGTGGCCCCGGATATCGACGAACTGGTGGATATGCTGGCCGACTATGGCCTGGACCCGAGCGAGTGGCTGGACGAACTTGATGACATCGCCTTGTCGCTGCCGGGCTTTGAAAGCCTGGTGGCGGCGGCCTCGGATCTTGCAGCG
>ERZ869909.2431-NODE-2431-length-12372-cov-8.379097_pt1 | contig 12372 bp, 10 predicted proteins | sample MGYA00520892_ERZ869909 | MGnify/ENA primary metagenome ERZ869909 (study PRJEB32215, sample SAMEA104723947) | bioreactor metagenome | biome: bioreactor; feature: anaerobic bioreactor; material: water | place: China | collected 2015-03-12 ... | reverse complement strand
TAGCGTAGCGTAATGAGTACCAAGGTTCACATGCAGGCATCCGAGGCGGCGAGCGCCGAGAATCAGATAGCTTTCGCCTTCATGAGCGAAAGCGAGCCCCGCCAATCAAAAGCCGGCATGGCGCGCGCCCAAACCCTCGACGGCGGCGTATCCGAGCCTGGCATCGTTCCGATCCTCGCCGCTGCGCTGGCGGCAGGCGCGATGGTGCTTGCTCTCGTCGCATCGCCTGCGGGCGAGCCGCTCCTGCTCACGCTGTTGGCCGTGCTCGCGATGGCGGGCCTGTTCGCGATCTTCGGATACGCGGCCGGCCATATCCGCATCGGCGAGCGCGTGCGCGATAACGACATGATTCGCGCTTTCGCCGACGGTCTCGACGACGGCCTCCTCGTCACGCGGCGCGACGGACGCCCGCTCTACGCCAACCGCGCGCTGGCTGAGATTGCCGGCGCACACGGCGCGGATGAAGTCAACGCGCTCGAAGTGCTCCTCGGCGTCGATCCGCGCGCGGCTGCTGCCTATTTCCGCCTGGAGCGCGCCGCATCGCGCGGCGAGCCCCGGCGCGAGGAAATCGAGATCGCAGCGCCCGGACAGCCGCCACGTCTTCTGCACGTCGCCCATCGCCCCTGCACGGTTCCGGGCTACGAGCGCGAGCTGGGTCCGCTCGTCCTCTGGACCGTCTCCGACGTCACGGCCGAGCACGCCCGTCAGATCAGCGCCGCGCAGACGCTCGAAGCAACCCTTGAGCGCCTCGACAGCGTACCCGCCGGCCTCATGGAGGTCGATGCGCGCGGCACCGTGCGCCGCCTCAACGCCACGCTGCTCCGTTGGCTCGGCATCGATCCCGTAGGGCTCTCGCAGCGCGGCCTGAAGCTCACCGACATCATGCCGCCCGACGACGTCGAGCTGATCGCGAGCGCCGCGGCCGCGTTCTATACGCACGGCGCAGGCGTCGATCTCGACGTCGCGCTGGAAAAGGGTGCGTCGGTTCCGCTCCGCTTCTTCGCGCGCCGCGATGCCGAAGGCGGTCTCATGATCGCAGCCTTCCGCCGCGAAGGCGGCAGCGAAAACGGCGGACCCGATACCGCTGAGATCCGCTTCGCTCGCTTCTTCCAGTCTGCGCCGTTCGGCATCGCAACGCTGGGCTCCGATGGTCGCCTCATGAGCACCAACGCGGCGTTCGCCCGCATGATCCCCGATGGTCAGACGGCGATCGGCCAGATGGCGACAGACGTTCTCTGCCGCACCTCCGACGCCGACACGTCGACCTCGGTCTCGGCCGCCATCAAGCAGGTGCTCGCCGGTACGCCGAGCTTGACCCCGCTCGACATCACCGTGGGACCCGAAGGCAAGTTCTCCTGCCGCCTCTACCTCGCCCCACTCACGCAAGCGCGCGACGCACGCGAGGCGGCCATCCTCTACGTCATCGACGCGACCGAGCAGAAAGCGCTCGAAGCCCGCTTCGCCCAGTCGTCGAAGATGGAAGCGGTTGGAAAGCTGGCGGGCGGCATTGCCCACGACTTCAACAACGTGCTGACGGCGATCATCGGCTTCTCGGATCTCTTGCTCCAGACGCACCGGCCGACCGACCCCGCACACAAGGACATCATGAACATCCGTTCGAGCGCGACGCGCGCGGCGGGTCTCGTGGCCAACCTCCTCGCCTTCTCGCGGCGCCAGACGCTGCAAGCCGAGCCGCTGCAACTGCAGGAAGCCCTTGCCGACTGGAAGCCGCTGATCAAGATCAAGCTCGGCGAGAAGGTCGAACTGCAAATGCCGACCGCGCGCGACCTCTGGTACGTCAAGACGGACCGCACGCAGCTCGAGCACGTAATCCTCAATCTCGCGAACAACGCCCGCGACGCGATGCCGGACGGCGGCACGCTCACCATCGCGACGAGCAACGTCTCCGAGCGCGAAAGCCGCAAGTTCGCACACGAAGGCATGCCGCTCGGCGAGTACGTGATGGTCGAGATCTCGGATACTGGGTCTGGCATCCCGCCTGAGGTCATGGCCAAGATCTTCGAGCCGTTCTTCACCACGAAGGGTGTGGGTAAGGGCACTGGCCTCGGCCTCGCCACCGTCTACGGCATCGTCAAACAGTCGGGCGGCTACATCTATCCCGCGAGCACCGTTGGAGTGGGAACGACGTTCCGCGTCTACCTGCCTCGCTACATGCCCGACAACGAGGAAGAGCTTGCCGCCCAGAAGACGCAGCGACGCGGCCCCCCGCAGGATCTCACCGGATCGGGCCGGGTGCTGCTGGTCGAGGACGAAGACGTCGTACGCTCCTTCGCCGTCCGCGCGCTCAAGCGCCAGGGCTATGAGGTGCTCGAAGCGTCCACCGGGGTCGAAGCGCTGGAAGTGATGGAGGAGGTCGGCGGCAACGTGGACATCGTGGTGTCCGACGTCGTGATGCCGGAGATGGATGGGCCGACGCTCCTGAAGGAGCTGCGCAAAAAGAACCCGTCGCTCAAGATCATCTTTGTCTCCGGCTATCCGCACGAAGCCTTCCAGACCAGCCTCGACAAGAACGAGCAATTCGCCTTCCTGCCGAAGCCATTCTCGCTGCCTCAGCTCGCCGCCAAGGTGAAGGAGCAGCTCGGCAGATAGCCGAATTCCGCCATCCCGGATGTCAGATGGCCGCGGTGCGCCCCTCGCGCCCGCGGCCTTTCTTTCTATATGATAGGGAAACCCCGAACGGCCCGGCATGGCTGTGAAGCCCAGGACCTATTGGAGCGAACCTTATGAGCCCCCGGCGCGAGCCCCCGGTTATCGTCATCAACAGGCACGGCAAGACCGAAACCACCGAAGAGCTCAGCGGTTGGCGCCGGTGGGTCGCCGTCGGTGCGGGCTATCTCGTGGTGGCGCTGATGGCGCTCGTCGGGCTCGCGGTGGCGCTGGGGCTCGCCATGACAGTGCTGATGGTGCTGGCCGTCGCCGTGCCGCTGGCCGCCGTTCTTTGGCTCATCGCCTACGTGACGGGGTACACGAAGATGTTCCGCCGCCCAGGCAGTCGCTTCTCCGACATGGATTGACGCTCGGAGGAGCACGCCGCGGACGGCCTCACATCTACGTCGCGATAACTCCTTACGGAGCCGGCGGCTCCGGCGCGGCAGGCTCTGCCGGCGGCGGTTCGGGGAAATCCGGAAAATCGCCGTCGTCCTTCGCAGGAGCCGCCTCGATGGCGAGCGTTGAAAGCCACGGCACAGCCGCCGTCAGGATTTTTCCGAAGGCCGCATCGAGCGCTTTCACCGCGCCTTGCGAATCCACGTCCGAGAGCGGCGCGCTTGCTTTGAACACGCGCTGCTCCGTGATCTTGCCGCCTGGGCTTGCGATCTTGAGCGCGAGTTCCACGGTCGCCGTGGGCGAGGGCGTCATCGTGACCGCGAACTGGCGCACTTCTGCCTGAAGCTGTGCGCTGGCGTCGGGCGAGTCGAACGCTGGCCGGCCGACGGCCGAGAAGCACTTCGTATGTTCCAGGCTTTCGATCAGCTTGCCCTGGATTACAGCCGGCGCGTTATCCGTGAACTGGGCTTGTGCAAACGGCGCATCGGCCGGCGGATCTCCCATCACCACCACGCGGTCTGAGTTGAAGGCCATCGGCGCGGTGGGCTCGGGAATTGCGAGCTGCGGTTGCGTGGGCGCATCGCACAGCGCCTTGTCGAACGCAGTCAACGTGTAGATCCCGGGCTTCGCGGTGCTGCCGCCAGCGAAACGTTCCAGCCCTGCCAGAATGCCGTCGATGCGCTCCGAGTTGCGCGAAAGCACAGCCGCAAACGCACTGAAGCCCGAGATCGCTTCCTTCAAGGCCGCGCTATTGTCGTCCATGATCTTGTCGAGACGCTGCAATGTGCCCCGCGCCGATTGCGTGAGGCTGAGGCTCGCGTCGGGGCTCGCGGTCAGTTGAGGAATATCGCCCTCGGCGCCGCCGATCATGGCCGCGTCTGCGTCTCCGCCGGTGAGACCGATCACGGGTGCACCTGTTAGCCCCTGGAAATCGACGCTAACAACCGTGTCGTAACGGATGGGCGTCGCCGGATCGACCGCGATGACCACGTTGACGTCCTTCGGCGCATCTGGAGAGAGCGCAATATCGGTCACTTCGCCCACGCGAATGCCGTTGAATAGCACGCTCGATCCCTTCAGCAGGCCCGACACCGGGGCTTCGAAGCGGATGCGATAGTGCTCCCGCTCGCCAAGGCCGCCGGTGTTATGCAGCCAGTAGATGAATGCGAACACTGCGAGCGTTGCCGCGAGCACAAAGGACCCGACCAGGAGATAGCGCGCCTTCGTTTCCATGTTTCTCGTGCCTCAAGGCTCTGAATTGGCAAGACGGGAGGTGAGCGCCGAGGCGCGGCGCCCGCGAAAATAGGTGCTGACCCACGGATGTTCGGAGGCGAGCATGTCGGCAATAGATCCGGTGGCGACCACGCGCCCGTCGGCGAGCGCGCCCACCCGGTCGGCAATGGTGTGCAGGCTTTCGAGATCGTGCGTGATCATGAAAACCGTGAGCCCGAGCGTTCGCTGTAGCGTGCGGATCAGCGTGTCGAAATCGCCCGCGGAGATGGGGTCGAGGCCGCTCGTCGGTTCGTCGAGGAACACGAGATCGGGATCGAGCGCGAGGGCGCGGGCCAGCGCCACGCGTTTGGTCATGCCGCCCGAAAGCTCGGACGGCATCTTGTGATGATCCGCGCGGCGGAAGCCCACCATGTCGAGCTTCGCAGCCGCCATCTCGTCCATCAGGCGCTGTGGCAGGTCGAGATATTCGCGCATCGGAAACTGCACGTTTTGCAGCGCCGTGAGCGACGAGAAAAGCGCGCCCTGCTGAAACAGCACGCCCCAGCGGCGCTCCACGCTCTGGCGCTGCTCGTCGGTCGCCTGATCGAGGCGCGTGCCCAGCACCTCGATGGAGCCCGCCCGACGCGGGATCAGGCCGATGATCGTGCGCAGCAGCACGGACTTGCCGCTGCCCGATCCGCCGACGAAACCAAAGATTTCGCCCCGCTGGACGTCGAACGAAACGCCGTTGAGCACAGTCCGGGGACCGAACCCAACCACCAGATCCCGAACGTCGATGATGGGGGCTCCGCTCATGGCCTACATATCCACCGAGGCAAAGAAGACGGCAAAGAGACCGTCGAGCACGATGACGAGGAAGATCGACTTCACCACCGACGACGTTGTTTCCAGACCGAGCGATTCCGCGCTTCCCTTCACCGCGAGACCCTGTGCACAGGCCACCGCCCCGATCACGAGCGCCATGAACGGCGCCTTGATCATGCCGACCTGGAAGTGCGTGATCGAAACGGCTTCCCGCAAACGCTCGATATAGATGTCGGGGCTCATGCCCCCGTAGGCCCACGCCACCAGCCCGCCGCCGTAAAGCGCGCTCATGGCGCCGAGGAATGTCAGGATCGGCAGCGCGATCACCAGCGCCACGATGCGCGGCAGGATCAACACGTCCATGGGATCGCGCCCCATGGTGCGCAGCGCGTCGATCTCTTCGCGCATCTTCATGGAGCCGAGTTCGGCCGTGTATGCGCTGCCCGACCGGCCCGCGATCATGATCGCGACGATGAGCACGCCGATCTCGCGCAGCACGAGAATGCCGACCATGTCGACCACGTACGCGTCCGCGCCGAACTTGCGGAAATGGAAGAAGCCTTGCTGGGCAATGATCGCACCGATCAGAAACGTGATCAGCAGCATGATCGGCACCGCTTGCCAGCAGACGCGGTCCAGGTGGTGGACGGTCGAGGTGAACCGGAAGCTCCTCGGGTCGGTCAGTACGCGCCCGAGCGACGCGAAGATTGCGCCCAGCATCGCCGTGAAGGCGAGAAGCTGCTGGCCAAAGCGGGCGGTGGCCTGACCAAGCGCCTCGACGTACGCCACGAGGGTGTTCTGGCCTTCGGGCGCGGGAGCCGGGTTGTGTTCTGTTCCGCGGATCTTGTCGTAGAGGCTCTGATAGCGTTCGGGCAGCCCGTCGAGGCGGGTGCCGCCGGATGCGTTCCCGCGCGCACGCACGAGACGCTCGATCAGCCACGCGCCGTATGTATCGAGGGCAGTGATGTGGTGGAGTGCGATGGTGAGCGGCTGGTCCGGCGGCGTCTCGTGCGCGGCCCTGTCCACGAGATCGTCCAGGCTTTTGGCATGGGCGACCGTCCACGCCCCCTCGGCCGCGAGTTCAACCCCGTCCGGTACGGCCCTTGCGGATAGCGAAGGCGGCGCGGCCATCGATTTCTGTCCTCCCCGGGTATCGTCTTTTTGATTGTTTGCGCTCGATGTCACCGAGGCATGACGAAACCCATGATTCGCACTTTAAAACATAAACATGGGGTCACAAACATGGGCCATAAACTTCGGGCACGAGTGCAACTGTCTTGATCAAATTTGGTTCGGTCACGGCATTGACAGTGAGCAGCAGGGCGAAAGAGGGGCGTGAGCTCTGCTTGTCCGCGCCCACCTAGCCAGGCCCGTGTGGCGCGTTTCCGCGAGTTCGCCTCGCTCATGCGGAAGGGCTAAGTAATCCGGTAAGGAGCTGGACGCTGTTTCGGGGGAGGCTTCCCCACTCCGAGCCAGTGAGGGTAAGGACCAGGGCGGCGATAGCGCCCAGCACCTTCGCCCAATCCATTCAACCGCTGCATGTGTGGAGGCCGCGGCGCGCGTGCGCCGTTCCGCCGGAGCACTAGGCTCGAAGAATTAGGCGGCGTAAGCGACCCAGACGTTCGGTTCCTCGTAGCGGCCATACTGGCGGGCCACGTCGATTTCGACGGGCGTCAGCACGCCGTCCAGGACATAGGCGCCCGTTTCGTCGAACGTCTGCTTGGCCCACGTCTCCCAAAAGGGAAGCGGCTCATGAACCACCATGGACCGTTCGCAGGGGCCGACCAGCTTGCCTCCGGACGACAGATGGCTTCGGAGCCACGGATCGTAGATGCGACCTTCGTGGTCGGTCCAAGAGATGTAGTCGTCGATGGACACCCACGGATGGTGCGCCTTCGCCGACGGACGAACCGGAGCTACGAGCCCATGCAGGCCCTTGACCTCGGCCAGATCGAGCAGCGCGCGGATCATCTTTCGCGCATAGCCCTTCGACCGATGGATGGCGGGAACGGAGATCGCAAGCGCCCCCAGCATATTATGGGGCCCCTTCGGCCGGGCAGCGGTTTCGAGCAACCAATCCCAACCTTCCGGCGGGAGATCGTCGGGCCCGGAGCAAGGGACGGGAACGCAGTTGGCGACAGCCACCGGATACCCCGTCTCTTCGTTGACGAGGCAGAGCTGGTAGTCGGCGTATTGCTCAAGCAAGTCGGCGTAAAGCTCGTAGTGGGCCCGAGTATAGTTCAGGTATCCCAACTCACCCCAGGCGGCTTGCTCGATAGAGAGCGCAGCCTTTCTCAGTGCGGTGCTGTCGGCACGGGTACGAACAACGAGAGGAGGAGTACTCATGAACCACGCCGCGTCCTCTGCAGCCAAGCATCGCGAGGCCGGGGCGCCTCATCATGTGTGCTTAATAAACCGTTAATTCGTAAAAATCAATCATTAATTCAGCACTGTACAGTTTTGGGACAGACGGAAATTCAATATTAAACGTAGTTTAAAAGAAGAAGGATAGGCGACTGCCTTGGAGGGATCTGTAAATGCTTAAGCACTAGGGTTTTCGAGTGATCCGTAAAGGGTGTATTCCTCAGATGTTATCGGTGGATACAACGCGACCTTACGAGGATGATCTCCGCCGACTGATGGTGGGCATCCGAAGCGCTATCACCTTCTTCGGAATACTTTTGCTCGCAATCGTTGCATTCGCTGGTTGGTCTGCGAACCGAGCTGCTACCGAAACGGAGGCCGCGCTTCTCGAAAACGCTTTCAATCAAGCCATCGCGAGCGTGCTGGACGGCCAGAAGAGCGTGGCTTGGTGGGACGATGCCGTTTCCAAGATCAGCGACGAGCACGTGGACCTGGAATTTACCGATAGTAACTTCGGAGTATTTCTGACCGAGACCTACGGTCATAACGAAGTCTACATCCTGAACGGGAAAGACCAACCGCTCTATTCCTACGCGGAAGAGGAGCGCCGCGAGCCGGCTGCCTTCGAAGCGCGCCGGGAAGATCTTAAATCGCTCATCTTTGAGGTGAGGGAGGGACGCACGTCCAACCTCAGAGGGCGCCCGGACGAGTTTGGCCAGTCTCAAACGAACTACAAGGTGCTTGCGGGGGCCGTCAAACTGGCGCGCTGGGGCGGACATATCATGTCGGTCGACGGTCGGCCGGCGGTGGTTACGGCAATCACGATCGTCCCCAATGTCGATTTGAGCCTGCACAGGGGCGTCCCGAACCTCCTGATCAGCGTCATCTATATCAACGACGATTTCATAGCGAAGATTTCGCGCGCACTCCTGATGCCGGAACTCAAGCTCTCGGCCGAGCCGGCGCGAGGCCGCGCCATCGTCTCCCAGCGGTTCGTCGGTGACGACGGCATCGACGTCGGAAATCTGTCGTGGGAAACGCGGCGGCCCGGTCATGTGCTGTTGACGGTGATCCTGCCGCTCGTCGCTTGCGGCGTGCTCGGAGCGGGTATTCTCTCCAACCAGATGTTCAAGCGTCTGCGGCACGCCTCAGAAGAGCTTGCGCAGCGTGAGGCGAAGTCGCGCCATGCCTCCAGGCACGATGCCCTCTCTGGCCTGCCGAACCGCATGCATATGCTTGAGAAAGTCGACGAGTGGCTCGCCAAGGGCAACTTGAGTCCCAACGGCCGCAGGGCCGTGGCGGCGTATGTTGACATCGACAAGTTCAAAGACATCAACGATACGCTCGGTCACGAGACCGGCGACAAACTCGTCCGCGCCGTGGCGGAACGTTTACGCTCACGGCTGAGGGCGGGCGACTTCATCGCCCGTTTCGGCGGCGACGAGTTCACCATTCTCTGCCTTGCCGAAGACGAGCAGGGCGGAAAGCGCTTGGCGGAACGGATCTCGGCGGCGTTCACCGAGCCGTTCTCCATCGACGGCCAATCCATGCGCGTCAAAGCCTCGATTGGCATTGCCATGGCGCCCGATCACGGCACGACGACGGACGAGCTGATGCGCCATGCCGATATCGCGCTCTACGACGCGAAGCGGCAAGGCCGGGATCGGGCCATCTTCTTTACCGCCGACATGGCCCGCGACGTGGAAACCCGCCGCGCAATCGAGGTCGATCTTCGCGCGGCCATCGAGCGAAACGAGCTGCGCCTGCAATATCAGCCGATCGTATCGTGCCGCACCGGCGAGATCGTAGGTGCCGAGGCGCTGCTGCGGTGGCGTCATCCTGAGCGCGGAGAGGTGCCGCCAACGACCTTCATTCCCATTGCCGAGGACTCGGGCTTCATGGCCACGCTCGGCACATGGATGTTGGACCGTGCCGCTCGCGATACGAAGCGCTGGCCAGATCTCGACATCGCCGTCAACCTGTCGCCGCTTCAGTTCCGCCAGACCGATCTGCCGAAGATCATGAAAGGCCTCGTTGACGCGCATGGCCTCGTGCCGCAGCGCTTCGTGCTGGAAATCACAGAAGGTGTGCTGCTCGAAGCGAATGCTTCGACGACGTCGACGCTCGATGCCCTGCAGGCCATGGGTTTTCAGACCGCCCTCGACGATTTCGGCACCGGCTATTCGAGCCTCGTCTACCTGTGCAACTTCAAGTTCAACAAGATCAAGATCGATCGCAGCTTCGTGACCAACGCGTCGAGTTCGGAGACGTCGCGCGCCATCGTGCAGTCGGTGGCGTCTCTCGGGCGTGGGCTGGGTATGGAGATCGTCGCGGAAGGCGTGGAGACGGAGTACCAGGCTCAGTTGATGAGCTTGTTTGGCTGCACCGAGCTGCAAGGCTACTATTTCTCGCGTCCTGTAGAAGTCGAGCAGCTTTCCGCGCTGATCACGAAGTTCAAGCCGTGGCAGGCACCGGCTTTGGCGAGGCCCGCGCTGATCGAACACACATCCGGCCAGTCGAAAGCCTCCGCTTGATTTTCCCCGACCGTTTGGGTCTTCTCGGAGCGCACGAGAAAGACACCGAAGGGCTCAGGCGGGGTAGCGATGCAGGATCGGGACGCAGCGAGCGGGCGCGGTAACGCGGATTATTCCTGGAAAGAGTTCGATTCCGAAGCCTACTTTCAGCACTACTACGGGGAGCCACACCCCGATGACGATCTCGTCATTCAAGTTGCCGTCGAGGCGTTGCAACGCGCTAAGCCGCTGGGCGAGGATCTCGACATTGTGGATGTCGGCACAGGTCCGAATCTCATTCCCTTCTTTTGTTCCCTCGCGCGGGCCCGCCGGCTGACGGCTTGGGAGTATGCGGAAAGCAACGTCGCCTGGCTCGAGCGCGAGATCGCCCGCGACGACCTCCGCCCTCAGTGGCAGCACTTCTGGCGTGTCGTCCGCGACGCCTATGGCGACGCGTGTCGGCTGCCCGACAACCCGCTTCCCGCGCTCAGGGAGAAGTGCTCGGTCACGCAAGGCTCCATCTTCGATCTTCCCCGCCAGGCTTGGGATGCGGCCACGATGTTCTTCTGCGCGGAATCGATCACCGGCCGCCACGACGAGTTCGAAGCGGCCTGCGCGCAATTCGCTCGCTGCGTTCGTCCCGGCGGCATGTTGGCGGCGGCATTTCTCGTGCGCTCGGAAGGCTACGTCGTCGGCGACCGGCCATTTCCCGTCCTGAAGCTATCGCCGGAGACCATCGAGCGCGTCTTCCGCGAGCACGCCCGCGAGGTGGAGGCCAAAGAGATCGGTATCGTCGAGCGTGAGATCCGCAGCGGCTATTCCGGCTTCATTTTCCTCACCGGCTCGGCACTTTGACGGCGAATGGACCCGCCGCCGCGCCTATCACAGGCGGGCTCGATACGTTACCGCGTTCGCTGGCCAGAGCCCCTTGAGGCCGGAAGGAAGCTGGTCGATCACCTGCGATATCTCACCCGGGTCGCAGTGGTGCGCGAGCAGTGCGAACACGTCTTTCACCACGCGTTCCACGGGGAGGGCGCGCGGCAAAAGCTTAGTCTCGATAGCCTCCAGAAACTGCTCTCTGCTCCGAATGCGTTCCGGTGTCCGCGCTGGCCGCCAGCCTTCGTAATAGACACCGCGGAGTACGGTCGGAAGTTGCGCGCCGAGCTGCACGGCCTCCTCCGGCGTGAGCCGATCCCGAAGCTGATGGAGAACGACACGCAGCACGCTGAGCGCGATCGTCTCCGTTTCGAAATCGGCGTTGTCCCTCAACTCTTTCAGCCATTCCTGGGTTTGCTGCACGGTATGAGCGATAGGCGCGGGTATCGTCATGGATCGGTCCTCCTCGGTGCCGTCTCCCTCCCCAAAAGTGGTGCTGTACATAGGGCAGTCCGACGGCGGCCCGCGTAAAATATCGGAAGCGAAGCCGCCGCCTGTCGTGTTCGGAAAAGTCGTATTCAGGAAACATCATGGAGACGGCACGCGCCATTGCGTGCCGGACTAAGCGTGCGGAGCGCTCACCGCCGCCGTCACTTCGCCCGTGAGCGCATGAGGCGCCGCCTGCGACACATCTCCGAGACTGAGCATCCCCACCAGCCGTTTCTGCTCGTTGATGACAGGCAAACGGCGGATTTGCTTCTGCTCCATGATGCGCATGGCGTCGTCCAGCTCTTCCATATCGCGGCAGAAGATGATGCCGTCCGTCATCACGTCGCGGGCCGTCATCGCATCGCAATCGCGGCCGTCTGCGACCGCCCGGCAGGCGATATCCCGATCGGTCACCATTCCGACGAGGCGATCGTTCTCGCCGACGGGGATTGATCCCACGTCGAGCTCTTTCATCTTACGGGCGACTTGGGTCAGAGGCGTATCGGGGCTCACCCATTCCGCGCCCTTATGCATGGCGTCTTTGACTTTCACGGCACTCTCCTTCGTTGGGACGATGAATGCGCCGGATGCCGTGTCTTCGCGAGCGGGATTGATCGGTCTTGTCGAAAAGTGCGGGGCGACGATTGCATCGGAACGTCTTCGTCTGGTCCGCAGGTGGGCTACCGATCGCGCAGGCGCGACACGAGGCCGACGTCAAAGGAAGCGGACGAGCCCGGCATTGGTTCCGAACCGAGGGGAGAGGGAGGGCGGAGGCGGGGGGGCTGAACGAGGTTTGCGAAGATCGCTTAGGGCACCCGGCGGAGCCCGGAGAGAGACGGCACCTCGCCCGCAGGCACGCCGCAGGCGAAGAGGTAGCCCTGTCCCATCAGGCATCCGCTCTCGGCCAGGATATTCCTTTGCTGCGCCGTTTCGATGCCTTCGGCCAGGATCGAGAGGCCCAGGCATTCCGCAAGCCGGATGATGGCCGTCACGATCGCGCCCGATGCCGGATCCTGACCGAGATCGG
>ERZ869909.2430-NODE-2430-length-12374-cov-4.144669_pt1 | contig 12374 bp, 13 predicted proteins | sample MGYA00520892_ERZ869909 | MGnify/ENA primary metagenome ERZ869909 (study PRJEB32215, sample SAMEA104723947) | bioreactor metagenome | biome: bioreactor; feature: anaerobic bioreactor; material: water | place: China | collected 2015-03-12 ... | reverse complement strand
CGGGTCTCTTCGGGCATCGCTGCGGAGATTGGCGCGATGCGCGCGACCGAGCAAATTGATGCCCTGCACACCCTGACCATCGACCCGATGCGCTTTCTCGTCGTGCCGCGCGTGCTGGCCGGGATCGTCGTGCTGCCCCTGCTGGTGCTGGTAGCGGACGTGATCGGCATATTCGGCGGGTTTCTGGTCGGCGTTACAACGCTGGAATTTGATCCGACCGTCTATGTGCGCAATTCGGCAGACATTCTTGAGCGCTGGGATGTGATCTCCGGCCTCATCAAGGCGGCCGTGTTCGGCTTTCTGCTGACCCTGATGGGCTGCTATCACGGCTATCACGCGCAAGGCGGGGCGCAAGGGGTTGGCCGGGCGGCCACCCATGCGGTGGTGTCAGCCGCCATGCTGATATTCGCCGCCAATTTCATCCTCACCTCGATGTTCGTGTAAGGGGGCGATGATGAGCGGCACCGTCAAAATCGCGTGGAAGAATGTCACCAAGCGCTTCGGCAACCGGACCGTGCTCGACGGGCTGTCGCTGGAAGCTTACGAGGGCAAATCGCTGGTCATTATCGGCGGGTCGGGCACCGGCAAGTCAGTGACGATCAAGACCGCACTGGGCCTGATCGCGCCGGACAAGGGCCTTGTCGAGATTGACGGCCAGAAGGTCCGCCCCGGCGACCCGTCTGATCCCGGTCTCGACCAGATCGGCATGCTCTTCCAGTCCGGCGCCCTGTTTGACTCCCTGACCGTCTGGGAGAATGTCGCGTTCAAACTGCTGAAAGCCCACAAGATGAAACGCGCCGAGGCACGCGCCCGCGCGATCGAGGCGCTGGAGCAGGTGGACCTTGAACCCGATGTCGCCAACCGCGCCCCGCGCGAGCTGTCCGGCGGCATGCTGAAACGCGCATCCCTGGCACGCGCCATCGTCACACGGCCGGCCATCCTGTTCTTTGACGAGCCCACGACCGGCCTCGATCCGGTCACGGCAGACGTCATCAACCGGCTGATCGTGCGGCAGGTGAAGTCGCTGGGCGCAACCGCCGTCACCATCACCCACGACATGGCGTCCATGCGCATGATCGCCGACGAGGTGGCGATGATTGAGGACGGCAAGATACGCTGGCGCGGCGGGCTGGACGGCATCGATGCCTGCGCTGATCCAGCCGTGTGCGCCTTCGTGCAAGGCCGCTCGATCGACGATTAAACTGCCCCAGGCGCCAGCCGGAGACCTGATTTGGCCCGTTCCGACACCGTCTATGTCTGCCAGTCCTGCGGGGCGGTCCATGCCAAATGGGCCGGACGCTGCGATGATTGCGGCTCATGGAACACGCTGCAGGAAGAGACCCAGTCAGCGCCTCTGGGAACGCAGGCCAGCGCGCCCAAACGCACCGGCTCCCGCCGGGCGCGCCTCGAACTGGTCGACCTTGGCAGTGCCACAGATGATCCCGCCCGGTTTGAAACCGGCATGGCGGAGTTTGACCGGGTGGCTGGCGGCGGGCTGGTGCCCGGCTCTGCAGTGCTGGTCGGCGGTGATCCCGGTATCGGCAAATCCACGCTTCTCCTGCAGGCGGCAGCACGGCTGGCGCGCGGTGGACAGCGCGCGGTCTATATCTCTGGCGAGGAAGCCGCAGACCAGGTGCGCCGCCGCGCCCGCCGTCTGGGTCTTGCCGACGCGCCCGTTGAGCTGGCGGCCGAAACGTCGCTGGAAAGCATTCTGGACGGGCTGAAAAGCGCGCCACCCGCCATCGCCATTCTCGATTCCATCCAGACGCTATGGTCAGACCAGCTCGCCGCCGCGCCGGGCACGGTCGCTCAGGTTCGCGCCTGCGCGCAGGAGCTGGTGCGCTTCGCCAAGAAGCGCGGCACGATCGTCGTCCTTGTCGGCCACGTTACCAAGGATGGCCAGATCGCCGGTCCGCGCGTAGTTGAACACATGGTCGATGCGGTGCTCTATTTCGAGGGTGAGCGATCACATCAGTTCCGAATCTTGCGCGCGGTGAAGAACCGCTTCGGCCCGACCGACGAGATCGGCGTATTCGAGATGAGTGATGCCGGGCTTGGCGAGGTCGCCAACCCCTCTGCCCTCTTCCTCGATGGCCGTGGCAGCGCAGCGCCGGGCGCCGCCGTGTTTGCCGGCATGGAAGGCACGCGCCCCGTCCTCACCGAGATACAGGCTCTTGTGGCCCCTGCTGCCTTCGGCACGCCGCGGCGGGCCGTGGTGGGCTGGGATTCGGGGCGCCTCGCCATGGTGCTGGCCGTGCTGGAGGCGCGCTGCGGCCTCGGCTTTGGCGGCAAGGATGTCTATCTGAATGTTGCAGGTGGCTTGAAAATCGCTGAACCCGCCGCCGATCTTGCCGTGGCTGCGGCACTGATCTCTTCGGCCTTTGATGTCGCCCTGCCCGCTGAAGGCGTGGTCTTCGGCGAGATCGCGCTATCCGGCGAAGTGCGCAAGGTAGGCCGGGCTGAGGCACGCCTGAAAGAGGCGGCAAAGCTGGGGTTTTCGCGCGCGATTGTGCCAGCCGGCGTCGAAGGCGCCGGTCTGGAGGTGACGGGAATCGATACAGTGCATACACTGGTCTCCCGGCTCGATCCGGGACCGCAATAGGGGGATTGCGATGGAAGCCGGTCTTGCAGGCTTTGACCTGTTCGCACTTCTGGTGCTTTTCGTGTCAGGCATACTGGCGCTCATGCGCGGTTTTGTGCGTGAGGCGCTGACGATTGCCGCCTTTGTCGCCGCCGCGCTGGCCGCGCTCTGGAGCCGGCCGGTCTTTGCCGGATTGCTGGAAGGCCTGCTGGGTTCGCCGCTGATTGCGAACATCATCGCCCTGGCTGGCGTGTTCATCCTGGTCTATCTGGCGGTCAGCTTCGTGACCTCTTCCCTGCAGCCCAACGCCAAGGCTGGCGAGGACGTGAACGTCATCGACCGTTCGCTGGGCTTCGTTTTCGGGCTGGTGCGCGGCCTCGTGCTTCTGGGCCTGTTCGTGCTGGTCTTCAAAAACACCCTGCCGGGCGCACAGCCCGAATGGCTGCAGGGCGCGCGCATATACCCGCTGGCCAATGCCACAGCGACGCTGCTGCAACGCCTTGCTCCGGAAGGCTCCTGGGCCGAAGGCCCACGCGAAAGTGAAGCGCCAGATGCACCGCCCACTGATGAAGACCTTGACCGCGAGGCTCTGGACAGGCTTATCCGGTCCACAAATCCCGATTAGCCGCTTCTATCGAGGTTCGGATGCCCGCATCGCCCCCTTTGCCGACCCTCACCTATGATCCGGTAACCGACCGCGCCCGCGAGGAATGCGGCGTGTTCGGGGTGCGCGGCGCCGACAAGGCCGCCGTACTGGCCGCCTTCGGCCTGCAGGCCCTGCAGCATCGCGGTCAGGAAGCGTGCGGGATCACCAGCTATGATAATGGCCGCTTCCACTCAGAGCGTCATCAGGGGCTGGTGGCCGACCATTTCACCGATCCGGTAAGGCTCGACCAGCTGGCAGGCTCCATGGCCATCGGCCATGTGCGCTATTCCACCTCCGGCGCGCCGGTGCTGCGCAATGTGCAGCCGCTCTATGCCGATGTGCGCGGCGGGGGGCTCGCCATCGCGCATAACGGCAATCTGACCAATGCGCGCATACTGCGCGAGGAGCTGGTACAGGCTGGCGCCATCTTCCAGTCCACGTCCGACACTGAAGTCGTGCTGCAGCTGGCGGCCCGTTCGCGCAAGACCAAATCAGCTGACCGGCTCCTGCATGCGCTGAAACAGGTCGAGGGCGCCTTCGCGCTGGTGGCCATTTCCAATGACAAGCTGATTGGCGCACGCGACCCGTTCGGCATCCGGCCGCTCGTGATGGGCGAGCTGGAAGGCGCGGTGATCCTCGCCAGCGAGACCTGCGCGCTGGACATGATCGGGGCGCGCCTGATCCGCGAGATCGAGCCGGGTGAGGCCGTCATCATCAGCGATAATGGCATTGAGAGCGTGCGCTACGCGCCGGTGCGTCCGCCGCGCCCCTGTGCCTTTGAATACATCTATTTTGCCCGGCCCGATTCGGTGATTGCGGGGCGGTCAGTATATGACGCGCGCAAGCGCATGGGACGCAGGCTTGCCGAAGAAGCACCCGCCAACATTGATGTGGTCGTGCCAGTTCCCGATAGCGGCATCGCCGCGGCGCTGGGTTATGCCGAGAAGATCGGCAAGCCGTTCGATCTGGGGATTATCCGCGCGCACTTTGTCGGTCGTACCTTCATCCAGCCGACACAGGCCAAGCGTGATCTGGGCGTACGGCGCAAGCATGCGGCCAATGCTGCTGTACTGAAGGGCAAGCGTGTCCTGCTGATCGACGATTCCATCGTGCGCGGCACCACCTCGAAGAAAATCGTGCGCATGGTACGCGAGGCGGGAGCCACCGAAGTGCATTTCCGCTCGGCCTGCCCGCCCATCACCCATCCGGACTTTTACGGCATCGACATGCCGATGCGCGAAGAACTCATGGCGGCCAGCCATGATCCTGAGCGCATGCGCACGCTGCTGGAATGCGATTCCCTCGGCTTCCTGTCGGTCGAGGGCCTCTACTGGGCGGTGTGTGACGCACCGCGCAATGACGACCAGCCGCAACTGGCAGACCATTATTTCACCGGCGAGTATCCCACCCGGCTCGCAGACCGCGACCGGGCCAGCTCCGCCAAGGACCAGCAACTTTCCCTGCTCGTGGACGCATGACCGAAAACAACTCCCTCTCCGGGCGCGTGGCACTCGTCACCGGCGCCTCGCGCGGCCTTGGCCATGCCACGGCGAAAGCCCTTGCCGCTGCTGGCGCACACGTTATCGCCACCGCCCGCACACGCGGCGGGCTGGAAGCGCTTGATGATGAAATCAGCGCGGCTGGCGGCTCTGTCACGCTGGTGCCGATGGATTTGATGGCACCGGACGGCATCGAGAAGCTGGCCGAAGCCGTCGCCGAACGCTGGGGCAAGCTCGACATTCTGGTGGCCAATGCCGGCGCGCTCGGCAAGCTGATGCCCGCCCATCAGATACCGTCCAAGACCTGGAACGAAGTGCTGGCCGTCAATCTCGTCGCCCCTGCCCGCCTGATCCGTGCATTCGAGCCGCTCTTGCGCAAGTCCGACGCCGGCCGCGCCATTTTCGTTACGACGTCCGAGGGCGCCAAGACCCGCGCCTACTGGGCCGCCTATGGCGCGTCGAAGGCAGGCCTTGAGGCGCTGGTGAAAAGCTGGGCCGCCGAACTCGCAGAGAACTCTGTTCGCGTGAACCTTCTCGATCCGGGCCGCATGCGCACCGCCATGCGCACCCGCGCCGTGCCGGGCGAAGACCCGCAGACCGTGCCGCTGCCCGAAACCGTCACGCCGCTGATCGTGGAGCTGTCCTCGCCTGCCGAGGCCCGCCATGGCGAAGTGGTCAGGGCTGGTTAGCCTCAAGCCCCATGAACTCCCGCACGGCGAAGCCAATCCGGGACCTGTTGCAGGTGATACGGAGACAGGCCCCGGATAGCCCTTCGGGCTTCCGGGGTTTCAAGTCTCCCTACCCCTTGTCCGCATACGGGTTCTTGCCCGCCTTCACGATCAGGCGGATCGGTACGCCCGGCAGATCGAACGCCTCGCGCAGACCATTGACCAGATAGCGCTTGTAGCTGTCGGGCAATTTTCCTGCCCGCGAGGCCATCAGCACGAAGGTGGGCGGGCGAGCCTTGGTCTGGGCCATGTATTTGGGGCGGATGCGCTTGCCGTCTACCGCAGGCGGCGGGTGGCGGGCCACCATCTCGGCCAGCCAGTCATTGAGGTCGCGCGTCTTGACCTTCACCGACCAGTTCTTGTGCAGGGCGACGACCGCCGGCATGATCTTGTCGAGACCAAAGCCGGTAAGCGCCGACACCGGAATGAGCGGCGCACCGCGCACCTGCGGCAGCATGCGCTCGAACTCCTCGCGCAGCTCGGCAAGCATCGCCTGCTTCTCCTTGACCAGATCCCACTTGGTGACGAGCACGATCAGGCCACGCCCTTCGCTCTCCACGCGGTCAGCAATGGTGAGGTCCTGCTTTTCGAGCGGGTGTTCGGCGTCGACCAGCAAAAGTACGATTTCGGCGAACTTGATCGCGCGCAGCGTATCAGCGGCGCTCATGCGCTCCAGCCGGTCATCCACCTTGCCGCGCTTTCGCAGCCCCGCCGTATCGTGGAGGCGCACACGCTGACCATCCCATAGCCAGTCGACGGCGATCGCATCGCGCGTCAGGCCCGCTTCCGGCCCGGTAATCAGCCGTTCCTGACCGATCAGCGCATTGATGAGGGTGGATTTGCCGACATTGGGCCGCCCCGCCACGGCAATGCGCAAAGGCGCGCCTTCCTCCTCATCGGTATCGGGCGTAGGCCCATCATCTATCCCTGCCTCGCCAAGCGCGGCGCGGATAGCCTGATAGAGATCGCCCATTCCCTCGCCATGGGCCGCCGAGATGGGGATGGGTTCGCCGAGCCCCAGATTCCAGGCTTCCAGAATGCCCTCATCGCCCTGCTTGCCTTCGGCCTTGTTGACCAGAAGGATGACTGGCTTGGAGGCACGGCGCAGCAGCTCGCCAAAACGCTGGTCGAGCGCAGTAACGCCCTCCCGGCCATCGATCAGGAACAGGCAGACATCGGCTTCGGCCAGCGCGATCTCGGTCTGCTGGCGCATGCGCACTTCGATGCCGGTTTCCTTGTCCTCATAGCCGGCCGTATCGACCAGGCGCAGCTCGAGATCGCCCAGCCGCCCGCGCGCCTCGCGCCGGTCGCGCGTGACGCCGGGCCGGTCATCGACCATGGCAAGGGGCTTGCCTGCCAAGCGATTGAACAGGGTGGACTTGCCGACATTGGGCCTGCCGACAATGGCAAGGCTGGCTATACGTTCGGGAGACATGGGAGAGGCTCCCGTACCTTTCTCTATCGCAGCGCGATCAGGCGGCCGCTATCGGTCACGATATACACCGTCTCATTGGCAATGACCGGGGCGATAAACACCGGATCACCGAGACTGCGCCGTTCCTGAACCGAGCCATCGGCCGGGTTGATGATAACCAGGTCGCCGCGCGAGGATGCGGCCAGCAGGCGGTTACCCGCCAGCACAGGGCCAGCCCAGGCGATGCGGTCACGGCGGCGGCGCTCATTGCGGAACGCCTCAAGCTGGGTAATCCAGACCACGTTGCCCGTCTGACGCTCGAACGCCACCAGCTGCGCTTCACTGGTCAGCACAAACAGGTAATTGCCGGCCAGCCAGGGCGCATGAAGGGCGCTGGCAGGCTGTGTCCAGTTGCGTTCGCCCGTGCGCATGTCGAACGACGCCATGATGCCTGAATGGCTCAGCGCATAGACTTCCGATCCGCCGATCACCGGCGATCCGGCGATGTCATTGATCGAGGACATGGGCGTGAGGCCGCCGGCGCGCGTGAGCGAGTCGCTCCACAGAACCGTTCCGTTCTGCGCACGCAGCGCGATCAGCTCACCGGAGCTGAACGGCGCGACGACGACATCGCCGAGGACCGCAACGCTGGGCGCCGTGAGAAGGCGCGCAGAATCGGCAATCGCCCGGTGCGTCCACTGGATGTTGCCGGACGAGGCGTCGAAGGCGATCAGCTCGTTTTCATGGGTGATCGAGTAAACGCGCCCGTCTGCGACCGTAGGTGCCGCGATCAGCGGCGTGAGCGCCGTTTCGCGCCAGATCTCTTCGCCGTTGGAGGCATTCAGGGCAGCCAGGAAGCGGCGCCCTGTGTGAACATAGACGCGGCCGCCATCAACGGCGATGCCGGCACCGAACGCATAGCGGTCCGGTCCGCCGCCTTCGCGGCCGATAAACGGAATCGGCAGCGAAATGCCGCCACCTTCGGCGTCGTCCCGGGCGGTCAGGCGAACCTGCCACTGGCGCGCGCCGGTTTCGGCATTGGTGGCTGTCACGCGGCCATCGCCATCGACGGTATAAACCGTTCCGTCCAGCACGACCGGACGGGCATTGATGCGGCGGTCGCGGCTGGAACCGGCCCCGATATCCACGCGCCAGATGCGCTGCAGGCTGCCGCGCGCCTGCGTGTGCTGCATGGAATGGGTCGGGAAACCGTCCGGCTGGGGCCAGCGGTCGTTCACATAGGCAGGCGGCAGGTTAACCCGGCCGTCCCCACTGACTTCCAGGCTTTCGCCAACGCCCAGAACCGGCACGCGCTGATCGCGCGGCGGCGCGTTGGGGTCGTCTCGGCCTCCCCCGGAGAAGGGATTCAGCCGGGACAGCTGCTCACCGGCAGAGCAACCGGCCAGTAAAAAACTGCCCGCCAGCGCCGCCAGCACGGCGATACGAAGGGTAGAAGTCATTCGACAGTATCCTCTTCCTCAGTAGCCGCCTCTGCCGTATCGGGCGTGGCGGCGGCACCTGCAGCGTCCACCTGTTCATCAGCGGAGTCTTCGGCGGGCACTTCCTCAGGCGCTTCACGCGCAATCACCGCCAGAGCATCACGCGCCCGGGTACGCATGGCTTCGGAGGCATCAATGGACAGTTGCACGAACTCGTAATGGCGGCGCGCCTCGGCCCACCGCTGGTCGCGCAGCGCCGCTGCGCCGATCAGCTCGCGGGACAGCAGGGCAAAGCCGCTGCCACCAGACACCAGCGGATCCAGGCGAAGGGCCAGATCATCGCTGGACAGCGTGTCAAAGCCGGCTACGGCAGACTGGTAACGGGCGAGGTCCCTGACGAGGGCAACAGGCGAACGCTGGACAGCCTCGTCGTAGAGGCGCGCCGCTTCCTCGTTATTGCCCGCTTCGCTGGCCAGGGCGGCCTGGTGCAGAAGAGCCAGGGTTGCATAGCCGCGCGGGCCTTCACTGGCGAGCAAAGCATAGGCGCTGATGGCCTCTTCTGTCTGCCCGGCCTCATGCAGGGTGCGAGCCTCTGCAAACCGGGTTGAGGCCTGCGCGCTCTCATTATCCTGCCAGGCGCGCCAGCCCTGATAGCCCGCAACACCCGCAATGACGGCCACCGCCGCGCCGAGCACCCACGGGCCCCAGCTGCGCAGCATCTGCATATAGCGCTCTTTGCGCAGTTCTTCTTCTACTTCGTCGAAAACGTCGACCAAGGCCCGCCTCGCAATTCATGCCAGTTCAATGTCCGGCGGACCCTAGCGGCCCTGCAGGGCCGCCGCAATACGCGCAAGCCGCGTTAGGCGCGTGTTATGCGGTAGACCTGATCCGGTCCGGGGAAGCGGCGGGCCCGCACATCGTCCGCATAGGCCTTTACGGCGTCCTCTGTCAGCCCCTTGAGATCGGCATAACGCTTCACAAAGCGCGGCGTCCAGTCGAACAGGCCCAGCATGTCGGGCGTGACGAGAATCTGCCCGTCACAACTGGCCGATGCACCAATGCCAATGGTCGGCGCAGCAACAACTCCTGTAAGCTCTGCAGCAAGGTCCTCCGCGACGCCCTCGACAACGATGGCAAAAGCGCCAGCCGCATCGGCGGCCCGCGCCTCGTTCAGCACCCGGGCGCGTTCGTCCTCACTGCGCCCCTTGGCCTTGAACCCGCCTTCTGCAAGCGCTGCCTGCGGACGCAGGCCCACATGCGCCATGACGGGGACGCCCCTGTCGACCAGATAGCGGATGGTATCGGCGATATAGACACCGCTTTCGAGCTTCACCGCCTGTGCGCCCGTTTCGCGCAATATCCGGGCAGCGTTCATGAAGGCCTGCTCCGGCGAGGCCTCGTAGCTACCAAACGGCATGTCAACGACCACCATGGCCCGGCTGGCCCCGCGCATCACCGCCTGGCCATGCAGGATCATCATGTCCACCGTGACCGGGATCGTGTTGGGCAGGCCGTGCACCACCATCCCGACCGAGTCGCCAACCAGCAGCACATCACAATGCGGCTCGAGCAGGCGCGCCGTGGGCGCATCATAGGCCGTGAGGCAAACAAGCGGCTCGCCCCCCTTGCGCGCCCGGATGTCCGGCACACCAATGCGTTTTACGGGGGCAGGGTTCTGGGCCGACATGAGCTACTCCGTGCTTGGCAGGTGCCGGCACGCTAACCCAAGTTCGCAATCGCACAAATTGGCCGCCTCACAAGGTCAGGTTCCCGCGCCGGAAAAGCACCAGCGTCGCAGCCCCCAGCCCCACCGCAACAATGCCCATGGCAAGAGCCTGTGCGCCCATCGTGTCAATAGCCGCAACGCCCAGACCCGCCGCAATCCTGTCCATCGCGAATACAAGTTCGGGCAGCTGCAAGCTGGCCACCAGCACGCCAAGCATGCCGGCCAGCACCAGAATCACCGGCCGCAGCCAGCCGGTGCGCGGCAAGGCAGCAACGACACTCGCCGTAAAGGCGTCGTCAGGCAGCGGCGACATGGCCTCGAACCGGCCAAGCAGCTCCTGCTCGAAGAGGTCATCTGATCGGGTCATGCCGCACTCTCCTGTCTGTCAAACCAGTCCTTCAGCCGGGCACGGCCCCGGCTGACATGGGATTTTACCGTCCCCAGCGGCAGGCCGGTAATAGTTGCGGCGTCCGCATGGCTCAGCCCTGCCGCGTAGCAAAGCACAACGCAGTCGCGCTCGTCATCGCCCAGCACGGCCAGTGCGCGGTCAAGATCCAGCCGGGCGCCCGGCTGCCCTGCAGATACCGATGAGGGTTCAGGCTCGCGCGCTGCTGTGTCCAGCAAACGCTGGTGCGATTTCTGCTTGCGCAGCCCCATCAGGAAACGGCTATAGGCGATCTGGCACAACCAGGACCTGAAACTGCCCTGACCGCGATAGGTGTCGATACGCCGCCATGCTTGGACGAAGGTTTCCTGGGCCAGATCATCGGCATCCGGCGCGCCCCCGGTCAGGCGGGCCAGCAATCCGCGCACCACGCTTTGATGGCGCGAGACCAGTGCGCCAAAAGCGCGCCGGTCCGAGCCGGCTACCACACGCGCGACGAGCGCTTCGTCTGTCTCAGACATGACGCCTTACCCGAGGCCTTGGCCCCCTCAATCGCCTGACCTGTCCGGCCGTCTCTTCTGAAACAGGCCGAAACCGGCCAGAACCAGACCGATAAAGCCGGGGATGGCTGCTACACCAGCGAACACGAAAGCAAGTGTTGGCTCCCCAGCCTGCGTCGGGATCGTCTGGCCAAACATATAGCCCATCACGACCAGGCCAGCTGCGACCGCGATGAGGATCATGCCAGATTTGAGGTCGTTGCCCTCACCCTGCTTTTTCGGCGCGCCGAGCGCCTTGATGGCATCCGAGTCGAGCGTTTTGCCCTGACGCAGCGCCTCTCGCACGGTCTCATGCAGATTAAAGCGATTGATGACCGCAGCACCCACCGCGATCAGCACAACCATCACACCTGCCATAAAAAATGCGATGGGTATCAGGATATCTTCGTCCATCTTCGTCTCCTGTTGGCGCCCGGCTGCCGGGCACTGAATGAAGACTAGATGCCTGGCGCGTAGGGATCGGATGCAAACTCGACGACAGCGACGCCAAATAAATCCATGTGGAACCAGGCCAGCAGGCCCGAGGCGATGAGGCCGATCACAATGGCCACCGCATCAGCAGCCCATTTGCCCTCGGTGGCAAAGCTGCCACCGCGGGCATAGGCGCTGATGAGGGTCAGTAGCGCCCAGACCGCAAAACTGCCGAACAGGATGAAGCTGGCGATCTCACCATTGGCAACAAGGTGCGCCACGGCCCAGAACAGTACGCCCAGTGTCATCGGGTGGCGCAGCGCCGAGCGAATATGGCCGGGAAGATAAGCCGACACGATCAGGATAATGCTGACCGGCACCAGAACCAGAGCGAGGGTGCGGGTCCATTCGGGCGGCGCCCAGACTGCCGTCGACGGGTGGGCAAGTATGTGGCCGTACACGATGAGGGCGAGGCCAATGGCACTGACCAGCGAGTAGACAATCGAATACGCGCCCTGGCCCATTGCCGCGATCATCGGCCCGCGCAACCCTATGAGGCGGACGGAGTGAATTCCCAGAAACAGTGCCAGTCCGACAATCAGGAATTCCATCAGCCCGCTCCCAGCGACGTGAATCGTCTCGGTGCAACCCTAAGGCAAAGCGCGCGGAACCGGCAGAGGCTTATCGTGTACCGGAAACAGGTGAAGTCCGGGATGAGGCTTTCATGTAACGGCCCGCCTCGCGGAGAGCCGCCCGGGCGGACACATAGCTGAGCAGAGCTGTTGCCAGGGCCGCCGCGAGAGATGCCAGGGACAGCCAGGCGCCTGCAAGCTCCTGCGCCCTCGACGTCATGCCGGCAAGGCCAAAATAGACCGCGCCAGAGGCCGGGTTGACCCAGATTCCGAAGGCTGGCACCAGAATGTCGATGATGGCCACCGCCACAAAGAGAACGGCAAGCAGGCCCATCACCACACTGCCAAGAAAA
>ERZ869909.2429-NODE-2429-length-12377-cov-2.913171_pt1 | contig 12377 bp, 11 predicted proteins | sample MGYA00520892_ERZ869909 | MGnify/ENA primary metagenome ERZ869909 (study PRJEB32215, sample SAMEA104723947) | bioreactor metagenome | biome: bioreactor; feature: anaerobic bioreactor; material: water | place: China | collected 2015-03-12 ... | reverse complement strand
ATATTATAGCACAAGCGATTTGATATGATAAACAAAATAATGTGCATACTGATTTGCGCTTTTAAAAAAGTTCCCTATATTAGAATAAGGAACTTCCATTTAAAATCAGGCTATATTAGTTTGATATACACTCTTTTAGGAATTGATGTATTTCATTCATAAGCTCTACATTAATATCTTGAGCCAATTTGCGGTCGAGTGGAGCATAAAATTCTTGTTTTATGTTGTATGGTATATTTTCATTATACTGATGATATAGTTCAAGGTATTTGATATTTAGTTGATTGATATATTCAATCGAATCCAAAGATCGAAATAAATCATTATGTCCGCTTCGATTTACGTCACTTACAGACAGTGTTTTTACATGTGGTTTTGTAAGATCTTTAAAGTTGGAAATGATGGAACTCCCATCATAAGCAATCATTTCATCTTCAACACCATGAATAATGAATACAGGTACATCACTCTGATTAATCGCCTTAGTAGCATTGTATGAAGCCATCTTACCAAATAACATTCGCTGATATAGCCACAAATAGGGATGTTGAGTAACCATAAAGGCACCCATTATTTTTTGTCCCTGCTCTACGATCATTTCATGAGCACTGTTTGATGCTGATACGGTTACAACTCCTTTGATGTCATAATCCAAATGAAGCGCATTTGCGACAGCATATCCTCCCCAGCTATGACCAAAAAGCAAAAGTGGTAACCCATTAAGTTGTGGTTGTGAGGAAATATAGGTTAATGCGGCGTCTAAATCTACCAATGACTGAGGAAATCCTTTTGTTGACTTTCCTTCGCTATCATAACTTCCTGTTGCATCATAGGCAAATACTTGCCACCCTTGATCAATGAAGTAAATAATTTGAGCAAGATAACTATCTGCTCCTCCACCAAGACCATGCGCAATCACGACAAGCCCCATTTCACTGTCTTGTCCATAAACATACCCCTGTAACTGATTCCCTTTTGAATCAAAGTCTACGAGTCGTCTTGGGTATTGATCCTGTAGTTGATCATAAATTAAACCTAAAGAAACACTTGAGTCATGACGCTCAATTTTTGGAAACTGAGCATTGTATGTAACCATCACAATCACCATCGAGATGATAGAGAATATTATAATTCCTCCACCAAGCACTAAACTCAAAACTCTTAATTTACTCTTTTTTTCTTTTTTGACAAACATAAAACCTCCCTATTTTGAATTATCGTTCAATCCATTATGTGCCATATGTTTGAACATAACTTCTAAGACATATGTTTACTTATTTAGTATACCATTAATGAGATTCATTTTTTTACTTAATTGTAACAAATTTTAACATGTTCAATTTGATAAAAAGATTGCGCATAAATATGATTCGCATGATAAGAATAAGGATATTTTGTAAGCGTTTGAAAAGGTTATTCTATCCACAGATGCATTTAAAACCATCATCTCTTCATATATGTCAACGTTTTTTAACGTCTAAAAAGGTGACGATTCGCCAATCGCCACCTTTACTATATAATCACCTGAAGAACAATGGTCGCCAAATCAGAACTTGCAAAGGGGAGCAAGGAGGATATCCTTCTGATTCACATTGCAACTTCAAGTGAGAATATCATAATAAGTTAATCATTTCTGAAGCTAACCGTTCATCAATGATTAATCTGGAAACATATTTGCCACTCACGGCCGCAAGCAATGCTTTCGCCTTTTTTTGACCCGAAGCAATACAAATAACATTTTTTATTTTGCGAAGCTGCTCAAGCTCGATACCAATGGTACATTCATTGACCTTACCCTGAATGACCTGACCCGACTCATTGATAAATCGCGCCATAATCAGACCAATGGCCCCTTGATTTAACAAATGATCTTTTTCACTTTTGGACAAGTGCTTTTCCCATCGCACATGACTGAACGAAGTGAAGTCACTAATCCCCGTGATAATCATATCTGCATGATTCGCCACTTCAATCGACTCTTTAATTAAATCCTGATCTTTTAATGCTTTTGCTACACTTGGCTCACTCACATACAAAGGTGCATGAAGCGAAGTATAGTTGGCATCAAACTTTGCCGCAAGCATACGAACGATCTCAGCTGAATCATATTTCGCATCATCATTTTTAGCAATTGCACCGACCAGTTGAACCACATTAATATTCGCTCTTTTTTGCGGTTTTAACGCTTCCACAAAGTGATAAATCGTCGTTCCCCACGAAACACCAATAGTCATATTATCCGCGATCAGCTGATCCACATAATTTGCTGCAAGTTCACATAGCTTCTTAAGCATCGTCGTTTTATCAACATTAAAATCTCGAAGGACGATAACATCATCCAGTTTAAGCTGTTTTTTGAGCTTTTCCTCAAGCACTCGAATGCGAACCATTGGAATATTGACTTTGATATCCACAATCCCATAATCTCTCGCTTTCTGAAGCATACGTGTCACTTTGGTACGCGAATAAAACAGCTTATCCGCAATCTGCTGATGAGACAAGTTTTCATTGTAATAAAGCGAAGCAACTTCAGCTAATAGATTAAGTTCATCTTGTGGATCCATACCTACTCCTTATCTAGCCCCATCCGGACAAATAACTCTTTTGGAGCATCATTCTGAACCATATGTTCCTTAAGCAATCTGCGATATTTCATTTCCAACACAGCATCTTTCAACGGAGTTTCCTGTTTTGGATCTTTATGTACATTAAATAATAAATTCCCATAATGAGCAACTCCATATTTATCATTGGCAGGAACTTTTAGCACTTTCATTCCTTTGGTAAAACTGAAGCCTTCCACAAATTCTGCCTTTGACATCTCTTCCTTAGTAAATCGATCACCCATATGCAAAGGCATCAGTGTATAATTAAAAATCTCATCCTTTTTATCATACTCAGGAGCACACATATAGGTCATCTCACCATCTGTTACGTTGATGTGAGCACTAAAAGCACCAAAGATGGCAGAGTCACGAATCTTCTCATCACGCTCAATGACATGTTTCATAGGTTTTCCCATTACATCCTTTGGAATACTGACATTAAAGTAATCATACAGCGTTGGTGCCCAGTCAATTAACTGAACAATTGATTCACGGCGCTCATCTTTGACACTTGATCGAGGATCCCAAACGAATAAAGGTGTATTGGAAATTTCATTAAAGTATGGCATTTTATTTTTACCCCACCACTTATGCTCTCCAAGTAAGAATCCATGGTCCGTACCTACAATCAGTAATGTATCCTTCCACATATCATACTCATCCATCTTATCTAAAATCTTACCCAAATGATAATCACACATACTGACTAGAGCTTTATATTGTCTACGAACATGATTAATTTCGTCTTCACTCTGAACGGCTTCACCACGTGGCCAATCAAAATGCTTCCCTTGATACGAAGTGTCTGGGTACATATCCAAAAACTCTTGAGGAGCATAAAATGGTTCATGTGGATCAAAGGTTTCCACTTGTAACAACCAGTTTTCTTCCTGATGGTTTTGATCGATAAATTCACATCCAAGTTCAAATACTTTGTACTGAGGAAAATCCTCGTGTTTTGTAATATACTTTCGATTGACCCAATCGTATCTCCACAATCCAGAAGGACCATTTCCCGTAGTTTTTTCCGGAACCGTAACAACTTCAGGAATCACTGGTTCTGCCACTTGACCTTTCCAATGATCGCCTTCCTGTCCACGAACAATTTCCCAGCTGGAATATCGCGGATGATAGGTAGCTCCACCATCTTCCCAATAGTGCAAGTGATCACTGATCAGATGCGTGTAAACCCCATGTTTCTTCAGGATTTCAGGCATCGAATCATCAAATGGCTCCAAAGGTCCCCATTCACGATGAAACAGATTTAATCTTCCGGTATGCAACTCTCTTCTTGCAGGAATACACGGCATACTCCCAACATAGCTTTGATCAAAAGTAACACTGTGTTTTGCAAGTCGTTCAAAGTTCGGTGCAATCACATCGGTGCTGCCATACGGAGGCAAGTATCTTTTGTTCAAACTGTCGTAAAATACAATAATTGCTTTCATTTTGAATCAAGAGCCTCCGGAAAGTATTCTGTAGCCAGTTCAAGAATTTGCTTAGCAATTCCTTTGCCATCCATAACATTGACAACTTCAATGACCTTGAACTTTTCATTTCCAGTGAATTCCAAGCCTTCCGCAAGTTTCTTGGATATCGCAAGGATGTCCATCCAGCCTTCAAATGATTGCATTTCCCCTAAAGCAGTGTGCTTAAACTCATAAGTTAAACCACTTTCCTTTAGATTTTTATCCACAATCATGGCAGACATGGCACTACTGCCAACACCATAGCCACATACAAATAGAATATTTACTTTTGACATATATGTACCTCCTTATGTATCTTGAAAGAGGAAGTTTCCTTCCTCTATTTCGTTATGCTACGCCTAATAAACGGCCGATAAACTTAAGCACTTCAGTGACCAGTGGCCAGAAGGTTGCGAAGTCAAACATTCCAGACCAGCCTACTCCTGCCGGATATTTCATCAGATTGATCGCCCAGACAGTTCCAAAGGATTGAATCAATCCAAGTAGAATACCACTGAATATAACAGCTTTATATCCACCATACTTATTGGCTACAACACCGATTGGGCCACCTGAGAAGAATAATGGGATAAATCCAGGAATTACCATAATTGGACTCTTGAACGCAAGTAGTAATAACATTGAAATAACGGTACCTATAGTCGTAAAGATAAATCCAAGAGTTGCGGCATTTGGGGAGAATGGTAGGATCGCTGCAACGTCAATCGCCGGAACAGCATTTGGAACTACTTTTTCCTGAATCCCTTTAAATGCTCCGGTTAACTCACCGGTTAATAGGCGAACACCCGTAAGAAGAATAACCATATACATTGAGAAGTTAATCCCGACAAGAATAATGTAATTTACCCAGTGTGTTCCACCGGCTAACTCCTGAATCCCTGCGATTCCTAATGGTGACATAAAAGCACCAACGAAGATCATCATGATTACTGCGACAGAAGTAATGTTATTGTTAAAGATATTGAGAATCCCTGGTAACTTCATGTTTTCTGCATCATCTTTTTCCGGATTTCCGAAGAAATGTGAGAATTTTGAGAAGAACCAAATACCGATTTGCTGGTTATGACCAATGGTGAAACCTGCACCACCCGTCACTTTCTCTGTTGCCTCATAAGCAAGAGTTGTGGAGTAAGCCCAATATAAACCAAGTAGAATACTGGTAATAACAACCGAAGCTGTTGTTCCAAGTCCTAACCAAGCTACAACTAACCATAGGATAGCTGTGGCATGTGCGACACCCGCATTCCCTGTTAGAAAGATTCCTTTAGCTTTCGTATATTTACCAAAATAGACGATGACTAGATTTACTGCAAAGGCAAGTAAGAATACATAACCAACCATACCGAGCATTTCGCCTAGTGCCTCGTTGGTTGTAGCTCGCATGGCATAGGAGTCCATAATATAACCTTGAATACCAAATCGTGCTGCTACTGCGTCTGTTATCGGTTTAAATACACCTGCGAACTGAGATCCTCCGAAAATAATCATCTGCATCCCGACCATCGCACTGAATGTACCTGTAATCACTTTTGTTTTTGATTTTTTAAGTAGAACATAACCTACTAAAACAAGAATCCCGATCATAATCGTGGGCTGTCTTAATAAGTGATTGAGAATAAAATCTAAGACTTGCATGGTTCTTTTCCTCCCTATAGTTAATTGGAACAACTCGTGTTGTTAGTGGATTGAAAGCGCTTTTCTAGTATAAAATTATACCTTTTCATCACTTATGTCAACGATACATGTCATTTTTGCACAATTGTGCATATAATGCTCTAGCTTTCCAACAAAAAAACTGTGCTTAAAACACAGTCTATGTATATTAGTATCTAAACGATCGGATATCTTCCGGTAGCTTTTCTGTTGGTATATCCCTAACCATACGTTCATCCCCAAGTTCGATGGCTGTGTCATAGTACCAGCATTTGTATCGAATCATATTGAGCGTCTGAGTCAGCTCTTCGATTTGCTTGATCACCGCAGATTTCTGCTGATAAAACAAGTCTCTACGTGCTTCAAGTGACTCATTTTCAAGTTGAGCCAATTGAAAGAAATGCTGGATTTCCTTGATGGAAAGACCCGATGATTTTAGGCAGTCAATGGTTTTCAACACAGCCAATTCATGATCGCTGAATTCCCGAATGCCCCCATTACCCCGTATGATTTTCGGGAAAAATCCTTGAGCATCATAATATCTTAATGTTGATACAGATATACCTGTCATATTTGATACTTCACCAATTGAATAACTCATGATTATACCTCCTTGGATAACTAAACTGTGGATGGATTGAGTTTGAAACGTAATAGAATAAATACTAAGCTAGCGATTGCAAATACCACTCCGGTGAATGCCATATATTGAATGCCAATACCAGAGATAATGATTCCTGCAAAGGTGGTACCTAGTGTAGTGCCAATATTTGCGGAGGAAATGAATAGCCCATTCGCAAACTCGGGTGCGGTTGGAGCAGAGGTTGATACCCAATACTGATTAATCACACCGTTAATCCCTCCCACAATGCCTAAGATGACTGTTAATAGTCCCACCACTAAGCCAACACTCCCGAATAAGGTGATTGCCAGAAACGTGATGAAGACAATGATTGGAACCATCACCACAAGCTTCTTTGGTTGTGATGACAGAAGTTTACCGGCAATCATATTTCCAAGAATTCCCATGGTTCCAAAGATGAGTAAAAACAGGCTGATGGTATTCCAGGAAAGTTGAGTTACTTTTTCCAGAAATTCCGAGAAGTAACTGTAAACGCCAATGATTGACCCATTAAGAAACACAACCGCAATCATGGATAACCAAACAATTTTATCTTTTAATACGGAGATTTGTGATCCAATACTGCGTGGTGCACTGACTTTTATGATAGGAATATACTTTGCTACGGCCAACAGTGCGAGAATATTTAATCCTGCCGCATAGAATCTAGCCGTCATTAAGCCAAAGTTGCTTGCCAGAAGTGTTGTCATAGGCACCCCAATGATTAGAGCCGTTGATATTCCAATAAACACCTTGGAAACAGCTTTAGGTGCTTCCTTCACTTCCACAGATGCTGCTGCGAGTGAAAATGCCATCGATAAAAAGACAGGATGGAAGATTGCCTGAACGACACGAACGGCTAAGGCAAACTCAAAACTCGCCACAAGCGCTGAGAGAATGTTTCCCAACGCAAAAATCGCCAGTACTCCCATGAGTAAATACTTCCGATTGAGACGTGATAATACCAGTGGCATCGTTGGCGCTGATGCAGCCACAACCAAAGCAAACACACTGACCATGGCTCCTGCCTGGGCAATACTTATGTCATAGAACTCCGCAATCATCGGTAGAATTCCCATGACTCCAAGTTCCGTGTTAATAATACTAAATGCTCCTAACGCTAATATAAATATAAGTAAACTTTTCTTCTTTTCCATATAGAACCTCTTTCCCTTACATACTCACCTACATTAACACCTAGAGTTAACTTTAGGTCAAGGGATTTGTTCATATATTAGTGAAACATTGTGCCAAGTTGAAAAAAAGAGAAACCTCACTTTTTGAAGTTTCTCCTTATAACTATTCTTTGAAAAAGAAGTAATCTCCGGGTTCAATCAAAGTGGAAAGTTGTTGATCAAACTCAGATAGTTTACCGACATAGTTTCGTTGACCATCGTTTTTCATTTCACTTCGAACGATTTGTAATTCACCCGCATAGTGTTTCAGGTTATCATTAACCACCACAACATCACCCGCATCAAAGAAATCCTTATCATATTTTCTGAATGGAATGCCTTTTTTGCCATAATAGGTTCTTGTCACTCGTGATCTGAGCATAAACTCATTACTATCGCCTAAATCCACATGTTTATCGAATCCATAGACAATGACCTTTTCGATGTCAGTCAAATCATGTGCAACCGAGGTTAACTCAAGCATAATTTTACGATTGCCCAAATTCGGAAGTACTTCCTTAAATGCCGCAAGAGATTTTTCATCAACCATGATTTTCTCTTCGCTCATTGCCTGTATGACATCACTAGCTTCCTTAAGCTCAGATTCTTTCGCAAATGCATTGCCAAAGTAGATATCTTCGATACCTAAAGCAATCAGTTCTCGAATCTGTTTTCCCACGGATAAGTCACGATGTTTTTCCAGGGTTGGTAAGCCATCTTTGACTGGCCATGGACCATGAGCTTCTTTGGAAAGCGACGTTATAAAGGCCGCAAGGCGAATTTGGGCATGTCTCCATACTTGATTCACTTGTTTCATTTGGCTCACTGAGGTGCCTGTATAGCGCTGTGGATAGAAGTTATAGCACATGATTACCTTGGACTTATCCTTAACTTTTCGCATGTTCTCTTCCAGTAAATCTGCCATAAATGCATTAAACTGAATCTTAAGACCAAACTCATTTTCTACAAGCGTGATATCTCGATGATCCCCAAAACTTAGATCCATGCGTACAGTATCAATACCTATATCCTTAAATACCTTTAAATTATCATAGGATGCCCCATAGGCTTCAAGGGTAGCAGTGTGGACATCAATTGCAACATTGAAATGATATTTATTTGCGACTGTACAGAGATTTTCGAAATACGTAATCACTTCTTTGGGTTTTCCAGGTACGGAGAACAAACTGGTAAACAATTGGGTGAATCCATACTTGGATGCTAGAGCCAAATATTGCTCTATTTCCTCCATGGATTCCTGTTCGGGATAGAGTGATATTCCTAGTCGAATCATCATATTCCTCCTTTACTATGATACTCATATTATAGCAGATTTGCATACCATCGTTAAAATCAGGATGTTCAATAGGTCAATTACTCACCTGACTTATGTTCAATCCAGACGAAAAGTAAAATGACGATTAATCCAGCCATGCTTACGTCAGTGACAAAGTGCTGTCCGGATAAAAGCCGTCCTAGCCCTACAAGAAATCCCCAGCACAAACCACTATTCAAAACGATTTGCCTTATCTTAAAAGAGTCTTTGATATACCAACTTAAAGCCACAAGCACATAGGCATTAGCTGTATGACCTGAAATAAATGACATCAACTCATTTTGCAATGTAGGTCCCGAAATGGTATACCACGGAACAAATGAATATATTCCTGAAACTACTGTCCAATAGCGTGGTCGGGCAAACATGGTTTTCATTCCTTGCGTTAATAGAAGAACAAAAATCAGAAATAGAATTACCTTTTTAGACTGTTTCCATAACCAACGCTTATGATTGGAATCAAGTGTTGTCAGATAGTTTTGAATCATGATAAAGGTTAAACCACCAAGAACGATGGCTACGATAATCAGCAGTAAACTTACGGGTCCATGGGAATGACCCGACGTTGGATTCAGATAGCGGAAGATGACATAATAATTGGCTATTGAAGCAATCAAAGCGGCTAGGTTAAGTAAAATAAAGAAAAAATACATATATGTAGAGTCTATTCTCTGATGATTTACTAAAAAGATATGTAAAGTTAACGTAATGAGTAATGTCATAGGAAAACCACCGAAGATTTCAGTGATTCTGCTTACAAGTATCCATTGACCTGACATCATTTCACTGATCTGATAATCAAAAAACGTTCCAATGATAAGCAGAACGATTAAAAATATGATATGTGAATACATCCATTTGTTCTTCATGTCATTTTCTCCATGACATTATTATATCTTGATTCAAAGTAAATGTACTCATATTTCAATGAGTTTTTTAAACATAATATGTTTCGTCTCATAAGAAAATTAAGTACATTTTTTCACATCTATCTTTGTTAAACATCACTAACAGTAAGCTTTTTTATTATTATGCGCACATATGTACTAAAGTAAGCATTTGCTACCAATTTCATCATTTTTCACTTTCATTTCCATATCATTGATGATAAAATACACTAGGTACCACGATAAGTTACATTTTGATATGTTAACTTCAATGCAAAATAATAAGCAAAGATGTTGGTGAACGTCAGTTCCCACATATTAGAATGGTTATTTATTTGTGGACCTATTGCTATATGGTTCATCGGATTAGCCTTAGGCTATATCTGTCAACATGTTGAATCCCCACCCTACCCCAAATACTTAAACATAGAATCATATAGCAATTTCCTTAAAGCAAAAGACCGTAGATACACTCTATGGTCTTTTGTTATGAATAAACCATTCTACTTCTTTTAAAACCTCACATAATGTTATAAACAGTATACAAATGTCAATATATTTTTGATATCGTCTAATGTTATATGATTTACACTTAATTGCCTTAGATCCACATCATCTACCCCAATTCTTAGAATGAAGTCAGTTATATCCGTTTTTATCTGTTGAGGCACATTCTCTAAGGGTTCATACGTTAGCAACTGAGTTAATCGAAAAATGTCATTTTTGTGTTTATTGATGGTTCTTTGTGAAATGATTTCTCCCAATAGTTTGCGCTTACTCAAATCAAGAAACGCGTTTGCCTTTAAAGGGATAATCACTCGAAAATCTGCTACTGCCATATTATCAATAACAATATGATGTTTAATTAAAAAATTATAGTAAACTTTATTCAACAATATCGCCGAAAGACTCACTGACTCATCATCAACTCTAAGTGGCACAATTTTACCTGGTGCTAAATCATGCAACGAGTTAAAATTCTCTGAAAATATTTCAATCATACTCGGATATTTGTTCGTAGATGGATTTGAAAACCTATAAAAACATTTTTCTTTAGAAGATTTGTGATGATACATATAGTTTCCTTCTTTGATAAATTGCCAAAATACAGTCACAAAATCCAATGTTAATGCCTCTACACAGAATACAATGTCCATATCCTTAGTTGAACGTGCACTTAGTCCAGCATTTTTCAAGTGCAGTTGTACTGCCGTTCCACCGATTAAAATATATTGATTACTAAAATTTCGAAAATAAGCTCTAAATGTCTCTAACTGTTCTGATGCAATATTCCCTCCCATTTACTTTCCTTTCTAAAATATTCATTAATCATCAAATCAACCTGTTGTTCGATTCGTTCATCCTGGTCACCCATTAACACTGCCGCAATTCCTAAAGGGTGCAAAACCTTATTATTGTAAGGTAGTTCATGCCGCCACACTTCAATCATAATCGAATCACTTTCCGCAAATGGAATGATTTCTAGACTTCCCTCATACTTTTTAAATCTTTTACTAGTTATTCCGTACACCTTTTGGCTAGGAGGATTAAGCATTGAACTCATTGCTAATGCGCTCTCACCTGAAACTATCAGCTCCTTTACTAATTGATTATCTAATGAATCCTCTTTGACAAATATTCTTTTTTTAATCGGATTGGTTAAATACTTCTTACCCATTTGCCACAGTTCAGCACCTAGATATCTAAGTTTGTACTCACGTACATAATAATTATCTGAATCAGTAAACAAATCAAAATTTTTCAAATCCTCAAAAGCTCTTGAGATGGACATGACGGATACGTTGAGTAAAATGCTGAACTCTTTTGCTGTTCTGGAAAGATCATTTGATGCTACCAGTTGAAGGAAAAGTGCTTGTGTTGTCGGTTTCATATATGAACTCTTATTCCTTATTTTGGTCAAAAAGCGACTTTGAAGTTTTTCACTATAAACAATCCCCAAAAAAGGAACATAGATCATTTTCCCTGGAATAATGAAGTTAATTTCATTCTTAATTAGCTTATCCTTAAAATAGTCACTCACATTGTTCGAAAGAACCACGATTAATCTAGCTGTAGAATCATAGGAATGTACCTTCTCTATGTACAACAGAAAAGAAGAAAATCCTACTTCAATTTGATTGCAATCTAAAAATATGAAATTAAAATTCTCAATTCTTACTTTTTTGAACTTAAAACCTTTACTTAAGTAGAGTGGTAACTGCTGTTTTTTCTCCCACTCCTCAACAGTAATCTGAAAATTAAAGTAGTATATTAAGTAATCGATACCTTTATCTATTAACATTCCTAACCTCCTGTCAGAACTAGTACCTTTATGGTCTTACTTCTTCTATTTTAATACAATTATTTTAACATATTTCGCAAAGATAACAAACTTTATGTTATCTTAAATATTAATGTTAGAATATTCTGTCATTATGCTAACATATCACTAGGAATCCACGGTTCTTGAATTTGCTCACTTACAGAAAAAGCCGCAATTCCATAAACAGTTCATTACAAACTATCTATTTCGTTTCGACTTTTTTTGCTTTAAATAAACTATCCTTTCGTTATGTTAGATAGCCCATTTGCGATCCGTTGTAAATGA
>ERZ869909.2428-NODE-2428-length-12384-cov-8.572113_pt1 | contig 12384 bp, 13 predicted proteins | sample MGYA00520892_ERZ869909 | MGnify/ENA primary metagenome ERZ869909 (study PRJEB32215, sample SAMEA104723947) | bioreactor metagenome | biome: bioreactor; feature: anaerobic bioreactor; material: water | place: China | collected 2015-03-12 ... | reverse complement strand
AGCGCCCAGCGCACGAGCATGCCTTCCGAGCGGCCGATCCAGTTCGCCTGCATCAGGCGCACCTTCTCCGGCCACTTATCGAGCGTCTTGAGTGCAGCCAGAAGCTCTTCCGCATACTCGGTGATCTTGAAGAACCACTGCGTCAGCTCGCGCTGCTCAACGAGCGCGCCCGAGCGCCACCCGCGCCCGTCGATCACCTGCTCGTTGGCGAGCACGGTGTGGTCCACCGGATCCCAGTTGACCTTGGAAGACTTCCGGTACGCGAGGCCCTTCGCATAGAGGTCGAGAAACAGCTTCTGCTGATGCTGATAGTAGTCGGGGCTGCACGTCGCGATCTCGCGGCTCCAGTCGAGCGACAGGCCCATCGACTTGAGCTGGCCCTTCATCGTCTCGATATTGGCGTACGTCCACGTTGCGGGATGCGTCTTGCGCTCGATGGCGGCGTTCTCGGCCGGCATGCCGAAAGCGTCCCAGCCCATCGGATGAAGCACGTTGAAGCCACATGCCCGCTTATAGCGGGCGAACACGTCGCCCATGGCGTAGTTGCGCACGTGCCCCATGTGGATGCGGCCCGAGGGGTAGGGGAACATCTCCAGCACATAGGACTTGGGCCGCGTCTGGTCGTCGGAGGCGCGGAAGATCGCGCCCTCCTCCCACACCTTTTGCCAATGCTTTTCGCGCGCGGGCGCGTCGTACCGTTCGGTGGCCATGGAGAGGGTTCGTGCTCTTGAAGTATTAAGGATTTGGGCCGGTACTGAGCCCGAAAGGGGGGGTGCGGTCAAGGTGAACGCCCGCCCGAATGCGGCCCCTTTGCCACAAGGCCCTCCCGCACATGTTCGCATCTCGTGCTTTTATGGACAGATGCGGAGGGTCCTGTCCTTGCCGTGAACATATCGCGCAAGATATGTTCACAAAATAAGTTCTCGTGGACATATACACCGAAACGCGGTCTTCCCTGGTGCATATCACCGGGGAATATGTTCGAAAATACCTGTTTCTAGAACATATAAACGTTGATATGTCCGCCCGATGCGCATATCCCTATTGATATGTTCATAAAATCAATCTTCGTGAACACGTTTTTCGATGCGAGATGAGAGACGGCTGACATGGAAGACCTGACGAGGACCTCGGGCTTGCCGCCGCTCCGCACCCCCTGTGACCCGAGCAAGCCGTTCAATGCCTTACCCCCATTGCCACCCGCAGCCGAACTCGACTCGAAAGCGATCCTGAAGGCGACGATGCCCGCCCGGATCGCCGTGGCCGAGTTGCGCCTGGCCGGCCGCGACATTCCCGACCAATCCGTCCTCGTCAACACGATCCCCCTTCTCGAAGCCAAAGATAGCTCCGAGATCGAGAATATCGTCACGACCAATGACGCGCTGTTTCGCGAAGCCAGCCAGAGCGACGACGGAAACGATCCCGCGGCCAAGGAAGCATTACGCTATCGCGCCGCGATCTACCTCGGTGCTCAGTCCCTGAAGTCGCGGCCCCTCGGAGCGCGCACGGCAATCGAGGTCTGCAGCCACATCAAAGGTGTCGATCTCGATGTCCGATCGACACCGGGCACGACGCTGCGAAACTCCTTCAGCGGAGACGTCATCTACACGCCGCCCCAAGGCGCTGACAAACTGCGTGATCTGCTTTCCAACTGGGAGCAATACGCCAACGGACAGGAAGACATCGACCCGCTCGTCCGCATGGCCGTGCTGCACTACCAGTTCGAAGCCATTCACCCCTTTATCGACGGCAACGGCCGCACAGGGCGTATTCTCAACATCCTGGCCCTCATCCAGGCCGGCCTGCTCGACATCCCGACACTCTACCTCAGCCGCCACATCGTTCGCACGAAGGGCCAATACTACGCGCTCTTGCAGGGCGTAACACAGCGCGGCGAATGGGAGCCCTGGGTGCTCTATATGCTGACCGCTGTCGAAACGACCGCGACATGGACCAACGCGCATATCCGCGCCATTCGCGACCTCATGACGAACACGGCCGCTTACGTGAACGCCAACGCAAGCAGCATTTATTCGTGGGAGTTGATCCAGACGATCTTCGCCCAGCCATACACACGCATAGGCCATCTGGTGGATCGCGGCGTCGCGAAACGCGTTGCAGCGTCGCGATATCTGAAGCAGCTCGCCGCAATCGGCGTCCTCGACGAAGAGAAGGTCGGCCGCGACAAGCTCTTCATCCACCGTAAGTACATGAAGCTGCTCGGCTCGGACGACCACGAGTTCGAGCGCTATCCGGGAACCACCGTATGACCGTTGTCACTGACGCCCTCGCCGACATCAAATCGCGCCTCGACAAAGCCGCCCGCGCAGCCAATCGCGATCCCGCAACCGTCAACCTGATCGCAGTCTCGAAGACCTTCGACGCCGAGCACATTCTCCCGGTCCTCGAAGCGGGCCAGCGCATGTTCGGAGAAAATCGCGTGCAGGAAGCCAAGGCCAAATGGCCGGAGCTGCGCGAGCGCTACCCCGACATCGAGCTCCACCTCATCGGCCCCCTGCAATCCAACAAGACGCGCGAAGCCGTCGCCCTCTTCGACGCGATCCACACCGTGGATCGCCCCAAGATCGCACGCGCCATTGCCGAGGAGCAGGCCCGCCAAGGGAAGCGCCTGAAGCTGTTCGTCGAGGTCAACACCGGCGAGGAGCCGCAAAAAGCCGGCATCCTGCCGAAGGAGGCCGCAGCTTTCGTCGCCCACTGCCGGGACGAGCTCGGCCTCGAAATCGCGGGCCTCATGTGCATACCGCCCGTCGACGAGGAACCCGCCGTCCATTTCGCGTTCCTGGCGAAGCTCGCGCGCGATGTCGGCCTCTCGGAACTCAGCATGGGCATGAGCAGCGACTTCGAGACCGCAGCCGGCTTCGGCGCAACCCACGTCCGCGTCGGCTCGGCCATTTTCGGCGCCCGCTAGACCATGATCGCTTCGGACCCTATCAGTCCGAAGCGTGACAGTCGGTCCCGCAAAAGAGAATAGGGAGCGCGAGCCGATCGGCCTATCCACGGAGCTACCCACAGCTTTTCCACGTCACGGCGTCGCCCGCCCCGCCGTCGCTCCCAGCCGGATGCTAGCGTTTTGCCATCCGCGTGATTCGCGCGAACCGTGATGATTTAGGGAGACCGGCATGAACGCACCCGCCCTCAAGGTGGTCGACGCAAAGGCCGAAGCCGCAGCAGCCGAAGCCGCCCGTGATGCCCACGAAGAAGCGCTGAAGGAGGCCGCCGCAAACGCACCGGCAGCCCCTGCACAGGCTCCTGCCAAGAGCAGGAAGAAGGTCTCGAAGCGCGCGAAGGACGAGTGGAACCGCTTCACCGTCGACATCTGGATTACGAACTTCAACTGGATCGAGTTCGGGCTTTACCGCCACACGCGCAACCGCGCGAAGTCGCGCCAGTTCACAACCGACATGGACATCTTTGGCGAGATCATCGAGGACGGAAAGCGGACCGGCCTGTTCGGCTATCGCGAGGATGCCTGGAAGAAAGCCGAAGGCATGCACAAGCGCCTCGTCTTCCGCCTCTTCACCGACAAACTCAACTGGCGCGCGACCATGGATCTCATGATCGGCCGCTCGCTGCAGCAGACCATCGGCGCGCGCGGCATGCCCGTGATGACGTACTCGATCAACACCGACGACGATAACTACATCGTCTACCTGGAGCGTTCGGCCAACAAGTGGCCGTTCATGCCGGAGAACTTTTCGTTCTTCATCATCGGCAAGGACGGCAAGCCGCAGTTCTACAGACTGAAGCGCGCCTTCATCAATCTCGGCGGCGACTACACGCTCATCGACCAGCACGGCGAGGTCGCGGGTTACCTTGACGGCCGCGTCTTCTCCATCGGCGGAAAGTGGAAAGGCCAGGTTCGCGCTGGCGCAGACCGGCGGCTTCTCACAATCATGAAGCTGTTCGGCGCCACGCTGATCTTCAACTGCGACGCGCGCCGCCATATGAAGCGTCTCTACAAAGACATGCTCGCCGGCAAGATCGAGCCCGCTCTGGAGCGTCAGGAATCCGATCTCTACATGAACCCGCGCCGCATCCGCTGACGATCACACATCAAACCAGAAACGAAAAAGGCCAGAGCAGAACTCTGGCCTTTTTCTTATCTCGTATGGAAGCGGTTATCACCTCGACGTCACCCCGGCGAAGGCCGGGGCCCAGATACGTATCCGAGATTCGCCTCAAACCGATCTGGATGCCGGCCTCCGCCGGCATGACGGGATGAAGCGTCAGTGCAGTGTCACGGTCGATGCATCGTCGGCAATCTGCGCCTGCTGCTGTGTCTGCACGGGCGTCGGCAATTCACCGGCCGGTGTTTCTCCGGCGATGGCCACGAGCGAACTGTCGATCTCCTTGAGACCCGACATGAACGCATTGAGCCGGCCGGAAATCTTCTCGATGAAATGATCGGCAAGCGTCGGATCGTCGGTCATGTGCGCGAGCATTTCAGACCGCGTGATCCTGAGCGCGCGCACAGGCGTGCGCGCAACCACGGTCGACGTGCAAGACGTTTCGATCAGCATCGTCATTTCGGAGATGAGCGCTCCTGCCGGGATCGCCTCCGCACCCTCGCCGAGGCCCGGCCCTTCCGTCCGCACCGCCTCGCCCGACACGACGAGAACCGCTGCATCTGGTTCCGCATTGGCCGCCACGATCACATCGCCCGGCTTGTAGACGATACGGTCCGCGCGCCGTGCGATCTCGGTGAGCTGAAGCGGCTTCAGCCCCTGGAACAGCGGCACATTGAGAAGAGGAAGCACAAGCGCATCGAGTGCCATCGTAAGAACCCCGCAAAACCAGCACAGCACCGCCCGCACGGCGGTTGAAAACTGACTTGAGGCTCCGGTGATTCGGCCTATCCGGTCCAGGCACTCGTGCGCACCTGTTGATTGGACGTGAACAACCTGTTTACGCCGAGAGTTTGTAGCCGCCGGTTTCGGTCACGAGAATCTCCGCATTCGATGGGTCTTTCTCGATCTTCTGCCGCAACCGATAGATGTGCGTTTCGAGCGTATGTGTCGTAACGCCTGCATTGTAACCCCACACCTCGTGCAGCAGCGTCTCGCGCGAAACCACTTTGTCGCCGGTCCGGTAGAGATACTTCAGAATTGCCGTCTCTTTTTCTGTAAGCCGGACCTTCCCGCCCTTCTCGTCCACCAGAAGCTTCGAGGCTGGCTTGAACGTATAGGGCCCGATCGTGAAAACGGCGTCCTCGCTCTGCTCGTGCTGGCGAAGCTGCGCGCGGATCCGCGCAAGCAGCACGGCGAACTTGAACGGCTTCGTCACATAGTCGTTGGCGCCCGCGTCGAGGCCGAGAATCTGGTCGGCATCGCTGTCGTTGGCCGTCAGCATGATGATCGGGCTTTTGAAGCCGCCCTTGCGCAAGAGGCGCACGGCTTCCCGGCCGTCCATGTCCGGCAACCCCACGTCGAACACGACGAGATCGGGATGCCCGCTCTTCGCCGCCTCGATCCCGGCCCCCGCCGTCCCTGCCACCGACACATCGAACTCGTCGTGCAGGTCCAGCTGATCTTGGAGAGACCCGCGGAGATCCTCGTCGTCGTCGACAAGCAGGATCTTGCGTGCGGCACTCATGGCATCGGGCTCCAATCGTAGGGTTGAAGGGCGCACCCCTCTTAGCACCTGTACCCAGACTGAGGTAGGGTGCCGTGATCCCGCGCTCGGCAGCGGCCCGCGCTCGGTGGAAAAAGGGGGCCGTCATCGCAATCCGCAAGATCGTCGTGAGGAGCCTCAATCCCCAAAACCAGCGGGGCTGGCTGACATGCGGCAACCTCGTTTTCAGGTGCGCCCTCGGGCGCGGCGGCATCCTCGCCCTCAAGCGCGAGGGCGACGGTGCGACCCCGCGCGGCCAGTTTCGGCTCGAAACGGCCCGTTATCGCACCGACAGGCTCGGCCGCCCCCGCACAGTCCTTCCTCTTTCCGCCACACGCACGGATGACGGATGGTGCGATGCAGCAAACGACCGAAACTACAATCGTGCTGTCACGCATCCCTATCCGGCAAGCGCGGAAAAGCTCTGGCGCACCGACGGGCTCTACGACGTCTTCGTCGTGCTCGACTACAACCGCCGCCCGCGCCAGCGCGGACGAGGCAGCGCAATTTTCCTGCATGTCGCCGGCGAAGGCCTCGCGCCCACCGAAGGCTGCGTCGCCCTCGCCCGCCGCGACCTCCTGAAGCTTCTCCCCCTCGTTGACCGCCACACCCGCCTCGTCGTCCTCTAAACGCACCAACAACGAAGCTGCCCAGGCCCGAAGGGCCTCTGGCGCCAAGGGCGCCCGCGGCAAGTGCCGCGGCCATCAACACGGCACCCGTCCCTTTCTCCGAAGCTTCTCATCGCTTGCGTACGAAACAAAAAAAAACCCGGCGCTAAAGCGCCGGGCCAAGTTTGGAGCACGTCTAGGGGAGACGCGTGCTCGGGAGAAGATCTCGGAGAGAACCTGCCGACCGGAGCGAACTGCCCGGCCTGGCTGCACGCGACAGGCCCATCGCTCCTACTAACTTCAAAAGCCGTGCCAGCTCGTTCAAAGCGGCGAGCACGCTGACATTCCTGAAAAATATCGAAATCGCGCATCCGCGGCGCCGTTCACCGCCGCATAGATTCTAGGCAGACCGCCCTCTCCGGCTTGGTTTTTAAGCAGGGCAAAGCCGCAACTGCGTCCGAACCAAAAGCGCGAAGCGCTCGGGGCGCGACTGCGCCCCCGCACCAAGTGGCGCGGCCATCCACCGGCACCCGGCTCCTCTTTCGAAGCCTCTCGCAACTTGTGTTCGGAAAAAAATGCGTAAGAAAACAAAAAACCCCGGGCCTCTCGACCCGGGGTTGCAGAGAAGGGAACCCGTCGGCGGAGGCCACCCCGCCGACAGGCCGTCGAGACTTAGTGAACCGTCTCGCCGTGGAGGTTGACGTCGAGACCTTCGACCTCGACCGGCTCCGGCACGCGGAGGCCAATGGTGTACTTGAGCACGATCAGGATCACGAAGGTCGCGAGCGCACACCAGATGATCGTGGCAAGGATGCCGTAGATCTGGATCCAGACCTGAGCGACGTTGCCTTCGAGCAGACCGGCCGTGCCACCGATCGCTTCGACAGCGAACACACCCGTCAGGACCGCGCCGACGATACCGCCGATGCCGTGCACACCGAACACGTCAAGGCTTTCGTCGTAGCCCATCGCCTTCTTGACGGTCGTCGAGAAGAAGAAGGCAGCGAAGCCTGCGCCGATACCGATGAAGAGACCACCCATCGGATCGACGAAGCCGGCAGCCGGCGTGATGCCGACGAGACCGGCAATGGCACCCGAGGTGACACCGAGCACGGTCGGCTTGCGGTGGAAGATCCACTCGGCAACCATCCAGGTGAGACCGCCCGCAGCGGCAGCGATCTGCGTGACAAGCGCAGCCATCGAGGCCGAGTCGTTCGCAGCGGCAGCCGAGCCGGCGTTGAAGCCGAACCAGCCGACCCAGAGCAGCGAGGCACCGATCAGCGTCAGCACGAGGTTATGCGGAGCGAGGTTCTCCGTGCCGTAGCCCTTGCGGCGTCCGAGCACGAGCGCGGCAACAAGGCCTGCAACACCCGAGTTGATGTGAACGACGGTGCCGCCTGCGAAGTCGAGCACGCCGTCTTCCGAGAGGAAGCCGCCGCCCCACACCCAGTGGCAGACAGGTGCGTAGACGATGAGGCTCCAGAGCACGAGGAAGATGAGCAGGCTCGAGAACTTCATGCGCTCCACGATCGAACCGACGATGAGCGCCGGCGTGATCGCGAAGAAGGTCATCTGGAACACGATGAACAGCGATTCCGGGATCGTGCCCGACATCGCATCCTTCGTCAGATGGCCAAGGAAGAGCTTGTCGAGACCGCCCATGTAGGCGTTGAGCGCACCACCGTCGCCGAAGGCGATTGAGTAGCCGATGATCATCCACGTCACCGAGAGAACGCAGACCGCGGCAAACACCATCGCAACGGTATTGAGCACGTTCTTCTTGCGCGTCATGCCCGCGTAGAAAAGCGCGAGACCGGGAATAGCCATCATGAGAACGATGACGGTCGACGTCAGCATCCACGCCGTATCGCCGGCACTGAGTGCCGGTGCGGCCTCAGCCGCAGGTGCCGCTGCCGGAGCCGCAGGAGCAATAACCTCTTGCGCGAAGCCGGGCCCGGCCACGAGCGTGAGCGCAAGACCGGCCGCAAGGGCCAGCGTCGAGCGCGAGAACAAACTTTCCTTCATGTGGTGAACTCCCCTGTCATCCAACGTGTGAGCGAGCCGCATCTCAGAGCGCCGCGTCATTCGATTCACCCGTGCGGATGCGCAGGGTGTGTTCAATCGACGAGACGAAAATCTTGCCGTCGCCGATCTGGCCGGTCTTGGCGGCCTTCACGATCGACTCGACGGCCTTGTCGACGAGCGCATCGGCAACGACGACTTCGATTTTGATTTTCGGGAGGAAGCTCACGGCGTACTCGGCGCCGCGATAGACTTCCGTGTGGCCCTTCTGGCGGCCGTAACCTTTGACTTCGGTGACCGTCATGCCTTGCAGGCCGATATCGGTCAGGCTCGACCGCACCTCCTCGAGCTTGAACGGCTTGATGACGGCAGTGATGAGTTTCATTGGAGAGCACCCCTTGGTTTCGTCCCGCCCTATGTCTGATGGACGCGAGACAGGCCTCCGACATGCATGCCACCGGGGACCCGGCAGCAATCGGCAAGTACAGAGTCAAGAGCTGTGCCAACTCCGAATACGGCGAACAAAAGGCTGATTTCGTTCAGAATTTAGAAACGAGCGGCCGCCAGACGGGCATTCTCGGGCCCATCTGGTGCTCAAAATTTATGCAGTGAACAAGGTTTGCCTGCTATTTGACCACAAAGTCGGTCTGGCGCTTCCGGATCAGCCCTTCCTGCGCCGCTGACGCCACGAGGCGCCCGTCACGGGTGAAAAAGCTCCCGCGGCAGAACCCGCGCGCGCCGGACGCGCTCGGGCTGTCCTGGACGTAAAGCAGCCACTCGTCCGCACGGAACGGACGGTGCAGCCACAGAGCATGGTCGAGGCTCGCAAGCTGCACATCCTCATCGAACAACAGCTTGCCGTGCGCGATCAGCGCCGTGTCGAGCAGCGTGAAATCTGACGCATAGGCGAGCACGCACTGATGCAGGCTCGGGTCGTCCGGCAGCGTACCGTTGGCCTTGAGCCAGATCGACTGCTGCGGCGGTTGCGGCTCCCGCGCGAGATAACGGGAAACGTCCACGGGCCTGAGATCGACGGGCTGCGCCCGTTTCCAATAGCTTTTCATATTGTCGGGCAGCGTCTCGATAAGCTTGCCCATCAGCTCCGATGCCGAAGGTAGCGCCTCGGGCGGCGGCACGTCCGGCATGTCGAGCGCGTGCTCATAGCCGTCCTCATGCCTTTGAAACGAGACGCTCATGGTGAAGATCACGCGGCCATGCTGGATCGCCTTCACCCGTCGCGTTGAGAAGCTTCCGCCGTCGCGCGTCCGCTCCACCTCGTAAAGAATGGGAATGTCGGGATCCCCGCCCAGCAGGAAGTAGGCGTGCAGCGAATGCGCCGTTCGAGGCTCGTCCACCGTCCGCACGGCCGCGACCAGCGCTTGGCCCAGCACCTGCCCGCCGAACACCCTCTGTCGGCCCACCTGCGGGCTGACGCCGCGGAACAGGTTGACCTCGAGCGGCTCGAGATCGAGCAGCCCCACGAGTTCATCGAGCGCGCCCTGACCGTCCGTCCGATCGCCTAACATGTCGCGTGACATGGAGCTTCCCTGCATTTGATGGTATCGACACGAGGAGGACGATGGGCTGTCCCCCTGGGCCGGTCAAGGCCGGCGCGGCGACCCATCGCATGACCAGCACCCTTCGATTCACCACCAAACCCAAATCAACGCGTGCCCGACACCATGACCGACGCAACATCCGCAACACGTTATGACGTCGTCATTTCCGGCGCGAGCTTCGCCGGCCTTGCCCTGGCGCGCGCACTGGTCACGGCTTTCGGAGACGAGATCCGCATCGCCATCGTGGACCTCAAGCCGCCTCGCATCGCGCCTCCGTCCGCGACGGATGACGCACGCGCCTTCGCGCTTTCCGCCGGGGCGCGGCGTATGTTGCAGACGCTTGGCATCTGGGAGGATCTCGCGCCCGTCTCGCAACCCGTCACCGAAATCCAGATTACGGATTCGAGCCTCGATGCTGGGGTCCGCCCGATCCTGCTGACCTACGACAATCACCTGGAGCCCGGCGAGGCGGCTGCCGCGCGTGAAACCGCAAGCCACATCGTACCCGCATCCGCACTCGAACGCGCACTCTCCGCAGCTGTCGCCTCGACAGCGAGTATCGACGTCATCGCGCCTGCCGGCATCGCACACTTCACCGACAACGGCGCCAGCATCTCCGTCACGCTGGACGATGGACGCGAACTCACGGCCCAGCTCCTCGTCGGCGCCGAGGGCCGCCGCTCGCCGTCTCGCGATCGCGCGCGCATCAAGACCGTCGGCTGGGAACATGGCCAGACGGCCATCGTCACAACCATCGCGCACGAACGCCCGCACGAAGGCCGCGCCATCCAGCACTTCCTGCCGGCGGGTCCCTTCGCCATTCTGCCGCTCCCGGACAATCGGGCGTGCCTCACTTGGACGGAAGACGCCACCGAAGCCCAGCGCATCCTCGCACTCGACGACGCAGGCTTCCTCGCGGAAGTCGAAACGCGCGTCGCCGGCCGCCTCGGCACCCTAACGCTCGCAGGTCCTCGCCAGGCCTGGCCGCTCGCAACGCACCTCACACGCGCCTACGTCGCTCCACGCTTTGCGCTCGTTGGTGACGCGGCGCACGGCGTGCATCCCATCGCCGGACAGGGCGTGAACCTCGCTTTCCGCGACGTGGCGGCGCTTGCCGAGATCGTTGCAGACAGTCTGCGTCTCGGCCTCGATCCCGGCAGCCTCGAAGCACTCGGCCGCTACGAGCGCTGGCGCCGTTTCGATTCAGCTATGTCGGCCGCCGCTTTCGATGGGCTCAACCGGCTCTTCTCGAACGATTGGCTGTTGCTCCGCGCAGCGCGCGATTTCGGCCTCGGCCTCGTGGACCGGCTGCCGGAGGTGAAGCACCGGCTCGTCACGGAAGCCGCCGGCCTCACCGGCGATCTCCCGCGCCTCTTCAAAGCCGAACGGCTGTAACGCGCGGTCTCCGCGAGATCCTGGCCCTTCGCTTCGCTTCAGCCGGGACCCAGGGGCCTCACACTGCATCGCCCCCATTCGCATCACCCGCGTCCACCTCCTCAGGCGGCGCAATCACGATGACGCCACCCGCAATGTCGACGCGCACGACGACCGCTTCGGTCATTGGATAAAGATCGGTCCGCTTGGCTCCGTCGGGCCGCACTTCGAGAATGTCGCCCGCGCCGTAGTTCAGCACGGCAACCACCTCTCCCAGAGCCGCGCCCGCTTCCGTCACGGCTGCGAGCCCTACGAGATCGGTGTGATAATACTCGCCATCGTCAGGCGGCGGTAGGCGATCGCGCGGCACATAGAGCGCCACACCCTTGAGACGCTCCGCGCCGTTCCGGTCGTCGACACCCGCAACCCGGCAAATGACGCCCTTCGCCGTCGCGCCCTCCACAGAGAGTGTGAACGTCGCCAGCCCTGCCTCGTCTTCGAGGATGCCATAGTCCGCGATTGCGCCAGGCTCTGCCGTGTAGCTCCGGACCAGCACCGCGCCGCGGATGCCGTGCGCGCCCGTGATATGACCGAGCAGCACGCGCCGACCCGCGCCACCTTCGCCGGACCGGTTGTCATCGTCTGTCATGAATAGATCGCTGCCGTTCTCATTTATCGCGCGAGGGGTCCCATGAACCGGAGCTCCACCGCCACCGGCGCCCCAGCGATGTCGACCACCGCCGACGAAATCGGATGCCGCGGCCGGAAGCGCCCCGACACGTCGAGGAACGCCCCCTCCGGCCCCGCCTCAAGACCCGTCACCAGCACACCGTGCGGTGGAATGGCGAGCTGAACCTCGACCACCGCCTCACCGCAGGCAGGATCATAATGGTAGCGACCTCGGAAAACACCCCCGTGCGGGTCGGAGCCGAGAATGAGCCCCCCACGGAAAACGGCCAGCCCTTCGCCGGAAGCAGAGCGTCCTCCCCCCGCCATGCCGGAGGCCTCGAAGCTCAAACCGTAGACACCCTCATCGATCATCGCCGATTACCCGCCTCCGCCCAAACCGGACGCGAGGACAGCCTCGACCACGAGGTCATCCATACATCCGATTGTATCAGATGTAGGAATATCTACTATGGATTGCAGAAAGAGCAGCCGTTAGCGTTCTGCATCCTTAAATCCAGCGC
>ERZ869909.2427-NODE-2427-length-12389-cov-4.235949_pt1 | contig 12389 bp, 10 predicted proteins | sample MGYA00520892_ERZ869909 | MGnify/ENA primary metagenome ERZ869909 (study PRJEB32215, sample SAMEA104723947) | bioreactor metagenome | biome: bioreactor; feature: anaerobic bioreactor; material: water | place: China | collected 2015-03-12 ... | reverse complement strand
ACCCAGCAAACAGCAAGGTCATCGCAACGAGATAGAAACCTCGATGACGTGAACTTAGGCGCATACTTAATTACCCGAATGGGTACCTTCGTCGTAATTGCCTAAACCGTAGTTTTGGTTTGCAGTACTTGAAGCGGTGTTGGCCGCTTGTTCTGCTTGACGTATTTGTTGATCAGCGGGCTGGCCAGAAATTTCTTTCGCAACCCCTGCCATCTGCGTGCGTACCGTTTTTCCAAAAAACGAATACACACCGATCGCAGCAACCACCACCAGGGCTAATACAACAATATATTCTGTCATCCCTTGGCCGCGCGCATAGCGTGCAGCCTTAGAATAACGTTGCGGACGTACAGAGTGAGATAAAGCATGATTTTTTGACATAGCGCCTCCATGGCACGTGAGTTTTCCGTCACTTAAATTCCCAATTAACCGAGCCAACATGGCCGGTCAAAGAGAGCTTAGAGAACGCTATGCAAAAAGAAAAGTGTTGAGCTGCGTTTTAATCGATTGCCAAGTATTTATGTAATTGAACGGACAAACGCCAGTTCCGTTGCCGACAAATTCTCATCGCCAGTTCGGTCGCATGCGGACGCTGACTAATGGGTTGCAAACAAATGGTTGTGCCGGGTTGCACGGGACAATCAAGCAGTAACTGATCAATTTGCTCGATGTGCTTGTGCATGGCAACCGGGTACTTCACTTCATTTGCACGTAACATAGCATCGGCACGCACCGCATAACCGCCGGGCATGTCCACTTTCGGGGACACCGTAACCCATGTTTGCGGGCTCGTTAATACCTCAAATGTACCGCTGGTTTCGATTTGTAAACGATAACCTGCCGCTTCAAGCACTGCTGCAAGTGGCCGTAAGTCATACATACACGGCTCGCCGCCGGTAATTACCACATGTTTAGCCGTAAAGCCGAGTGCTTGGATTTGCGCCAGAATATCGTCTGGACTCACTTCTGCAAATTGTGTGCTCGCTTGTTGCTTGGCCAGCACATCAGTAATGGCAATCCGATCGTCAGCGCTTTTGTCCCATGTATGTTGCGTATCACACCATGGACAACCGACTGGGCAACCTTGGAGACGAATAAAAATAGCCGGCACACCGGTATACACACCTTCGCCTTGAATTGTTTCAAACAATTCATTAATTGGGTAAATCATAACGCTCCTGCGGCTTCTGTCAGCTACTTGAATCGGGTAAACTGTGATTATACGTGAGTCGGCATAGCAGGAGCAAAAAGATGCAGGAAAAAACTCCAAGTATGAAAAAAGCAGTGGTTATTTATTCCGGTGGCATGGACTCGTTTACTGTGCTGCATCGCGCGATCGCCGACGGCTTTGAGGTCTATCCATTGTCGTTTCATTACGGCCAACGCCACAGTAAAGAACTGGATTGTGCTGCCGCAGTCTGCGAGCAATTGGGCTTGGCGCACAAATTAGTGGATATTCGCAGCATCAATACCCTGCTGGCGGGTTCAGCGCTCACTGATGACATTGAAGTGCCGGCGGCCGACTACGCTGAAGGCAATATGAAAGCGACTGTCGTTCCCAACCGCAACATGATCTTATTATCGCTCGCGATCGGCTATGCCGTGTCTATTGATGCCGATGAAGTGTATTACGGCGCTCATTCCGGTGACCATGATATCTATCCTGATTGTCGCCCCGAGTTTGTCGAAGCCATGAACCAAGTTAGCCAGCTCGCCAATTACAAAGCGATTCCAGTGCGCTCTCCTTACCTATACAACAGCAAGGCTGAAATTCTCGCCGATGGATTAAGTATGGGCCTTGATTACAGCCAAACCTGGACTTGCTATAACGGCCGCGAATTCGCCTGTGGTAATTGCAGTGCCTGCCGTGAGCGACTCGGTGCATTCGCAGCGCATCAGTTGACTGACCCGCTGCGCTACGAAGAACAAGCCAACTAAGCGAACGACTTATTGCGCTCGTTGCGCGAGTAACGTTTGTACGTCCTGCCAACGCTGACTCGCTTGTACGCTTGCAAGTGAGTCAAAGGCACTTTGGCCGGCCAAAATTTTCACTGGATCACGTTCGGTCATGGGAAACTCGACTGTCTCTAACACAACTCTGGCTTGAGCTTGGTCATTGCACACCAATAACAGATCACAACCAGCAGACAGTGCTTTTTCTGCACGTTGACTGATATTTCCAGCGACCGTCGCTCCCGCCATCAAGAGGTCATCACTAATAATCACGCCCTGAAAGCCTAAATCCTGACGCAGAATTTTCTGCATCCAGAAGCTTGAAAAACCTGCTGGGTCTGGATCAACTTGCGGATAAATCACATGGGCGGGCATCAAGGCTTGGATATGAGGCAGCAGCTCAATAAAAACTTGGGTGTCGAGCTGAAGAATCTCAGCCAAAGGTCGATCATCGACAGGAATATCGATATGCGAGTCAGCAACCACAGTGCCATGGCCAGGAAAGTGCTTACCTGTGGTGCGCATACCGGCTTCGTGCATACCGCGCATAAACGCTGCAGCGAGCGGCACGATTGCCTTGCTGTCGACACCAAACGAGCGATCGCCAATCACAGAACTTGGGCCATGAACATCTAAGACAGGTGCAAAACTATGGTCAACGCCACAAGCCAACAACTCACTCGCCATTAACCAACCTAGTTCACGCGCATAAGCGGCATTGCGAGCCGGCTGGTCAGAGAAACTAGCAAGCGATGCCATAGCGGGTATGGCGCTAAAACCCTCGCGAAAACGTTGCACCCGACCACCTTCGTGGTCAACTGTGATTAAGATTTCCCGCCCTGCCGCTGCTCGAATAGCCTGAGTCAACGCGGCTAGTTGCGCTGGATTCTCGTAATTGCGGGTAAATAAAATGACACCTGCAACGCGCTCATGACGCAAGATCTCTTCGTCCTGTGCCGTTAGTTCAGTTCCTTCGATATCGAGGAGCAATCCAGTATGAAACATAAAAATCCTATACTTAACAAATGCATGCTAACGGACATTCGACCGCGAGAAAGCTGTAATTGAACGAAAACTGTTATTTCAAAGTATCTAAAATATGACTATGCTAGGAACAGACACGTTCCTTGTATGTATGGATGCTACAACAAGCATGCCGATACACGAACCAGCTATAGAAAAGTGAATCTTATACCAGATTTACGGTCTATGTTGTAAAGACTTCGCCAGCGAGATGATTGCCATGTTAACAACCAAACAATTTTTACTCACCACCCTCAGCGCTGGCTTATTAGCAGCCTGTGGCAGCGATTCGGTCTTAACCGGAGATTCTCCGAATCTCGGCAATGCACAGTGCTCGGTCGTTGGACAAAACCAACAACTGCTTAGTTTTATGGAGAATCGTTACTTGTGGCTCGACGATATGCGCCGCAACGTGAACCCAGCAAACCATGGTAGCATTTATCAAATGCTTGATGCCTTGCGCGCACCGCAAGATATTTTCTCTTTTATTCTCACCGAAAGTGAATATCAAGAGCGCTACATCGATGCGGTATTTTTTGGCTTCGGCTTCGGGCGTCGCGACCGCACCGACTTAGGTGTTATCCAAATTACTTATGTCTATGAAACGTCGCCAATTGCGCAAGCAGGTGTGCGTCGTGGTGACGAAATTACTGCCGTCAACGGCGTCAGTATGGCGACTTGGTTTAATCGCATTGCAAGTGGCCAAGCCACTTGGGTTGATGTCTTTGGGCCCAACGAAGATGGTGTCGAGCGTGAGTTCACTTGGCGCCGCCCTGACGGCACAATGCTGACTGAAACCGTGCGCAAAACCCAAGTCGAAACCAACACCGTCATGGCCGTTGACCGCTTTAATGTGGACGGCAAAGAGGTCGGTTATTATGTCTTTGATAGTTTCATCAACCGCTCCGAAGACGATTTAAATGACACTTACGACCAATTAATTGGTGTTGACGAGCTAGTCATTGACCTTCGTTACAATGGCGGCGGTTTGGTGCGTGTCGCCAACCAATTAGCCAGCCAAGCGGCTTGGAATAACGTCGACGGCGAAATCTTCTTAACTTACCAGTACAATCGGAATTTCAACGACGAAGATTATTTATTTAGCCTCGGTCGTGGTATTGAGCGTTTAAATCTTGATCGCGTTTATGTGCTCACCACGGGTGCTAGCTGTTCATCATCGGAGCTGGTGATAAACTCGCTGAAGCCATTCGTTGAAGTCGTCACCATTGGTCAACCAACCTGTGGTAAGCCTGTTGGCCAACAACCCGGGCAAATTTGTGACAAGATCGTCTTTGCGATTACCTTCCAAACCGTAAATGCCGACGGTGAAGGTGATTACTTCGATGGCTTGCCGGTGAATTGTGCAGCCAGCGACACCATCGTTGGTGACTGGGGCGTGGTTGGCGACCCATTACTCGATAGCGCACGTTACCATATCGCGAACGGACAATGCCCTGGCACTGCCGGTGTGAGTGATGTCGACGGCGCAATGACACTTAGTACGGATGAAACGGTTTCTCGTGGCATCCCAGAACAGTGGCAAGAGCATCCGCTGCTTTGGAAGTGGCGTCACGAGCACTAATGTGTCAGGACTTGCGCTTCAACACTGATTGCAAGCACGAGTGCCTGAACATGAGATAAGCACCGGCACAACAGAGCTGATAGCTAGAAAAAAACCGTGATTCAAGTTGAATTGAACCACGGTTTTTTGTTGTCACTATTTGCTGACATGACTTGTTAACACGACAGTTTTCGCAAATGAAGCAGCTGCTAAACAACATCGCGGGCGATGTAACGACCTTTGCTCATCGCTTCTGGCTCAAAACTATCGACTGCAATGGCACGCTGTCGTAAGCGCTCAGCAACCGCAAAACGTTGGCCCTGTTCGACCGTAATTACATCGGCTGCAATTGCTGCCTCAGCCAGTGCATCGCCACTCAAATTGCTGTCTAAAACGCCCTGTTTCTGCGCTTTATAAACCTTCTTGAACACAGCTTCGTTCTCATGCATATGCAGGAACGCAAGTTCCATATGGCCAGTGACATCATTCTCGTCATCTTGCCAATAACTTAAGAAGGTGTGCCGCTCACGTAATACGCCCGGCTCCATCATTGACTCTGCAATCTGCTGAGCGTAATCATCCGCTGGACGGTCATAACGGTTACCCCAAGGGAACACTAAGAAGGATAAAACGCGACCCATCCAACGCTTCGGGAAGTTCTTGAAGAAGCCGCGGAACGCTTGCCCAATCAAGTGTAACTGCAATTGCATGGCATAATGCACATAAGGCAAATCAGCAACCTGACGACCATCATCTTCAAATCGCTTGAGAATGGCGGAGCCAATATACAAGTGGCTCAATACGTCACCAAGACGCGCTGAAATCATTTCTTTGCGCTTAAGGTCGCCACCCATGGTCAACATCGCAACGTCTGCACATAACGCCAACGCCCGACTCATGCGCGAGAGCTGTTGATAGTAGCGAATCGTTTCACCACCAACCGGCGCATTGGCAAAACGCGCACCGGTAAGACCATGCCACACACTCGCGAATACATTACTGATGGCGAAGCCAATGTGCTTGATCAAAAGCTGATCAAAACTGCGCAGACCAGCCTCTTCATCGCTGTCAGCAGCAGCTTCCATTTCTGCCAGAACATAAGGGTGACAGCGTGTTGCACCCTGGCCAAAAATCATTAAATTGCGGGTTAAAATATTCGCTCCCTCAACCGTAATCGAGATTGGAATGCCCATGTAGTTTGACGCAAGGTAATTCAGAGGGCCCATTTGAATGCCTTTACCCGCATGCACGTCGAGGCCATCGTTTAACACTTGTCGGCCCATTTCAGTCATGTGGTATTTCGTCATTGCCGTAATCACGGATGGGCTATAGCCTTCATCAAGTGCGGTTAACGTTAAGCGCCGCATTGATTCGATACTGTAGTTGAGGCCACCAATTCGGCCCATGGCTTCCTGCACACCTTCAAACTTGCCAATAGGCAAGCCAAACTGTTGGCGAACATAGGCATAAGCGCCGGTGAAGCGTTGGACATTGTGGCCCGTGGCAGTGGCAAGCGCCGGCAAAGAAATTCCTCGCCCTGCAGACAGACACTCAACGAGCATGCGCCAACCTTTGCCCGCGTAATCGACGCCACCGATAATCCAGTCCAGTGGAATAAATACATCTTTACCGTAGGTGGTGCCGTTCATAAATGCTTGCATTAATGGTAAATGACGGTCACCGATTTCGACACCCGCGTGGTTAGTTGGAATTAACGCACAGGTAATGCCGATATCTTCTTTGTCGCCGATGAGCTGTTCGGGGTCATATAACTTAAAGGCCAAGCCTAATACCGTTGCGACCGGCGCCAACGTGATATAGCGCTTACTCCAATTCAGTTTTATGCCAACGACTTCTTCACCGTTAAACTCACCTTTGCAGACCACACCGGTATCTGGGATACCGCCAGCGTCGGAACCTGCTTCCGGCCCTGTTAATGCAAAGCATGGGATTTCTTGACCTTTTGCCAAGGCTGGCAACCAATGTTCTTTTTGCTCCATGGTTCCATAATGGGTGAGCAATTCGCCCGGCCCAAGCGAGTTCGGCACCATGACGGTGACGGCTGCTGATAGTGAACGTGTCGCAATCCGCGAAACAATGTGTGAATTGGCACTAGCAGAGAAATCTAAGCCGCCATACTCCTTGCCAATGATCATTGCGAAGAAACGATGTTCTTTTAAATGTGACCAAACTTCAGGCGGCAAGTCATGGACTTCTGTATTGATTTTAAAGTCGTCGAGCATGGCCAGTAGCTGCTCAAGTGGTCCATCAATGAAAGCCTGTTCTTCCGCTGTAAACTGATGCGGCTTCGTCTTTAAAAGCTTAAACCAGTCTGGACGACCGGAAAAAAGCTCACCGTCCCACCACACGTCACCTGCTTCCATCGCTTCGCGTTCAGTCGCTGACATGGGTGGTAGTATCTTCTTAAAAACCTGAAAAACTGGCTTCGATATCAGACTGCGGCGGATATCCGGTACCCCAAATACAATCAGTACGGCCACCAGTAAAATAAGTAATATGGACATAATCCAACTCCTCGAATGCCCTTGTGTCACCAATCTACTTTAATAGTAGTCTAGTTTTGCGCTTCTGGATCCACCGCTGAAATTCCTGCGGCAACGAAAGGTAATAGTTTTAGGAAGGTCTCTTCGGCCTGTGTTGCTTCGCCAAAGTCAGCTAGGGCTATCTCACGCAATGCTTGGCCGGAAACCTGAGCAAAGAGCATGGCGCCAAGGCTAAAGTGCAAGCGCCAAAATAGCGTTTTACGACTCAAATGTGGATTCGCGGTTTGAATCATTTCGAAGAAACCTTGAACCACGTGGCCATAATGAGTCATGGTGAATTTCCGCAAATGACCTTGGATTTCGCTATAAGCGTAACCAAGTAGCCGCAAATAAATAACCGGCCCATCAAGGCGTACCTGCCGCAATGCGATTAATGGCTGGGTCATGCACGCCAGTACATCCGTGGTCGTGTAGTTTGGTTGCTCAGCTAAACGCTGCAACTCGACTTCTAATGCCGGTAGGAAGACCATTTGATAGCGCGCCATTACCGCCTGAATTAAGGATTTCTTCGAGCCAAAATGATAATTGACCGACGCTAAATTGACGTCCGCCTCGGATGTTATTTGGCGCAGCGACGTCTGTTCGAAACCGTGTTCGGAGAACAGCTTTTCTGCGGCAAGAATAATTTTATCTTTAGTTTTGACCACGACCCGTGGCACCTCACATTTAAAACGCACGTTTAATTTGCAGTCAATTTAACGTACTTATGAGGTTGCAGCAAGTCCGATGTGCATCAGCCCCGACCAAATGAATCGGGGCTTAGGGGATGTTAATGAAGGGATTTTAGTTTGCTGAAGTATCCAGCACCGGAAATGATTTAACCAGCTCATCAACGGCTTGCATTTGTTTTAAATAGGCCGGTAACTTATCGAGCGGTAACGCGCATGGCCCATCACACAGAGCTTTGTTCGGATCCGGATGCGCTTCTAAAAACAAACCAGCGATGCCCAGCGCCATGCCCGCTCGTGCCAGCTGCGCTGCTTGTGCACGGCGACCGTCGGCGGAATCTGAACGCCCACCTGGACGTTGCAACGCATGTGTCGCATCAAAAATCACCGGAGCCATCGCTTTCATGTCATCCATGCCGAGCATATCGACCACCAAGTTGTTATAGCCGAAACACGATCCGCGCTCACAAAGGAGAATGTTCTGATTACCCGCCTCGGCGAATTTATTCATGATGTGACGCATTTCATGTGGTGCTAAAAACTGCGGTTTTTTGATATTCACCACGGCGCCCGTTTGCGCCATTGCGACAACTAAATCAGTTTGTCGTGCCAAAAACGCTGGCAATTGTAGGACATCAATGACTTCTGCAGCCGGCGCCGCTTGCCAAGGTTCATGGACGTCACTAATCACCGGCACTTGAAAAGTTTGCTTTATTTCTTGCAGAATTTTCAGACCTTCATCGAGGCCTGGACCACGAAAAGAATGAATCGACGAGCGATTTGCTTTATCAAAAGATGCCTTAAAAACATAGGGAATACCAAGCTTAGTGGTTACTTCGACATAATATTCTGCCACTTGCATTGCCAAATCACGGCTTTCTAAAACGTTCATGCCGCCAAACAAGACAAACGGTTTATCATTTGCAACGTCAATACCGGCAACATTCACCTGTTCTACTTTCATCATGCTTCTATTCTCTGTACCTGAAATTAAGACTTCATACTGCTTGGCGGTTGAAGACGCTCTTGCAGTATCCCAAGGTAATCCTTCACTGCTTTCATCAACTCAGGCGCAAAACAGCCGTCGGCGGCTTCTAAAACTTTGCGCAGTGCTTGTTGCGGTGAGTCGCCCTGACTTTGCAAAGCGAAAATTTGCATAACAAGAACCAATAACTGCAAATCGAGAGGAAAACCTTTGCCTTGCAATACACCGGGAAAGCCTTCGCCGTCGACTCGCTCGAAACGCGCGTCTGCCGCAGCTAAGACCAACGTCATCACGTCTGTTTGGTCGTTCTGGAGACCCCGTAAAACCCGCTGCAAACGCTCATAGCCTAAGCGTGCTTGGGTGCGCTCATGACCTTCACCAACGGCACTATACGGCGCCAGCAAAGCAGCGATCATCGCTGCTAGTGCAACATTCTCATGATTTTCCAATGGTAAACCAAGTGCTTGTGCGAGTACCGCCGCAACTTTTGCCGCTGGATGCAGTTGCTTGTCTTCGCTAAATAGATGATCACGTTCTAATTCCTGAGCGTGCTCGAGCGTACGGCGAATAAAGTCCTGAGTATCTTGTTCACGCAGTACGTTATTTAAAGCCAACTGAATTTGTTGCGCGAACAAGTTCAGCAAATCTTGTTCTTTCTCACTGAGCGAGCGTGCCAAACCGCTTAAGCAAAGTAAGCCGCCAAGCTTAGCTCCAGCTTGACAGTACACAAGTGCTAACTCATCACTGAAATAAGGCTCTCGCGTTGCAATCACTTGCTCAAGTTCACGCAATGCAGAAACAGGTAAGGCTGCTTTGAGCGGTCGCTGGACAACAACTTCTGCTTCGTCACCGAAGGCTGCCCGCACGGTCATTGCAGCTGTACCTTGTTCACGGTCGACCTCTGCATAGAGAACCTGACGAGCCCCACCAATGAGCCAGCTCAACTGCTGCACTAAACCATCAACGAGTTGGTCCATCGACTGCTCGGAAAATAAATCAGTCGTGGCGTGCAGGATTTTCTCCAAACCACGGCGACTGTGTTCGATTGACATAATATCGCGATAAGAGCGCAGGCTCGACATGACTGCGGTAAACAGTTTTTGCGCCGTCAGCTCAGTTTTTGATTTGTAGTCATTGATATCGTAATTAATAATGACTGTACGTTCGGGTGCCTGACCAGGCTGGCCGGTGCGAAGAATGATACGGGTGAAATGGTTGTCGAGGTCTTCACGAATATACTTCGCCACCCGTAAACCCGCGTCATCAGTTTCCATCACCACATCGAGCAAAATAATTGCTGCGTCTGGGTGCTCTTCCATCAAGCGACAGCCTTCTTCACCCGACTCAGCACTATAGAACTCGAGCTTGCGGCCTAAAAATTCAAAGTCACTCAACGCCAGTCGAGTCACAGCATGAACTTCTGGCTCGTCATCAACAATCAAAATTTTCCAGCGTTCGCTCAACGCATCGTTACTTGGCGCAGGCTCTTCAGCGAATAGAAACTGATCATTCATGACACTTGTCCTTCCGTTTTTTCATTTCACTGCCTCGGCATTAAACTAAATGCGTCGATATGCTTGCAGTATAGTTACTTGTTCAATATGGCACAGCTTAGTTTTGAATACTATTGCTATCACTATTGCTATTACATGGCAGCAAAGGTGGCCAATAACAGGCTGAATGCTTATTTGCATGTGCTGGTTTCATCAGCGCGTCATTTGCTCAATTACTTAACCAACAGCCGCCGCTAACTCGCTCAAGACCTGCATAATCAAGCCAAGTTTGAACTTGGCTAAAACCTTGCTTGGTTAGCAAATTGCGTAGCACTTGACCTTGCTCGCAACCGTGCTCAAACAGCACCCATCCACCTTCAGCTAAGTACTCTGGCGCTGTACTCACAATGGTTTGATAATCTGCCATACCGTCAGCTTCGGCAATGAGTGCGGAATGCGGCTCAAAACGAACATCACCTTGCTGCAAATGCGGGTCATCGGGCGCTAGATAAGGCGGATTGCTGACAATCAATTGAAATTGCTGCGCAGGTTCGATGGCACTAAACCAATCGCTCGTAAAAATCTGTAAAGCGTTTTGTTGTTGCACTGTCAGTATACGTTCAGCATTGCTTTGTGCTAAAGCAACTGCTGCGGCAACGTTGTCAACTGCCTTAATTTGCCACAGCGAGCGTTCGGTCGCTAATGCAATCGCTATCGCGCCTGTGCCGGTTCCTAGCTCTAACACTTCTGCAGGTACATCGGCAACGAGCTGCAAAGCGGTGGCAACCAGAATTTCAGTATCCGGGCGCGGGATCAGAGTGCTCGGTGCAACAGCAAACCGCAACGACCAGAACTCCCGTAAGCCAGTGATATACGCCACTGGTTCGCCCTGCAAACGCCTTTGCACAAGGTCGTCAAATTGCGCTTGCGCCGCTGCACTGAGTGTTTTGTCTGGCCACGTATATAAATAGCTACGATCAACATCCAGCACATGCATGAGCAGAACTTGAGCATCGATTTGCGGCGTATCGATGCCAGCTGCAGCCAACTTCGCGCTCGCCTGTTTTATCGCCCGGTCAATTTGCATTACAAGCTGCGAGGGTGATTACTCACCACCCTCCGCCAATGCTGCGAGCAGATCCGCTTGATGCTCTTGAATGATAGGTTCGAGAAGCAGCTGTAACGATCCTTCCAATACTTCGTCAAGACGATACAGGGTCAGGTTAATCCGATGGTCAGTCACTCGCCCTTGCGGATAATTATAGGTGCGGATTCGTTCTGAACGGTCACCACTGCCAACTAATGAGCGCCGAGTACTTGCTTCTGCGGCCTGACGTTTAGCGTCTTCCGCTGCTTGTAAACGAGACACTAACACCGACATCGCCTTGGCTTTGTTTTTGTGTTGCGAGCGCTCGTCCTGACATTCAACCACCACACCGGTGGGAATGTGGGTAAGCCGTACAGCAGAATCAGTTCGGTTGACGTGCTGGCCGCCTGCCCCCGACGCTCGGTAGGTGTCAATCCGCAAGTCGGCTGGGTTAATCTCAATCGCTTCGGCCTCTGGGATTTCCGGCAATACCGCAACGGTGCATGCGGATGTGTGAATCCGCCCTTGCGATTCAGTTTCCGGCACGCGTTGAACGCGGTGCCCACCCGATTCGAATTTAAGCTGGCCGTAAGCACCATCACCTTGAACGTGCATGATGATTTCTTTGAAGCCACCATGCTCACCTTCATTCGCGCTTATCACGTTGGTGCGCCAGCTATTGCGCTCTGCATAACGGCTGTACATACGGAATACATCGCCAGCAAAAATTGCCGCTTCGTCACCACCTGCTCCAGCGCGAATCTCAACGTAACAAGCGCGATCATCATTCGGATCTTTCGGTAACAAAAGAATCTGTAACTCATCGGTTAACTTGCTTTGGCTCGCTTTTGCAGCAGCAACTTCTTCTTCCGCAAGCTCACGTAGTTCAGCGTCGCCTTCTTGTAACATTTCTTGTGCAGTCGCTAAGTCTTCCGCTGCTTGTTGATAAGCACGAAAACACTTCACGGTTTCTTCTAAATGCGCATATTCCTTCGACAGCGCACGAAACTTGTCCTGATTACTAATAATTGTCGGGTCACCGAGTAACACTTCGA